>Ga0302263_10000273_pt1 | contig 20396 bp, 24 predicted proteins | sample II_Fen_N1_4_FD_194564 | JGI IMG/M metagenome (GOLD analysis project Ga0302263, IMG submission 194564) | Peat permafrost microbial communities from Stordalen Mire near Abisko, Sweden - II_Fen_N1_4 | ecosystem: Environmental > Terrestrial > Soil > Wetlands > Permafrost | place: Sweden: Abisko... | reverse complement strand
GCTGGCCTGCCTGTGCTGGGCGCTGGACAACAATTTCACGCGCAAGGTGGCGCTGACGGACGCGTCCTGGATTGCCTGCGTCAAGGGGCTGGCGGCGGGCACGACCAATCTGGCGCTGGCCCTGCTGGGCGGCGCGGCGCTGCCGGGCGCATGGCAGATTGCGGCGGCGCTGGGCGTGGGATTTTTGGCTTACGGCGTCAGTCTGGCGCTGTTTGTGCTGGCCTTGCGGCATCTGGGCGCGTCGCGGGCCGGGGCTTATTTTTCGACTGCGCCTTTTGTCGGCGCGCTGTTTGCGGTGCTGTGGCTGGGCGAGCCTGTCACCTGGCCGCTGCTGGCGGCGGCGCTGTTGATGGGCTGGGGCATCTGGCTGCACCTGACCGAGCACCACGCGCATCCGCATCAGCACGAGGTGCTGGAACACGCGCATCTGCACGACCATGACGACGCGCACCATGCCCACCCCCACGCGCCAGCGGTGGCGGGGGAGCATTCGCACAGCCACCGCCATGAGCCGCTGGCACACAGCCACGCGCATTACCCCGACGCGCACCACCAGCATCGCCACGACGCCTGACGGCGCGGCTATCAGCGCGTATGCCGAGCGAAAGCCCGACTGTTTTGATAAACTTGCCTAGTTCAATGAGAATGATTATCATTGCTCGGTCTTAAAGTTTTTTAAAGGAACTGGAAATGAAACGCTTGCTGTCGCTTGCCCTTTTGTCTTGTGCCGCCGCCTCCGCTTTTGCTGGCGTGGCAGGCGTTGATGAGTTCACGCTGACGATCCAGAATCACGCCTTTGACGTGAAGGAGCTCAAGCTCCCAGCGAACAAAAAAATCACGCTGCTGGTCGTCAACAAAGACGCGACGCCCGCCGAGTTTGAAAGCAAGCCGCTGAACCGCGAAAAAATTATTCCCGGCAAATCGACTGCTGCGATCAAGATCGGCCCGCTCAAGCCGGGCCGCTATCCCTTCGTCGAGGAATACCATGAAAACGATGCCGCCGCCCAAGGCACCATCGTTGTCGAATAAGACTGTTTAGCCTGGAGTTCCCATGTTTGCCGCTGCCTTGATTGTTTTTCGTGAATCCCTTGAAGCCGCGCTGATCATCAGCATCATGGCGGCGGCCACGCGCGGGATTGCCGGGCGCGGGCGCTGGATCGTGGTCGGGGTGCTGGCCGGGCTGCTGGGCGCGGCGCTGGTGGCGTCGAGCATGGAGCTGATCTCCAGCATGGCCAGTGGCATGGGCCAAGAGTTGTTCAATGCCGGCGTGCTGCTGCTGGCTGTCGGCATGCTGGCTTGGCACAACATCTGGATGGCGGTGCATGGCCGGGAAATGGCCGCGCATGCGACGAACACGGCGCGCGCCATCAATGACGGCTCGCGGGAATGCTCGGTGATTTTCATGGTGGTGTCGTTTGCCGTGCTGCGCGAGGGCGCGGAGACGGTGCTGTTTCTCTACAGCCTGGCCAGCAGCAGCGAAAGCGGCCTGCGCGACACGCTGGGCGGCGGCGCCAGCGGTCTGGGTGCGGGCCTGCTGGTCGGCGGCTTGCTGTACGCCGGTTTGCTGCGGATTCCGCTGCGCTGGTTTTTCTCGATCACCGGCGTTCTGGTGCTGCTGCTGGCGGCCAGCATGGCGTCGCAGGCGGCGCGCTTTTTGATTCAGGCCGATGTGCTGCCCAGCCTGGCTGCGCCGCTGTGGGACACCTCGGGCGTGCTGTCGCAGAAATCGGCATTCGGCACGCTGCTGCACGGCATGATCGGTTACGACGAGCAGCCAGCGGGCATGCAACTGGTGTTTTATGTGACGGTGCTGCTGGTCATCACGCTGGGCGGGCGCTGGGTGGCGGCACGCGCCAAGGCGGCGGCGCCGAAGCTGGCCTCTGGCAAGACTGCTGGTGTGGCGCATCAGCAGCCGCAGGCCAAAGCGGGCTAAAAACGACGCGCTGGAGCGTAGAGCGGCGGCCCCCTTGCCAGCGCGTCAGGCTCTTGCTTGCAGCGTTTTAGTCAGCCGCCAGCGGTCAGGCGGCGCGGCGTGATTTCGACCGAATCGCTGGCCGTGCTCATCCAGACCGTGCCGTCCTGAATCGTGATTTGCAACTGCATGCCGCGCTCGGCGAGTCGGGCCAGCGCCTGGCTTTGCGCCGCTTCGATCTGCCAGACGATCAGGTTGGACGCCCGCGTCAGCTTGGTTTCAATCGCTTTCCACCACACCGGCGTGCTGCTGGAAAAGCTGATCACCGTGACTTTTTCCGCCCGCCCGGCGGCGCGCATCAGGCGCTTGTCGTCGGGCTGGCCCACGTCAATCCAGTGCTGCACCGCGTCGGTGTAATCCTTGTGCCAGAGCGCGGGCTCGTCCACGTCCCACAGGTCTTTGGCAAATTCGAGCTGACCGGCCTTGTCGTCGGCCAGCACGTTCAGCGCGAAGGCCAGCAGGCGGATCATCATGCGCTCGTCGGTTTCCGACGGGTGACGGGCGATGATGACGTTGTGATCGGCATAAACGCCCCGGTCCATGTCGGCGATTTGCAGTTGGGCTTTGTGAATGGTGGCTTTGATGGCCATGAATTTTTTTCTCGGGTGGCGGGCACCGGGCGCGTAAAAAAGGCGTCCGGCGCTTGGTGGCGTTAAAGCCGCTATTGGAACAGCCTTTTGTCAGGGTTCAGGCAACAGGCTGCTGTGAGCTATAGCCTGCTATCTGTGTCCTGTTTAGATCAGCTTGGAATAGGTCGAAGTCGTCGGCTGGCCGAAATAGGTGTCAAACACCATGCCGCTGGCGCGCACAAACATGCGGCCCTTGGGCGTGATGCGAATCGCGTCCGCGTCCAGCGTGATCAGCCCGGCTTCGGCGTAAGGCTGCAGGCGCGCCAGCTCGGGCGCGAAGTAGTCGGCAAAGACGATGCCGTGGTCGCGTTCGATGGCCGCAAACTCCACCGGCGCGCTGCACATCAGCGTCATGATGATCTCGCGGCGCAGCACGTCGTCGGCGCTCAGGCTGAAACCCTTTTCCAGCGGCAACTGGCCCGCGTCTAAGCTGGCGTAATAGGCGCTCACGGTGCGCACCGACTGGCTGTACGACGTGCCCACCTTGCTAATCGCCGACACGCCAAAGCCAATCAAATCGCACTCGGCGCGCGTGGTGTAGCCCTGAAAATTGCGGTGCAGGCTTTTGTCGAGGCGCGCCTTGTTCAGCTCGTCGTCGGGTTTGGAAAAGTGATCGAGACCGATATAAACGTAACCAGCGTCGAGCAGGCGGCGCATGGACATCAGGAAAATTTGCAGCCGCTCTTCAGCCGACGGCAAATCTTTGGCTTCGATCAGGCGCTGGGCTTTGAAGCGTTGCGGCAGGTGCGCGTAGTTGTAGAGCGCGATGCGGTCGGGCGAAAGTGCGATCAGGCTGTCGAGCGTGCGGCCAAAGCTCTCCAGCGTCTGCTTGGGCAGGCCGTAAATCAAATCGGCATTGACCGACTCAAACCCGGCCTGACGGCTTTCCAGCACGGCTTTTTCGACCATGTCTAATGGCTGCAGGCGGTTCACGGCTTGCTGCACAGCGGGGTCAAAATCCTGCACGCCAAAGCTGTTGCGGTTAAAACCCAGACCAGCGAGCAGGGCCAGCGTGTTCTCTTTCAGCGTGCGCGGGTCGATTTCAATGCCCAGCTCGGCCTCGGGCGTGAAGTTGAAATGGCGGCGCACGATGGTCATCAGCTCGCTGAGTTCGTCGGCGGTTAAAAACGTCGGGCTGCCGCCGCCCAGGTGCAGTTGCACGGCTTTGCGGTCGGGGCCGAGGTGCGCGGCGACCAGCGCCATTTCCTTGTCGAGGTAGCGCAGGTATTCGGCGATGCGGCTGTGTTCTTTGGTGATGATTTTGTTGCAGGCGCAAAAGTAGCACAGCGATTCGCAAAACGGCAAATGCACATAAATCGACAGCGGCGGGTTGTCGGGCTTGCCGACGCGCTGTTCGAGGTGGCCGATGTAGGACTGTTCGGTAAAACCCGTGTTGAAGCGGTCAGCCGTCGGGTAAGAGGTGTAACGCGGGCCGAGGGTGTCGAATTTGCGGATCAGCGCTTCGGAGATCTCGATGTCGGGCAGGGCAAAAGTCATGAAGAATCCAGAGAAAAGGAAATAAGCTGCATTCTGTCGCAAATCGGTGCGATCTCCGGCGTCATCTGTAGGCCCGCCTTGTGCGAAGATCAGACCTATTTCAGGAAAGTTTCCCCGATGAAAGCACTCTGGAATGGCGCTGTGATTGCGCAAAGCGATGACACCGTGGTGTTTGAAGGCAATCATTATTTCCCGGAAAGCTCGCTCCAGCGCGAGTTTGTGACTTTCAGCAACCACCACACCATGTCCTGGAAAGGCCAGGCCAGCTACTACTCGCTGCTGGTCAACGGCGAGATGAACACCGACGCCGCTTGGTATTACCCCGAGCCCACGCCTCAAGCCGAAGAGATCAAGGGCCGGGTGGCGTTCTGGAAGGGCGTCAAAATTGAGCCCTGAGTGAGTTTTAAAAGGAGATGGCGTCATGTTCAAACATATTTTGCTTCCCGTCGATGGCTCGCCGACTGCAGCCTGTGCCGTTGACAAGGCGCTGGTCATTGCCGAGGCGTTTAAAAGCGCGGTGAGCTTGATTTATGTGATCGATCCCTATGCCTTTACCGGCGTCGGCACCGATCTTTCGTATGGCCAGGCTGAATACCTCAGCGCCGCCACCGCCGAGGGCAACGAGGCGCTCAGGCAAGCCCGGCAGGTTTTCGAGGCGCGCGGCATTGAGGTCAGCAGCGCCGTGGTCGAGGGCCATGCGGTGTACCGCACCATTCTTGACGCGGCTCAAGCGGGCCATGCCGATCTGATCGTGATGGGCTCGCACGGGCGTCATGGCCTAGAAAAACTCATCCTGGGCAGCGTGACAGCCCAAGTGCTGTCGCATGCCCATTTGCCGGTGCTGGTGGTGCGCGACTAGCCCGGCTGGGCCTGTGGTTCTCGGCGCCGCTGTCTGGCGGCGTTTGGTTTGGATCTGGACGTTTTATTCCCGAAGGAGTTGTTCATGGATTTGCTCAATCACGACTTGCTGCATGAGTTTCCCCAATACTTGGAGCCGATGCGCCGCCTGCGGGCGTCGGACGCGCATTTCGCCAGTCTGGTCGCCCATTACGACGCTGACAACCGCACGATTGCCGCTTATGAGCAGGGCGTCGGCTCCATCACCGATGAGGCGCTGGAGCTGCTGAAGAAAAAACGGCTCAAATGCAAGGACGAGATTTACCAGAGGCTTAAACAAGCTTAAAGCGGGCTGAGATTTCCCCTGCAGACCGAGAAAGCGCCCACTGGCGCTTTTTTCGTCAGGTGGGGCGGGTGCCCATTTTCATCAAATTGCCACATGGCGCTGCTACGCTGCTCGGTTGATCAACCTTCAGTTTTTGCGAGAGTGGGCGCCATGACTTCAATTGACGATGAAATGATGCGGCGTATCCGCAATGATCTGATCGACAGCTACGATGAAGAGCTGGAAATGGAGCTGGAAGACCGCACGCTGGCTCAGTTGACCGGCGAGGAGTCTTTGGACCTCAGCGAGCAGGACAAAGTCCAGGAGTGCGAGCGCCGCCGCCAGTATTTTCGCGAGCTGTTTCGGCTGCAGGGCGAGCTGGTCAAGCTGCAGGACTGGGTGATTGCCAGCGGCCACAAGGTGGTGATTTTGTTTGAAGGCCGCGACGCCGCTGGCAAGGGCGGCGTCATCAAGCGCATCACCCAGCGGATGAATCCGCGCGTGTGCCGGGTCGCCGCGCTGCCCGCGCCGAACGAGCGCGAACGCACCCAGTGGTATTTCCAGCGTTATGTGGCGCATCTGCCTGCCGCCGGTGAAATGGTGTTGTTTGACCGTAGCTGGTACAACCGGGCTGGCGTCGAGCGGGTCATGGGCTTTTGCACCGACGCGCAGTACGAGGATTTTTTCCGCACCGTGCCGGAGTTTGAAAAAATGCTGGTCAGCTCGGGCGTGCAGATCATCAAGTACTGGTTTTCGATTTCCGACGACGAGCAAAATTTACGCTTTCTGGGGCGGATTCACGATCCGCTCAAGCAGTGGAAACTCAGCCCGATGGATCTGGAGTCGCGCCGCCGCTGGGAGGAGTACACCAAGGCCAAGGAAATCATGCTGGAGCGCACGCACATTGCCGAAGCGCCTTGGTGGGTGGTGCAGGCCGACGACAAGAAAAAAGCCCGGCTGAACTGCATTCATCACCTGTTGCAGCAAATGCCTTACCAAGAAACCGAGCGCCCGGAAGTGGTGTTGCCCGAGCGCATCCGTCATGACGATTATGTGCGCCAGCCGGTGTCTCAAGAAATTGTGGTACCGGAAGTTTACTGAGGCACTTCAGAAGTCTGGCAGGCTGTCAAACGCCAGCCGCTCGCCCGTCGCCGGATGAACAAAGCCCAGCGCGCAGGCGTGCAGCAACAGGCGCGGCGCTTTGGCCTGCACGGCTTCGGGCGCGTACAGTGCGTCGCCCAGTATCGGATGGCCCAGCGCCTGCAAATGCACGCGCAACTGGTGCGAACGGCCAGTGAGTGGCTCTAGTTCGACCCGCGTGCTGTGCGCGGCGGCGTCAAATTCAAGTGCTCGCCAGCGCGTCTGGCTGGGTTTGCCCAGCGCCGTGTCGATGATGCGCAGCGGTCGGCGCGGCCAGTCCACGGCAATCGGCAGGTCAATCAATCCCCAGCCGTCGGGACTGGTGGCGGGCTTGAGCTGGCCCTCTACGACGGCGGTGTAACGCTTGTGAACTTCGCGGCGCTCAAACAATTGACTCAGCGCCCGCTGAATGATCAGGCTGCGTGCCATCAGCAGCAGGCCGGACGTGGCCATGTCTAATCTGTGAACGATCAGCGCGTCGGGATACTGCGCCTGCGCCCGGCGGCTCAGGCAGTCCTGCTTGTCCTCGCCGCGCCCCGGCACGGACAGCAGGCCAGACGGCTTGTTCAGCACCAGCAGATGCGCGTCGGCAAACACCACAGCCAGCCCTTCGGGCAGCGCGGGATGCGGCTCAAACGCTGGCGTATGAAAAGCGCCTGTGGCAGGGCCGCCCGTCTCAGGCACGCGGCGGCGGGAAGTTGTGAGTTGTGGGGCTGGTGCGCCGGATCTCGCGCAGCATGAAAAGGTACAGGCTTTCGACTTTTTCCCGCGCCCAGGGCGTTTTACGCAGGAATTTCAGGCTGGAAGCGACGCTGGGTTCGCTGGTGAAGCAGCGGATGTTGATGCGCTGGCCCAGGCCGTCCCAGCCGTAGTGCGCCGCCAGCGTGGTGACTATCGTTTCGAGCTTGACACCGTGCAGCGGGTTGCCCGGCTGCTGCGTGCTGGCGGGTTCTACCGGAGTGTTGCCAGCCTCGTCAGAAGAAGGCCCGGAGGGCATCACCATCACCGGCTTATTTGTTCTTCAGCTTGCCGCGCACAGGAACCTGCGTGACGATGGTCGGGCGCACCGCATCGGGCGACACCAGCTTGGGCGGCGAGGTGTCTTTTTTCGGTTTTTTGACCATTTTGTCGTTGTTTTGCTGACCTTTTGCCATGATTTTCTCCAAACTAGGGTTAAAGCCTAGATTATCAATGCAACTTCATCAGGCTCGGCAGGCTGGCGCCATCATTTCTGGCAATAGTCCGGCACGCTTGGCAATAGCCCTGCACGCCGGTTTAACTGTCAGCCACTGTTAAGCTTCGCGCCCGATGCCTACACACAGCTTTACCGAACTCACGCGCCAGCGCGCTTTCATGCGGATGTGGTTTGCCCGCCTGTTTGGCACCACGGGCAGCCAGATGCTGATGGTGGCCGTGGGCTGGCAAATGTACGATTTGACGGCCAGCGCCTGGGATTTGGGGCTGGTCGGCCTGTACCAGTTCGCGCCGGCGCTGCTGCTGACGCTGGTGGCCGGGCATGTCGTGGACCGGCTGCACCGGGGCCGCATCGTCGCCGCCTGTTTGCTGACGCAGGCGGGCGTGGCCTTGACGCTGGTCGCCGCCACCGAGGGCTGGGGCGCGTCCAAAGGCTGGGCGTCGCGGGAATTGCTGCTCGGCGTATCGGTGATGCTGGGCGTGGTGCGGGCGTTTCAAATGCCCGCCCAACAAGCTTTGGCGCCGATGCTGGTGCCGCCGGCCTTGCTGCCGCGCGCGATGGCGTTCAGCTCGGCGGGCATGCAGGCCGCCATCATGGGCGGACCAGCGCTGGGCGGGGTGATTTTTGTCGCGGGCGCGGCGGCGGTCTATGCCGTCTGCACCGGCTTGTTTGCCACCGGCTGCGTCCTGCTGCTGGCGCTGCGCTATGAGCATGTGCCGCCGCCGCGCGAACCGGTGTCACTGCGCTCGCTGCTGGCCGGTGCCGAGTTTGTCTGGCAGCGCAAGGCGCTGCTGGGCGCCGTGGCGCTGGACTTGTTTGCGGTGCTGCTGGGCGGCGCCACCGCCTTGCTGCCGATGTTTGCCAAGGATATTTTGCATGTCGGGCCGTGGGGCCTGGGCCTGCTGCGCTCGGCCCCGGCGGCGGGCGCGCTGCTGGTGTCGGTGCTGCTGACGCGCTGGCCGCTGGAGCGGCGCGTGGGCCGCTCCATGCTGCTGGCCGTCGCGGTCTATGGCTTGTGCATGCTGGTGTTTGGCCTCTCGACCAGCTTTGCGCTGTCGCTGCTGGCGCTGGCCGTGTCGGGCGGCGCCGACATGGTCAGCGTGGTCGTGCGCCAGACCCTGATGCAGATCGAAACCCCGAACGAGATGCGCGGGCGCGTCAGCGCCGTCAATTCGGTGTTTATCGGCGCATCGAACCAGCTCGGCGAGTTCGAGTCGGGCGCCACGGCGGCGTTGCTCGGGCCGGTCGGCTCGGTGGTAGCCGGTGGCATCGGCACGCTGCTGGTGGCTGCTTTTTGGGTCAAAGGCTTTCCGGCGCTGGCGCGGCGCGACCGGATGGGCGCTTCCTGACGGGGCAGCCTGCGCCCCGCCAACAGTTCAGCGCACTTTTTCAGCTTTGACGATCAGGTTGACGGTTTGTGTTTTTTTGCATTCTGGATCGCCTTGGCAAGAGGCGGCCATGACGGCGCTGCGTTCGCGTTTGAGCCGGACCCGCTGGCCGATCAGTTTGGTTTGTTCGCACAGCTCGAAGTCGGCCATTTCTTCGGAGCGTTTTCCGCGCGCATTTTCCAGCGTGATGTAGCAGGCTGTGTCTCCCGGCGTCAGGCTCTTGATTCGCATGACAGGATCGGCGGCGTGCGCGGCGCCTTGCCAGCCACCTAGTCCCAGAATCATCACGAGAGCCAGTGGAATTCTCAGCGACACCGGGGTGCAATTGTGCAGGATGGTGGGGGTTGGCAATTGCATGAGCGCCTCACTTGTTGATGGGGATGGCGCGGATTTTAAAGAGGGCCAGTATCAGCTTGCGCTATGTCACAAATTGTATTTTTTAATTCTCGTCACGGCTGAATGCTTCAGATTGGCTCTGCGAACACCACATCGGAGGCCGGGTAGGCCACGCAGGGCAGGATGTAGTTTTCCCGCTTTTCGTCTAGGCTCAGGCCCGGCCACTCGATGCGGTAGCTCACCTGGCCGCTGGCGAGCTGACGGATGCAGTGGCGGCAGGTGCCGTTGCGGCAGGAGCTTTCCAGCTTGACGCCAGCCCGCTCGGCCGCTTGCAGCAGCGTCAGCGCGGCGGGCGCCTCGAACGCCGCGCCGTGCGCGCCGAGGCGGGCGGAAAAGACGGGGTCATCAATCACCTTGGTCATGGCAATTCGGAGTTTTAGTCACTCTGGCCGCTGTCATCTGCCAACGCAGCATCTTCATGCCGCTCAATCAGGCGCCGATAGGGGCCAATGTTCAGTTCCAGATGGCCGCCCACTACCCGTGTGTTCAGGTCCAGCAAACGCATCCGGCGCCGGGATGGATCATCACCAACAGTCGTTTCAAAGGCGGAAATCTGCGTCACCGGGACACGAACATAATTTTCGATGAAGCGGGCCATTACCTCGCCAGCTTCTTCCTCAATATGGTGCCAGGCCTCGTCGCCGATATAGGCGCGCCCGCCCTTTGCCTGGAACGCTGCCGCAAGCTCTGCCAGCCTTGGATTGGGCGTGGGGTCGAGCACGACGAGTATCGGAACTGCACCGGAATTTTGGCAATCCTCCGCAAACTGCAACTCCTCTAAAAACCGTCCTTGACCGCTGGCTGCAATGGTCACTCTGAGTTTGAATTCGTAGGCCAGTGCCTGACCGTCTGGCATGACTTTCCAGCAATCGACCTGCCGCCCCTTGCTGTCATCGCCCGTTCGCCGCACCATTTTTTTTGCGGCACTCATGGGCTGGCCGCCGATTGCCGCTGCAAGAATCGGCTCGAAAAGATAGCCTGTTTCCTGCGCTGATCGGTTATCAAGGTCATAAAAGAACTTGCGCCAGGTCAGCCATGATGCCAGTGCCTCGGGCTCCAGATGGCCGTACTCGATCAAGGCACGGGGTGACACCTGAACCATTGTCGGCATGGGCTGGGCCGAGAGAATCATGGCGTATTTGCGCCGCCGTTTGTGCAGCTCAGCCAGACATTTGAGATAGGTGGCGAAATCAGGAATGTGGCTGGCCGCCAGACGCATCAGCATCACATGCTCCCACGGGCCGAGCGTCAGCGGCTGTGTAAACCATCCCTCGGGAAGGTCGTAGTAGTTGGCAGGAGGTTTGATGCGTTCCCACAAACCTGGACAGGCAGTTTCCAACTGGGCGGATGTCTGCGTGTCGTGGTAAATAACGCCGATGAGCTTGACCAATTCCCCGGCACTCATCACCACCGGCAATGCCGTGGCCGAGCCTAGCGTTCTGACGGCGGTCAGGAATCTCGATTCTTCTGCGCTGAGTTTCAGGGGCGGTGTGTTCATGCAAATTCCAGTTCGGGTTGCTGCTGCTGGATGCTGCGCAGCAGGCTGTCTGTGGTTTGAAGCGCCTGGCTCATGCCGCTGGACTCTGTCAGCAGAAAACCCAAGAGCCGTGGCTCTTTGATTTGATCCGGCACCTGAAGGCCTGAGCCGAAGCGGCCATCGAGCATTTGCAGGTGGCGTGCAAAAACCGCCGCAGCCATAGGGGGCATTGCATTGCCGATTTGCTGCATGACGCTGGCGGCGTTTCCTGCAAAGACGTAGCGGTCTGGAAAGGTCTGGATGCGGGCGCATTCCCGAATTGTCAAAGGGCGCTGCGCTTCGGGATGAATGAACTCCCTGGAGGCGGCGCCGGTGATGGTCAGGCTTTGCAGGTTTCCATGCAGGCGCTTGATGCCTGAGGGTGCTCCGCCGCGTTTTTCTGTCGGTGTGCCATCCATGACGCGCCTGAAAGCGCGTCGCTTGAAACTCTCATGCCACAGTGCTGGCGGTAAATCCTTCATTGTTTGCCCAGGCTTTAGCAGGGCATAGCGTTCAGCGTCTTTCCCGGTGGTGGTGTGAAAGTGCTCGGTCACTTTTCGAGCTGAATTGACAGCGCGCATCAGGCCGTCAAAGGCGTTGACTGGGGCTGGTGTGCCATAGAAAACCGCCTCATTCCGAGCCTTGGCAGGAAAGCCTAAGCCCGCAATAGCCTCTGAAAGACTGGGTGCAAAGGGCTTGCCGCTGTGCTTTCTGGATTTCCCTGAGTCGAAAGAGCATGTTTCTTCTGGGAAATCAAAGTCAATTCCCATCCGGTTTCCGATGATGAACACCCGTTTGCGTGTCTGGGGCACGCCGTAGGCGGCCAGATTGACTTTGTGCAGGCGCACCGAGTAGCCAGTCCGAATGAATTCGCGTACCAGTGAAGACACGGCACCACCGTTCCCGGAAGTCAGCAAGCCTTCGACGTTTTCAAAAATGAACCAGCGTGGCCGCAAGCATGCCACCATGTTGAAGTAGTTGACGATTAGCTGATTTCTTGGGTCGCTTCCCGCGCGGCAGCCTGCAGTGCTGAAGCCCTGGCACGGTGGTCCGCCTATAACGACAAAGGGCTCTTTTTCTCGAAGGGCCGCTTGAAAAAAAGCTGGATTGACCTGAGCCAGATCCAGGTTGTGGCAGGTTCCGCCCACGTTGGCTTCGTAGCTGGAGCAGGCGTCACGGTCGATGTCGGCACCGCATATCGGCTTGAGTCCAGCCTGCGAAAAGCCATACGAAAAGCCTCCCGCCCCGGAGAAGAATGACAACACTTCGTCGGATTGAGAATTTGACTGGATCATGAACTCAGTTTAGCGGAGCTGCACTTGCAGCGCCTTTCGTTGTCGTCGCGGTTCTGACTGCTGGCCCGATTTGCGCGACAATCCGGCCTCCCGAGCATTCCTTACTGATTCACAAGCGATTTTTTCATGTCCAGCTATTTAGTTCGCCCCGCCACCGCCCGCGATGCCAAAGCCATTGCCGAGATTCACGTTGCCACCTGGCAAGCTGCCTACAAGGACTTGATACCCGCCGACTACATCAGCAAAATGAGCGTGGAAAAGCGCCTGGCCTACTGGCGCGAGGCGATTGAATTCGGCGAGCCCCAGCTGCTGGTGGCCACCGAAGACGATAAAGTCATCGGCTTTGCCGGTTATGACCGCTCGCGCGATGCCAACACCCGCGCCACCGTCGGCGAAATCTGGGCCATTTATGTCTCGCCCGCCCACTGGGGCCAAGGCGCGGGTCTGGCGCTGTGGGACGGCGCACGCGACGGCCTGAAAGAAGAGGGCTGCACGCAGGTCACGATCTGGGTGCTGCTGAACAACGAGCGCGCCTTGCAGTTCTGCGAACACGCCGCCGGTTTCAAGCGCGAAATGCCTTCGCTCAAGACCGTCGCCTTTGGCGAGACCAAGCTCGAAGAAATCCGCCTCAAGCGCACGGTGGCCTGAAGCGGCTCAAGCGCCCGGATTGGCCAAAAGCCGTAGCGCCCCGGCTCAGGCGGGCGCCTGGATCTGGCCATCTTCGTCTGGGGCCAGCGGCGCGCCCTGGTCGGGGTTGACCGGCAGCTCCAGGTCTTCTTCATCCGCATCGGCTTCTTCGCTGGGGCTGCGATGGGGTTTGTGTGGCAGGCTGTGGGCCTGGGTTTTCTGGATGAGAGACGCTGGGTGCATGCTGATCTCCTTGAGGAATTCAAAAACCGGATGCGTGGATGCCCGCCATTGTGGACCCGCTTCGCACCGCTTTGTGCTGGGTGAAATGCGCCACGCGCCGGATTGTCTTTCCTGTCCTACAGCGGGCTTGCGTGCCAGCGTACAGGGCGGCGCCGTGCCCATCCGTACAGTGAATATCTGTTTGAAAATTCACGGATATTCTTCTGAAAGGACACATGATGGACGACTCAATTTTGATGCCCGGCAATGACGCCTCTGGTGGCTTGGGAGGTGCGGGTCTTGCAAGCGTGGATTTGCGCAGCAAGATTGACGGGGCCGCTGAGTCCACCCAAGATGCGGTGGACCACCTGTCCAGCACCGTACACAAAACTGTGGACAAGCTCGCTGACGGCGCGGCCCGTGCGATGGACAAGCTGTCCAGCCAGCACCAGTGGATCAAAGAAGCGCCGCCCCGCGCGCTGGCGTCTTCCAAATCCTGGATTCAGGACAAGCCGCTGGAAACTGTTGGCATCGCGCTGGCCGTCGGCTACGCCGTCGGGCGCCTGCTGCATCACTGACGCAATCGCCCAGCGCCTGAACCCGGAAAAACCGCTGCAAGGCGGTTTTTCCGGGCACGCCAGCGGGATTGGAGGATTGGTTAAAGTAGCCCCCGTTGCGGGGCGGGCTTTTGGGGCCGCTCTTTTTCCAATCCGGCGCAAGCCGTCACTTTTTAAAAAATATGGCCAGTAGCCTGCTTGCGCTGATTGATGACATTGCCACCGTGCTCGACGACGTGGCGGTGCTTTCCAAAGTCGCCGCCAAAAAAACCGCCGGTGTGCTGGGCGACGATCTGGCGCTCAACGCCCAGCAGGTCTCCGGCGTCAAGGCCGAGCGTGAATTGCCGGTGGTTTGGGCTGTCGCCAAAGGCTCTTTTGTCAACAAGGCGATTTTGGTGCCCGCCGCGCTGGCCATCAGTGCTTTCATTCCTTGGGCGATCACGCCGCTGCTGATGGTGGGCGGCGCTTATCTGTGTTTTGAAGGCTTTGAAAAAATCGCGCACAAATTCCTGCACAGCCCAGCCGCGCAAGCCGCCGCACACGAAGCACTGATCACCGCGCTGGCCAATCCGGCTGTGGACCTGCTGGCCGTTGAAAAGGACAAGATCAAGGGCGCCATCCGCACCGACTTCATCCTGTCTGCCGAAATCGTCGCCATCACGCTGGGCACGGTGCAGGCCAGCCCTTTTATGACCCAGCTGACCGTTCTCAGCACCATCGCGGTGGTCATCACGGCAGGGGTTTATGGTCTGGTGGCGGGCATTGTCAAGCTCGATGACGGCGGGCTTTACCTGAGCCAGCGCAGCGGCGCCGGAGCCGGGGCCGATTTTCAACGCAGCTTCGGCAGAGGCGTTTTGCTCGCCGCTCCGTGGCTGATGAAAGGCCTGTCGGTGGTCGGGACGGCGGCCATGTTTCTCGTTGGCGGCGGAATTTTGACGCACGGCTTTTCTGCGCTGCACCACGCGATTGGAGCGGCCACGGCGCAGGCGGGCGCGGTTGGCGGCATCGGCCCGGTGCTGGCCGGTGTCACGCCGCTGGCGCTGGACGCGCTGGTCGGCGTGCTGGCAGGCGCGCTGGTGTTGCTGGCGGTGACGCTGGTTCAGCGCTTCACGCGCAAGCACTGAGCCGCGTTCAAGGCCTTTTTTGCCGGTAAATGCGGGCAGCAGGGTTTTTTTCAGGGCAAAGCGCCCTCCATCTGTTAAAACACTCGGTCTTTTCTTTCTGACTGCTTTGCCCATGCCTACCTTCTTTTCGGTGACTTCCGTCACGACGCCTGCTGACTCCGCCGCCCCGGCCTCAACCCTGATTCAGTGGAAAGAAGCGGGTGTGGCGCATTCGGCGCTCTGGCGCTCCGAGCGTGGCGCAGCGCCGCCCCGGCGCATCGTCGAGGCCGACGACACGATGGCCGCCGACGACGCCTACCGCCTCGCCTGCGAAGGCACCGGCCTGCTCTGGCGCGGTGATTTTCAAAATGCCCGCCAGATGGTGCAGGCGCTGGCCCGGCGCATCGACAAGCCGCCCAAAGCCTCCAAGCTGGCCCGCGTCGCCACCAAAAAAGCCGCTGATAACGCCGCCTCGGGCGTGCCCGCCGGTCAGGATTTTCACCTGCACCGTCAGGTCCAGTCGCAGCGCGCCCGCGTCCTTGGCATGGTGCTGATCGAGTTTGCCGCCGACTACAGCATCGCCCTGCGCCGCGCCCCGGACGCCAAACAGGCCTGCACCGAAGCCTGGGGGCCAGCGGCGACCGCAGCCGCCGACGCCACCGACGCAGCCGCCACCGACGAAGCGGCAGGCGGCAGCGTGGCCTCGCTGCGCGAGCTGATGGGCGTGATCAGCGCGCACGAGTGGCGCAGGCGCGGCGTGGAAATCCCCGCGCTGGGCAAAGCGCCGAACAACCGCATTCATCCGCACTACGGCGTGTTTTCGCCGATTCGCGGCGAGTATGTCGATCTGGTGGCCAACGCGCCGCTGCCATCGAGTCGCGGCACCAAGTTTGTCGCCTTTGACATCGGCACCGGCACCGGCGTGCTGTCGGCGGTGCTGGCGCTGCGCGACGAGGTCGATCAGGTGGTTGCCACCGATCTGGACCCGCGCGCGCTCGAATGTGCCCGCGAAAACATCTACCGCCTGCGCCTGCCCAACCCGGTCAAGGTGATGCAGGCCGATTTGTTTCCGCCTGAAGGGCTGGCGTCCGTCATCGTCTGCAACCCGCCGTGGCTGCCAGCGCGCCCCAGCTCGCCGCTGGAAGGCGCGGTGTATGACGAAAACAGCCGCATGTTGCTGGGCTTTTTGAACGGCCTAGCCGCGCATCTCGCGCCCGGCGGCGAAGGCTGGCTGATTTTGTCCAATTTTGCGGAAAAGCTGGGCCTGCGCACCCGCGCCGAACTGCAGGCCGCCATCAAAGCCAGCGGCCTGCAAGTGCTGGGCCGCATCGACGCCAAGCCCGAACACCCCAAAGCCGCCGACACCAGCGACCCGCTGCACAAGGCCCGCGCCGCTGAAGTCACGTCGCTGTGGCGTCTGGGCGCAATCTAAATCCGCGCTGCACAGGGTTCCCGCCAGCGCGGGAATGACAGATGAAAAGTGACGATTTTCAGCCTCTTCAGTGGCCTGCCGCGCCCGTGGCTCCGGCCTCGATGATCCTTCTCGCGCCGATGGAGGGGCTGCTCGACTTCGTGCTGCGCGACATTCTGACGCGTGTCGGCGGCATTGACCGCTGCGTGTCCGAGTTCATCCGCATCACCGATCAATTGCTGCCCGAGCGCGTCTTCACCCGCATCGTGCCCGAGCTGCTGTACGGCGGACGCACTCCGGCGGGTGTGCCGGTGCGCGTCCAGCTGCTCGGCGCTGATCCGGTGTGTCTGGCCGAAAACGCCGCCCGGCTCGCCGGACTCGGCCCGGCGGGCATTGATTTGAACTTCGGCTGCCCGGCCAAGGTGGTGAATCGCCACGGCGGCGGCGCGGCGCTGCTTGACGAGCCGGAAACCATTTTTGCCATCGTCAGCGCGGTGCGCCGCGCCGTTCCCGCCGACATGCCGGTGTCGGCCAAGATGCGGCTGGGTTTTAACGACGACGCCCTAGCGGTGGAATGCGCGCTGGCGATTGCCGAAGGCGGCGCCGACGAACTGGTCGTCCATGCCCGCACTAAGGCGCAGGCGTACCGCCCGCCCGCCTACTGGGAGCGCATCGCCGACATCCGCGCCGCCGTGTCGATTCCCGTCGTCGCGAACGGCGAAATCTGGACGCTGGACGACGCCCGCCGCTGCCGCCAGGCCTCGGGCTGCGAATCGCTGATGCTCGGGCGCGGCATCGTCACCGATCCCGGTTTGGGGCTGGCGATCAAGGCGGCAGGCTTGAATGGGGCGCCCCCCGCTGGCGCCACCCCAGCGGTCAGCGGCGGCATCACCTGGCCCGAGCTGCTGCCGCTGTTGGCCGAGTTCTGGCGCATCGTCTGCGCCCGGCTGGAGCGCCGCTCGCAGGCGGGCCGCTTCAAGCAGTGGCTGAATTTTTTGCGCCGCCGCTTTCCCGAGGCGGAAGTTGCCTACCAGCAGCTCAAGACGCTGAACGACCCGAAGGCGATTGATGCGTGGCTGGTCGGGGCGCTGCGCAGGTGAATCGCGGGTGGACGTGCTCAACGTCCGGTTGGGCTGCCAGCTTCTAAAATTCAGTCTTGTTGCCATCGCCGCGTCGCCCCGATGTTTCGGATAGGCGGCGGTTTTTCTTCTGAGTGTTAGCTGAACTTTTACCTGTATTGGATGCGTCCCATGTCTCTTGAAGTGCTCGAAGCCCAGAGCGGCGACAACCCTGTCGCCACCATCATCATCCTGCACGGCCTGGGGGCGGACGGGCGCGACTTTGTGCCGATTGCCGAGCAGCTGGACCTGTCCAGCATCGGCGCGGTGCGCTTTTTGTTTCCCAGCGCGCCGGAAATTCCGGTGACCATCAACGGCGGCTATCGCATGCCCGCCTGGTACGACATTCTGGGCGCCGATCTGGTCAGCCAGCAGGACGAGGCCGGGATGCGCCAGACACAGGCGTCGATTGAAGCCTTGATTGCGAATGAAAAGTCGCGTGGCATGCCTGCTGGCCGCATCGTGTTGGCCGGTTTTTCGCAGGGCTGCGCGATGGCGCTGATGATTGGCCTGCGCCACGCCGAGCCGCTGGCGGGCATTGCGGGACTCTCAGGCTATTTGCCGCTGGCCGACAAGACCGCTGCCGAGCGCAGCGCGGCCAGTCAGGGTGTGCCGGTGTTTTTGGCGCACGGCAGGGGCGATCCGGTGGTGGTGCTGGCGCGTGCGACAGCCACGCATGAGGCGCTGATGGCGCTGGGTTACGGCGTCGAATGGCACGATTACCCGATGGAGCATTCGGTTTGTCCACAGGAAGTTGCCGACCTGCAGCAATGGTTGCTGTACGTACTGGGCTGATTAGTGCTTTTGTTGGCTCTCAGGAGCCTCTTTGTCCATTGATTGCGTGTCCTGATCGTCCAGCGGCTGCGTATCCTGGAACTCGGGGCCATCGCCGGATTCCGCATTTCTTTTCATCTCCTGGTCTCGATCAGCAAACAGGCGTTCCAGCTTCGTGTGATCCACGGGCGCAGGCGGCGCATGAGGTGGCGCCACGGCGGCAACTGCTGCATCTGCCGTCGCTGGCGCAGTGTTGGCGTCTGGCATGAGAGCAGGGCGGCCGGGCACTGTCCAGAAGGGTTTGTCGGGCAAGGTGGAATTGGGGCAACTGCTACCGGTTTCCAGCTGCCATGACATGCCGTACAGCCACTCTTTGTGTTTGGGCTCATAGCGTTTGATATCGGTCAGGAACTGGTTCTGGAACGCCTGGAGATGATTCATCAGGTTCGGGTCCCAATACTTCAGGACTAGGCGGATATGCATGCCCAGTCCACGGACTTTTCCGGGGACTGCCAGCTCCTGCAACTCAATCCAATGACCCGGTATCCCGTGCTTGCGCAGCAGCAGGCGCAGCACCATCTGCACCAGTTTGTAATGCGCGACATGCTCAGTCTCATCTTGGGGCGTGACGAGGTTCTCAGGCTTCTTGGGAGTGTTTTCTAGGGGAGGTTTGCCAAACAGTTTGTTGAAAAAATCATTCATTTTGGTATTTCTGATGAAAAAAACTCACCTCGAAAGGCAGATATGAGCCGCATAGTCGTCCTGGGGAGCAGTTACACAAGTTTAAAACTTAAATGTGAAACTCAAACATGGTGGGTTGTTATCTTTTTTGGATCGCATCTCGGCATTGTTCGCCGGGAAATCGCCCGTCACAGCGCGAAGAGGCTGCCTGTGATAACTTCCACGCCAGTCTAGGAATCCGAGAGAACAACATCATGAATCAATTGTCGGCCTCCGCCAGCGCGCTTTTACAGCACCGCCTCAAGGCGCTTACCCCCGATCAACTCCAGGGCATGCGCCGGGGCATCGAAAAAGAAAGCCTGCGTGCCCAGCCCGGCGGCGCGCTGGCGCTCACGCCCCATCCAGTCGCCTTGGGCTCGGCGCTGATGCACCCGAACATTACCACTGACTTTAGCGAGTCGCAGGTCGAGCTGGTCACCGGCGCGCACAAAAACCCCGAAGCCGCGCTGCACGAATTGACCGAGCTGCACCAATGCACCTACCGCGCGTTGCAGGACGCAGGCGACGAGATGCTCTGGGTGTCGAGCATGCCGTGCGGTCTGCCGACGGATGAAACCATTCCGTTGGCGCGCTTTGGCGCGTCCAACGTCGGGCGCGCCAAGAGCGTTTATCGGATGGGGCTGGGCCACCGTTACGGGCGGCGCATGCAGACGATTTCGGGCATTCACTACAACTGGTCCTTGCCGGGCGTGACGAGCGAGCAGTATTTCGCCTTGATTCGCAATTTCCGGCGCCAGGCGTTTTTGCTGCTGTACCTGTTTGGTGCGTCGCCCGCCGTGTGCTCGACCTTTGTTGCCGGGCGCCAGCACGAACTGCAGGCGCTGACCGAGCGCGCGATGTACATGCCGCACGGCACCTCGCTGCGCATGGGGCGCTTGGGTTATCAAAGCGACGCGCAAGCCTCGCTGGCCGTCAGCTACAACAGCCTTGAAGGCTACGCCGCCTCGCTGCAGGACGCGCTGTCCCGGCCTTATCCGGCTTACGAAGCCGTCGGCATCCGCAACCCCGGCGGCGATTACAACCAGTTGGGCACCACGCTGCTGCAAATCGAAAACGAGTTCTACGGCACCATTCGGCCCAAGCGCGTCATTCACCCCGGCGAGCGCCCGCTGCACGCGCTGCGCGAGCGCGGCGTCGAATACGTCGAAGTGCGCTTGATGGATTTAGACCCGTTCGAGCCAGTCGGCATCAACGCCCAGACGATGCGCTTTCTCGATGTGTTTTTGCTGCACTGCCTGCTCAGCGACAGCCCGCCGGACACGCCTGCCGAAATTGACGAGCTGAAATTCAACCAGCACCAGACCGCAGCGCGTGGCCGCGAGCCGGGCTTGAAACTCAAGCGCGGCGGCGGCGAAGTGCTGCTGACCGACTGGGCCGCCGACATCGTCGCCGAATGCGCGCCGATTGCCGCCGCGCTCGACGCAGTGCATGGCGGCAGCGCCTACCGGGATGCCGTGGCCGCCGCCCAGGCCCGGCTGGACGATGCCAGCAGCTTGCCATCGGCGCGGGTGCTGGCGGCGATGGCGCAGGATTTTGACAATTCTTTCGTCCAGTTTGTCCGCGCCCAGTCGGAAAAAACCCAGGCCGCGCTGTTGGCCCTGCCTTTTTCTGCACAGCAGCAGGCGCGTTTTACCGCGCTGGCCCAGCAGTCGG
>Ga0302263_10000270_pt1 | contig 20492 bp, 12 predicted proteins | sample II_Fen_N1_4_FD_194564 | JGI IMG/M metagenome (GOLD analysis project Ga0302263, IMG submission 194564) | Peat permafrost microbial communities from Stordalen Mire near Abisko, Sweden - II_Fen_N1_4 | ecosystem: Environmental > Terrestrial > Soil > Wetlands > Permafrost | place: Sweden: Abisko... | reverse complement strand
GGACGGGGTTGTCCCCCAGCAAGGTGGTTGCCATGGCCACTGTCTAGCAGGTCACACCACGGCGTCGGTGCGGCGGTCTCGCCTCGCCCGGGTCACCAACGCCCTCCTACGATCGACGCCGTGCTGACCAGACTCCTCGCCGCGGCGGCCGCGGCCGTGCTCGTCCCGACCCTGGCGGCGTGTGGTGGCTCCGCGAGCAGCTCCGTCGCGCAGGACTCCGCTGCCGGTACGCCGTCCGACACCGGGAGTGCGAGCACGACCACCTGCGACTACCCCGCCGACCCCCAGGGAGCAGCTCGCAAGGTCGACGCACCTCCCGCCACCCCGTCCGTCACCGGCACCGTCGACGCCACGATCGAGTCCTCCGTCGGAACGCTCGACGCGACGCTGGACGCCGGCAAGGCGCCGTGCACGGTGAACTCCTTCGTCTCGCTGGCCCACCAGGGCTTCTTCGACAACACCCCGTGCCACCGGCTGACGACCGCGGCGTCGCAGTTCTTCGTGCTGCAGTGCGGTGACCCCACGGGCACCGGCACGGGTGGACCCGGCTACACGATCCCCGACGAGCTGTCCGGGAAGGAGACCTACGGCCCGGGCACGCTGGCCATGGCCAACACCGGCGCGCCGAACACCGGCGGGTCGCAGTTCTTCATCGTCTACAAGTCGTCCGGGCTGCCCCCGCAGTACACGGTGTTCGGCCGGCTCTCCCCCGCTGCGCTGAAGGTGGTCCAGCAGGTGGCGGCGAAGGGCAGCGACAACGCGTTCAACCCCGGTGACGGGCACCCGAAGGAGAAGGTGACCATCACCCGGGTCACCACCGGCTGACCTCCCGTCGTACGACGACGCCTCAGGCCTCGGCGTACGCGATGGAGGTGCCGAGCTGGAGGGTCCGGCCGACCGTGCACAGCCGGTCTCCGGTCTGCTGGATCGCCCGGGGCAGCACCGCACGGGCCGCGTCGCCTGCCTCGCCCTCGGGGAACCGGATCGAGACGGTGACCCTGAGGTCGACGAGGTGGGACCCGCCGTCGTCGCGCACCTTGTGCCCCTCGACGTGGATGCCGAACTCGTCGGGCTGGGCCCGCTTGCCCGTGATCAGGCCGACGTCGATCGCCGTACAGCCGGCCAGCGCGGCCAGCAGGAGCTCGACCGGGGTGAAGTCCGGGTCGTCACCCGACCCGATCGGGAGCACTCCCCCGCGCACGTTGACCGCCTTGTAGCGACCCTCGCCGATCTGGGTCAGATCCATCCGTCGCAGCGTCTCGTCGCTCATCCGCACACGGTAGTGGCCCCGGTCCGAGGACCGGGGCCACTCCCCTGCTGATCGGTGACGCGGATCAGGCGTGACGACGCTGTTCGCGGCGCTCCCGGCGCGCCTCGCGCCGGATCGCCTTGACGTCGCGGAGCTGTCGCAGATCGCGATCTGACAGCACCCGGCCCTCGACCAGTCCGCCCATCAGGTACATCTGCGTGCTCATCCTGTCCCGTCTTCCCGGCCCCCTGGGCCTGATCGTGGTGTAAGAGACTTCTTCGCGTTTGCGACTCTTACATCATACTCTCGGTACGTCGGCCTTCCCGACCCGACGAGGGGTTCCGGGCACGTGATCTCCCACACCACCGGCGAGGGCGGTTCAGGCCTCCAGGCAGCTCGGTGGGAGGTCGAACCACCGGAGGTGCTCGAAGTCCCTGCTGACCTTGCCGGGGTGAGCCGAGAGGTCCGGCCTCGGGGCTGCAGCGAGGAGCTCGGCGCCCTCGCGCAGCTGCTCGGCCAGCAGGTCCTCTCCCCCGGTGAGCCGCTCACTCGGCATCCGGGCGACGCCGCCCTCGTAGGAGATCGCGCGCAGGCTGATCGGTGGCTCGACCAGCCCGTCCCGGTGCCGCCAGCGGCCGGTCGAGGTGTCGAACCGGTAGTCCTCGAGCAGTCGCCAGCCGTCGCGCGCAACCAGGCGCACGGCGTCGATGATGTAGTCGGCCACGGTGTCGGAGACGAAGTAGTTGAAGTTCACGCGCACCCAGCCGGGCTTGATGCCTTCGCAGCCGCCGGTGATCTCGCGCTCGAACTCGTGGGAGCGTTCGAGGTCGATGCCGAGCAGGCGGTGGCCGTAGGGGCCGGCGCACGAGCAGCCCCCGCGCGCCTGGATCCCGAAGAGGTCGTTGAGCAGCGACACGACGTAGTTGTGATGGAGATAGCGGCCCGACGGCGACCGCACCACGAACGACACGATCGACAGCCGCGACGCGTCGAGGTTCCCGAGCAGCTCGATGGCGGGCTCGTCGCGCCACGCCTCGACCGCGCGTTCGAGGAGCCGCTCCTCCGCACACCGGATGGTCTCCGTGCCGACGGCTTCCTTGAGCTGGAAGACCAGCCCGGCCCGGACGGCCTCGATGATCGCGGGCGTACCGCCCTCCTCGCGGGTCGCGATGTCGTCGAGGTAGCGGTGCTCGGCGGTGTTGACGTAGGCGACGGTGCCGCCGCCCGGCACGTCGGGAACGCGGTTGGCGAACAGCTCGCGTCGCGCCACCAGGACCCCGGGCGTCGACGGCCCGCCGATGAATTTGTGGGGCGACAGGAAGATCGCGTCCTTGTAGGCCAGGGGGTGGCCGGCGGGAGCACCCATCTCGATCCGGACGTACGGCGCCGCCGCGGCGAAGTCCCAGAAGGACAGGGCCCCGTGCCGATGGAGCAGCTCGGAGATGCCGTAGGTGTCCGAGACGATGCCCGTCACGTTGGAGGCGGCCGAGAACGAGCCGATCGTCACCGGCCGCTCGGCGTACTTCTCGAGCTGCTCGGCGAGCTCCTCCTGGTCGATGTGGCCGTCGGCGTCCTCGTGGATGGTGACGACGTCGGCGATGGTCTCGCGCCAGGAGACCTCGTTGGAGTGGTGCTCGTAGGGACCCAGGAAGACCACCGGTCGCTGCGACGGCGGGATGTGCGCGCTCAGGTCGTGCTGGTCGTCCAGCACCGACGGGACCCGCAGGCCTAGGACGCCGATCAGCTTCGCGATCGCCCCGGTGCAGCCCGACCCGGCGAAGAGGACGACCGTGTCGTCGTCGCCCCCGACCGACTCGCGGATGATCTCGCGGGCCTCCTCGCGGAGGCGGGTGGTCTGCAGCCCGGTCCCGCTGGACTCGGTGTGGGTGTTGGCGTAGCTCGGCAGCACCTGGTCGCGGATGAAGTCCTCGAGGAAGGTGAGCGCGCGCCCGGAGGCGGTGTAGTCGGCGTAGGTGACGCGGCGCCGGCCGTACGGCGTGAGCATCACGTGGTCCTCGCCGATCACGGACTCGCGCACGAGCTCGATGAGTGACGACGTCCCTTCCGGCATGACTCCAGGGTAGGGCCCCATCGACGCGAACCACCCGTCCGGACCATGGCCGATCCGGGGGTGTTCGGGGAGAGTGGGGCCTCCGAGCGAGCACCTGGAGGATTCTCGTGACCCGTAAGCCCGCCCTGGCCGCCCTGGCTCTCACCGCCGCCCTCGGCACCGCCCTGGCCGGTGCCACCGCGGCCGCCGGCACTGCAGCGGGGGCAGCGCCCTCGGCGCCGCGCGCCGCAGCGACCGCCGACCGGGGCACGCCCGGTCACTGGACGAAGGTGTCGACGGGCAGCGTCGGCATCACGTTCGTCCCGAGCGTCGCGCGCAGCGGCAACGGCGACCTGCACCTGGTCTACGCCCGTGACCTCGGCACGAACACCCAGCTCATGCACACGTCGATCCACACCAACGGTCACATCGGCACGCAGAACGCCGTCGTCGGTGGGTGGAGCGTCATGGACTCCGCGCCGGTCGTGGTGTCCTCGAGCGACGGCCTGAGGGTGCTCTTCGGCGGCCAGAAGGACCTGACGGCCGGCTTCTGGTCGTTGGGCAAGATGTACACCGCTACCGCCGACAGCAACGGCTCGACCTGGACGCTGCCGGCCGAGACGGTCGGCGAGAACACCAACGCCTATGGCTCCTACGGCACCGGCGCGACGACGCTCGCCGACGGCACCCCGGTCGCCGGGTTCCCGCTCAACAAGGACTTCACATGGGCGGTCGGAACCGGTGGCCCCGACCAGAACTTCTCGGTCAGCAAGTGCTGCATGTACAGCTCCACCATGGTCCGCGACGGCTCGAACGTCTGGGTGGCGTGGTACGGCAACGGCTCGACCGCGGCCACCAACGGCACCTTCGTCAAGCAGATCTACCCGACGGTGGGCGCCACCCTCAAGGCGCCCGGCTCGAGCAAGGGCACCAATTCCCTGCCGACCGGCCGGGTCGCGCTGGCCGCGCGGGTCGGCGGCGGCGTGTTCGCGGCGTACTGCGTCGGCTACCCGACGTGTACGGCGGTGCGCGTCTGGAAGGTCGGCACCACCAAGACCACCGACGCGCCGCACAGCAAGTTCGCCACCACCATCGGCCTCTCCCCCGGACGCTCCGGCCGGCTGTGGTTGGCGTGGTCAGACAACATCCCGAAGGTCCACGCCCTGCGCACCAACACGACCGGCCTGGTCATGGGTGCGGTGCAGAACGCCGGGATCCCCCGGGGTGGTGCGGCCTACTCGCTGACGATCGACGGCACCATCGGCCGCGGCGACATCGTGCTCAACGACGGCAACGGGATGTGGCACACGCAAGTCGTCGCCGGGCTCACGTTGCAGGCCTCGCCGGCGAGCTGGCGGCACCACACCCGGCAGAAGGTGACCTTCACCGTCACCGACGCCCACGACCCGGTCAAGGGCGCCAAGGTGGCGGTCGGCTCGAGCCACTGCACCACCGGCAACCGCGGCACGTGCCCGATCACGTTCGCCCCGTCGTACGGCCAGGGGAAGCACACCGCGCGTGCCACGAAGTCGGGCTACGCACCCGCGACCGCCGGGCTGAAGGTGCGCTGAAGGCCCGTCAGAGCCAGTCACATCTAGTCATATCCCGGCCGAGAATGGCCGATCGGAGGCGGCAACCACCCGTCGGGACCATGGTCGAACCCGGGCCCGTGCTCCACATTAAGAGCCGTGAGACGAGCACTGACCCTGCCTGCCCTGGCCCTGACGACTGCTCTGGCCGTGTCCACCGGACTCGCTGTCGGAGGACCCAGTGGCGCCCTCGGGGCCACCGGACACCCCGCCCGTGCCGCTGCCCTCGGCTCCCCCGGGCACTGGAACAAGGTGTCGAGCGGTTCCGTCCCGAGCAGCTACGTGCCGAGCGTCGTGCGTACCTCCGACGGTGCCCTGCACGTCGTGTACGCCAAGAACGTGATGGACGGCATCCGGATCGGTCACACCGCGCTCAACACGGCCGGGACGGTGACCGGGCGCAACGACGTGCTCGCCAGCGGGTGGAGCGTCATGGACACCGCACCCGTCGTCGTCACGGGCGGTGACAGCTCGTTGCGGGTGCTCTTCGGGGGCCTGCAGACGCAGAGCCCCGGCTTCTGGTCGCAGGGCCGCATGTACGACGCCACCAGCACCACCTCCGGCGCCGACTGGGACCTGCCGACCGAGACCGTGGGCCTGAGCACCCACGCCGTCCAGTCGCACGGCACGGCCGCGACGACGCTGGCTGACGGCACCCCGGTCGCGGGGTTCCCGCTCGATGACACCCTGACCTGGCACGTCGGCACCGGCTACACCCCCGACCAGCACTACCAGCTCGCCCAGATCTCGAACTGCTGCATGTTCGGCGCCTCGATGGTGCGCGACGGGGACTCGGTCTGGGTCGCGTGGTACCAGAACGGCTGGAGCGACACGGGCAGCGGCACGTTCGCGATGCAGATCTACCCGACTGTGGGCTCGCCGATCAAGGCGCCGGGCTCGAGCGTCGGCGCCAACTCGGTGTACACCGGCCGGGTCGCCCTGGCCGCCCGCGCAGGCGGCGGGGTCTTCGCGGCGTACTGCGCCGGCGCCCCCACCTGCACGTCGATCAGGATCTGGAAGGTCGGGACGGACCAGACGGCCAAGGTCCCGGGCAGCAAGCTGGCCACCAGCATCGCCCTCTCCACCGCTCGCTCGGGTCGGCTGTGGCTCGCCTGGGCCAACAGCACGCCGGCCGTACGCGCGATGCGGACCAGCACCACCGGGCTGGGCGTGGGCGCCGTGACGAAGCCCGGGCTCCCGAAGCACGGACTGGCCTACTCGATCGCCATCGAGGGCTCTCGCGCCAAGGGCGACATCGTGCTCAACGCCGGCAACGGCATCTGGCACACGCAGGTGCTCCCCGGGCTCACCACGAAGGCCTCCAAGACCAGCTGGCGGGTGCACCGCAAGCAGAAGGTCGTCTTCACCGTCCGCGACGCCAAGGCCCCGGTGAAGGGCGCCACGGTGAAGATCGGCACGTTGCACTGCAAGACCCGGGCCAAGGGCACCTGCTCGATCACGTTCCCGGCGTCGTACGCCCAGGGCAAGCACAAGGGAAAGGTGACCAAGCCGCACTACGGCAGGGCGCCCATCCTCGTGCGGGTGCGCTGAGCACCTGACCTCCCTCGACGGCCGACGGCCGTACCGACATCGCCCGAGCGATGCGGCACGGCCGTCGAGGACCGTACGACGAAGCGTCAGCTCACCTTGACCTTCAGGTTCAGATGCCCGGTGATGACCTTGTTCCCGGGAGCGGTGAACTGCTGCGACTCGACCGGCTTCGTCTTTCCGCCGAAGGCGAAGAAGTCGATCTGGGCCTGGTCGTTCCGCTTGGCCTTCTGGACCAGCTTCTTGACGCCGGCCAGGGTCCGCGGGAAGCCCCGCTCGAAGGGGAAGCTCTCCACCTCGGAGGCGCTCAGGCTCCCCCGGAAGCCGCTGGTACCGGCCGGGACCACCAGGTGGAAGGCCGGCCCGTGCGTCCCGCCGGCGTACCGCAGCCGCAGGGTCGCGGTGGAGTGGGCCTTGAGGAGCAGCGGGCTGTGGGAGTCGACGGCGTGCCAGGCGCCACCGCGACGCTGGTCGGCGCCGACGATCTTCAGCACGGAGCTGTCGTCCACGACGTCGGACGTGACGTCGACCGAGTCGACGGTGACGCCGTCGACGTTGGTCAGCAGGTAGACCAGGTCGGGCACGTCGAAGGTGGACCCGAACGTGATGTCGGTGGAGTCGGCGTAGCGGTTGCCCCCCTTGAACGTGAACGGGCCGTCGGGCGTGGAGCCGTGGATCGTCCAGGACTGGGCCTCCGAGCCACCCTGGTAGGCGTCGAGGACGTTCTGGTGGTTCTCCACCAGCTCGTAGAACGTGACCGCGGCCGAGGCGGCCGGAAGCTGCACGTCCGAGGAGCCCGTCCGAGCACGCACGGCGCCGCTGTCAGGGTGGTAGGTCACCGTGGACGTGATCGGCGTCGAGTCCGGGATCGGCCCGATCGGCCCGGAGATCCCCGTCATCCGGTCCTGGTCGATGGTGCCGAGGAGGTCGCCGAGGTTGGCGACCTTGTACGGCGAGCCGAGGGAGTCACCCTGGATGTAGAGGGCGTCCGCACCCGCCATGCCGTAGGTGGCGCTGCCGGCGAACTCCATCGGGTGACCGAAACCGACCACCCGTCCGGCACAGACCGACGTGATCGTGCCGAGTCCGCCGAAGACGATGTCTCCGGTGGCCTCGGTGGCGACCAGGTTGCCGCCCGCGACCATGTCGGACGCGTCCGGGCTGCTGGCGCCGGTGGCGCGGCCCGCTGCGGTGACACCGGAGCTCAGGTAGGGCCGTCCGGTCGCCTTGGCGAGCGCGCGCGGACCGAGACCGGAGACGACGGTCGGCGCCTGGAGCTCGCGGAAGCCCGAGGCGGCCTGGGCCTTCGTGACGTCGGACGCCGCCGCGATCTTCTTCGCCGCGGCCGAGGAGATCTTCACGTGGAGCGGCGGAGCCGGGGTGCCGGCGTACGCCTCCATGTCCTCCCACGGCGTGATGCCGGCAATGGGCGTCGGGCCGTAGGACAGGGTGTACGCCACAGCGCCGATCAGGCTCCCGTCGGAGGCGTAGACCGGGGAGCCGGACATGCCCTCCCAGATGCCCCCGACGTCGGTGATCCCGGGTGAGGACAGCTTCATCATCACCATGTCGACGCCGGGCTGGATGCCGTCGTGGAGGACACCGATCACGGAGCCGTCGAACGCCGACGGCGTCGTCCCGCTGCTGACGGTGAGGCCGTGGACCACCTGGTCCGGGGTGAGGTTCGCGACCGGGAAGGCCGTGTCGCAGAAGCCCGTGGCGGCCTGGGACGGCGTCGAGAGGGCGGCCGTGCCCGTGAGGCAGAGCCCCGCGGTGACCGCGGCCGAGGCAAGGACCTTGGCCCGAGATACTGGTTTCTTCATGATGTCCCTCCGGTGAGAGACAGCCCCCGTGGCTGTCGCTGTCTGTTCGAACAGACGCGGCGGAGGGACATTTGGTTGCGTGCACGCTCGAACCAGTCCCGACCACGTGCCTAGGGTGGGGTCATGACCGAGCTGGCGCGACGCAGCGGACCCGTGTCGCGGGTGCGGGTCGCGGAGCACGACGCGACCGGTGCGCACCCCCGCGAGGACGTCGTCGCCGCCGAGGAACCGCTGGAGATCCGGCTCGCCTGGCCCGGCTCCCCCGCCCAGCGCGCCTGGGTGACGATGCGGACACCGGGCCACGACTTCGAGCTGGCCGCGGGCTGGGCGGTGCACGAGGGGCTCGTCTCGCTCGATGCCCTCTCCGGCGTGGCCTACTGCACCGACGCGGACCTCGCCCCCGAGCAGGAGTTCAACGTGGTGACGGTGACGGCATCCGAGCCGGTCGACCTCGAGCACCGTCATGCCGGCCTGTCGAGCGGGTCGTCGGCGTGCGGCGTCTGCGGCAAGGACAGCATCGACGCGGTCCTCTCGACGGTGCGCGGACCCCGGTGGCAGGGTCCACCGCCGAACCCCGACGCCGTACGCCGGCTTCCGGGGCTGCTGCGCGAGGGGCAGGAGGTGTTCGGCAGGACCGGCGGGGTACACGCCGCCGGGCTGTTCTCCGCCGACGGCGACCGGCACGTCGTACGGGAGGACGTGGGGCGGCACAACGCCGTGGACAAGGCGACCGGTGCCCGCGTCCTGGCCGGCGAGTCCCCCGCCGCGGCATACCTCGTGGTGAGCGGGCGGGCCGGCTTCGAGCTCGTCCAGAAGGCGGTCGCCGCCGGTGTCGGGTCGCTCGTGTCGGTCGGCGCCCCCACCTCGCTGGCCGTGCATCTCGCCCGCGAGGCGGGCCTCGGCCTCTACGGCTTCACCAGCGCCGAACGCACCGTCCGTTACGCCTGATCGCCGAGCGGCAGGTCACAGCTCGGCGGTGTGTGCAGCGTCCGTCGGCGCCGACCCGGCGACGTGAAGGGGGCCCCGGCGGCGTGGGGTCGACGCGGTGTCGGCGCTCGTCCCTAGGTTCGTCCTGTGCGGATCCTCCACACCTCCGACTGGCACCTGGGTCGCTCGTTCCACCGCGTGGGCATGCTCGAGCACCAGGCGACCTTCGTCGACCACCTGGTCGAGGTGATCGAGACGGAGCGGGTCGACCTCCTGGTCGTCGCCGGCGACATCTACGACCGGGCGCTTCCCCACGTCGACGCCGTACGCCTGGCCGACGAGACGTTCGCCCGGCTGGCCGCCACGCGCGCCCGGGTCGTCCTGACCTCCGGCAACCACGACTCGGCCCAGCGTCTCGGCTTCGGTTCGCGGCTGATCGACGCGGCCGGGGTCTTCGTCCGCACCGACGTGTCCCGGGTCCACGCACCGGTCCTGCTGGAGGACTCCCACGGGCCGGTCGCGGTCTACGGCCTCCCCTATCTCGACCCCCAGGCGCTGCACGAGCCGTGGGGGCTCCCGGCCCGTAGCCACGAGGCCGCAGTGGCCGAGGCGATGCGCCGGGTCCGGGCCGACCTGGCCGAGCGTCCGCTGCGTTCGGTGGTGCTGGCCCACGCCTTCGTGGCCGGAGGCCGCCCCAGCGAGTCGGAGCGCGACATCAGCGTGGGCGGGGTGTCGATGGTCGCGTCGTCCCTCTTCGACGGCATCTCCTACACCGCCCTCGGCCATCTCCACGGCCGAGCAGTGCTCGGCGACGCTCTGCGCTACAGCGGGTCCCCGCTCGCCTACTCCTTCTCCGAGGCCGACCACACCAAGGGCTGCTGGCTGGTCGGGCTCGGACGCGACGGCGTCGAGTCGGCGGAGTTCGTCGAGGCTCCGGTGCCACGGCGGCTGTCGCGGGTGCGCGGCGACCTGGAGTCGCTCCTGACCGACCCCGCGTTGGCGAGGGTCGAGGACCACTGGGTCCAGGTCACCCTCACCGACGCCGTCCGTCCGGCCCACCCGATGGAGCGGCTGCGCGCACGCTTCCCCGAGACCCTGGTGCTGGCCTTCGCCCCTCCCGAGGGGTCCGTTCCGGCGCCCCCGACCGCAGCCCCGCAGGGCCGCCGAGACCACGAGGTCGCTCTCGACTTCGTGGCCGACATGCGTGGAGCGCCCGCCACGGCCGACGAGTCCGCTCTGCTGCAGGTGGCCTGCGACGCCTGTGCCGACGATCCCGACGCCGACCTCCTGCTGTCCGGGACGGGTTGATGCGCCTCCACCGCCTCTCCATGACGGCGTTCGGCCCGTTCGTCGAGACCGCCGAGGTCGACTTCGACGCCCTGTCGGAGGCCGGGCTGTTCCTGCTCTCGGGCGCGACCGGCGCCGGCAAGTCCAGCGTCCTCGACGCGGTCTGCTTCGCGCTCTACGGCGCCATCCCCGGCGACCGCAACCACGCCGGCCGGTTGCGCTCCGACCAGGCGCCGGCGGGGCTGGCACCTTCGGTCGCGCTCGACGTCTCGCTGTCGGGCCGACGCTTCAAGGTCGTCCGCTCCCCCGCCTGGGAGCGCCCGAAGAAGCGCGGCACCGGGATGACGCGCGAGCCCGCCAAGGTGACACTCTCCGAACGCCGCGACGACGAGTGGTGCCCGCTCAGCAGCCGGCTCGACGAGGCCGGCGACCTGCTGTCCGGACTGCTCGGGATGAACCTCGACCAGTTCTGCCAGGTGGCTCTCCTCCCCCAGGGCCACTTCCAGGCGTTCCTGCGCGCCGACTCCGCGCAGCGACACCAGCTCCTGGCACGGTTGTTCCGGACCGGCCGCTTCGAGCGCGTCGAGGGCTGGCTGCGCGACCACCGGCTGACGCTGCGCCGCGAGTCCCAGACCCACCTGAGCGCGGTCTCCGACCTGGTCAGCCGGCTCTCCGAAGCTGCGGCCGTGGCGGTGCCCGACGAGGTGGGCGACCTGTGGGCAGCGACTGCCGGCGTCACGAGCGGGTCCTGGGCACACGACCTGTGCGACGCGGCGGTGACCGGTCTCGGCATGGCAGAGACGCACGCAGCGTCCACCCAGGAGGCTGCGCGCGCAGCCTCCGACGCGTGGGAGCAGGGCCGAGAGACTGCGCGGGCGCGCGCCAGGGTCCTCGACGCGGCCACAGCCCACGGGCGGCTCCTCGCAGCGGCCGACGAGCAGGCGGCCGACGTGGCCCGTCTCGACGCCGCACGCCGGGCCCAGAGCCTGCGGCCCCTGGCCGGGCTGGTCGACGAGCGAGCCCACCGGCTCGCCGAGTCCGACGTGGCGGCTCGCGGACTGCTGGCCGAGGCGAAGGTGGCCGGGCTCGACGTCGCCGACCTGCCGGGCGAGCTGGGCCGCCTCACCCATGAGATCTCGACGCTCACCGTGCTGCTCCCCCACGAGCGGCGTCTGGCGACCCTCCGCGCCGACCACGAGCAGCGGGCCGAGGAGCTCCGCTCGCTGCACCGCGACGACGAGCTGGCCAGGGCGGAGTGCTCGACGCTCGGCGAGCTCCTGAGCCGGCTCGAGGACGACGTCCGGGTGGCCGCGGACGCCACCCGGACCCTGCCGACGGTCGAGGCCGAAGCGGCTCGCGTGCACGGCGTCGCGGTGGCCCACGCCGACGTGGCTCGGCTCCAGGCCGGGCTCGCCCTGGCGATCGCCGACCACAGCGCGGCCGTCGGCCGCCTGCTCGACGTGCGCGAGCGGCTGCTCGACCTCCGTGAGCGCCGGATTGCCGGGATGGCCGCCGAGCTCGCCGGCGCCCTTGCCGTGGGTGACGACTGTCCGGTCTGCGGCTCGGCCGATCATCCCCGTCCGGCCCGCCCCGGTGCGAGCCACCCCGATGCCGCCGCCGAGCGAGAGGCCCAGAAGGCGGTCGACGACGCGCAGGCCCTCGAGCACGCCCTCGACCTGCGCGTACGCGAGGCGACTGCGGCGCTCGACTCCACCCGGCTGGTGGCCTCGGCTGTGTCGGCCGACGACCTCGACCAGGTGGTCGGCGCCGCCGACGTGGCTCTGGCGCGCACCGCCGCGGCGGCCGCTCGCTACCCGGGTCTGACCGAGCAGCGCGACGTGACGCAGCGCCGTGCCACCTCCCTCCAGGAGGAGCGCGACGTACGACGAGTCCGTGGCGTGGAGCTGGCGACGACCCTCGAGCACCTCGGCGCGCAGGTCGCCGAGCTCGAGGACGAGGTGGCGGCTGCGAGGGGTGACCATCCCGCGCTGGGACACGCGGTCGAGCAGCTCGAGGCGACGCGCGTCACGGCGCAGCGGGCCCGCGAGGCAGCCGTCGCCCGCGACGCCGCCGGAGCCGCCCTCGACGAGGCCGAGGAGGCGCTTGCCCGGGCCGCGATCGAGGCCGGGTTCGACGACAGCGGCTCCGCGCGCCGGTCCGAGCTCGCTGCCGACGAGCTCGCCCGGCTCGACGACCTGGTCCGCGGCCGACGGTCCGAGCTGGCAGCCGCCGAGGCGGTGCTCGCCGAGCCGGGAGCCCTGCTGCTCCTCGAGGCCCCCGAGAGCGATCTGGCGTCCCTCGAAGCCGCCCACCGGGCTACGACCACTGCGCTCGACCGGGCGCGCGCGGCCCACCAGGTCGCGCAGCGTCGGCACGCCCGGGTCGCCGGACTGACCGCCGACCTGCAGGCCGCCCTCGGGGCCTGGGCGCCGGTGCGCGAGCAGCTCGAGCTCGCGACCTCCGTGTCCGCCTTCGCCGAGGGCAAGGCACCCGACAACCGCCTGCAGATGCGGCTGTCCGCCTATGTCCTCGCCTACCGGCTGTCGCAGGTCGTCGCCGCGGCCAACGCACGGCTCGCCGGCATGAGCGACCAGCGCTACTCCCTGGAGCACGTCGGCCGCCGCGGCGCCGGTGAGTCGCGCGGCGGGCTCAGCCTCGTGGTGCGCGACGACTGGTCGGGTGAGAGCCGCGACCCCTCCACCCTCTCCGGGGGCGAGACCTTCGTGGTGTCCCTCGCTCTCGCGCTCGGCCTGGCCGACGTGGTGGCCCACGAGGCGGGCGGGGTCGATCTCGCCACCTTGTTCGTCGATGAGGGTTTCGGGTCTCTCGATGCCGAGACTCTTGACGACGTGCTCGACATCCTCGACACCCTGCGCGAGAACGGCCGCGCCGTCGGCGTGGTGAGCCATGTGGCCGAGATGCGCGACCGGATCCCGACCCAGCTGGTCGTGAGCAAGGCACGCGCCGGGTCCACGGTCCGCATCTCCTGCTGACCCGACTAGGTTCTGACCATGGCTGGTCTCGACTCCGCTCGCCCCGAGGGTCTCGACCCCGGTTTCACTGCTCTCCCCTATCGCGCGCTGGGCGAGGCCGCGCTGGCCCGCGCGGACGAGCTCGGGGCGAGCCATGCAGACTTCCGCTTCGAACGCGTCCGCTACCAGGACGTGCGGGTCCGCGACGGAGCCGTCCAAGGAGTCGGTGACGTCGAGGACCTCGGCTTCGCCGTCCGCGTCGTCCACGGCGGCGCCTGGGGCTTCGCCTCGGGGGTGCACCTCACCGCAGCCGAGGCCGTGCGGGTCGCCGAGACGGCGGTGGCGGTCGCCCGGGTGTCCGCGGCGATGACCACGGTGCCTGTCGAGATCGCCCCCGAGCCGGTGTACGACGACGTCACCTGGGTGTCGTCGTACGTCCTCGACCCGTTCGACGTGCCGGTCGCCGAGAAGGCCGCCGTGCTCGTCGACTGGACGCAGCGGCTCCGCCGCCATCCGGCCGTCGCCCACGCCACCGCCGACCTGCTGCAGGTACGCGAGAACAAGTACTACGCCGACCTCGCCGGCACCCGCACCACGCAGCAGCGGGTGCGCCTGATGCCCGCGTTCACCGCGATGGGCGCCGACGACAACACCGGCACCTTCGACGACATGAGCTCGATCGCGCCGCCTGCTGGCCGCGGCTGGGAGTACGTCGTGGGGTCGACCGCCGAGGGCGCGTGGGACTGGGACGCCGAGCTGGCCGAGGTGCCGGAGCTGCTCGACGAGAAGCTGGTCTCCAAGAGCGTCGAGGCCGGCGTGCTCGACCTCGTCATCCACCCGAGCAACCTGTGGCTGACCATCCACGAGTCGATCGGCCACGCCACGGAGCTCGACCGGGCGCTCGGCTACGAGGCCAACTACGCCGGCACGTCGTTCGCGACGATCGACCAGCTGGGCTCGCTCCAGTACGGCTCGCCGGTGATGCAGGTGACCGGCGACCGCACCGTCGAGCACGGCCTGGCCTCGATCGGCTACGACGACGAAGGCGTCGAGACCCAGAGCTGGGACATCGTGCGTGACGGCGTTCTGGTCGGCTACCAGCTCGACCGGCCGATGGGCGCTCTGCACCCCGAGCTCAACGCCGGCCGCTCCAACGGCTGCGCCTACGCCGACTCCCCCGGCCACATCCCGATCCAGCGGATGGCCAACGTCTCACTGAAACCCGGGCCGGACGACGTGTCGACGGCGGACCTCATCGGCCGCGTCGAGCAGGGCCTCTACGTCGTCGGCGACAAGTCGTGGTCGATCGACATGCAACGCTTCAACTTCCAGTTCACCGGCCAGAGGTTCTTCCGGATCGAGGACGGCCGGCTGGCAGGCCAGGTCCGCGACGCTGCCTACCAGGCCACCACGACCGACTTCTGGAACTCCATGGAGGCCGTCGGTGGTCCCGACACCTGGGTGCTCGGCGGGGCGTTCAACTGCGGCAAGGCACAGCCCGGGCAGGTGGCGGCCGTGAGCCACGGCTGCCCGACAGCGCTGTTCCGCGGCGTACGGATCCTCAACACCCAGGACGAGGGAGCGCACTGATGGCCGGCAGGACGGCGACCGTCCAGGACCTCGTCGAGCACGCCCTCGCCGCCTCGACGGCCGACGACTGCATGGTCATCGCCCACCACCGCACGAGCGCCAACCTGCGGTGGGCCAACAACACGCTCACCACCAACGGCGTGATGCGCGGCATCGACGTCACCGTGGTGGCGTTCGCCCGGAGGCCCGACGGTGTGTGCGTCGGATCCGTGTCGGGCAGCGCGGCGTCGCGTGAACAGGTCGACACGCTGGTGTCGGCCGCGGACGCGGCCGCCCGCGCCGCCGAGCCGTCCGCCGACGCGAACGACCTGGTCGCGGGTGCGGCCGACCCGTCGTGGGGCGTCGCTCCCGGCGAGACCGACATCCACGTGTTCGACACCTTCGCGCCCGCCCTGGGCGAGGCCTTCGGGCGGGCCCGCGACGGGGGCCGGATCCTCTACGGGTTCGTCGACCACCACCTGACCACGACGTACGTCGGCTCCTCGACGGGGCTGCGGCTCCGCCATGAGCAGCCGACCGGCCACTACGCCTGTACCGGCAAGACCACGGACCTCGCGAGCAGCGCCTGGGTCGGGGGCGCGACCCGCGACTTCGTCGGCGTCGACGCGCTCGAGGTCGAGGCGGCGGTGGCGCGTCGGCTCGGCTGGGCGGAGCGCACGGTCGACCTACCGGCGGGGCGCTACGACACGATCCTGCCGCCGACCGCGGTCGCGGACCTGATGATCGACGCCTACTGGTCCGCCGGCGCCCGCGACGCCCATGACGGCCAGTCGGTCTACAGCAGGCGCGGTGGCGGCACCCGGATCGGCGACGAGATGGTCCGGCCGGAGGTCACGCTCTACTCGGACCCGGCGTACGCCGGTCTCGAGTGCGGGCCGCACGTCGTCGTGGAGTCCTCGAGCAACGACGAGTCGGTCTTCGACAGCGGACTGCCGCTGGGCCGGACCGCCTGGATCGACCACGGCCGGCTGGCGGCGCTGCGGCAGACGCGCGAGACGGCGACCCTGACGGGGCAACCGGTCACACCGGGGATCGACAACCTGGTCCTCGAGATCGACGGGGCCACGGGTGGGCTGGACGACGTCGTGGCCGGCACCGAGCGCGGCCTGCTGCTCACCTGCCTGTGGTACATCCGCGAGGTCGACCCGCAGACCCTGCTGCTCACCGGGCTGACCCGCGACGGGGTGTACCTCGTCGAGAACGGCGAGATCACCGGGGCCGTCAACAACTTCCGGTTCAACGAGAGCCCGGTGGACCTGCTGCGGCGCTTCACCCACGCCTCTGCCACCGGGCCGGCGTTCAGCCGCGAGTGGGGCGACGACTACTTCTCGCGCACGGCGATGCCGGCCCTGCGCGTCCCCGACTTCAACATGTCGAGCGTCTCGCAGGCCCGTTAGGGGCGCGGTCAGCGGCGCACGATCCGGAACCTGGGTGACCTGCCGCGGGCGTGGTAGCTGTCGTCGACGAGCAGGCGAGCGATGTACTGCCCCGGCGGCAGCGGCCACGACACCGAGCCCTCGCCGAGGTAGACATGGCGACCGAACGTCACCGTGCCCTCGATGTCGGTGTGTGTGTAGCGGTAGACCAGATAGCTGCCCGGGCCACCACACGTGCGCTGACACCGGAACAGCCCGACCCAGTCGAGGTTGTTGCCCGGCGCTCGGGTCCAGCTGATCCGGACCGGGCTCCCGACGCGGTAGGTCCGCCGGTCGGCGGTGAGGCGGGCGTGGCTGTGCGGCCCGTAGACCCAGATCGGCGCCGCGGCCAGCGTGCCCCCGGTGTCGGTGTCGAAGAGCACCACCTCGTAGCGGCCTGGACGTAGGTGCTCGGTGCGGAGCCGCACCGTGCCGTCCTGCCGACCGTGCGTGAAGACCGCTCGGTCGGCGGGGATGCTCGGTCCGTCACCGGACCGGAGGCCGATGCCCTCGTGCGGATGGCCCGGGGCGTGGAACCGGACGGACAACCCGCTCGGCCCCGGGATGACGCGGCGGGTTCTCGGTGAGACCAGGAGCGGCGCGGCCGCCGGCGTCACGTCGAAGGTCGAGACGACGCCGCGGTGGTCGCTGGGGTACGGCGGCTTGACCGCGAGGTCGACCTGCGGGTTGCCGCGCTCCCCCACGAGGCGGCTGGCGACCGTCGTCGAGGGCCCGGAGTGGAGCACCCAGTCGATCCGGTCGGGGAAGTCGTGCTTCAGGGTCTCGGGACCGCCGGGCGACCAGGTGAAGCCCGGATGCGCGACAGGGTCGGGGTGGGCGTCGCGGTAGGAGTCGTGGAAGCCGGCGTCCGCCAGGGCCTTGCTGGCCGGCCATCGGACGGCGTAGGGCACGTCGGTCCGGGCGCGGGCGACCCTCGGCGTCCAGTCGAGGTACGACGGACTGTTGAAGTCACCGGTCAGGAACACCGGGATGCCGCGGGCCGCGAGTCGTGGGAGCCGCTCGAGGACCGGTGCCAGGGCGGGCACCCGCAACGACCGCTCGAGCCGCATCACCCGGTGGTGCGACCAGCCGGCGCGGACCCGGTAAGGCCCGTACGGCGTGGACGGGAGGTGCGTGTTCGCGACGGCGATGACGCGGCCGGGGACGGGCTCGACGTAGGTGAACAGGCCGCGACTGTGCGGCGGGTCCAGGATCGGGAAGCGCGAGATCACGTGTGCCTGCGGGCTGGCGTACCAGCCGAGCAGGGCGGCGAGCCGGCGCGTGTTGCGCTCCGCCTCCTGGACGCCGACGACGTCGGCGCCGCTCGCGGCGATCACGTGCGCGAGACGGTGCAGCGCTCGCGGGCAGCCGTCCGAGACCGGGCAGAAGCCCCCGGTGGCGAGGTCGTAGTCGTCGCCGCCGTAGAAGATGTTCTGGGTCATCACCGAGACCTGCACCGTCGGCGTCACGGACCGCTCGGCCCGGGCACCGGCGGTCACCGGTGTCGCCACCAGCACTCCCGTCGCCAGCGAGATCGTCAGGAGGGCGGGACCGAACACTCGGAGTGGGCGCACGGCCCGAGTATGGCGACTTCGACTGAACGAAGGAACAGTCGCACTCAGATCAGTCGTCGACGTCCTCGGCGAAGGCCTCCGGGGGTGGGCAGGAGCAGACCAGGTGGCGGTCGCCGTACGCCTGGTCGATCCGGGCCACGGGCGGCCAGTACTTGTCGGGGTCGGGACCGGTCGGGAAGACCGCCATCTCGCGCGGGTAGGCGCGGTCCCAGTCGCCGACGATCGCCCGGGCGGTGTGGGGCGCGCCCCGCAGCGGGGACTTGTCGACGCTCCACTCCCCGCGCTCGACCTGGTCGATCTCGGCCCGGATGGCCAGCATCGCGTCGCAGAAGCGGTCGATCTCACCGAGGTCCTCGGACTCGGTCGGCTCGACCATCAGCGTGCCGGCGACCGGGAACGACATGGTCGGCGCGTGGAAGCCGTAGTCGACCAGGCGCTTGGCGACGTCGTCGACGGTGACGCCGGAGACCTTCGTGAGGCCGCGCAGGTCGAGGATGCACTCGTGGGCGACGAGCCCGCCGTGGCCCTGGTAGAGCACGGGGAACGCGTGGTCGAGACGCGCCGCGACGTAGTTGGCGGACAAGACCGCCGTCGCGGTCGCACGTCGCAGGCCGTCGGCTCCCATCATCGCGATGTAGGCCCACGAGATCGGCAGGATGCCGGCCGAGCCGTAGGGGGCCGCGCTGATCGCGCCGATGCCCGTGCGCTGCTCGGGGTCGGGGTGCTGCCCGTGCGTGGGCAGGTACGGCGCGAGGTGGGCGCGGACGCCGATCGGGCCGACGCCGGGGCCACCGCCGCCGTGCGGGATGCAGAAGGTCTTGTGCAGGTTGAGATGGGAGACGTCGCCGCCGAACTCCCCCGGGCGCGCGAAGCCGAGCAGGGCGTTGAGGTTCGCTCCGTCGACGTAGACCTGTCCCCCGGCCCCGTGCACGATCCGGCAGAGCTCGGTGATGGAGTCCTCGTAGACGCCGTGGGTCGACGGGTAGGTCACCATGATGGCGGCGAGCGTGTCGGCGTGCTTCGCGCAGAGCTCCCGCAGGTCGTCGAGGTCCACCGACCCGTCGTCCGTGGCCTTCACGACCACGACCTGCATGCCCGCCATCACCGCGGACGCGGCGTTCGTGCCGTGGGCCGAGGACGGGATCAGGCAGACCCGGCGGTCCTCCTGGCCGTTGGCACGGTGGAAGCCGCGGATCGCGAGCAGGCCGGCCAGCTCGCCCTGCGAGCCGGCGTTCGGCTGGATCGAGACGCGGTCGTAGCCGGTGGCCTCGGCCAGCCACTGCTCGAGCTGGCCGACCAGCTCGCGGTAGCCCTCGGCGTCGGCGGCGGGCGCGAACGGGTGGAGGTCGGCGAAGCCGGGCATCGAGACCGGCTCCATCTCCGTGGTGGCGTTGAGCTTCATGGTGCACGAGCCGAGCGGGATCATGCCGCGGTCGAGGGCGTAGTCGCGGGCCGACAGGGTGCGCAGGTAGCGCAGCATCTGGGTCTCGGAGCGGTGCGCGGAGAAGACCTCGTGGGTGAGGTACGGCGTGGTGCGCTGGAGCGCCTCGGGGATGGTGTCCGCCGATGCGACCCCGAAGGCTCCTGCCTCGAAGACCCCGAAGGCCTTGAGTACCGAAGCGAACGTGTGCGGCCCGTAGGTCTCCCCGACGCTCAGCCCGACGTGGTCGTCGTCGACGAGACGCAGGTGGACATCGTGCTCGCGCGCAGCGGCGACGACCTCGACCGCCCGGCCCGGGACCCGGGTCAGCACGGTGTCGAAGAAGTGGTCATGGACGATCTCGACACCGCGTTCGCTCAGGACCGCGGTCAGCAGACGCGCGTGGTCGTTGATGTCGGCCGCGATCGCCTTCAGCCCCTCGGGGCCGTGGTAGACGGCGTACATCGAGGCGACGACGGCGAGGAGCACCTGCGCGGTACAGATGTTGGAGGTCGCCTTGTCGCGGCGGATGTGCTGCTCGCGGGTCTGCAGCGCCAGGCGGTACGCCGGGCGGCCCTCGGCGTCGACCGAGACGCCGACGAGCCGGCCGGGGAGGTGGCGCTCGAGGCCCGCGGCGACGGACATGAAGCCGGCATGCGGGCCGCCGTAGAACATCGGCACCCCGAACCGCTGCGACGAGCCGACGACGACGTCGGCCCCGAGCTCACCGGGCGACTCGAGCAAGGTCAGGGCGAGCAGGTCGGCCGCGACCACGGCGAGGCCGCCACGCTCGTGGGTGGCCTCGATCACCGACCGCGGGTCGAGGATCCGGCCGGACGCACCGGGGTACTGCACGAGCACCCCGGACAGCGCGCCCGCCGGCAGGCCTTGGGTGAGGTCGGCGACGACGACCTCGATCCCCATGGCGGCGGCGCGCGTGTGGACCACCTCGATGGTCTGCGGCAGCGCGTCCGCATCGACGACGAAGGGGCCACTCGCCCCGCGCTGGGCGCGGCGTACGAGCGTCATCGCCTCGGCCGCCGCGGTG
>Ga0302263_10000268_pt1 | contig 20550 bp, 8 predicted proteins | sample II_Fen_N1_4_FD_194564 | JGI IMG/M metagenome (GOLD analysis project Ga0302263, IMG submission 194564) | Peat permafrost microbial communities from Stordalen Mire near Abisko, Sweden - II_Fen_N1_4 | ecosystem: Environmental > Terrestrial > Soil > Wetlands > Permafrost | place: Sweden: Abisko... | reverse complement strand
GCTCGTCGTGCCACGACGGCTCGAACCGCGCCGAGATCTTGGCCTCGACCCAGTTGGCGAACCCTTCGTTGAGCCAGATGTCGTCCCACCACGCGGTGGTGACCAGGTCGCCGAACCACTGGTGGGCGAGCTCGTGGGCCGCGACCGTGACCCACGCGTACTGGTTACGCTGCGACGCGTGCTTGGGGTCCATCAGGATCAGCGTCTCGGTGAACGTGATCATGCCGGCGTTCTCCATCGCGCCGAACCCCACGGTGACCGGGATGGTCATCATGTCCATCTTGGGGTACGGGAACGGCGAGCCGAAGAACTCCTCGAGCAGGTCGATCAGCGGCGCCGAGGTCCTGGCGGCCCACGCGGCGTCGGCGGCGCGATCCTTGAGCGCGATGATGCGCACCGGCGTGCCCGACCTGGTCTTGCCGGCGTCGACGACCTCGAACGGCCCGACGCCGAACGCGACCAGGTAGCTCGGCAGCGGCTTGGTCGCCTCGAACTCGACGCGCTTGGTATCGGGCCCGAGCGCCTGCTCGTGCAGGACGGCGGTGTTGCTGATCGCGGTCAGCCGGGCGGGCACGTCGAGCGTGAGCTTCCACGGCACCTTGTTGTCGGGCTCGTCGAAGCACGGGAACGCCCAGCGCGCGTAGGTCGCCTCGAACTGGGTGAAGATATAGGGCGAGCCGGCCACGGTCTGCTTGAACGCGCCGGTGGTGTTGGTCTCGTCGAACTCGCCGGTGTACTCGATCGCGAGCGTCCACGTGCCGGCGTCGAGCGGCGCGGCGGCGCGGAACGCCAGCAGCTCGTCGGCTTGGGCCGTGACCGCGAGCTCGATGGCGCCGCTCGTGCCGGTCGCCGTCGCGTGCGCGACCTTCAGCTTGCGGCCGTGCAGCCAGATCGTGGACGAGCGCTCCGCGATGGTGCCGGTGATCGCGATCGCGCCGGCGAATCCCGGCCTGGCGGGATCGATCGCCAGCCGCGCGGCGTAGCTCGTCGGCAGGAAGTTGCGCGGCAAGCGCAGCGTCGGCGCGGCGGGATCGAGGCCGCGGTCGACGACCGGCTTGGTGGCGGCGGTGGTTGGCGACGCGGCCGGCGCAGGTGCTTTCACCGGGGCGGCGGGAGAGGAACAAGCGACAAGGACTGCCGCGACGAAAAACGTCCGCATGCGATGCAATGTATCTGCTGCGCACAGGCTTTCGCCCGTAAATAATCGAGTCGTCGCGTGCGACACGTGCGACGGCAGCGACGAGATTCAGCGCGCGTGAACCTCCCCCCATGTCGCAGTCGCGGGCTTCGCGGTGGCGATGGAGGGTCGCGTCACGCACTGTGCGCGTGCGGCGCCGCCGGTTCGATCTCGTCGCGAACACCACCCCGCGCGCCCGCGCTCGCCGACGTGTAGGGCGCGGCGTCCGCGGTCCGGACAATCGCGTCGTCAGCGCTCCGCGCGCTTCTTGCGGGGCGTGAGGCCGTACTGCTTCACCTTCTCGAAGAACGTGCGCACCGGCATCGCGAGCAGCGCCGCGGCGCGGGTCTGGTTGCCGCGGGCCGCGGCGAGCGCCTCGCGGATCCGCGTCAGCTCGAGCTCGCGCAGCTCGTCGGCGAGCGGGCGAAACTGCGGCGGGATCGGTGGCAGCGCGGGCGCGACCGGCGGCGCCACGCTGGGCGGCAGCCGGGCCAGGCGCTCGGTGACGTGGTCGGCGAGCAGCTCGTCGACCGACATCGTCGCGGCGACGTACTGCATCAGGTTCTTGAGCTCGCGGACGTTGCCCGGCCAGGCGTGCGCGAGCAGCGCCTGGCTCGCGCCCTCGGAGATCTGGATCGCGCGCCGGCCGGTCCGCCGGCACGCCTCGTCGAGGAACGCCGCCGCGAGCAGCGGCAGCTCGTGCGGCCGCTGGCGCAGCGGCGGCAGCGCGAGCGTGGCCGCCGACAGCCGGAAGTACAGGTCGCGGCGGAACCGTCCCTCGGCCACGTCGGCCTCGAGGTCGCGGTTGGTCGCCGCGACGATCCGGACGTCGACCTCGCGCTCGCGGGTATCGCCGACCCGCGTGACGCGATGCGATTCGAGCACGCGCAAGAGCTTGGCCTGGTTGGCCAGCGTGAGCTCGCCGACCTCGTCGAGGAACAGCGTCGAGCCCGACGCCGCCTCGAGCAGGCCCGGGCGGTGGGCGATCGCGCCCGAGAACGCGCCCTTGGCGTGGCCAAACAGCTCGCTCTCGACCAGCGTGTCGTGCAGCGCCGCGCAGTTGAGCGAGATCAGCCGGTGGCTGGCGCGTCGCGAGCGGGTGTGCAGCGCGGTCGCGACCAGCTCCTTGCCACAGCCGGTCTCCCCGGTGATCAGTACGGGAATCTCGGAGGACGCCAGTCGCTCGACGAGCGCGTAGAGCCGGAGCACGCTGGGATCGGCGATGATGACGCGCTGGGCGCCGATCGTCAGCGTCTGCACCCCGCGCGCCGCGCCACCCTCCCGATCGAGATCGACGGTCACCGCGGCCGCGTGCGCGCCAGCGAGCAAGCGCGCGGCGTCGTAACCGTCGGTGGGGCAGGTGACTCGGCCGATCTGTAGCGCCATCCCGGCGAGCTTGCTGCGAATCCGGGTGGCAAGGGCGTCCGCTTCGTCGGGGCTGGTGTCGGGCAGTAGGACGTACAGCTCATGATCGGCCGACCAGGTTACCGCATCTCCGCGACGAAGTTGCCCGAGCACGGCGCGCTGTGTCGCCGCGGGGTCGAGCAAATCGGCCGCGGCGGCCTGCGACAGCGCCGCCGGTTCCGGTACGCGCTGCGACGCCAGCGCGGACGCCGCGACGACGCACACCACCGAGACCATCCGGCCGTCGTTGATCGCGCGGGCGACCTCGTGGGCGACGCGGCGCCGGAACGCCGCCGGCTCGATCGGCGTGAGCCGCTGCGGCGCAGCGTGGAGCTCGAGCTCGGTGCGATGCAGCCGGATCCGGTCGCCCGGCTGCAAGGCGCGCTCTCCGCAGAGCGGCACGCCATTGACGAACGTCCCCTGATGCGAGCCGAGATCGGTAATCGCGATCCGGCCGTCGTCGAGCGCCAGCTTCGCGTGGAGCCGCGAGACCTGGGCGTCGTCGAGCCGCAGGTCCGCCGACTCGGACCGGCCGATCACCACCGCGCCGGAGGCGGGCAGCGGATGCATCCACGGTGTCGGCCCGCTGAACACCAGTAAATATCGCTGATCGTGGTCCGGGGCAGTCTCGCCCTCGACCGCGCCATGTGGCGTATAGCCAGCGGGTGTGACGCTCATGGAGCGCGCCTCGCGAACATCCCCGATTTCCCTGCAACTCGCAGCAACACGCAACGGCGATCCCGGTTAGCTACACAGGCCTACGTGTAGCTGTCGCCCTACCTCGCAACTCCCACGCTCGTCGTCGCACCCGACGACGCGACGCAGCGAGCGAACTGCCTCGATGGTGCCGAACCGCGCGTCGATCGCGACGCGAGCGCGGGCTAGCCGGTGAGGCAGCCTTCGCCGCTTCCGGTGGGGGGAAGCTTGGTGTCGTTGGTGCCGGCGCCGCCGCCGATCTTGGGAAGCTGTGTGGGATGGAGCGACCGCACGGTCTCCTGCGAGAGCGCGAGTTTGGATTGGTGCTTTGTCTTCTTCATGACGAATCCCCGAAAGCAAACGTTGTACCCCTCAGGATCTCCAGGCGCTACCCACGATATCGTGCAACGACCAGTGCGGTTTCTGCAATACCTGCAGATGCTGCACGCACGTTTTGCTAGCTCGGCCCCCGGAGCGTGGGGCACGTGGCCTGGTCGACCAGACCGCCGGTGACGTCGTCGAACCGGACCGGCAAGCAGCGGAGCAGCTCACGGAGCATCGCCGGCGCCGGTGGATCGCGGAACTGCCATCGCGAGATCCGGCCGAGCGAGCTGCGCACGACGAGGTCGCTGCCCTGAAAGTGGAAGCCGTTGAGTCCGGTTTTTTCTGCGGCATTGGCGGCCCGCAAGTTCCAGATCACCGTGCCCGTGGCGGCGTCGACGAAGTGCAGCCAGCCATCGCCGCCGGCGGTGACCAGGATCGCGCCCGAAGGATCGAGCACCGCGTCGGGCACGAACACCGGCGAGACCTCGCGATACGCTTTGAGCGGTCGACCGGTCTCGGCGTCCCACCTGCGCGGGATACCGTCGCCGCCCGTGGTCACGATCTCGCGATCCTCGCGTACGAAGCGCGCCGAGAACACGCGGCCCTTGTGACCTGACAGGCGCGCGATGAGGTGGAGCTGCTCGAGATCGAACAGCAGGATCGGCTTCTCGAGGGGGTCGCTCTCGACCGTCAGCAGGCGGCGGCCATCCGACGAGATCCGCAGCGCGCGTGCGGTGGTCGGGATGTCGAGATCGGCGGCGCCGCCGCCCAGGGTGTAGACCCGGAGCTGCCCGGGGGCGGTCGCGATCAGCCTGCCGTCCGGAGCGAACGCGACGGCCGCGAGCCCCCCCGACATGCTGGCGAGCTCGACCGCCTCGCCGGTATCGTGGGTAATTCGCAGCGCGCCATCCGCGCTCCCGCTCGCGAGGTCGCTGCCGGATCTCGCGAACGCCAGCGCGGTCACGCCGGCGGCGTGCACGACCTTGCGCAGCACGCGACCTCCGGGAAGTTCGTAGACCGTGATCGTCGCGCCGCTCGCGATCGCGGCCCGATCGCCCGCCGCCGACACCGCTGGAAACGCCTGTGGGGCGTCGCTGTCACCGGGCTGGCTGGCGAGCGTGGCGAGCAGCTGATCGTGGGCCGTATCCCAGACCTGGGTGCCGCGCCCACCGCACTCCACGGCGAGGAACCGGCGGTCTTCCTCGACGTTGAGCAGGTTGGCGCAGTCGGGACCGATCGCGTCGGACGCCCAGCGCAGGTACGATGGCGTCACGTCCCAGACGTGCGCGGCGCCGTCCCAGGACGCGCTGACCACGCGGCGCGACGCCGGATCGAAGTGCGCCCCCGAGACCTGGTCCCCCGAGGACTGGAAGGTCGCCGTGGTGAGGCCGCGCGGGATATCCGATACCACGACGAGACCGTCGGTCCCGGTGCTGACCACGAACCGCGAGGTCGCGTCGAACTCGACCCACGTCACGGCGCCGGTGTGGTCCTTGAACTCGAGCAGCGGCGCGCCGGTCGTGGGATCCCACACCCGCTTGGTGCCATCGCGGCTGGCGATGACGATGTAGGCGCCGTCGGGCGAGTACGCGACGTGGGAGATCGCGGCGCCGATCTCCTGCAGGTGCTGGATCCGCGTGCCGTGCGCGATCGACCAGATCGAGGCGTCGCCGGTGCTCGTCACGACGGCGAGCTGGTTGCCCCGTGGATCGAAGCTGAGGTCGGTCACCGCATCGAGGTTCGGGCCGGTCAGCGGGGTCGACTCCCAGGTCAGGGTATCGATCACGTGAGGCTCATTGCCGCTGTTCGCGGCCAGCCACCGGCCGTCGGCGCTGAACGTCAAGGCGGACCGCTTGCCGGCCCGGCCGATCGGCACCTCGCGAACGAAGGCGCCCGTGGAGGCGTCCCACACGTGGACCACCGCGGCCGACGCGGCCATGGCGGCGATCAGCCTGCCATCGTTCGTGATCGCCAGCTTGGCGTAGCTCGCGCGACCGCCCTCCGGCAGGTCGTGCGAGAGCTCGCGCACGAGCGCGCCATCGGCCGCGTTCCGGACCCGCACGGCGCCGCTGGCCGCGGCGGTGTACAGCGCTCGGCCATCGGCGCTGAACATCGCGGCCCGGATGGCACTGCCGTTCTCGACCTCGTACAAGAGCTTCGCCGTCCCGGCATCCCACATGCGGACGCCGCTGTTGCTCGCCGTCAGGATGCGGCGGCCGTCGCTCGAGAAGTTGGCCGACAGCTCGAAGCCGGTGAGGCCGGGCAGCCGCGCCTGCTCGGCCAGCTGGGGATCTGCGGCGCGCGCCAGGATGAACCTGGCGATCTCCGAGCGGTCGCCGCTGGCGATCGCCGCGGCAGCGTAGGCCAGCGCCTCGCCGAAGTGTCCGCTCAGCAGCGCCTGGCGGCCGCGCTCGACGTAGCTATCGACCAGGCGCCGCTCCGCGAGCTCCTGCGAGGCCCGGGTCGCCAGCACGGACAGATAGAGAAACCCCGACAGCAGGATCAGCACGCTGAACAGGATCACGCCCGCGGCGCGGCGCAGCCGCTTGACCCGCCGGCCGTCGTGCAGGCTCGATTCGACGAACGCGGCCTCGATCTCGCTCAGCGACGGCGCGCTGGTGCGCCGCAACCAGCGCTGGAGATCGACCAGCACGTCCTCGCGCCATAGCAGGCTCCGCGGCCGATCGCGGTCGTGCCACTGGCGCGCCGCCGCGCGGATCTGATCGCGCATCCGCGCGTCGTCGACGTCCTCGCGGATCCAGCCCTGCAGGCGCGGCCAGGCGTCGATCAGCGCCTCGTGGATGATGCCGACGTGGTTCTCGCCGTGGCCCTCGGAGACCTCGACCAGCCGCGCGGTCACCAGCTTGTCGACCACGGCGTCGGCGCGCGGCGCGGCGAGCCGCTGGTGCAGCTCGTCGACCGTGATCTGCGCGCGCGTACCATCCGCGGTGACCAGGTGGCGAAAGATCTCGCGGACCAGCCGGTGCTCGCTGGTCGAGCACTGGTCGAGCGTGGTCTCGGCGTGGCGGCCGAGCGCGCCGCCGACGCCGCCCATCGCGTCGTACGCGTTGCGCGTCAGCTGGCGGAACCGGCGGTCGCGCAGCTCCCAGAGCCGCGACGCGGTGAACGACAGGAGGGCGAGCGCGCCGGGCCGGTCGATCACCGCGCTCACCATGTCGTCGGCGAGCTGCGGATCCGACAGCGCGTAGCCGGCGCGCGCGGCCGGCTCCACGACGATCCGGACCAGCGCCTCGCGCGACGGATTGCCGAGCAGGACCAGCGCGGGCGCCAGCAGGGCGCGCAGCGGCGCCATCGCGTCGAGCTGCATCAAGAAGTCGTCGCGGATCGCGCAGATCACCCGGATCGGCGCCTCGGCCGACGCCGCGAGCTGCGCGAGCACCTGGGCGAACTGCAGGCGCTCGGTGGCGCTTGCGCACTGGGTGAACAGCTCCTCGAGCTGGTCGACGACGATCACCAGCATGCCGGGGCCGATGTCGCGGGCGATCAGCTTCGCGGCGTGCGCGGGCACCCGCTCGAGCACGTCGCGCAGATCGTCGGTATCGAGGCCGGCGAACGCGAGCCGGGCCGCGAGCGAGCTGAGCGGCGCGCTGCCGGGCCGCAGCGAGATCGACCTCCAGCTCGGCGGCAGCGCCGGGAGCACGCCGGCATGCAGGAACGAGCTCTTGCCGGCGCCCGAGGGGCCGACCACGACCTGGAGCGCGCGCTGGCGCAGCCGGTTGACCAGCGAATCGATCTCGGCTTCGCGGCCGACGAACCGGGGCGCGTCGCTGGACGCGAACGGCACGAGCCCGAGGTACGGCGGGGCGTCGTCTTCGCTGGCATCCGCGTCGAGCTCGACCTCGGCGATCACGCGCGTCGCGATCCAGTCCCAGACCCGCTGGTCGTGGTGCTCGTAGCCGAACGGCGCGGCGACCAGGCGGGCGCCGTTGCGGCCGCGGCCGTCGAACAGGAACAGCTCGCTCGGCGCGCCTTCGGTCGGCGGCACGGCCTGCGCGAGCGGCCACAGATCGACGCACACCCGACGGTTCAGGTCGAGCAGCATGGGGTGATGGCGCACCAGCTCGCCCGCGCGCATCGTCACCACGATGCGGTGCTGGCGGCGGATCCCGGTCCAGCGCTCGGGCGCGCCATCGCGCGGCACCACCAGCACGTATTCCAGGACGAACGCCGTGCGGCGCAGCAGCTGGGTCAGCTCGGGGACCAGCTGGGCGAGCCGCGCGCGCACCGTGGCCTCGGTGCCGCCGCGATCCGCCGTGGCGTGCAGCACCGCGATCTGCTCGAGGCCGTCGGGGCCGTTGTCACAGAACGGCGTGACGAGGTCGACCAGCTCGGGGATCGGGTGGGCGCCGCGGCGGTCGATCAACGGCCGCACGAGCAGCCGGATCAGCGCGATCCGCTCGTCGTCGCTGAGATCGCGGCGGCGCATCGTGCGGATGGTCTCCAGCAACGCCGAGCCGCCGCGATCCTCGCGGACCTGGGCCCGGGTCGCGAGCGCCAGCGCGAGCAGGTAGCGCAGCAGGTTGCGGATCGCCTCGTGCGCCGCGTCGCGCGCCTGGTAGACGTTGCGCGCGGCGTCGAGCACCGCGACCGACTCGGCGAGCGGCTGCGGCGCGTCGGCGAGCCACGCGTCGCGCACGCGCTCGTCGAGCCGCGGCAGGTCCTTGGTCGGGATCCCGACGCCCGCCGCGGCGCGCAGCTCGGCCGCGAACTCGAGCGCGTTGGCGAACCGATCATCGGGCAGCTTGGCGAGCGCGCGCTGGAACACCTGGTCGATCGCCGGCGAGAACCCGGCGCCCAGCGGCGGCACCGCGGCGTGGCAGTGTTGCTCGGCCCACTCGGGCACCGTGGCGGCGTGGAACGGCCGCCGCCCGGTCAGCGCCTCGTAGCCCAGGATGGCGAGCGCGTAGAGGTCCGACGGCGGGCCGACCGACCCCGCGTTGCTCCACTGCTCGGGCGACATGTAGGGCGGCGATCCCACGGTGACGTCGCCATCGGTCAGCCGGTGGCCTCGCCCCATCCGCGGCCCGGGCTCGGTGGCCCCGGTCTGCGTCGCGACCTCGGACGGGTTGACCCACGCGGCGAGCACCCCGGACGCGTCGACCCGCTCGAGCTCGGAGCTGGCGCGCGGCCTGGGCGGCGCGTCGTAGACCCGCGCGCTGGGGTTGGTCGCCTCGTCGAACAGCTTGGCGATCCCGAAGTCGAGGAGCTTGGGCAGGAGGACGCCGGACTCCTCGATCACCATCACGTTCGAGGGCTTGAGGTCACGGTGGACGATGCCGCGCGCGTGCGCCGCCTGCACGACCTGGGCGACCAGGTCGAAGAACGGCAGGAACTGCTCGAGGGGAAGCGGTCCACGATCGCGCAGCCAGCGCGACAGCGTGGTCCCCTGAACCATCTCCATCGCGATCCAGAACAGGCCGTCATCGTGCTCGATGCCGAACGCGTAGACGTGGGCGGCGTACGGGTGATGGAGCCGCGACGCGAGCTGGGCCTCGCGCATGAAGCGCTGCAGCAGGACGTCGTTGCGGCGCAGCCGCTGGTGCAGGACCTTGACGACCGCCTCGCGGCCGAGCAGCGGCTGTTCGCAGCGGTAGACCGCGCCGAACCCGCCTTCATCGATCCGCTCGCGGAGGACGAATTCGCCGACCATTCGGCCGCAGAGGTCTTCTCGCTCCGCCTCCCCGCGCATTTTTCTCATCATCCGTGCAAGCGACGGTCACCGCAAGCGAAACACTTCAAGTCCCGAGGCAAAATCCTTGTGAGCAATCTCTTACATCGGCATTGACAAAGCCTCGGTACGTCTCAGAACACGACTGAATCATGGTCCTGTGAGCTGCCGTACGGCGCGGCACCTCCGAGTAGCCACCGTCGGACGCTCGCGGTCCGCCGGGGCGCACTGCACGCCGCGAATCCGTGCATCGGTCACACTGCAAACGCCACGCTGCAACTGGCCTGCGTGGCGCACGCCACGCCACCGGTCGGTCGGTCGGTCGGTCAGCGCGCGCCGCCGTACCGCCGGGTCGATGCGCGGAGCTGCGGGTCGTCGTCGTCGTGGACCGCGGTCGACGCCACGGCCGGCAGGTTCGGCGCGGTCCAGCTGGTTCGCTCCGCGCTGCCCTCGTCGCTGCACGGCAGCCGGACGGTGACGACGGTGCCGGCGGTCGGATCCGAGGCGACGGTGATATCGCCACCGTGGGCCGTGGCGATCTGCTGCGAGATGAACAGGCCCAGGCCCAGGCCGCTCGACTGCGACGCCTGCTCGGATCGCCCGGCGTGCTCGGGCCGCCGCCGGAACGGCTCGAACAGCGTCGGCACGCGCTCGGGTGGGATGACGCCGGAGTTGCGGATCTCGACCACGACCTCGCGCAGCCCGGACGCCACGCTCACCGCCACGCCGCCGCGGCCGTGGGTCAGCGCATTGGCGACCAGGTTGGAGAACAGCTGGAGCAGCCGCTCGGGATCGCCGGAGGTCGTGCAGCCGGTCGACGACTCGAAGCGGATCTCGCGGCCCGGGTGGCTGGCGCGCAGCTCGTCGATCGCGCGCTGGACCAGCGCGCGGACATCGAGCCGCGTGCGGATCCGGACAAAGCCCATGCCGCCGCCGAGCCGCGCGCGCGTGAGGTCGAGCAGCTGCTCGATCATCGCGGTCATGCGGTGCCCCGCCGACGTCATCCGGTTCAGCGTGTGGAGCTGCTTGGCGTCGGTCAGCTGGAGCCTCAGGAGCTCGGTGCCCGCGACCATCGCGCCGAGCGGGTTGCGCAGATCGTGGCCGAGGATCGCGACGAACATCTCGTTGAGCCGGAGCGCCTCGGTGATCTGCCGGCGCTGCTCGGCGAGCTCGAGGAACACGTCGACCTTGCTCTTCAAGATCATCGGATCGATCGGCTTCAACAGGAAGTCGACCGCGCCGGTCTCGTAGCCCTTGAACACGCGCTCGGGGTCGCGCGACCCGGCGGTGACGAAGATGATCGGCACGTGCTTGGTACGCTCGGCGCCGCGCATCAGCTCGGCGAGCTCGAAGCCATCGAGCTCCGGCATCTGGACGTCGAGCAACGCGAGCGCGACCTCGTGCACCAGCAAGAGCTCGAGCGCCTCCGCCCCCGACCGGGCCGTCAGCGGCTGCACGCCGTCACGGCGGAGCAGGGCCTCGAGTGCGACGAGGTTTTCCGGCGTATCGTCGACCAGCAGGATCTTGATCGACTCCGACTTCATCGGGCAACCTCCTGGTGAGGGGCCAGCATACCGGCGATCGCGGGTGCTCGGTCACGTGTCGTCATGGCCTGTTCACGGCGGCTTCACAGCTTCTGGTAGATCCGCGCGTCGGGGACCAGCTCGGTGAACGCCGGCGCGGCGGCGGTGAACCGTAGGGTCTCCTTGAGCCCGAGGCCGAGAAACCCGCGGTGACACAGCGACTCGCGCAGCACGCCGATCGCGCGGTCCTGCAGCGGGCGCTCGAAGTAGATCAGCACGTTGCGGCACGATACCAGCTGCATCTCGCCGAACGCGCTATCGGTCGCCAGGCTGTGATCGGCGAACGCGATCGCCTTGCGCAGCCGGCGGTCGAACACCGCGCCGCCATAGGCCGCGGAGTAGTAGTCCGACAGCGAGGCGCGGCCGCCGGCCATCCGGTAGTTGTCGCTCCACCGGGCGACCCGCTCGGTGGCGTAGATGCCGTCGTGCGCGGCGCGCAGGCTCTCGGGGTGGATATCCGTCGCGTAGAGCTGGGTGCGGTCGAGCAGCCCCGCCTCGTGGAGCAGGATCGCCAGCGAGTACGCCTCCTCGCCGGTCGCGCACCCGGCGACCCACACCTTGAGCGCCGCGTAGGTCTGGAGGTAGGGGACCACGTGGTCGCGCAGCGCCCGGAAGTACGTCGGATCGCGGAACATGTCGCTGACCTGGACGGTGAGGAACCGGAGCAGCTCGGCGAACACCACCGGCTCGCGGACCACGCGCTCGTGGAGCTGGGCGATCGCCTGGCACTTGAAGTGGATCAGCGCGGCGCCGATCCGGCGGCGGAGCGACGCGCCGGCGTAGCTGCGGAAGTCGTGGTGATAGATGTGGTAGATCGCACCCAGCAGGAGCTCGAGCTCGCGATCGTCGAGCCCGTCGAGCCCGGGCTCGTCAGGCCGCGGCGGCTCGCGCAGCCCCGAAGGCTCCCGGCCGCGCACCGGGGTCGCGGACGGCGTTCTGTCCGGCGCGGTCATGCGCGGATCCAGATCCTCGCGAGCGACAGCAGCTTGTCGACGTCGAGCGGCTTGGCGATGTAGTCGTTGGCCCCCGCCGCGAGGCACTTGTCGCGGTCGTCGCTCATCGCCTTGGCGGTCAGCGCGATGATCGGCAGCCTGGCGAACTGCGGATCCTTGCGCAGCTCGCGGGTCGCCTCGAGCCCGTCCATCTCGGGCATCATGATATCCATCAGCACGAGGTCGACGCCGGGCTTGTGGCGCAGGTGGTCGAGCGCCTCGCGGCCGTTGCGCGCGATCTCGACCCGCGCGCCGCGCGGCTCGAGCACGCTCGACAGCGCGAACACGTTGCGCACGTCGTCCTCGACCACCAGCACGCGGCGGCCATCGAACACGGCTTCGCGGTCGCGCGCGTCGCGCAGCATGCGCTGGCGCTCGGGCGGCAGCCTGGACTCGACCTGGTGGAGGAACAGCGTGACCTCGTCGAGCAGCCGCTCGGGCGACCGCGCGCCCTTGATGATGATCGAGCGCGAGAACCGCTCGAGCTCGCGGATCTCGCCCGGCGACAGCGAGCGCCCGGTGTAGACGATCACCGGCGGAAAGCCGTACTGGTCGCCGCTCGCCATGTCCTCGAGCAGCTCGAGCCCGCTGCGGCCGGGCAGCGCCAGGTCGAGCACCATGCAGTCGAACGTGGTGGTGTTCAGCAGGGTCAGCGCCTGCTCGGCGCTCGCCGCGGTGGTGGTCTCGACGTCGTCGCCGGCGAGCAGCCGCGCCGTGGACTGGCGCAGCACCGCGTCGTCCTCGACGATCAGCACGCGGCGCAGCTCCTGGGTGAACTTCGACTCGAGGTGCTTGATCGCATCGATCAGCTGGTCGCGATCGACCGGCTTCAGCGCGTACCCCACCGCGCCCATCTCGAGCGCGGAGCGCGCGTAGTCCGAGCCCGAGACCACGTGAACCGGGATGTGGCGGGTGGTGGCGTCGCGCTTGAGCGAGTCGAGCACCGCGAGCCCGGAGCGGTCCGGAAGGCCGACGTCGAGCACGACCGCGCTCGGCGGGTGGCGGCGCGCGAGCGCGAGGCCGTCCTCGGCGGTCGTCGCGACCAGCGCCTTGAACTCGAGCTCGTGCGCGAGATCGCACAGCACGCGGGCGAACGCCGGATCGTCCTCGATGATGAGCAGCGAGCGCGACGTGGCGTCGAGCGCGTCGCGGTCGTCGGTTGGCGGCGGCGCCACCGGGCGGGCCGGCGCGAGCTCGTCCGCGACGGCCAGCGGCGCCCGGGGCGGCGCGATGACCGCGGGCGTGCCGGGCAGCGCGAGCGTGAACGTGCTGCCCTTGCCGGGAGCGCTGGCGATCGTCAGCTCGCCGCCGAGCAGGCGGGCGAGGTCGCGCGAGATCGACAGCCCGAGCCCGGTGCCGCCGAACTTGCGGTTACTCGCGCCGTCGGCCTGGCGGAACGCCTCGAAGATCAGGTGGTGCTGGTCGTGGGCGATGCCGATGCCGGTGTCGCGCACGGCGAACCGGACGCGGCCATCGGCCGCCGAGAGCTCGAGCGTGACGCCGCCGCGCTCGGTGAACTTGAACGCGTTGGACAGCAGGTTCTTCAGGATCTGCGACAGCCGCGCCGGGTCGGTCTCGAGGTGCGCGGGCGCGGTGGGGTCGATGCGGATCGCGAGCGCGAGCCCCTTGTGCGCCGCGACCGGCTGGAACGTCCGGGTCAGCTCGTCGCCCAGCCGGGCGAGCACGACGCGCTCGGGCCGGACGTCGAGCATGCCGGCCTCGATCTTCGACAGGTCGAGGATGTCGTTGATCAGCGTGAGCAGGTCGTTGCCGGCGGCGTAGATCGTCTGGGCGAACCGGATCTGCTCGGCGGTGAGGTTGCCGTCGCGGTTGTCGGACAGGAGCTTGGCGAGGATCAGCGAGCTGTTGAGCGGGGTCCGCAGCTCGTGCGACATGTTGGCGAGGAACTGCGACTTGACCGTGTTCGCGCGCTGCAGCTCGGCGCTGGCGCGGGCGAGCTCGTCGCGCTGGCGGGCGAGCGAGCGGGCCTGCTCCTCGAGCTGGACGTTGGTCTGCTCGAGCTCGGCCTGCTGGTTCTCGAGCTGGGTTTGCGAGGCCTGCAGCGCGTGGGCCTGCTGCTCGAGCTCCTCGTTGGACACCCGCAGCTCCTCCTGCTGGGCCGCGAGCTCCTCGGCCTGGCGCTGGACCTCTCCGAGCAGGTCCTCGAGCCGGTTGCGGTCGCGCGCGCCGCGGATCGCGCGGGCGATGGTCTGGGACGCGCGCTCGAGCAGCGTCAGCTCGGTGGCGTCGAGCGCGTGGAGGAAGCCCACCTCGGTCACCGACTGGACGGCGCCGTCGACCACGCCCGGCGCGATCACGAGCTCGCGCGGGCTCGAGCGCCCGGCGGCCGAGCTGATCTCGAGGTAGTGCGCGGGCAGCGCGCGGAGGTGCAGGGTGCGCTGGCTCTTGACCGCCTGGCCAGTCAGCCCCTCGCCGGGCGCGACCGTGGCGCCCGGCTCGCCCGACGCTGCGAGCGCATGACCCGCGACCCGCCGCAGGGCGGCGTTGGGCTCGACCGCGTAGACCGCGCCGACCCGGGCGCCGAGGTTGTCGGCGAGGACGCCGAGCACCTTCTCGCCGATCGTCTCGAGCCGGACGTCGCCCTGGAGCTGCGAGGTCAGCGCGAGCTGGACCCGGCGCGACCAGTCCTCCGCGGTCACCGCGCGGAAGTCGCGCGAGGCCAGCACGGCGATCATGCAGATCATCGCGAGCAGCACCAAGCCGCTGCCGAGCATGACGTAGCTCGACCACGTGACCGTCGCCTCCCATTGCTGGGTGCGAAAGGTCAGCAGCATCTGCTCACCCGCCAGCATCTCCTCGACGGTCTGGCGGATCTTGTCCATCGCCAGCTTGCCGCTGTCGTCGCGGACGATCTGCAGCGCGGCGTCGCCATCGCCGCGCCGCTTGTGCGCGATCGTCCGGGCGAGCTCGTCGAGCTTGAACGTGACGATCGGCGCGAGCATCTCGAGCCGACGCTGCTGCGCGGGGTTGTCGGCGGTGAGCTGGCGGATCGAATCGGCCTCGGCCGCGAGGGCGCCGATCGCCAGGTGATAGGGCTCGAGGTAGTGCTCGTCGCCGGTGAGCAGGAAGCCGCGCTGGCCGGTCTCGGCGTCCTTGGCCGAGGACAGGTAGCGGTGCAGCGCGTCCTGGACGGCGTTGGTGTGGTTGACCGCGTCGGCGGCCTCGGCGCGGGCCTTGAGCGCGCGATACGACAACCAGGCGATCACGCAGACCGCGAGGATCGCGGCGACCAGCACGGCGAGCGATGGCGTGGGGAGCCAGGCGCGGGATCGCGGCTCGGGGGTCGCTGCGGTCGGCGTCACGGCACACCCTGCATCAGGGTGCAAGCCGTGCAGGAAGCGTGCGCGAGCCGGGTGGACGCCGCGCCGCGAACGCGAGGCGCTCGCAGGTGAGGACGCCCGCATACATGAGCGCGGGGCGCGCGCGCTGTGGGCGAATTCGCACGGGTGGGCGCAGCGGCCCGGCGTCGCGCGAGCTGGGGGACCCGCGCGGCGGGGAACCCGCCGTATCTTGCGACAGGTCCGGCGTGGCGGAAGCCGCGAAACTCGCAGCGCCGGTGACCTGCACTACTGCGCCCTACAAATCGCTGCAAGGGGTCGCAGAACCCGGTGTATTGACTTTGCCATCCCGGCCGACCACCGTATTGGCACGGAAACCAGCGGGGATGTCCGAGAAGCTTTCGTCAGCGCCTCCGCGACCTGACCTTGCGCCCACCGACGCTGCCGCGCCTCGGACGCAGGAGACCGGCGAGGCCACGCTCCCGGGGCGTCGCCCCGGCCCGCGCTACGCGCCCGGCGACGTGCTGGCCGACTTCCTGGTGGAGAGCTTCATCGCGGAAGGCGGGTTCGGTTCGGTGTACCGCGCGCGCCATGATCAGCTCGGCACGGTCGCGCTCAAGGTATCCCACGTCCCCGCCACCGAGTTGCCGACCGAGTGCCTGGCGCTGCAGCAGAACGAGCTCGAGGCGCTGATCCAGCTGCGCCACCCCTCGCTGGTCCGCGTGCTCGCCCACGGCTCGCTGCCCGATCACCGCCACTACCTGGCGCTCGAGCTGGTCGAGGGCGAGAGCCTGTTGCGCTACATGGAGCGCAAGGGCCGGGTCGACGTCATCGAGGCGATCTCGCTGATGCGCCGGCTCGCCGAGGGCATCGCGCACTGCCACCAGTTCGAGATCCTCCACCTCGATCTGACGCCGAGCAACGTGATCGTCGTCGACGCGTACGCGCCGCACGTCAAGATCGTCGACTTCGGCGTGGCGGCGTTCGCCGAGAACTGGCTCGACGTCGAGCGCCGGCCGTCCGCGGGCACGCCGCGCTACATGGCGCCCGAGATGGTCGCCGATCCGCCGGTGATCGGCAGCCACTGCGACGTCTACGCGCTCGGCCTCATCTTCTACGAGCTGCTGACCCAGCGGTTCCCGTTCGAGGGCGCCACCACGTGGGACCAGTTCCTGAAGAAGCGGCGCGGCGAGATGCAGCCGGTCACGGCATACGCGCCGGAGGTCCCCGAGGCGATCGCGGTGACCGTGCACGCGCTGCTCCACCCGCGGCCGGCGCAGCGCGGGTTCAGCGCGGCGTCGCTCGGCGGCCACCTGAAGGATCTGTACTTCGACATCTTGCGGCGCAGCGACGCCGGCCCGCAGCGCGGGGCCCGGCGGATCACCGAGGTGCTGTCGCCGAGCGCCGCGCTGGTCGGCCGGGACGACGAGCTCGACCTGCTGATCGCGCGCGGCACGCACGCGCTGCACGGCGTGGCGCGCGCCCGCAGCCACGGCGCGGAGGTCGCGGGCCTGGGCGATCCCTCGGGCTGGGCGGTGGTGCTCTCGGGCGATCCCGGGATCGGCAAGACCCGGCTGCTCGCCGAGCTCACGCAGCGCCTCGAGTTCGGCAAGCTCGCCAACGGCTACGGCCGGTGCCGCGAGCACGGCAACCTCGTGTCATACGCGAGCTGGCGCGAGTGCCTGGGCCAGCTCGAGCGCGTGGTCGCTCGATCGCCGCACCCGCGGGCCGACGCCGCGCGCGCCCAGATCCACGAGCTGCTCGCCGACCCGACGGTCGCCGATCTGTGTGCGCTGATCCCCGAGCTCGAGGTCGTGCGCCAGACCACGGCCCGCGCGCCGGTGGCGGGCCCCAAGGACGCCCCGGTCCCCGTGCAGGATATCGGCTCGAGCCGCGTGGGCCAGGCGGTGCGCCGGCTGCTCACGGCGATCTGCGCGCACCTGCCGACCGCGCTGGTGCTCGAGGATCTCCACTGGGCGGACCAGGGCACGCTCGACATCCTCGGCGCGCTGGTCGCGCTGCCGCTGCCGCCGGGGCTGTTGATCCTGTGCACCGCGCGGCCCGAGGCCGAGCTGCCGCCGTGGGCCGCGCTCGACCGGCTGCGGCTCGAGCCGCTCGACGAGCGCCGCAGCGCGGACCTGTTGCGCGCCCTGGCCGGCGACATGAGCCACGAGGTCATCGCCGATCTGACCTGCGCGGTGCCGCTGCTCCGCATGGGCAACCCGCTGGTCGACACCCAGGTGATCCTGCACCTCAAGCGCGAGGGACTGCTCGACACCAACGCGCAGGGCCAGGTCGTGCTGAGCGAGCGGTTCGACCGCGACTACGAGCCGCCGACCTCGGTCTCGGCGGTGATCGAGCGCCGGCTGCGCCACGTCCCGGAGCGCGCCAAGCAGGTGCTCGGCATCGCGTCGCTGATCGGCCGCCAGTTCCGGCTCTCGGATCTGACGCGGATCGCCGCGCCCGAGAGCGACGCGCGCGGCGTGGAGGACGCCGTGCGCGAGGCGGTCGAGCTGTCGCTGTGCCGGGCCGATGGCGACGACTGCGGGTTCGTCCACGACGTGATCCGCGATCACTTCGTGGCCACGGTGCCCAGGACCTCCGGGCCGGAGCTCCACGCGCGGATCGCCCGCACGCTGCGCCGCCGCGACACGCCGGCCGCCACGCTCGCGTACCACCTCGATCGCGCCGGGGACCGCGCGGCGGCCGCCGCCAAGTACTTCGACGGCGGGATCGACGCCGATCGCGTGCACGACCTGGTCGGCTCGAGCCACAACCTGCGCCGCGCGCTCGCGCTCTACCTCGAGATCCCGCCATCGGCCCTGCGCGATCGCGACCTCGCGCGCACGACCTACGAGCTGGCACGCATCACGTGCCTGCTCGGCAAGACCCACGAGCCGCTCGACCACCTCGACCGCGCGCGCCAGGCGATGATCGCGCCGCCCGACGACGCGGTCGCGATGCTCGACAGCGCCTACGCCCGCGTGTACTACGCGCAGGGCGATTTCGGCCGCGCGATGGACCACAGCGAGCGCAGCCTCGCGGTGACCGACCCCGCGCTCGGGCCCTACCAGTGCGTGGCGGCCAACATGCTCGGCCGCGCGCTGTGCGCGTCGGGCTACTTCGGGCCGTCGATCGAGGTGCTGCGCCGCGGCTGCCAGCTCGCGCGCGAGGCCAACGATCTCGTGGAGCTCGCGCACTCCGAGGGCCTGCTCGGCACCGCGCTGGCGTTCACCGGCGAGTTCGCGGCATCGCTTCGCCACATCGAGGAGTCCCAGCGGCTCGCCGAGCGGCTGGATAACCCGGTGCGCCGGATGGGGCTGTGCCTGTACCAGACGATGCACGCCGAGGCCGCGTTCCGCTGGGACGACGGCCTGCGGTCGAGCGCGCAGCTGCTCGCCCACGCCGACGAGTACGCGATGGCCGGGCTCTACCTCTACCTCGGCACGCTGATGGCGGGTCGCCACCACTTCCACATCGGCGAGCTGCGCCGCGCCCGCCACCTGGTCGCCAACGCGATCAACCTGTCGACGATCTTCGGGATCCGGATCGGCGCGTCGTGGGCGCACGCCTACCTCGGCGACGTCCACTTCATCGAGGGCCGGTACGACGAGGCCGAGCGGTGGTACGCCACCGCGCACGAGCACGCGCGGACCGGCCGCGGCGATGGCTACGGCCTGCCGCTCGCGCTGATCGGCACGGCGCACGCCTCGGCGTACCTGGGCGGCGCGCTGGCGCGGGTGTCCGAACTCGCCGACGAGGCGCTCCGCGCGTTCGAGGCGGCGGCGAACCTGCCCGGGCTCGCGGTCGCGCAGGTCCGCTACCTCGACGCGCTGGCGGTGTGCGGCGCCGACGCGGCGCAGCTCGCCGCGGTGCGCGCGCGGCTCGGCGAGGCGCTGGCCCGGATCGGCCGGGCCAGCTGCGAGTTCTGGCCGGGCCTGCCGGCGACCGCGACCGCCGCGGACCGCGCGCTGCCGATCGCCGATTACTGGCGCCAGCGCGCGGTCGGCGAGATCGCCCTGGCGGCGGAGGTCGAGGAGACCAGCGCGCAGACCGGCAAGCTGCTGGTCAACCTCAGCACGATCAACGGCTTCATCCCCGCGTTCGCAGCTCGCCAGGTGCCCTGAGCGCGGTGATCGCCGCGCGCGTCGGCACCCGCAGCGCCGACACCACGCCGAGCGAGCGCAGCACGACGAGCACGCGGTAGGTCGGATCGATCTGCCAGCGGCGCAGGCCGTGGCGCGCCGAGCGCGGGAAGCGATGGTGGTTATTGTGCCAGCCGCCGCCGAGCATGATCAGCGCCACGAACCAGTTGTTGCGGCTGTGATCGTGCGTCGCGTACGGCCGACTGCCGAACCGGTGGGCGAGCGAGTTGACGGTGAAGGTCGCGTGATAGACCGCCACGGTGCTGAGCCCGTAGCCGATGCACAGCCCCGGCCAGCCCAGCGCGAGCCAGGTCGCCGCGGCGAGGGCGAGCGACGGCAGGTACGCGTAGCGATCGAGCCACGCGAGCTCGCGAAACCGCATCAGCCCGCCGGGTCGGGGGGCCGATCGCGCGAGGTAGCCGGTGCGGAGCAGCCACCCGATGTGCGCGTACCACAGGCCGCGCGCGTGGGGCGAGTGCAGATCGCCTGGCCCGTCGGCGTGGGCGTGGTGCTCGCGGTGCGCGGTCGCCCAGCGCACCACGCTGCCCTGCGCGCTGGTCTGCGCGCCGATCGCGAGCACGAGCTGGAACGCCCGGCTGGTCTTGAACGCGCGGTGCGAAAAATACCCATGATATCCAGCGTTGACGAACCACACGCGGACCACGTAGAGCGCCGCCGCGAGCGCGACGGCGGCGGGCGGCGCTCCGGTCTTGAGCGCGCCGAACGGCAGCAGGTGCAGCGCCGCGAAGTACGCGATGTTGCGCAGGTACCAGCGATCCGACGGCGTGGTCACGGCGGCCCGGGGCAACTTGGGTTCAGCGCACGGCCTCGTAGCCGCCGAGCACGCCGGTCTTCGACAGCACGAAGTGCCAGAGATGCATGACGCGCGCGCCGAACGTGCCGGCGCACGCCAGTAAATAGAACTTCCACATCCGGTAGAACCGCTCGTCGTAGCGAGCCTTCAGCGCCGGATCCTGGTGATAGTTGCGGTCGAAGTTCTCGAACCACGCGACCAGGGTCTTCCGGTAATCGGGGCCGAAGTTGTGCCAGTCCTCGATCACGAACAGCTGCTCGACGCCGCGCGAGATCTGCGCGGCCGACGGCATCACCGAGTCGGGGAAGATGTACTTGTCGATCCAGGCGTCGGTCGAGGGCAGCGAGCGATTGCCACCCACGGTGTGGAGCAGGAACAGGCCATCATCGGCCAGCACGCGGTGGACGGTCTCGAAGAAGCGGCGATG
>Ga0302263_10000265_pt1 | contig 20594 bp, 8 predicted proteins | sample II_Fen_N1_4_FD_194564 | JGI IMG/M metagenome (GOLD analysis project Ga0302263, IMG submission 194564) | Peat permafrost microbial communities from Stordalen Mire near Abisko, Sweden - II_Fen_N1_4 | ecosystem: Environmental > Terrestrial > Soil > Wetlands > Permafrost | place: Sweden: Abisko... | reverse complement strand
ATCATCCGCGTCGTTACGCGAAGCTCCGAAGCCCATCCGCTCGGACTGGGGGAGCACCAGCGAAAGTCGCGGTGCAGGGAGCCGCGCGCACGTCGTTCGCGGCGACAAGCACCGTTCGAGCGTGCAGTGCCCGTCGACCAGCTCCGGGTCGCGAGGTCGAGCGGGCGACTGGTCGTCCAGGGTCGCGCAAGTCTCGTCGCGGCCCCGGCTCGCCGGTATCATCGCGGATTGCGTCTGCGGCGGCACACCGGAATTCCCCGGAATTCCTGAGACCTCTCGAGGCAGTCACCGTGCTCAGTCATGGGAACAGCTGGACAATCTCGACGCCTTCCTTTCGCCGCCGCTCGGAGGTACTCCCACACCGAAACACCGTGCTCTCTGCATTGGTCAGGTGACATATCGGCATCGCCGCTCGTGCGACAAGCGCGCTCCAGAAACTTCAGCAAACGATCCGCTCGGCTCGACCGGTGGCCGGACGCGCTCCACGCAGTTACTGGACTGCGATCAGCCACACCTGCGCGCTCTGCTGCGGCGTCGACGTCCAGTTCACGCCATAGGAGCCCGGCTTGGTGACATTCTTGACCGCGACTGCACACTGCACGAACCCGCCGAGCGTGTCGGCGTTCGAGTCGATCCGAGCAAATCCGCTGTCGGGCTCTGCCGTTTGCGTCGTCGTATCGGGGAAGCCGCCGCCCCACCAGAACGAGATCAGGGTCGCCGGCGCCGTCGTCGTTACCTGGAGGCTGGCGATCGGGTCCGCCGCGTCCTGGTTCCATTGATAATCTTGCACGTGCGTGCCTTCGATCACCTCCACCGCGGCCAGCGTGATCTCGTCGTCGATGGGCGTCTGTGCGGCGATCAGGTGATCGGACCCGCCGCGCGCCGCCGCAAACGCGTAGAGCGCCGTACCGGAGTTCCAGTCCGTATATTTTCTGGTCTTACCGATCTGGAGATAGGGAGAATTGCCTTTGTTGTCGGTCGGGATCGAGCTCGGCTGATCAAACAGCGCGAGCTGACCACGCCCGATCCCGACGACGATCAGGCTCCCGGCCGGCTGGGTCGTCATCGCCGCACTGTCGAGCACCGTCACGGGTTGATTCATCTCGTGATATCTTTGAAACTGCAGCGAGTGCGCACCGAGGCCTGGCATGCCCGCGGTGTGGCCCGGCAGGTCGATCGAACCATCGACAGCCCCGCCATCGATGCTGGCGCCGAGCGATGCGTCGGGCGGGGTGGAGTCGGGGTGCTTCGAGGGGCCTGCGCAGCCCACCACCACGACGAACAGACCAGCGACTGTGTGACCGAGCGATCGTCTCATCAGCATTCCCCTCGTACGATGATTACGCCCATGCTGCGGAATGTATGGCAGCGAACACCGCGATCCACCAGGGGGGATGCTGCCATGGCGCGCAAAGTACGGCTGCTGGAAAGCGACGTGCGGGATGTCACGCGCGGGAGCGTGCGCGACGCGATGTGGCTTCCGTCGCAGCCGTGATTTTCCTAGGCCGGCGCGTAGGGCTGGTCGTTTTCGCGGATGGCGCGGCCGAGCGCACGGCGGACGGCGTTCTTGGCCTGCGTGAAGCCGGCGAGCACGGCGTGCTTTGCGCGGTCGCGGACCGGGGAGGCGCCGACCGGGCGTGGGGCGAGGCCGAGGCGGCGCAGGCGGGCGTTGCCGCGGTAGAGCAGCTCGCGCTGGCGCGTGGCGTCGGTGTAGTAGGTGAAGCTGATCGTGATCGAGGGGCTGCCGCCGTTCTCGACCATGTGGGGGCTGGTCGAGGGCATGTAGCCGCCCAGGCCCGGCTCGAGGTCGAAGATGCGGGCCCGCGTGCGGAAGTCCTCGCTCCAGGTGACGAGCTCGCGCGAGTGCTGATCGTGGAACAGCTCCTGGGCGCGCTCGGAGACGACGACGCGATCGAACGGGTCCCAGGTGTAGAGCCGCTTGCTGCCGCGGATCTGGAGGATGAAGTTGTGCTCGTGGTCCATGTGGAACGGCGTGATGGCGCCCGGCGACGAGACGAAGATCCAGCCGGCGCGGTAGCACATCCCCGGATCGCGGCGGTCGATGGTGGGGCGCAGCTCGTCGAGGATCTCGTCGATCAGCGCGCGGTAGACCGGATCGGCCTGGACGTTGAGCAGCGACATCCAGGCGTTGGCCTGCTCGATGTCGCCCAGGGTCGCGACCGCGTCTTTTTCGTTGCGGTGCAGGTTCGGGGCGTCGGCGAAGCTGGTGCCGGCCGTCGCGGCGGCGCTGTGGGTGCGGACCAGCTTGCGCGCCTGCTGGCGCTTGCCCAGCTCGATGAGCGCGCCGATCTGCAGCAGCGGATGGTCCGAGAGTGCATGACGGACGCCCTGGATCCGCCAGGGATCGAAACCGGCAGGGTCGACGTGAATGCGCGGTGGGCTCATTGCGTTGTATGATACGTAGAAAGTTGTGACGATCTTCGCCCTCACGAGACGCGCCGTGCGCAATGCGTGGCGACTCCCGGGTATCGGTCAGGTGCTGAACCGCGACTACGCTCGGGAATTCGCGCAGCGACCGCCGAATCGGTTCCGCGGCGTGTATCGGAGCTTTGCCGAGGCCGAGGCCGAGATCCCGCCGGGCGAGCCGGTAGGCTACGACCACGCCGCGCTGGCCGGGATGTACCGCCACCGCATGGAGAAGGCCAACCAGAGCGATTATGCGGTGCTGTTCTGGATGAAGGGCCTGCTCGACGCGAGCTCGTTGGTGTTCGATTTCGGCGGCCACGTCGGGGTCGCGTTCCATGGCTGGCGGAGCTATCTGGCGTACCCCGCTGGGATGCGCTGGCGGGTGTACGACGTGCCGGCGATCACGCAGGTCGGCGCCGCGCTCGCGCGCGAGCGGCCGAGCGAGGGCCTCGAGTTCACGAGCGAGCTCGGCGACGCACGCGGCTGCTCGATCTTCCTGGCGGCCGGGTCGCTACAGTACGTCGAGGCGTCGCTGCCGTCGCTGCTCGGGCAGATCGGCGCGCTGCCGCGCCACCTGATCGTCAACAAGCTGCCGGTGTACGACGGCGCGTCGTTCGTCACCGTGCAGTCGACCGGGCGCGCGTTTCACGCCTACCGGATCTACAACCGCGCCGAGTTCGTCGGCGAGGTCACGGCGCTCGGCTACCGGCTCGTCGATGACTGGGCCAATCGCGAACAGCACTGCGAGATCCCGTTCACCCGCGGCCGCGACATCGATGCGTACAGCGGGTACTACTTCGTGCACGATGGCAGCTGAGCGCGAGCGGCGCAGTCGCATGGCGAGGACGCGTGTGGCTGGCGCTGCGGCAGCAATGCGGTGCGGCCGGATCGGGTTTGGCCCGAACGATGGCCGTGGTCAGACGGTCGCTGCGTTCTGCGATCGCTCGCTCGTGCGCACGTGCTTCGACCAGCCAGTCACGGTAGGTGTGGGGCTGTCGACGAGGGCGATCGCCACGGACGCGATCCTCGCCGGCGGTCGCTCCGAGCCCAAGGCTCACGACTTGGGGATCAGCGCCGAGAGCCAGCGCTGCAGGCGGCCGGCCGGCGGCGGCGTGGACGGCCGGGCGGGCGGCCTGGGCGGCTCGGCGCGCGGCGCGTCGTAGTCGCGGGCGATCTGCTCGAGGGTCTGAAAGATGAAGACCCGCGGGCTGACCCGCTTGCCGGTGCGCGCCTCGAGCTTGGCGATCGACTGCATGATGAGCAGCGAGTGGCCGCCCAGATCGAGGAAGTTGTCGGTGACCGCGATGCGCTCGACGCCGAGCAGCTCGCGCCACACCGTCGCGACGATCTGCTCTCCCGCGGTGCGCGGCGCGTTGAACGCCTCGGTCGCGGCGGCCGCCTCGATTGGCGCCGGCAGCCCGCGGCGAAACACCTTGCCGTTGGGGGTGAGCGGCAGGCGATCGAGCGGCACGAACACCGCCGGGATCATGTAGTCCGGCAGCGAGGCGCGCAGGTGGTCGCGCAGGAGCTGCGCCGACGGCGCCACCGGGGTGCGCGACACGAGGTAGGCCACCAGGCGCTGCTCGCCGCCCGGCCCGGGCTGCGCGACGACGACCGCCTCGGCGACCTGGACGTGGCGCGCCAGGGCGAGCTCGATCTCACCGAGCTCGATGCGGTAGCCGCGGATCTTGACCTGGAAGTCGGTGCGGCCGAGGTGCTGGAGCTGGCCGTCGCCGCGCCAGCGCGCGAGATCGCCGGTGCGGTAGAGCCGCGCGCCCGGGGTCGACGAGAACCGGTCGGGGACGAAGCGCTCCTGGGTGAGCTCGGGGCGCGCGTGGTAGTCCAGCGCGACGCCGGCGCCGCCGATGTAGAGCTCGCCCGGCACGCCGATCGGCACCAGGCCGCCCGCGTCGTCGAGGATCCACACCGTGGTGTTGGCGATCGGCCGGCCGATCGCGATGCTGCCCTGGCCGAGCGCGATCTGCCCGCAGGTCGACCACACGGTGGTCTCGGTCGGGCCGTACATGTTCCACAAGGCGCCGGTGCGCTCGAGCAGCGCCTCGGCGAGCTCGGGGGGCAGCGCCTCGCCGCCGCACAGCGCCGTGAAGCTGGGGCCGCCGCGCCAGCCGGCTTCGATCAGCATGCGCCAGGTCGCCGGGGTGGCCTGCATGACGGTGGCGCGGTGGTGCTCGATGAGGTCGCGCAGCGCGACGCCGTCGGTGGCTTGCTCGCGGGTGGCGAGGATGATCTCGGCGCCGGTGACGAGCGGCAGCAGCAGCTCGAGCACCGCGATGTCGAACGACAGCGTGGTGACCGCGACCAGCCGCGCGGCGGCGGTGAGCCCCGGCCGCTCGGCCATGCTGGCGAGGAAGTTGGCGACCGCGCGCTGCGGGATCCGCACGCCCTTGGGCCGGCCCGTCGAGCCCGAGGTGTAGATCAGGTAGGCCGCGGCGTCGGGGCCGACGGTGACCGCCGGCGGCGGCGCGGTGGTCGCCGCGAGCTCGGCGCCGCCGATCGCGAGGACGCGCGCCGGGTCGAGCGCGAGCTCGCCCGCAGGGCCGCCGGCCTGATCGGTGATCACGACCTTGGCGTCGGCGTCGGCGAGCATGAAGGCGAGCCGCGACGGCGGGAATCCGGGGTCGAGCGGGAGGTAGGTCGCGCCTGCGGCGAGCGTGCCGAGCAGCGCCGCCAGCATCGCCGGGGTGCGGTCGACGAGCAGCGCGACGACGTCGCCGGGACCCGCGCCGCGCGCGGCGAGCGCCGCCGCGATCCGATCGCGATCCGCGGCGAGCTGGGCGTAGCTGACGTCGCCGGCTTCGAACCGCACCGCGATCCGATCGCCGTGCCGGCCGATCGGCGCGAGCAGCGCGGTCAGCGTGGCGTCGGCCGGGAGCGGCGCGGCGGTCTGGTTCCACGCGACGAGCTGCGCGCGCTCCTCGCCGGTGACCTCGAGCAGGCCGCGCAGCGAGCGCTGCGGATCGGCCGCGATCGCAGCGGCCAGCGCGAGGAACCGCGCGCGCCAGCGCTCGGCGGTCGCCGCGTCGATGATGTCGGTGTTGTAGTTGAGGCCGCCGACCAGGCCATCGGCGCCGTCGAGGAACCACAGCGCGAGGTCCTGCGCCGCCGACGGCTGGAACACCGGGACGTTGGTGTGCGCGAGGTTGCCCCAGCGCGGCGGCCGCTGCCGCGCGTCCTGGTACGAGAAGAACGCCTGGTAGATCGGGAACCGGCTCTCGTCGCGCGGCACGTCGAGCACGCGGACCAGGTGCTCGAACGGCACGTCCTGCGCGCCGAACGCCTCGACCGTCTCGCTGCGCACGCGGCGGAGCAGCTCGAGGAAGCTCGCGTCGGGGTCGACGCGCAGCCGCAGCGGCAACGCGTTGACGAAGAACCCCATCACGGGCTCGAGCTCGGGCAGGTTGCGGCCGCGCACCGGCGTGCCGATCAGGATCTCGGGCTGGCGGGTGAGCTGGTGGAGCAGCGCCGCCCACGCGCCGAGCAGCGTCATGAACAGCGTCGCGCCCTCGCGCAGGCCGACCGCGCGCAGCCCGGCCACGGTGGCCGCCGGCAGCGCGAGCCACGCCGTCGCGCCGTCGCCGCTCTGCACCGCGGGCCGCGGGTGATCCGTGGGCAGGTCGAGCGCGTCGGGCGCGCCGCCGAGCTTGGCGCGCCAGTGGTCGATCTGGCGGGTCAGCTCGGGGCCGGTGAGCCAGTCGCGATGCCACACCGTGAAGTCGGCGTAGCTGATGGCGGGCGGCGGTCGGTCGACCGGCGCGCCGGCGAGCTCGGCGGCGTAAAGCGCCGCCATCTCCTCGTAGAGCAGGTCGAACGACCAGCCGTCGAACACGATGTGGTGCGCCATGAAGAACAGCACGTGGTCGTCGGGCCCGAGCCGGAACAGCCGGACCCGGAACAGCGGCGCGTGGGTCAGGTCGAACACGTGAGCGATCTCGACGTCGAGCCGGCGGGCGAGCTGCGGTTCGCGCTGCTCGGCCGGCAGCGCCGAGAGATCCTCGACGGGGATCGCGGTGTCGACCCGATCGGCGACCAGCTGGGCCGGCGCGTCGCCGACCGTGCCGACCGCGGTGCGCAGCACGGCCTGGCGATCGACGAGCGCGGTGAACGCGCGGCCGAGCGCGGCGACGTCGAGCGGGCCGCGCAGCCGGTGCGCCGACGGCACGTTGAACACGGTGCGGCCGAGCTGGAGCTGCTCGAGGTACCACAGCCGCTGCTGCATGAGCGACAGCGGCGCCGGCGCGGTGGAGCTGCGGCGCGGGATCTTCGGCGGCGCGTCGACCTCGCGGACGCGGGCGCCGTCGAGCCACGCCGCGAGGCTGGCGACCGTCGGGTGCTCGAACCCGGCGCGCATCGGCACGGCGCGCGCGAGCGTGCGGGCGAGCCGCGCGGTCATCTGCGCGACCAGCAGCGAATGGCCGCCGAGCGCGAAGAAGTCGTCGTGGACGCTGAGCCGCGGCAGCGCGAGGGTCTCGCGGTACGCGGCGGCGACGATCTCCTCGCTCGGCGTGCGCGGCGCGACCGCCGAGCCGTGGCCGGCGGAGGCCGGACCCGAGGGCGCCGGCAGCGCCTTGCGATCGACCTTGCCCGAGCCGGTGAGCGGCAGCGCGGGGAGCGCGACGAACCGCGCCGGGATCATGTACTCGGGGAGCGCGCGCGCGAGGTGGTCGCGCAGCGCCTCGTCGCCCGGGGCCCCGGCCTCGCGCGGCACGACGTAGCCGACCAGGCGGACGTCGCCCGGGCGATCCTCGCGCGTGATCACCGCGGCCTGGGCGACCGCGGGGTGGCGCGCCAGCGCGACCTCGATCTCGCCGAGCTCGATGCGATAGCCGCGCAGCTTGACCTGGAAGTCGGTGCGGCCCAGGCACTCGAGCGCGCCGGCCCCGCTCGGGTCGCCGGCGGCCCGCCAGCGGCCGAGGTCGCCGGTGCGGTACAGCCGCGCGCCGGGCTCGACGCGCGACGGATCGGCGATGAACCGCTCGCGGGTCAGCTCGGGGCGGTTCAGGTAGCCGAGCGTGACGCCGTCGCCGCCGATGAACAGCTCGCCGACCACGCCGATCGGCACGGGCTGCAGATCCTCGTCGAGCACGTGCACGGTGGTGTTGGCGATCGGGTGGCCGATCAGGATCGGCGCCGCGGCGTCGCCGACGCGGTGGATCGTCGACCACACGGTGGTCTCGGTCGGGCCGTACATGTTCCACAGCTCGCGGGTGCGCGAACAAAGCTCGGCCGCGAGATCGCGCGGCATCGCCTCGCCGCCGCACAGCGCCTTGAGCGCGCCGCCGCGCCAGCCGGTCTCGATCAGCATGCGCCAGGTCGCCGGCGTGGCCTGCAGCACGGTGGCGCGGTGCTGCGCGAGCAGCGCGCCGAGCGCGGTGCCATCGCTGGCCTCGTCGCGGCTCGCCAGGACGATCTCGGCGCCGACGACGAGCGGCAGCAGCAGCTCGAGCACCGCGATGTCGAACGACAGGGTGGTGACCGCGACCACGACGTCGCCCTCGGTCAGGCCGGGCTCGCGCGCCATGCTGGTCACGAAGTTCACGACCGCGCGGTGCGGGACGCACACGCCCTTGGGCTTGCCGGTCGAGCCCGACGTGTAGATGACGTAGGCCGCGGCGTCGGCGCTGCCGGGCAGCGGGATCCCCGGGCTCGAGGCTGCCGCGGTGGCGCGCGCCGGCACGTCGTCGAGCATCACGGCCGGCACCGCGCCGATCACGGCGGCCGACCGCGCGGCGAGCGCGCTGGTGGTCAGGATCGCGGTGAGCTCGGCGTCCTCGACCATGAACCGCAGGCGATCGGCAGGAAACGCCGGATCGAGCGGCACGTAGGCGGCGCCCGCGGCGAGCGTGCCGACGATCGCCGGCAGCAGATCGAGATCGCGGTCGACGAGCAGGCCGACCCGGGCCCCCGGGCCCACGCCGGGCGCGCGCAGCTCGGCGGCGATCGCGGCGGCGCGGCGCGCGAGCTGACCGTACGTGAGCGTACCACCGGCGGTCCGCACCGCGATCCGCTCGGGCGCGCGGCGCGCGGTGGCGGCGATCAGCTCCTCGACCCGCGCGGTCCGCGGGTAGTCGGCCTCGGTGTGGTTCCAGCGGGCGAGCAGGCGGCGATCGGCCTCGGCCAGGATCGGCAGCCGGCCGAGCGCCTGGGCCGGATCGGCGACGGCGCCGCGCAGCAGCACCTCGAACGCGGCGAGCCAGCGCCGGACCGTGGCGGCATCGAACAGGTCGCGGTTGTACTGGCACTCGAGCCGCATGCCGGCGGCGCCGCCATCGACCGCGTTGATGAACAGCTCGAAGGTCTCGTGGTGCCGCGGGTTGGAGGCCAGCTCGAGCGCGATGCCCGGCAGGCTGTGGCCCTCGCCGGTCAGCGCCTGGTCGATGTTGAACATCACGCTGACAAGCGGCAGCCGGCTCGGATCGCGGGCGAGCGGCAGCATCTGCAGCACGCGGCCGAACGTGACGTCCTGGTGATCGTAGGCGTCGAGCATCGCGCGGCGCGCCGCGGCGACGCAATCGGCGAACCGATCGGCGCGCGCGAGCTTCACGCGCAGCGGCAGCATGTGGACCGCGTGGCCGATCATGCCCTCGAGGCCCGCGGCGGCCTGGCCGGCGGCCGGCACGCCGACGACGAGATCGGTCTGCCCGGTCAGCCGGTAGAGCAGCGCGTCGAACCCGGCGAGCAGCGTCGCGAACAGGCTGGCGCCGAGCCCCGCGCCGGTCTTCTTGACCTGCGCCACCAGCGCGGCGGGCAGCACGTGGTCCTCGCGGCCGGCGCGCGTCGTGCGCACCGGCGGGCGCGGCCGGTCGGTCGGCAGATCGAGCGACGGCACGCCGCTGGCGAACTGATCGATCCACCAGCGCTCGTTGCCGCGCATCTCGGGCGAGCTGGCCGCCGCCGCCGTGGCGAGGGCGTAGTCGAGGAACGACGGCGCGGGCGGGAGCGGCTGGCTGCGGCTGCCGGTGGTGATGCCGTACAGCGCCGCGAGATCCTTGACCAGCACCCAGTACGACCAGCCGTCGAGCACGATGTGATGGCCGGTGACCACGAGCACGTGGTGATCCGGCGCGAGCCGCACCAGCTCGGCGCGGATCAGCGGGCCGCGCTGCAGATCGAACGGCTCGGTGACGTGGCGGGCAGTGATCTGCGCGAGCGCGGCCGCGGCGGCGTCGGGCGCCAGGCCGTCGAGCTCGCGCAGCGGAACCTCCAGCTCGGGGGGATCGCCGGCGCGCAGCGTCACGCCGTCGGCGCCGAACGTCGCGCGCAGCGCGTCATGGCGGACCGGCAGCTGGCGCACCGCGTGGCGCAGCGCCGCGACGTCGAGCTCGCCGCGCAGGTCGAGCGACACCGACTCGTTGTAGGCGAGCGAGGCCTCGGGCCCGAGCTGATCGGCGAGCCAGACCTCGCGCTGCGGCTCGGTCGATGGCACGACGCGCACGCCGGCCTCGGCGGCGGCGACCACCGGGCGCGCCGCGGGGAAGAACCCGCTGGCGACCATCTCGGCCGCGGCGGACTTGTAGGCGGCGACGATCGTCGCGATGTCCTCGTCGGTGTGCGCCGTGGTGAGGAAGCACGGGAAGTTATCGAGGATGTGGATGCCGCGATCGCGCAGCATCGCGTAGATCAGGTCGCCGTAGGGCAGATCCTCGGTGAACACGTTGCGCCACAGCGACGCGAACGTGTTGAGCTTGAACGGCGCGCCGAGCTCGGCCATGTAGGCGTTGACCTCGCCGACCATCTGCTGGGTGCGCGCGGTGAGCCGCTCCTGCAGCGCCGGGCCGGCGTCGCGCAGGTGGGTCAGCGCCGCCTTGGCCGCCGCGAGCGCGAGCGGATGGCGGACGAAGGTGCCGGCGAAGTAGGTCACGCCGACGGTGGGGATCGAGTCGTCGCCGTACTGCCAGTGGCCGCCGTCGAGCGCGTCCATGAACTGGCGCTTGCCCGCGATCACGCCGATCGAGAACCCGCCGCCGACGACCTTGCCGTACGACGCGAGATCGGCCTGGATGTCGAACAGGCCCTGCGCGCCCCTGGGGTGGGCGCGGAACCCGCAGACCACCTCGTCGAAGATCAGCAGCGTGCCGTGCGCCGAGGTCAGCGCGCGCAGCTCGCGCAGGAACTCGACCGGCTGAAAATCGGGCCGCCGGCTCTGGACCGGCTCGACGACGATCGCCGCCAGCTCGTCGATCCGCGACCTCAGGATCTCGAGCGACTCGGGCGTGCCGTAGTCGAGCACGAGCACGTTGTGCGACGCCGAGGGCATGATGCCAGGCGCCGCCGGGATGCTCTTCAGCTTGCGGGTGCCGCGGACGATGACCTCGTCGAAGATGCCGTGGTAGGCGCCGGTGAAGATCGCGATCAGGCTCCGGCCGGTCACGGTGCGGGCGATCCGCATCGTGCCCATCACGGCCTCCGAGCCGGTGTTGCAGAACGCGGCGCGGTCGGCGCCGGTGACGTCGCAGAACAGCTCGGCCACCTCGCCGGCCAGCACGTGCTGCGGGCCGATCTCGAACCCGCGCTCGACCTGATCGTGGATCGCCTGGCGGATGAAGTCGGCCTGCCAGCCGAACAGGCTCATGCCGAACCCGGACAGCACGTCGACGTACTCGTTGCCGTCGATGTCCCACATCCGGCTGCCGCGCGACCGCTCGATCACGATCTGGTAGGTCAGCTCCTTGGTCAGCGGCCGGAACCCGTTGACCACGCGCGGGTCGGCCATGCGGCTGCGGTGCGCCGTGGTGTAGTCCTTCGACTTGCGGGTGCGCGCGGTGTAGCGCGCGATCAGCGCGTCGAGCCGCGCGCGCTGCTGCGCGGTGATCTCGTCGGACACCGTGTGGATCCGCGCGATCGCGCCGAACGCCTTCTTGACGTCGTAGCTGATCGGACCGGCGGGCGGCTCATCCTCGTTCTTGCTGGGGATCGGCGCGGGCGCCGGGCGCGGCGGCGCGGCGGCCGCGGGGCGCGCAGCCGCGGCCACCGCTGCGGGCGCGACTGCCGCGGCAGCGCCACCGCCGAGCAGCGCGAGCTGCTGCTGCATGACGGCGAGCTGCTGGTCGATCACCTGGCGCACGTACGCGCTGGGCTCGCCGGCGGCGACGAACGCGCCCGGCGCGGCGAACGCGCCGGGCGCGGCGAACGCGGGAGCCGGCGGCTCCGCAGCCACGACCGGCGCCGCGGCGGCGGGCTCGTCGGCCGGCAGCCGCTCGTCGAGCAGCGTCGCGAGGCTCTCGATCGTCGGGTAGTTCTCCATGACCTGGCGGAACGTGACCTTGATCGCGTGGGTCCGCTGGATCTGCAGCGCGAGCTGGGTCAGCGTCAGCGAATCGAGCCCGAGCTCGAGCCACGGGGTGCCCGGATCGACCTCGGCGACCTCGATGCCGGAGACCTCCTCGACGAGCTCGCACACCAGGGCGAGCATCCGCGGGCGGCGGTCAGCGGGAGCAGCGGGCGGAAGCGCGGCGGTGGACATGGCGGCGGCAAGCTCCGTGGTGGGGACCAAGGCGGGGACGCTGAGGGGGAGGCCGGCGGACGCGCTGATCGACGGCACGAGCCGCGCGCCGGGGGCAGGCACCGCGCCGGGGCCGGCGGCGATCGCCGGCGGCGCGAGCGGGGCCGCCGGTGCGTCGACCCAGTGGCGCTGGCGCTGGAACGGGTACACCGGCAGCGCCACGCGGCGGCGGCGCTCGCCCGCGCGGTAGCCCGCCCAGTCGATCGGCTGGCCGAGCGACCACAGCTGGCCGAGCGCCGCGGCGACCGCCTCGGGCTCGCGCTCGGCGCGATCGGCGAGGCACGGGATCGCCGGCGGCAGCGCGCGCCCGGCAGCGACGGCCTGCCGCGCGAGCGTGCTCAAGGTGGCGCGCGGGCCGATCTCGATCAGCACGCGGCGCGGCTCGGCGAGCAGCGCCGCGACCGCCGGCCCGAACCGCACCGGGCGCCGCAGGTGCTCGGCCCAGTAGCGCGTGCTCGTGGCCTCGGCGGCGCTGAGCGGGCGCGCGGTCACCGTCGACAGGATCGGGATGCGCGGCGGCGACAACCGGACCTGGGCGATCCGCGCCGCGATCGGCTCCACGACCGGATCCATCATCGCCGAGTGAAACGCGTGCGACGTGACCAGCCGGCGCGCCGGGATCTCGGCCGCGGTCAGCGCCGCCTCGAGCGCACCGATCGCGTCGCTCGGCCCCGACGCGACGCACAGCCCCGGCGCGTTCTCGGCGGCGATCGCCACGCCGGTGGGCAGCCGCGGCTCGAGCTCGGCGGCGGGCAGCCGCACCGACAGCATGCTCCCCGCCGGCAGCGCCTGCATCCGACGACCGCGCTCGACGACGAGCCCGAGCGCGTCGGCCAGCGGCATCACCTCGGCGAGCGCGGCGCACACCCACTCGCCGATGCTGTGGCCGATCAAGGCGCTCGGCACCACGCCCCAGCTCATCCACATCCGCGCCAGCGAATACTCCAGCGCGAACACCGCCGGCTGGGTCACGCTGGTCGGCACCAGCGCCTCCGGATCCTCGGAGAACAGCAGCTCGCGCGGGTCGCCGCCGGCGATCGCCTCGAGGATCGCGCAGCACTCGTCGTACGCGGCGCGGAACGCCGGCTCGCTGTGGTACAGGCCCCAGCCCATCTGCGGGTACTGCGCGCCCTGCCCCGGGAACACGAACCCGACGTCGGGGAGCTCGGCGCCGAGCTCGCGGCTGCCGGCCTTGCCGGGCTCGGGCGCGGTCAACAGCCGGTGCGCCTCGGCGGCGCTGGCCGCGACGACGTAGCGGCGGTGCGCGAACCCGCGGCGGCCGATCTGCAGCGTGTGGGCGACGTCGGCGAACGCCGCGGCGTCGTCGGGCGCCGCGGCGAACCACCGCGCGAGGTTGGACGACGCCTCGGCGAGCGCGGGCTGGGTGCGCGCCGAGACCACGACGAGCTCGACCGCGCGCGGCGGCGGGCTCGACGCGGCGCGCGGCGGCGCCTCCTCGAGCACGGCGTGCGCGTTGGTGCCGCCGAACCCGAACGAGCTGACCGCCGCCCGGCGCGGCCCGGCGCTGGCGGGCCACGGCGACAGCTCGCGCTGGACCCGGAACGGCGTGCGCGCGAAGTCGATCGCGTGGCTCGGCTGCGTGAAGTTGATCGACGGCGGCAGCGCGCGGTGGTGCAGCGCGAGCGCGGTCTTGATGAGGCTGGCGGCGCCCGCCGCGATCACCATGTGGCCCACGTTGCTCTTGAGCGAGCCGATCGCGCAGAAGTTGCGATCCTGGGTGTGGCGGCCAAACGCGCGGGTCAGCCCCTCGATCTCGATCGGATCGCCGAGCGGCGTCGCCGTGCCGTGGGCCTCGACGTACGACAGCGTGCGCGCGTCGATCCCGGCGGCGTCGTGGGCGGCGGCGATCACGGCGGCCTGGCCCTCGGGGCTGGGCGCCGTGAAGCTGGCGCGCGCGGCGCCATCGTTATTGACCGCGGCGCCGAGCAGCACCGCGTAGATCGGATCGCCGTCGGCGATCGCGTCGGACAGGCGGCGCAGCACGACGACCGCGACGCCGTCGGAGAACACCGTGCCGCCGGCCGCCACGTCGAACGTGCGGGTGTGGCCATCGGGCGAGGCCATCGAGCCTTCCTGGAACAGGTAGCCGCTGGCGGGCGGGCAGGTGATCGAAACGCCCCCGGCGAGCGCGACGTCGCAGCTGCCGCCGCGCAGGCTGTCCATCGCCATCGCGGTCGCGACCAGCGAGGTCGAGCACGCGGTGTGGATGCTGATCGCCGGACCGGTCAGCCCGAGCCGGTGCGCGACGCGGCTGGTGACGTAGTCCTTCTCGTTGCCGAGCATCACGGCGAGCTCGCCGAGCCGGTGGGTGACGTCGGGCCGCGGCATCAGGTGGCGCTGGAAGTACGTCGCGTTGTACATGCCGCCGAAGATCCCGATCGGGCCCGGCGCGGCCTCGGGCACGTAGCCGGCGTGCTCGAGCGCGTGCCACGCCATCTCGAGGAAGTGGCGGTGCTGCGGATCGAGCAGCTGGGCCTCGAGCGGCGTGATCCCGAAGAACGCGGCGTCGAACAGCTCCACGCCGTCGAGCACGCCGCGCGCCGCGACGTAGGCCGGGTCGCCGCGAACCGCCGCCGGGATGCTCGGATCGAGCTCGTCGGGCGCGAACATCCGGATCGACTCGCGCCCGGCGCACAGGTTGTCCCAGAACGCGTCGACGTCGGCGGCGCCGGGGAACCGGCCGGCCATGCCGATGATCGCGATCGGCTCGCGGGCGTCGCCGGTGGCCGCGCGCGCGCGGCGGGGCGCCCCGGCAGAAGGCGCACCCTCGATCGCCCGCGCCAGCGCCGCCGGGGTGGGCGCGGCGAACAGCGTCGCGGGCGCGACCTCCGGCACGCCGGCCTCGCGCAGCCGGGCGAGCAGCCGCAGCGCGAGCAGCGAGTTGCCGCCGAGCTCGAAGAACCCGTCGAGCGCGCCGACCCGGTCGACGCCGAGCAGCTCGCCGAACACCCGGCAGATCGTCGCCTCGCGCGCGCTGGCCGGCGCGCGGTACGGCTCGGCGAGCTCGGGGCGCGCGCTGGTCGGCGCCGGCAGCCTGGCGCGATCGAGCTTGCCGTTGGCGGTGACCGGCAGCGCCGCCAGCGCGACGAACGCCGACGGCACCATGAACTCGGGCAGCGCGCGCGCGAGCTGGGCGCGCAGCGCCGGCGGGCCGGCGGCCGGGCCCGCGTCCGGCGCGGCGACGACGTACGCGACCAGCCGCTTGCCGCTCGGGCCGTCGTCGCGCACCATCACCGCGCACGCCGCCACGCCGGGCAGCGCGCCGAGCCGCGCTTCGATCTCGCCGAGCTCGATGCGGAACCCACGCAGCTTGACCTGGCCATCGGCGCGGCCGAGGAAGTCGAGCGCGCCATCGGGCCGCCACCGCACCCGATCGCCGGTGCGATACAGCCGGCCCGGCGGGCCGCTGCCGAGGTGATCGTCGACGAACCGCTCGGCGTCCAGCGCGGGCCGCGCGAGGTAGCCGCGGGCGACGCCGAGGCCGCCGACATACAGCTCGCCGACGATGCCGATCGGCACCGGCTGACCGGCGCGGTTCAGCACGTAGACCTGGGTATCCGCGATCGGCCGGCCGATCGGGATCGGCAGCTCGGCGCCGCCCGCGGGGGCCGGCGACCGGGGGATCGAGAACGTGGTCGTGAACGTGGTGCACTCGGTCGGGCCGTAGCCGTTGACGAGCTCGGTGTCGGGCAGCGCCGCGAGCGCGCGCCGCACGTGGCTGGGCGACAGCGCCTCGCCGCCGGTGAACAGCTGGCGAAGGCCCGCGAGCAACCGCGGATCCTCGTCGACCACCGAGTTGAACAGCGCCGCGGTCAGCCACGCCGCGGTCACGCCGTGCGCGGCGATCGCGCGCGCCAGGCCGCGGCCGGTCGGCACCGGATCGGCGTAGATCACGCAGGCGCCGCCGTGGAGCAGCGGCCCCCACAGCTCGAGCGTCGAGGCGTCGAACCCGAGCGGCGCGGCGTGGAGGAACCGGGTCGAGGGATCGAGCGTGACGTAGGCCGGCCGGCCGACCAGCCGCACGATCGAGCGATGCTCGATCTGCACGCCCTTGGGCTGACCGGTCGAGCCCGACGTGTACATCACGTACGCCCGGGTGCGCGGCGTGGCGCGCTCGGCGCGTGGCTGCGCGGCGGCGAGCTCGCGCGCGGCGTCGTCGACGAACACGGTGCGCGCGGCGAGCTGGGCCAGCGCGCGCTCGCGGGCGCGGTCGGTGACGAGCACGCGGGCCCCGGCGTCGGACACCGCGAACGCCAGGCGCTCGGCCGGGTGGTCGGGGTCGAGCGGCAGGTAGGCGCCGCCGGCCTTGAGGATCGCGAGCGCGGCGACGACCGCTTCGATCGAGCGCGGCAGGCACAGCGCGACCACCTGATCGCTGCCGACCCCCGCGCCGATCAGCCGCTCGGCGAGCGCGTCGGACGCGCGATCGAGCTCGCCGTAGGTCATCGCGCCGGGATCCGCGACGATCGCGACGCGCTCGGGGTGCGCGGCGGCGAGCTCGCGAAACAGCCCGTGCACCGTGGCCTCGGTGCGATAGCCGACCTGGGTCTGGTTCCACTCGACGACGACGCGCGCCCGCTCCGCGGCGCCCAGCGGCGAGATCGCCTCGAGCCGCGCATCGCGGCCGATCGCCGCGATCAGGCCCGCGAGCAGCGCGCCGAGTCGCTCGACCGTGGCGCGATCGATCCGCGCCTCGGCGAACCGCGCGAGCGCCCGGTGCGGGCCATCGGCCTGCCACACGAGCGCCGGCCCGCCCTCGGGATCCGGATCGGGCGCGAGCGCGACCGCCAGGGTCCGCCACGCGCTCTGCGGCGTCGGCCCCGGCGGCGCGTGCACGCCGTTGGTCACCGGCGGCGCGGCGGCCGCCACGGCCGCGAGCCACGGCGCGAGCTCGCCAGCGATCGGCGCGTCGATCGCCACGCTGCGCCACGCCGCGCCGCCGGCCGCCGGGACGGCGATCCGCGCGCGCGGCGAGCCGGCGAGCCGCGCGAGCAGGAGCCCCCAGCCGGCGCGCCAGATCGCGTCGCTCGCGACGCCGATGTGCGCGGCGAGCGCGGCGAGCGCGGCGGCGTCGCCCGGCTCGAGCACAACCCAGACCTCGCCCTCGGCGGCCCCGGCAGACGCCGCGGGCACGACCACATCGAACAGCTCCGCATCGGTGGCATCGGCGACCAAGCTCATGGGGAGATCTCCTCGATCCGGGCGACCAGCGCCTGCACGATGTCCATCGGTACCGTCATCGCGTTGAGCGCCGCGTCGCTGTTCCACGCCGGGCTCTCGGGCAGGTCGAGCCAGCGCACCGACGCCGGCATCCGCGGCCGCAGCCGCGCGAGCTCGGGCGTCGCGCGCGTCGCGATCACCGTGAGCTGATCGGCGCCCGCCGTCACCGCCGTGAGATCGATCGCGGCGATCTGCGCGCCCAGCACGGCGCCGATCGGCGCGCCGAGCGCTTCGGCCGGCGCGCCATCCGCGGCGATCTGCAGCCGGTCCTGCCAGCCCGCGCCGATCTCGGACCTCATGTACGAGCGGTGCTGCGCGATCAGCTCGCGCAGATACACCGCGCCATCGACCACCGGATCCCACAACAAGAGATGCCGCGGCCGGATCGCGCCGCGCGCGCTGGCCAGCACCGCCAGCGTGGCCCCGAGACCGAGCCCGACGATCGCGAGCCGCGACGCCCCGCTGGCCGCGCGCAGCCGGTCGGCCGCGATCACCACGTCGCCGACCCACGCGTCGATCGTCGCGGCGCCGCTGTCACCGAGAGAATCCCCGGTTCCGGAGTAGTCGAACCGCAAGGTCGGATAACCGGCGCGCTCGAGCTGGGTCGCCAGCACGCGGTAGCTGCGGTGCGCGCGCGAAGCTTCCTCTCCGAATGGATTGCACAGCAGGACCGCCGTGCTGCGCGGACGCAGTCGCTGCGGAAGATGGAGCGCGCCGAACAGCTGACGTTCCGCTCCGAAATACTCGATGCTCACCCCACGCAACGCGAACCAGTTTACAATTGCTCACCGCATGACAGCAACCCACGAGCGGCAAGGACCACAGCCGCGCGCGCCGATCGTGCGCGACGAAGCCCTGCGGCTCGGCCCTGCCGGCCAGCTGGTCGGCATCGTGAGCCACCCTGCCTCACCGGGGCCCGCAGACCTGCCGTCGCGCGCCGCGGCCACCGCCGTGATCATTCTCAATGCGGGGGTGCTCCACCGCGTGGGGCCGCACCGGCTGCACGTGCAGCTGGCGCGCAGGCTCGCCGCGGCCGGCCTCCGCGGGCTCCGGATCGATCTGGGGGGCATCGGTGACAGTCTGGCTTCGTCCGACGCTGCGAGCTTTCGCGAGAGCGCGGTCGCCGATACCCGCGCCGCGATGACCGGCCTCACCGAGGCGCTCGGCGTCCGACGCTTCGTGCTGTTCGGCGTGTGCTCCGGGGCGGACAATTCGATCGCCACCGCGCTGGCCGACGATCGCGTCGCCGGCATCGTGCTGGTCGATCCGCCGGCCTACCCTACCCGCCGCAGCCAGCTGCGGTATCTGCGCCAGCGTGCCGCTAAAAGCGGCAGCGCGCGCGAACTGGTGCGTACGGGACTGGACTTTGCAGCGCGCGAGCTGCGCAGAGTCGCGTCGCGGTTCGGGCGTTACCCGGTCGATGCCCCGCCCGGCGAGGGCCGCGAGCTGCCCCCGGTGGGGGTGTTCGGCGATCAGCTCGCGCAGATCGCCGATCGCGGCGTCGCGGTCCTGGCGGTGTACTCGGGGATCCACGGCGCGCGCTACAATCATCCAGATCAGCTATTCGAGCTGTTCCCGGCGCTGCGCGGCCGGATCGATCATGCGTATTTCCCGTCCGCCAATCACACGTTCACCGAGCTCGCCGCGCAGGCCCAGCTACTCGCGGCCGTGACCGGCTGGATCACCAAGCGGTTCGGCTAGCCGCGATGTCGATCGGACGGCAAGCTGCGCGCGGCGTTGCCTGGTACATGCTGCTCGGGGTCTCGACCCGCGTGCTCGGCCTGGTCGGCACGCTGGTGCTCCAGCGCTTCATCTCGCCGGCCGAGTTCGGCGCGGTCAACGCGGCGTCGATCGCGGTGACCACGGCGAGCGCGTTCACGAGCTTCTCGTTCGGCCAGTACCTGATCGCCAAGCGCGCGTCCCCGCAGGTCGCGACCCAGGCGGCGATCCTCCACCTCGCCCTGGGCGTCGCGGCGGCCGCGATCGTCTACGCGCTGCGCGGTGCGATCGGCCAGGTGTTCAACGCGCCGGCGCTCGGCCAGTACGTCCTGGGCTACGCGGTCGCCAACCTCATCCTCGATCGCGTGCGCTACGTCCCCGAGCGCATCCTCATGCGCGCGCTCCGGTTCCGCACGCTCGCGATGATCAACGGCGCCGGCGAGCTCGCGCTCACCGCGACCGCGCTCGCGACCTTCCACCTGTTCGGCGCCTACGCGATCATGCTGGGCGCCGTCGCCCGCTCGATCGTCACCTCGGCGCTGTTCCTCGCCACCGCGCCGCGCGCCGAGTGGCTGGTGCGCGCGCGGCTGCGCGCCGGCGACGTCCGCGACCTGCTCGGCTACGGCATCCCGATCATGATCGCGATCGTCACCGACACCGCGACGAGCAAGTGGGACAACGCCATCGTGTCCCGGATGTTCGGCGCGACGATCCTCGGCGGCTACAACTCGGCGTACAACCTCGCCGAGACGCCGATCAGCAACGTCGCCGAGCACATCGGCGAGGTCCTGATGCCGTCGTTCGCGCGCATGGAGCCCGGCCAGCGCGAGCGCGCCGCGGTCCGCGCTGCCACGCTCATGAGCCTCGTGGTCTCGCCGCTCGGCGTCGGCCTCGGCGCGATCGCCCCGACCGCCGCCGCGGTGTTCTTCAACGACCAGTGGCGGCCGATCGTCGCGCCGATGCTGACGATCCTCAGCGTGATGACCGTGTTCCGCCCGATGCCGTGGGCCGTGATCTCCTACGTCCAGGCCGTCCAGCGCACGCGCATCGTGATGATCTCGAGCTTCCTGCGCGCGATCCTCGTGCTCTCGCTGGTCGCCGCAGGAGGCGCCGTGGGCGGCCCGAACGGCGCCTGCGTCGGTGCCGGCATCGGCTTCGCGCTCCACAGCGTGGCCACGATCCTCGCCGCCGGCCGGGTCACGCCGCTGCCGGCCGGTCAGTACCTGAGCGCCGTGGCGCGCTCGCTGCTGCCGTGCCTTCCGATGTTCGTCGCGGTGGTCGCGCTCGCCGGCGGGCTCGAGCGCGCCGGGGCGCCGCTTTTCGTCTCGCTGGTCGCCCAGATCGCCGTCGGCGCCATGGTCTACGTCGGCGCGGCGTTCCTGCTCGTGCGACCGAGCGCCAACGAGCTCGTGCGGCTCGGGCGCGAGGCCATCCGCCGCCGCCGCAGGTAGCCGCGCGCGCGGTCCCGCGCGTCAGCCGCGCGCGCCCGTCAGCACCTTGCCCGGCGCGCCCGGCGTGAGCTCGAGCACCTCGATCGGCCCGCCGTAGTGCCGCGACAGGCCGACATCGATCCGCCACAGCGCCTCGCCACACGCCGAGGTGATGCCTTGGCCCTGCACGGTGTGCCCCACGACCATCCGCTGGACGCCGAGCCCGGCGAGCGCCTCGGTCACCGCGGCGCAGTCGA
>Ga0302263_10000260_pt1 | contig 20799 bp, 9 predicted proteins | sample II_Fen_N1_4_FD_194564 | JGI IMG/M metagenome (GOLD analysis project Ga0302263, IMG submission 194564) | Peat permafrost microbial communities from Stordalen Mire near Abisko, Sweden - II_Fen_N1_4 | ecosystem: Environmental > Terrestrial > Soil > Wetlands > Permafrost | place: Sweden: Abisko... | reverse complement strand
CCTCGAGCGCGTCGCGCGGGCGACCGAGCGCAAGGTAAGCCTCGCCGAGATCGACAAACGCGGGCGACGCGGGATCGCGGCGCACGAGATCGATCAGCTCCTCGATTTCTTGAGCCGTGGGCCGGCGATCCGAGTCGACCATCAGCCGTCGGAGGTTACCCCCAAACCGCCCCGCGCAGCAAACCGCGCGCGCCCAAACCAGCAGCGAGCGCGGTCTCCCCGTGGCATATGCTGCACGCGATGGGCTCGAGCTTCGGCGAATTGTTCCGGATCACGACGTTCGGTGAATCACATGGCCCGGCGCTCGGCGTCGTGATCGATGGCTGCCCGCCGCGCCTCGCGCTCGATCTCGCGCACATCCAGGCCGAGCTCGATCGCCGCCGTCCCGGCCAGAGCCGGCTGGTCAGCCCGCGCAAGGAGGCCGATCGCGTCGAGATCCTCTCGGGCGTGCTCGACGGGATCACGCTCGGCACGCCGATCGCCATGATGATCCGCACGACCGACGCGCGCGGCAAGGACTACCAGGAAATCGCGCAGGCCTACCGGCCGAGCCACGCCGACTACACCTATGATGCAAAATACGGCATCCGCGCCGTCTCCGGCGGCGGTCGCGCCAGCGCCCGCGAGACCGCCGGTCGGGTCGCCGCCGGCGCGATCGCCCAGCAGCTGCTCGCCGCGCGCGGCGTGGCGATCGTCGCGTGGGTCGACGAGGTCGCCGGGATCACCGCCAGCGTCGACGATCGCGCCGTCACGCGGACCGCGGTCGACGCCAACGATCTGCGATGCCCCGATCCCGCGGCGGCCGCGGCGATGATCGAGCGCATCGAGCGCGCCCGCAAGGACGGCGACTCGGTCGGCGGCGTGATCCGGGCCATGGCGCGCGGCGTCCCCGCGGGCTGGGGCGAGCCGGTGTTCGACAAGCTCGACGCCGACGTCGCCAAGGCGATGATGTCGATCCCGGCGGTCAAGGGCGTCGAGATCGGATCGGGGTTCGCCGGCACCCTGCTGACCGGCAGCCAGCACAACGACTTGTTCTACCGGCGCGAGGACGGCGCGATCGGCACCCGCACCAACCGCTCTGGCGGCATCCAGGGCGGGATCTCCAACGGCGAGCCGGTGACGGTGCGGATCGCGTTCAAGCCGACCGCGACGATCATGCAGGCGCAGGACACGGTCGACGCCGCCGGGAACGCCGCCGTGCTCGAGCCGCGCGGCCGCCACGATCCCTGCGTGCTCCCGCGCGCCGTGCCGATCGTCGAGGCGATGCTCGCGCTCGTGCTCGCCGATCACTGCCTGCGGCAACAAGCTGCCCGGTGACTTGCGGCCCCCCACCGACACCGGCGCCAGGCGACGACCTTGACCGGCCCAGGCCTACAGCGCCTCCCGGTCACGAGCGCGCTCGGAAATTCTTGCAGGAGCGTGTGCCACGCCCGGGCCGCCCGTGCTCGCGTGCGCCCATCACGCCTGCCTGGCCTGTCCTGCCTGGCCTGACGTCCGAGCCCCGCTTCCCGCTCCGCGGCCAGGCGAGCCCGGGCCGCCTCGATCGGCTGCTCGGCGTGCCTGGTCGGACCTGGTTCGCGAGCGCCCGAGCGCTCGCGAACCGTCCGGAACGCCGCTTCGCGCGTGGGCTTGGTCTCGCGGTTCCACTCGCGATCGGCGCACCCGCGGAGGCACGCGATCGCCGAACTCCGAGGACATGGCGGTCGCTGAGGCGATCCCGGCTCGTCGGCGCGGCTGTCAGACCCCGCGCCTAACGTCGTCGCATGACCTCGGTCGCGGCGCAGCTGCTGGACGAGCTCGGCTACGATCCGGATGACGGCGTGCCGCAGCTCGGCGAGCTGCCCTGCGCGGGCCTGGCGATCGGCGCGCTGATCGCGGCGCGCGTCGGGCCCCGGCGGGTCGCCGTCGCGCGCCTGGGCAGCGGCCGCCTGGTGGTGGTCGACGACGAGTGCCCGCACGACGGCGGGCGGATCTCCGATGGTTTCGTCGACGGTGAACGCCTGGTCTGCGCGCGTCACGGCTGGGAGCTCGAGGCCCGTAACGGGCGTTGCCAGCGCGCCTGCAAGCTGCGGGAATGAGAGCGAATTCTTGACCGACCGGCGGCTGCACGCTAGCGTCTGCGCGTGGCGGCCGTCCTGGTCCATATCGATCTCGACGGCGCTCGGCCGCACGCAGCGTCCCTGATAGCGCTGGCCGCGGGCCGCGCCGTGGCATCCTCTTGGGGCGCCACGCTCTACGCCGCGGTGGTCGCGCACGATCCCGACCGGTCTCACGCAACCGGCCGGCCGCCCGATCCGGTACTCAAGCTCCCGGGCGACGCCAAGGTCGTCGAGGCGATCCGCGCGGCGCTGGCGCGCGGCGGCGCCGACAAGATCGTCGTGGCGCTCACCGAGGCGCCGATCCTGCCGCTGTGGAGCGCGGTCGGCGCCGCCTGGCAGGCGGTGCTCGATCAGCTGCGCCCGCGGCTCGTCGTGTTCGGCGCCGAGGCGCCGTCGGCCGCCGAGCTCGGGCCGCGCACGGCGGCGCGGATCGGAGCCCGGCTGTTCCTCCGCGCGCGGGCCCGGATCACGGGCGGCGAGGGGATCGAGCTGCGCGACCGCGACGGCAGCTACCTGCGCGCCCAGGATAGCGGCGCCGCGGTCGTGCTGGTCGGCGCGGCGCCCCGCCTCGCGCCACACGGCGACGAAGATATCGACGTCCTCGTGATCGCGGTGCCGGGCGGCGGCGATCCGCGCGTCGAGCTCGCCGGCACGGCGCCGGCGGAGACCGCCCACCGCCTCGGCCCGGTGATCGCGATCGGCGACGACGCCGCGGCCGACCCCGAGATCGCCAAGGCGACGCGCCGGCTCGCGCGCGCGCTCGGCGCGCAGATCGTCGGCGGCCCGCGCGCGGCCGCGACCGGCGTCGTCGACTCCGGCGCGGTCGTCGAGCGCCACGCGCCGCTCGCCCCCGAGCTGTGCGTCGCCGTCGGCGCGCCGGCGCTCGACCTCGCCGGCGCCGCCAGCCTGGTCCGCGTCGGCGGCGGGGGCGGCAGCACCAAGCACGTCGACTGCGCGCTGAGCGGGCCGATCGCGACCCGGCTCGACGAGCTGGCGCGCGCCCTGGAGGACCGGTGACCGAGCCGGCCGCCGCGATCGCGGTCTGGCTCGGCACCGCGCCGCCGGTGCGTTCGATCCGCTGGCTCGACGGCGCGCTCCGCGCCGCCGCGAAGCTGGGCCGCGCCACCGCGGTCGCCGCCGGCGACCAACCATGGCTCGATCTCGCCGCCGATCGCGCGGCGCGCGCCGGGCTCGCCAGCGTCGGCGTGCCGACCGATCTCCAGCTCGACTACCTGGGCTGGGCGCAGGTCATGGCCAGCGTCGCGCGCAAGCTCGCCGCGACGACGATCCTGGTCGACGAGGCCAGCCGCCCCGAGCGGTTCGCCGAGGTCGGCGCGCTCGCCGAGCTCGTCGACGCCGCGCAGCTCACCCACGTCGTCGCGCTCGCCCCCGACGCCGGTGCGCTGCACGCCAGCCGGATCGCCGGTGCGGCGCTGCAGGCCGTGCGCATCCACGGCCCGGCCGTGATCGGCGTGCGGATCGCAGGCCCGCGGATCGAGGACTACCCGACCCCGACGCCATCGGCGGCGATGCGCCGCTTCGATCTCGCCGCGCTCGGCCTCGATCCGGCCGTGCTCTCGCATCGCGCCCAGCCGCCGCGCGCCGGCCACCATGCGCGCCGCACCATCGACCGGGTCGCCGATCACCTGGCGGTGCACATGGCGCCGCGCAAGGACCGGTGATGCCGCCGGCGCGGTCCGTCGCGAGCGCCCCCGCCACCGCGCGCGTCCAGGTCATCGCCCCGGCCCACCTCGGCGCCACCGCGATCGCCGCGCTCGGCGCCCGCGGCATCGCGGCGCGGATCACCGAGCCGCCGATCGATCTGCGCGCCAGCCGCGCCGCCAACGACGCGCGCAGCGGTCGGCTCGACGCCGCCCTGGGCGACGACGTGATCGCCTGGGCGCTCGACGCCGCGCCGAGCCCCGCGCTCGCCGTCGAGCTCGCCGCGGTCTGCGCGCGCGCCGCCGGCGCAGGCCGCCCGGTGTGCCTGCTCGCGCCGCTGCCGCGTGGCACCGGCCGCCCCGCGATCGAGCGCGCCGCCGCCCTCGCCTACCTGCGCAGCCACGGCGCCGCGGTCGGCCACGACGTCGACGCCTGGCTCGAGGCCGTCGTGCTCCTGGTCCGGCTGGGCCTGCCGGCCGGACCGCGCGCCGCCGTGATCGCCCCGCCGGGCTCGTGGCTCGAGGCGCAGGCCGTCGCGCTCGCCGCCGAGGCCGAGCTCGGCGGACAGCGCTCGCCGCTCGCCACGGCCGACGATCCGACCGATGTCGTGCTCTACGATCCGGCGCTCGGCGCCCCGCCCCCGCAGACCCGCGGGCTCCACGTCGCGATCGCCGCCCGCGCCGAGCTCGCCGAACCGGACGCCGTGCTCTACACCGCGCGCGCCGCGCTCGCCGCGATCGCCATGCTGGGCCGCGCCGCCGAGCGGATCGCCGTGGGCCTCGGCCCCGCGCCGGCCTCCGCCTCGGCCGACCTCGCGATCGATCGCGAGCGGCTCGACCGCCAGCTCGCCAAGCTGGGCAGCGACCAGCGCCGCCTGGGCGACCACGAGACCAAGGTGCTGCTCGCCGCCTACGGCGTGCCGATCACGCGCCAGGCGGTCGCGACCACGCCGTCCGCCGCGGTCCGGCTCGCGCGCCGCGCGGGCTACCCCGTCGAGGTCAAGCCGTTCGGCCACGACCTGCCGAGCGAGCTCGCCGGCTGCCCGGTCGAGCGCAACCTGACCAGCGACGCCATGGTGCGCGCCGCGTTCACCACCGTGCTGGTCGCCGCGGGTCTCGCGCCCAACGCCGGCACCGGCGTCATCATCCGCGAGACCCCGCCGGCCGGGCGCGAGCTCTCGGTGTCGCTCGTCGAGCTGCCTTCGCTCGGCTGGACCGTCATCCTCGACACCCCAGGCACGGGGACGCCGTCCGCCGCTCCGGCGCCGCTGCGGCTGATCGACGCGCAGACGCTCGCGGCGCAGGTCGCCGCCTCGCGCGCCGGCGACCCCGATCCGGACCGCAGCGGCCTGGCCAATCTGCTGCGGCGCGCCTCGCACCTCGCCGTCGATCTCGGCGGCCGGCTCGCGCGCCTCGACCTGCCGCGCGTCGTGGTCGGCGGTCGCGGCGCCCGCACCCTCGTGGTCGACGCCAGCACCGAGCTCTTGTGACCTGGGCCCGCGGTCGCGGCGGAGCGTGAGGCTATCGCGCGACGCCGCCGGTGCCGCGCGCCTGCCACCGGGCGAGCAGCGCACCGATCTTGGCGCGACGTCCCGGGCCGCTCCGGTCGGCCGGGGCGAGCGCCTCCGCCGCAGCGATCGCCTCGGCGGCGCGCCGCAGGCGATCGCGAGGATCGCGGCCCCGCTCGAGCTCGACACCGGCGAGCAGGATGTGGAGGTCCGCCAGGCTCCACCGGATCGAGGGGCGGGCCGGAAGGCGCTCGAGCGCATGCGCGAACGCGGCCTCCGCCTCGCGCGCCTCGGGGACCGGATCGACGCCGGCGCGTTGCTGATAGTCGGCGCGATAGAGCAGCGCACTGCCCAGATCGATGTAGCCGTATCCATTGTCGGGGGCCAGCGCGACTGCCTGCCGTGCCTGGGCCAGCGCGAGCGCCAGATCCGGCAGCGGGTCGAGCCCATGGTCGCGCTCGAGCTCCGCCGCGAGGAGGTACTCCATGCTGAGCGCGATCGGAAAATACGAGTTGCGGGGGCTGAGCCGGGCGCCTTGCTGAAAGTTCTCGATCGCGCGCGCGCGATCCTTTGTGGGATCGCCCCCCTGCGACTGCTTGCGCATGGCGACGCGCGTGTACAGATCGCCCTGGTACAGGTACGTGAGCACTTCGTTCGGGTCGAGCGCGCGGGCGTGGGCGAGCGCGTCTTGCGCCGCGGCGGCGTCGCCGTCTGCATCCGCGCGCGGTTGCGCGGCCCGACGCGCGTAGTTGTGCCCCAGGATCAGCCAGACGCGGCTGGATCGATCGTCGATCCGGAGCGCCTGCTTGCACGCGTCGATCGCCAGATCGCGATGCGACGAGTCCTTGCCGATGCGGTCGAGATAGTTGGCCCAGACTTCGTGGCTGAGGCCGAGGGCGACGTAGAAGTCGGCATCTCTGCGGCCGGGCGCGATCGCCTCGAGCAGCTGGAGCGCCTGGCCGAGCGGCGCGGTCGGGTCCTCGCCCCTGGCCTGCTTGGTATCGCCCCACTCCCGGTAGGTATTGGCGAGCGCAACCACGCCGTCGGGGCGGTCGGGAGCGAGCGCGACGGCGCGCTTGCTATCCGCGATCGCCCCTTGCAGGAGCAGGGCGACATCCTCGCCGCGTCCAGACCGGTACCGCGCGAGCAGGCGCCGCAGCTGGGCGCGCAAGGTCAGCGCGCCGGCGTCGTCGGGCAGGAGCGCCAGGATCCCGTCGACCTCCGCGATGCCCTGCGCGAACGGCGCCTCGACCTCGCCGCCGCTGTAGAGCTGCTTTTGCAGCGCGGTGAGCTCGAGCTCGGCCCGCGCCTGGTACACCGCCGGGACGCTCCGCCCGATCGCCTCCGCGGTCGCGAGCGCGCGCCGGCCGCTCTCGAGATCGGCGGCGGACCCGCCCGGCTCCGTGCGCGCCTCGGCCCGCGCATGCAGGATCTCGCCCCGCAACAGCGGCAGTTCGTAGGTCCACGCGCGGCCCTCGCGCCCGTCCTCGATCGTGGCCAGTCGCGCGAGCGCGTCGTCGAACCGGGCCTCGTAGAACGCGATCAGCGCGTCCACGTACGCGGTCGACAGCGCCTCCGCACCGCGGCTCGCACGCAGATACCGTAGCGCGGGCTCGCGGTGCTGCTGCTCGATCTCGCGGCGGCGCTGAGCACGCCGCGCCTCGTCGAGATCGGCGCGCGCGAGCTCGCGCAGCGCGCGCTGGTACAGCCGGCCCTGGACCTGCGCCAGCGCGTACGCGACCCGCGGCTCCTGGCCGAGCTCCCACGCGGCGGCGAGCTCGGCCGCGGCATGATCGGCTTCGTCGAGCGCGAGGTAACCGCGCCCGAGCGCGTAGTGCCCCGGCCCGGCGGCGAGGTCGCCCGCGGCGGCGATCTCGGCGGCGAGCGCCTTCATCTCGACCCGGAGCTGATCGCGATCGGGCTGCAGCTCGTGCACCGGCGCGAGCGCCGAATAGCGCGCCTCCGACTCGACGCGCTCGACGCGCTCGGTGAACCGGCGCGCGAGCTCGGTCTGCCGTACCGCCCGCCGCCGCTCGTACGCGGCGTAGCCCAGCGCGAGCGCGAGCACCGTGACCGCCAGGATCGCGCTGGTCACCGCGCGGCGGTGCCGGTGAAACCGTTTCCGGATCCGATAAGCCATGCCGGAGGCCGACCGCGCCGCCACCGGCTCACCGCCGAGGAACCGACCGAGGTCGTCGGCCAGCGCGCGCGCCGAGTCGTAGCGCTTGGCGCGCTCCTTCTCGAGGCACTTCAGCGCGATCGCCTCGAGATCCGCCGGGACGTTCGGATCGATCGATCGCGGCCGCTTCGGCTCATCGGTGAGGACCCGGGTCAGCACCTCCAGCTGGTTCGCGCCCTCGATCGGGCCCCGGCCGACGAGCAGCGCATAGAGCGTGGCGCCGAGGCTGTACACGTCGGCGCGGCGATCGAGCTGCTTGACCTCGCCGCGCGCCTGCTCCGGCGCCATGTAGTGCGGCGTGCCCAGCACGGTCCCGGTCATCGTCGCCGGATCGGTCCAGTCGCGCGCGAGGCCGAAATCCATCACGAACGGCCGCAGCTCACCGTCGACGCCGCGCTCGACCATGATGTTGGACGGCTTGAGATCGCGGTGGATCAGCCCGACGCGATGGGCCTCGGCGACGCCGAGCGCCGCGCCGCGCATCACGATCGCCTTCTGCTCGAACGTCAGCTCGTCGAACAACGCCGAGAGCGGCCGGCCATCGATGTGCTGCATCGCGATGTAGACCCGCCCGCGCACCTCGCCGACCTCGTACACCTTGCACACCCGCGCGTCGTCTACCCGCGCCTGCGCCCTGGCCTCGCCGATGACGCGCCGGGCGAGCTCGGCGTCGTCGTGGCGCACGAACTTGATCGCGACCTCGCGATCGAGCCGGAGATCGCGCACCAGGAATACGCGTCCCATCCCGCCCTGGCCGAGCAGGTGAATCGGTTCGTAGCGGTCCCATCCGGGGACCGGGAAGCCGTCGACGCTGGTGCGTTCGCGGGGTGGGCTAGAACCGAGCGCGGTGGCGTACTCCCACGTGTGATCCGGATTCTGCCTACCGCGTTGGGTTTCGTCGAGCGCGGCGGGCCCGTCGCCATGCGGCCCATCGGTCGGGCGGTTCATCATCGCGGACAGCGAAGCAAACATCGGTCCCGAGATCCGGCCCTCCGCGCGCAGCCACTCGAGCAAGCTTTGCCCAGCCCGCGCCGCCTCACCACAGAGCACGCGGGCCTCCTCGGGGGACAGGATCCCCTCCGCCACGACGATCTCGAGGGCGAGCTGCTGATCGCCTTCCTCCAGCATCGGCGCAGCGTATCCGATCCTGGCGAGATCACCACGCCCGCCGGGCGGCGCCCCCTGGGCCGCCACATGCGACAGCCTCCGCGACGTCCCCGCCTCTGGAGCTGCGATGAATCAGCGGGACTCGGCATTCAGCGCTATCGAACACAGGCTCGATAGCGCGACTACGTGTTGGGCGGGGGCGGCGGATCCGGCTTATCTGGCACTCGCTCGCTGGGTGCGGGTGGTGGGAAACCCGCGCCCGGATGCTGCGAATCGTTATCGCGCGGGAGCGGATCGCCCGGGGGCTTGTTGCCTTGGATATTCGTGTGGCGCGTGGACGACATAGACTCTCCTGATCCAACGTCATGTACGCGGGCTCGCAGCGGCGAGCAGGATGCTTTTCCGCTGCGATGAAAACCCGATGACCTCACGAGAATTCAATGCGCGTGCCATGGTCGCAGTCGCACATGGTTCCGCAAAGTCGGTATTGGCCACATTCGAGACAGCCGATCGGCGCCGCGTTCCCAGGTTGGAACGTCGACGGACGCGATGGCGATCGCGGTTCGACGCAACTCACCGAGCAGGCGCACGCGTATGCGCAAGCGCTGTCTATTTGAAGCGGGTCGTCAGTCGGGGAGCTGCGCACGATGCGGACCGCGCATGCGCACCGCACCCGTGCCCGCACCTGCACCCACACCTGCAACGGCACCGGGGCGCGCGAGGTCCAAGCTCGTTCACCCTGCGCCCGAGCGCACGGCACGAGATCTCGAGTTGCGCGGCCCTGCAAACTTCCTGACGTCGCATGTTTGCAGAGCTCGGCAGCGAGGCCACGCAGCGCTGGCCGCAATGATGGATCACGAGCCAGCGAGTCACAGTGCGCAGATCAGGTCGATCTCGCGCGGCTGCCAGGTCGTGCAGCTCGTGCGTGTGCGTGCTCAACGCAGGCTGATCCGGCCGCGACGATCGCGCCGTAGAAGCCGGAGTGCGCGGTGACTTCGTCGGCGACTCGACACGACCGGCAGGCCAAGCGCTCGCCGCGATCGCCATGCTGGGCCACGACCTGCCGAGCTCGCCGGCTGCCCGCCACGGGCCTCGCGCCCAACGCCGGCACCCGTGTCATCATCCGCGAGACCCCGCCGGCCGGGCGCGAGCTCTCGGTGTCGCTCGTCGAGCTGCCTTCGCTCGGCTGGACGGTCATCCTCGACACCCCCGGGCGCGGGGGGGCCGTCCGCCGCCCCGGCGCCGCTGCGGCTGATCGACGCGCAGACGCTCGCGGCGCAGGTCGCCGCCTCGCGCGCCGGCGACCCCGATCCGGACCGCAGCGGCCTGGCCAACCTCCTGCGGCGCGCCTCGCACGTCGCTGTCGATCTCGGCGGCCGGCGCGCGCGCCTCGACCTGCCGCACTCTCGTGGTCGACGCCAGCACCGCGCTCGTGTGACCGCGGGCATTCCGTCACGGCGAGCTGCGTGCGTCGCGCGCCGCGGCCCCGGATCCGCGAGCTTGCCACCGGACCCGCAGCGCGCGGATCTTGTCGCGGCGTGGCAGACCGCGGCCGTCGGTCTTGTCGAGCGCCTCCGCCGCGGCGATCGCCTCCGCCGCGCGCCGCAGACGGTCTTCTGGATCGCGGCCCCGATCGAGCTCGACGCCGGCGAGCAGGAGGTGGAGGTCCGCCAGGTTCCACCGGATCGAGGGGCGGGCCGGGAGGCGCTCGAGCGCCTGCCCGAACACGGCCTCCGCCTCGCGCGCCGCGGGCACCGGATCGACGCCGAGCTGGCGCTCGTAGTCGGCGCGATCCAGGAGCGCGCAGCCCGCCGTGATGTAGCCGTATCCATCGTCGGGTGCCAGCGCGACGGCCTGCCGCGCCTGGGCCAGCGCCAGCGCGAGGTCCGGCCGCGGATCGCCCCCGCGGTCCCGCGCGAACTGCGCCGCGCCGAGGTATTCCCTGCCGAGCGCGATCGGGAAGTCCTCGTTCCGGGGGCCGAGCTGAGCGCCTCGCTGATAGGCCTCGATCGCACGCGCACGATCCGAGGTCGGATCGTCGCCCCGCGCTTGCTTGCGCCTGGCGACGCGCGCGTACAGATCGCCCTGATACAGGTACGTGAGCACCTCGGCAGGGTCGAGCCCGCGGGCCTGCGCGAGCGCGTCCTGCGCCCGGGCCTCGTCGCCGGCTGCATCCGCGTCCGGCCGCGCGGCGCGGCGTGCGTAGTTGCCAGCGAGGTTCAGCCAGGCGTAACTGGACCGCCCATCGATCCGGAGGGCCTGCCGGCACGCTTCGATCGCCAGGTCCCGGTGCGACGCAGACTTCTGACCGATGCGGTCCTGATAATTGGCCCACACCGCATGGGTGGCGCCGAGGACGGAATAGAACTCGACGTCGCGACGGGCGGCCGCGACAGCGTCGAGAAGCTGCAGCGCCTGATCGAGCGGCCCGGTCGGATCTTCGCCCTTGGTCTGCCGCGTCTCGCCCCACTGCCGGTAGGTGTTGGCCAGCGCCACCACGCTGTCGGAGCGCTCGGGGGCGAGCGCGACGGCGCGCTTGCCATCCACGATCGCTTCCTGCAGCAGCGCGGTGACCTCCTCGCCGCGGCCAGCCCGGTGGTGGGCGAGCAGGCGCCGCAGCTGCGCGCGCAGCGTCAGCGCGCCGGCATCGTCGGGCAGGAGCGCGAGGATCGCTTCGACGGCCGCGACCCCCTGCGCGAACGCCGCATCGACGTCGCCGCCGCCGTAGAGCTGCTTGCGCAGCGCGGTGAGCTCGAGCTCGGCGCGCGCCTGGTACACCGCGGGAACGCTCCGACCGATCGTCCCGGCGGTCGCGAGCGCGCGCCGGCCGGCCTCGAGATCGCTGATCGATGCGCCCATCTCGGTGCGCGTCTCGGCCCGCGCGTGCAGGATCTCGCCCCGCAGCAGCGGCACCTCGTAGGACCACGCGCGCGCCTCCGGGCCCGCGGTGATCGCGTCGAGCTGGGCGAGCGCGTCGTCGAACCGGGCCTCGTAGAACGCGATCTGCGCGGCCACGTAGGAGCTCGACAGCTCGCCCGCGCCGCGGCTCGCGCGCAGGTAGCGCAGCGCGGGCTCGCGGTGCTGCTGCGCGACGTCGCGTCGGCGCTGGGCGCGTAGCACCTTGTCGAGATCGGCGCGCTCGATCTCGCGGAGCGCGCGGCGATACAGCCGGCCGTGAACCAGCGCCAGCGCGTACGCGACCCGCGGCTCGTGGGAGAGCTCCCACGCCGCGGCGAGCTCGGCCGCGGCGCGGTCGTCGGCGTCGAGCGCGAGGTAGCCGCGGCCGAGCGCGTAGTGCCCTGGCCCCGCCGCGACGTCACCCGCCGCGGCGATCTCGGCCCCCAGCGCGGTCATCTCGCCGCGCAGCCGGTCGCGATCGGTCCCGAGATCGTGCGCCGGCGACAGCGCCGCGTAGCGCGCCATCGACTCGATGCGCTCGACGCGCTCGGTGAACCGCCGCGCCAGCTCGGCCTCGCGTGCCGCCCGCCGCCGCTCGTAGGCAGCGTAGCCGAGCGCGAGCGCGATGACGGTCACCGCCAGGAGCGCGCCGGTCACCACGCGGCGGTGCCGGTGCAGCCGCTTGCGGAGTCGATACATCGCCCCGGACGCCGACCGCGCCGCGACCGGCTCACCGCCGAGGAAGCGGCCGAGATCGTCGGCCAGCGCGCGCGCCGAGTCGTAGCGCTTGGCGCGGTCCTTCTCGAGGCACTTCAGCGCGATCGCCTCGAGATCGGCGGGAACGTTGGGGTCGATCGAGCGCGGCGGCTTCGGGTCGTCGGTGATGACCCGGGCGAGCACCTCGAGCGGGTTCGCGCCCTCGATCGGGCCTCGGCCGACGAGCAGCGCGTAGAGCGTGGCGCCGAGGCTGTACACGTCGGCGCGGCGATCGAGCTGCCTGACCTCGCCGCGCGCCTGCTCCGGCGCCATGTAATGCGGCGTGCCCAGCACCGCGCCGGTCATCGTGGCGGGGTCGGTCCAGTCGCGCGCCAGCCCGAAATCCATCACGAACGGCCGCAGCTCGCCATCGCCACCGCGCTCGATCATGATGTTGGACGGCTTGAGATCGCGGTGGATCAGCCCGACGCGATGGGCCTCGGCCACGCCGAGCGCGGCGCCGCGCACCACCAGCGCCTTCTGCTCGAAGGTCAGCTCGTCGAACAACACCGAGAGCGGCTCGCCATCGATGTGCTGCATGGCGATGTAGAAGCGCCCGCGCACCTCGCCGACCTCGTAGACCTTGCACACACGGGGATCGTCGACCCGCGCCTGCGCCCGCGCCTCGGCGACGACGCGCCGGGTGAGCTCCGCGTCGTCACGGCGCACGAACTTGATCGCGACGTCGCGATCGAGCCGCAGATCGCGCGCGAGGAACACGCGCCCCATCCCGCCCTGGCCGAGCAGGCGAATCGGTTCGTAGCGATCCCAGCCCGGAACCGGGAAGTCGTCGGCGATGGTGCGGTCTCTCGGCGAGTTGGAACCGAGCGCGGTGGCGTACGCCGACGTCGGCGCTGGGTCCAGCTTGCCGCGCTCTGTCTCGTCGAGCGCGGCGGATCCGCGGATCCCCGGTTCGTCGGTGTGAGGGGGCATCTGCGCGGACAGGGAAGCAAACGTTGGTCCCGAGATCCGACCCTCCGCGCGCAGCCACTCGAGCAAGCTCCGCCCAGCCTGCGCCGCCTCGCCAGCGGCGACCCGCGCCTCCTCGGCGGACAGGATCCCACGCGCGACGACGAGCTCGATGGCGAGCGCCTGATCACCTGCCTCCAGCATCGGCGCAGCGTATCCGATACCGGCGCGATGACCACGCCCACAGGGCGGCATCCAGGTGCCGCGACCGCGACCGCGACCGCCACCGCGACGTCCTGGCTCTCACTGCGCCAACGAGTGGCCAGCTCTGTCGTGCAGCCAGTCGCCATTCGCGCCGCCGCCGACAGCCGCGCTGTTCTGCGGACTACTTGGTGGGAATGGGCGGATCTTTCGGGTCCGGATCGCTTGCTTCGGGTGCTGGAACACCCTCGAGCGGAGGCGATCGACGGCCGCCGCGCGGGTGCGGCTTGTTCGGGGGCTTGTTGCGTTGTAGGTCCGTGGTGCTTGCTGCCGACATAAATACTTCTCCTGATCCGACGTCACGTGGGTGGGCTGCGCAGGGATGAGCACGATGCCAATCCGCCGCGACCCCGAGGCCATGCGAGAATTCAACGGCCGTGCCAAAGATCACAGAACCATCCAGCGACGTATTGGCCACGTCCGAGACAGCGCGCCTCGCGAGCGTTGTCCGGGTGCCGCGCCGAGGGACCGCGTGCGCCACGCCGTGCCGGCGACCCGTGCCGGCGACCACGTTCGATTCACCTCACCGGGCAGCCACGACGGAATCCCCCGGATCAGGTCGCAGCTCGCGGGATCTGCGCACCGCGCCGACCGCGCATGCGCGTCACCGAGTTGGGGAGCGAGGCCCGGGCTCCTTCACCACGGAGCGAGCTTCAGCCAACGGCCATGCGATCGAAGAATCCTGTGCTGTCGTTCTGGCACGTTCGATCTCGGCCGCCGAGCGTCCCCGGCGGCACGGATGCGCGGACGGCACGCGGCCGCGCGTGTAGCGATGCGCGAGCAGCCTCCGGCGCGACTACGGATCACGAGCTGCGATTCGGCTCTGCGGTGTGCCGAAGGTTGCCGGCCAGATCGGCCAGATTTACTGGAATAATCACGAGCCGGACCGCGGAGGCGAAACCGACAGACGCTCTGCGCGTCGGGTTGACGAACACCGGATCGTGTCGTAGCATACGCCCACATCAACCAGTGAGGCGTGGGGCATGGTGTCAGTACGGACGTTCGCTCGCAGGGCTACGGTGCGGCCGCGGTACAGCGGGCGAACGAGCCGGGATGAATTGCGCCGCAGGGGATCCTCGAGGACATCGAGCACCGGGTGAGGCCCGGTTCACGAGCCGTGAGGCGTAGCTCTCGGGGTGTGAGTCTATTCTCACCGTTCTCGCGCGTTTTGTCACGATGAGATCGATCGCCTCCGGGGCACTGCGAATCACTGTCACGCGCGATTCCCGTTGTCTGCCGCGGCGCTCGACGGTCGGCTTATCGCGTATTTCCGCATGGCGTCACCCATCCGCCACCACAATCCCATGATGGGCTGCGTTGCGGCTTACACGGCTATCTGCACTCCACCTCGGCATCCGCTGCGGCGCCAGATCGCCACTGCGTCCCCAGGAGTATCATGTCCACACGAACGAATTTCGTCGACGTCTTGCGCGCCAACGTCGAAGCCACTCCAGGCCGCGTCGCTTATACCTTTCTTCACGGGGAGCTCGAGACATGCGCGCTGACCTTCGCGCAGCTCGATCGTCGCGCGCGCGCCATCGCCGGCTTGCTGCAGGCATCGGGGCTGACCAACGAGCGCGTGCTCCTGCTCTATGCGCCAGGCCTCGAGTTCATCGAGGCGTTCCTCGGATGCCTCTACGCCGGCGCCGTCGCTGTGCCCGCATACCCGCCTGATCCGGGCCGCCTTGATCGCAGCCTGCCGCGGTTTCGCGCGATCGTCGAGGATGCCCAGGCCAGCGCCGCGCTCACCGTGACGCCGTTCGTCGCGTTGTTCAACGCCGCCACGGCACAGCTCCCCGATCTGCAGCGGCTGACGTGGCTCGCGAGCGACGGCGCGACGGATGCTCACGCCGCGGCCTGGCGGCGCCCGGCGCTGGATGGCAATTCACTCGCATTCCTGCAATATACGTCTGGTTCGACGGCCACGCCCAAGGGGGTCATGGTCACGCACCGCCATATCCTCGACAACGAGCGTGTGATCAGCGAGGCATTCGGCCATGACGCCGACTCCACGATCGTCGGCTGGTTGCCATTTTATCACGACATGGGGCTCATCGGGAACATCCTCCAGCCAGCGTACCTGGGGAGTCGTTGTTACCTGATGTCGCCGCTCGAGTTCCTCCAGCGGCCGCTCAGCTGGATCCGTGCGGTGAGCAAGTACCGCGCGGTCACCAGCGGCGGGCCCAACTTCGCGTATGACCTGTGCGTGCGCCGGCTCGCCGGGGTGCGCGATCTCGATGTCGATCTCAGCGGCTGGCGCGTCGCGTTCAACGGCGCCGAGCCGGTGCGCGCGCAGACCATGCGCCGGTTCGCCGACGCGTTCGCGCCGTTCGGGTTCGCTGCCCGCGCGTTCTTCCCGTGCTACGGCCTCGCGGAGAGCACGCTGTTCGTGACCGGCGCGCGCCGCGGCGAGGGCGCCACGGTCATCGAGCTCGACGCGAGCGAGCTGCAACTCGGCCGCGCGGTCGAGCCCGGGGCCTGCGGCGGGCGGCGCGAGCTCGTCGGATGCGGGACCACGTTCGGCGACAACGCGGTCCAGATCGTCGACCCCGCGTCCCGCGTGGCCGCTGCGCCGGGCGCGATCGGCGAGATCTGGGTGACCGGCCCGAGCGTGGTCGACGGCTACTGGCGGCGGCCCGACGAATCCCAGGAGACGTTCGGCGCGACGCGGGCGGACGCGGACGCGACCCGCTACCTGCGGACCGGCGACCTGGGGTTCCTGCGCGGCGGCGAGCTGTTCGTCACGGGCCGCCGCAAGGACCTGATGATCGTGCGCGGGCGCAACCACTACCCGCAGGACCTCGAGGACACCGCCCAGGCGGCCTACGCCGGGCTGCGGCCCGGCTGCGCCGCGGCGTTCTCGATCGACGATGACCGCGAGGAGCGCATCGTCGTGGTCGTCGAGGTCGGCGCTGGCTTCGACGGCGACATCGAGTCGGCGGCCAGCGCCATCCGCCGCGCCATCACCGCGGCCCACGAGCTGGTGATCTTCGCCGTGGTGCTGCTGCGCCAGGGCGCGTTGCCCAAGACCTCGAGCGGCAAGATCCAGCGCCGCGCGTGCCGCGCTGCGTACCTGCGCGGTGCCCTGGACCAGGTCGGCCACAGCCAGCTGCCGAACGCCGCCGATGAGACCGGCGGCGAGCGCCGGGGCGAGACCGACGATCTCGCGGAGCTGCCGAGCCTCGTCGAGCTCGCGGCGCGCCCACCGGCCGAGCGCCTTGCGCTGGTCCACCGGTTCGTCCACACGGTCGCGGCGCGGACTTTGGGCATCACCACCGCGGCGCTCGATCCAGCGCGGCCGCTCTCGGAGCTGGGCCTCGACTCGCTGCGCGCCATCGAGCTGAAGCACGAGCTCGACGCGCGGCTCGGGGGCGATCTCTCGGTCTCCGACCTGCTCGGCGGTGCGGCGATCGCCCCGCTCGCCGCTGCGCTCGCGGCGGCGGCCCCGGCGGAGCCTCCCTCCGCCGCGCTCGCCGAGACCGCGGCCGCGTACCCGCTGTCGTATGGCCAGCGTGCCCTCTGGTATCTCCACCAGCTGGCGCCGCACAGCAGCGCGTACAACATCTCGGCGGCGCTGCGGATCGCGCCGGCGCCGAGCGCGGCGGCGCTGCAGCGCGCGCTCACCGCGCTGGTCCTGCGCCACGCAGCGCTGCGCACCACCTTCGAGGCGCGCGACGGCGTCCCCGTCCAGCGGGTCGAACCGCCGCACGCGGTCGCGCTGCGCAGGGTCGATGCCGCCGCGTGGACCTCCGACGAGCTTGCGGCGCACCTCGACGCTGAGGTCGCCGCGCCGTTCGACCTCGCGCGAGGGCCGATCCTGCGCGCGACGCTGTTCGAGCGCGGCGGCGACGAGGCGGTGCTGGCGATCGTCGTCCATCACATTGCCGCGGACTTCTGGTCGCTCGAGACGCTCGCCGGCGAGCTCGGCCCGCTCTACGAGGCCGCCGCCGCCGGACGGCCGCTGCCAGCGTTGCCTGAGCCCGGTAGCTACGCGAGCTTCGTGACCTGGCAGGCCCAGATGCTCGCCGGCCCAGTGGGCGCCGCGCACCTGCGGTACTGGACCGACGCCCTCGAGGGCGCGCCGATGTTGCTCGCCATCCCGACCGACAAGCCGCGACCGAGCTCGCCGACGTACGAGGGCGCCGCGGAGCCCTTCACCATCCCCGCCGACGTCACGCGCGGCCTGCGCTCGATCGCTGACCAGGAGGGCGTGACCCTGTTCACGGTGCTGCTCGCCGCGTACCAGCTGTTCCTCGGCAGGTACGCGATGCAGGACGACGTGGTCGTCGGCGCACCGATGGCGGGACGGCGGCGCAAGGAGTTCGCCCCGGTCGTCGGCTACTTCGTCAACTCCGTCGCGCTGCGCGGGCGGTTCGACGACGACCCGAGCTTCCGCGCCTACCTCCGACGGGTCGGCCAGACGGTGCGCGACGCGCTCGACCACCAGGATCTGCCGTTGCCGCGGGTCGTCGAGCGGATCGAGCCTCCCCGCGAGGCCGGCCGGTCCCCGGTGTTCCAGGCGATGTTCTCGCTCCAGCGGGCGCGCACCCCCGCCGCCCAGGCGCTGGCCGCGGTGGCGCTCGGCGCCGCCAGCGATCCGGTCCGCTGGGAGACGGTCGCGCTGACCGGCCATCCCCTGGCTCGCCGCGTCAGCCAGTTCGACCTCGCGCTCCAGATCGCCGAGCGCGACGATCTACCTCTCGGCCCGCCCCTCGGCCCGCCCCTCGGCCCGCGCCTCGGCCCGCTGCTCGGCTCGCTCGAGTACAGCACCGACGTGTTCGACCGCGAGACCGGCGCGCGCATGGTCCGCCAGCTCGGCGTGCTGCTGCGCAGCATCGTCGCCGCGCCGGACGAGCGGGTCCACGCGCTGTCGGCGTTGCCCGACGACGAGCTCGAGCTCGAGCGGACGACGTGGAACCCCGCCACCGCGCCGCTCGATCACACGACGACGTACCTCGATCTCTGGCGCCGCCGGCTCGCGGACACGCCCGACGCGATCGCGGTGGTCGACGGCGACCGCGCGCTGAGCTTCGCCGAGCTCGATCGCCGGTCCGCCGCGATCGCCGGCCAGCTCCAGCGCGCAGGCGTCGGCGTCGGCGCCCACGTCGCCCTGTTCATGACCCGGTCCGCCGAGCTGATCGCCTCGGTGCTCGGCGTCTTGCGCGTCGGCGCCGCCTACGTGCCGATCGACGCCGGCACCCCCAAGCAGCGGATCGCCCACGTGGTCGGCGACAGCGCCGCGACCGTGGTGATCACCGACGGCGCCCAGGCCGATCGGCTGCCTGCGCTCGCCGCCACCGTCCTGCGCGTCGATCCGGACTTCCAGCACACGGCCGAGCCGGTCGACGGCCTGACCGGCGACCACGCCGCGTACATCATCTACACGTCCGGCACGAGCGGTCCGCCCAAGGGCGTGGTCGTGCGCCACCGCAACCTGGTCCACTACACGCGGCGCAGCATCGAGCGGTTCGCGCTGACGCCGCGCGATCGCCTGCTCCAGTTCGCGTCGCTGGCGTTCGACGCCTCCGTCGAGGAGGTGTTCGCCACGCTCGCCGCCGGCGCCACGATGGTGCTGCGCGACGACGCCATGCTCGCATCGAGCCAGACCTTCCTCGCGCGCTGCGCCGAGCTGGCGATCACCGCCGTCGGCCTGCCGACCGCGTACTGGCACGAGCTCGTCGCGTCCTCCACCGGCGCCGACTGGCAGGCCACGGCGCTCCGCGTGGTCGTGGTCGGCGGCGAGAAGCTGCAGGTCGATCGGCTGCGCACCTGGCAGGCCGTCGTGGGCAACCGGCCCCAGCTCCTCAACCACTATGGGCCGACCGAGACCACGGTGGCCGCGACCTTCGAGGATCTCAGCGATCTCACCGCGGCCGACCTCGCGACGACCACCGAGGTCTCGATCGGTCGCGCGTTGCCCGACTGCCGGGTCTACCTGCTCGATCGCAACCGCCGGCCGGTCCCGGTCGGCGCCCCGGGCGAGATCTACATCGGCGGCGCCGGGGTCAGCGAGGGTTATTACAACGCCCCCGAGCTGACGGCGGCGCGGTTCCTCCCCGACCCGTTCGTCGCCGATCCGGCCGCGCGGCTCTACCGGACCGGCGACCGGGGGCGCCGCCTCGCGGGGGGCCGCATCCAGTACCTCGGCAGGCTCGACACCCAGGTCAAGATCCGCGGCTATCGGGTGGAGATCGGCGAGATCGAGGCCGCGCTCGCCAGCTTCCCCGGGGTCCGCGCCGCGGTCGTCGTCCTCGACGGCGCGGGATCGCGCGAGCCCCGCCTCATCGGCTACCTCGAGTGCGCCGAGCCGGCTCGCCTGTCTGCGGGCGAGGTCCGCACGTTCCTCAAGGACCGCCTGCCCCACCACATGGTGCCGACCGTGCTGGTCGGCCTGGCGGCCCTGCCGATGTCGACGAGCGGCAAGGTCGATCGGCGGAGGCTCCCGGCCGCGACCCCCGAGGTCGCGTTGCGCGACGACGCGTTCCTGCCGGCGCGCACCGAGCTCGAGAGCCGGATGGCCGCGGTGTGGCGGCGCGTGCTCAAGCTCGACCGGGTCGGCGTCCACGACAACTTCTTCGATCTCGGCGGCCATTCGCTGCTCCTGCCGGTGCTGCTGAGCGAGATCGCGCGGGAGTTCGGTCGCGAGATCGCGATGGTGACCTTGTTCGAGAACCCCACGGTCGCTACCAGCGCGCGGCTGTTCGACGAGGTCGCGCCGGTGGGCGACGCTGCGGTGGAGCGTGGACGAGAACGCGCCGCCCGCATGCGCGCGGCCGCCTTGAACCAACGACGCGGGCGATGACGGAGGTCTCCCATGAATGACGCAGCCAACGCATACGACCCCCCCGCGCTCGCGATCGCGATCGTGGGCCTCGCCGGGCGGTTCCCGGGCGCCGAGTCCCCGGCCGAGCTCTGGGACAACCTGGTCCACGGCGTCGAGTCCATCCGCCAGTTCTCCGACGCCGAGCTGGCCGCGATGGGCGTTGACCCCGCGCTGATCCAGACGCCGGGCTACGTTCCGGCGGCGGGCGTGCTCTCCAACTCCAAGGCGTTCGACGCGGCGTTCTTTGGCTATGCGCCGCGCGAGGTCGAGCTGATGGACCCGCAGCAGCGGGTGTTCCTCGAGTGCGCCTGGTCCGCGCTCGAGGACGCGGGCCTGCCGCCCGCGCAGGCGCCCGGCGTGGTCGGCGTGTTCGCGGGCAGCGGGCCTTCGAGCTACCTGCTCTTCAACCTCGCCTCGCACCCCGAGCTGCTCGACCCCGCCAACCAGCTGTCCTTGATGACGGGCAACGACAAGGGCGGGCTGGCGACCCGGGTCGCCTACAAGCTCAACCTCAAGGGCCCGGCGCTCACGGTGCAGACCGCGTGCTCGACCTCGTTGGTCGCCGTACAGCTCGCCTGCCAGCACCTACTTGGCCGCC
>Ga0302263_10000258_pt1 | contig 20874 bp, 19 predicted proteins | sample II_Fen_N1_4_FD_194564 | JGI IMG/M metagenome (GOLD analysis project Ga0302263, IMG submission 194564) | Peat permafrost microbial communities from Stordalen Mire near Abisko, Sweden - II_Fen_N1_4 | ecosystem: Environmental > Terrestrial > Soil > Wetlands > Permafrost | place: Sweden: Abisko... | reverse complement strand
GTGCCGGACCCTGCTCACGCGCTCGGGCGCGCAGTTCACCCCCCTGCCGGGGGTCGTGCCGTGCAAGGGCTGGGACTCCGCGTCTGTTCCCGGCGGCGTGGTGTGGTCGGTGGTCCCGAAGGAGCGTCGGGTCGAGGCCGCCCACTTCTTCAGCCATACCGGCGCCGGCTGGTTCGACCTCGGGCGCGGCACGTCGGGAACCCTCGTGGCCTGCGCCGGCGCGGCGTACTTCGTGCGCGACCCGGCGACCAGGCAGGACCCCGCGGCCCTGCTGCGCTGGGACCCGGTCGCCGGCACTCTGACCACCGTCTTCACCTCGAAGGGGCGCGGCAACGCGTTCCTCTCGCCGCCTCGCTGCGGTGGTGACCACCTCACCGTGACGGCCTATTCGGCTGCCGGCGACCAACAGGTCACGGCAGCCGTCGGCGCACCGTAGGCTCAGACCATGCCGGCCGACTTCACCGGGTTCCCACCACAGGCCCTCGACTTCTACGACGACCTCGAGGTCGACAACACCCGCTCGTTCTGGGACAAGCACAAGGGCACCTACGACTACTCCGTCCGGCGGCCCATGGTCGCGCTGTGTGCGGCGCTGGCCCCCGAGTTCGGGGAGGCCAAGGTGTTCCGGCCGTTCCGTGACGTGCGCTTCGCCAAGGACAAGACGCCGTACAAGACCGCGCAGGGCGCGTTCGTCGGGGTCGGGCCCGCCACCGGTTGGTACGTCGAGATCTCCGCCCGCGGAGTCCGGACGGGCGCCGGCTTCTACGATGCGAGCGGTCCCAGGATCGCCGCTATCCGAGCGGCCATCGACGACGACCGCACCGGGCGGGAGCTCCAGTCACTGCTGGAGAAGCTCGAGGGCGGCGGCTGGCGGGTCGGCGGGCACACCCTCAAGACAGCGCCCCGTGGGTACGACGTCAACCACCCGCGCATCGAGCTGCTCCGCCACAAGTCGCTGACCATCGGCCACGACTACGGCTTCGAGCCGATCATCCACACCCCCGAGCTGCTCGAGGCCGTGCGCGATGACTGGCGCACCCTCAAGCCGTTCGTCGACTGGGTCACCGCATCGGAGTGAGCCGACCACCGTCGCGCTCCCGACACCCGCCAGCGCTCAGTGCGGCTGCCAGGCGTCGTCGTCCTCGGTGAGGGCGGCCACCCCCGGCGGCAGGTGACCCGAGGCGAGGTCGGCGACCGACACCTGCTCGAAGACGTCGCGCAGGGAGTGGCGCGCCGCGATCCACACGCGCTGGAGGGCGTCGGCCCGCTCGTTGTAGGAGACCGCCTCCGGGCGGAGCCCGTAGACCGACACGAGCGGTCCGTCGACGGCACGGATCACGTCGGCGACGGTGACGTCGGCGCTCGGCTGCGCCAGGCGCCAACCCCCGGCCTGTCCGCGCTGGGCGTGCACGATGCCCGCCTTGCGCAGGTCGGCCAGGATCGCCTGGAGGAAGTTGTGAGGGATGTCCTGCAGCTTGCCGAGCTCCTCGGCGCTGACCGGACGGCCGTTCTGGTCGCCGTCGCCGCGCGCAGCCATCTCGATGAGTGCGCGGAGGGCGTAGTCGGCCTTGGCGGAGACTCGCATGCGAGCAGTCTCCCAGAAGTGCTCTCGGATCCCCGCACCCGCACGTGGTCTCGGTCACACCGGAGGCGGGACGGTCGGGTCGGATCCGGGCCCTTCTGTTGCCTGCAGGCACCCGCCGAGGCAGAATGAAGTTACTGATGAGTAGCCATACTCTCGACAGGCCTCCGGCGACCGGGGCGGACCCACGAAGCGACGCGAACAGGTAGGGACATGGGCCACTACAAGAGCAACCTCCGCGACATCGAGTTCAACCTCTTCGAGGTACTGGGCACGGACCAGGTGCTCGGCACCGGGCCGTTCGCGGACATCGACGCCGCGACCGCCCGCGAGATCCTGGCCGAGGTCGACCGCCTCGCCCGGGAGGACCTCGCCGCGTCGTTCGAGGAGTCCGACCGCACCCCGCCGGTCTTCGACCCCGAGACCCACACCGCCCCTGTCCCCGAGGCGTTCAAGAAGAGCTACCGCGCCTGGATGGACGCCGAGTACTGGCGCCTGGGCACGCTCGCCGAGCTCGGCGGTACGCCGGCACCCTCGTCGTTCTCGTGGGCGGTCGGCGAGATGGTGCTGGGCGCCAACCCGGCCATCTGGATGTACGGCGCCGGCCCGATGTTCGCCGGCGTCATCCACCGCAACGGCAACGAGCGCGACAAGAAGATCGCCCAGCACATCGTCGACGGCGGCTGGCTGACCACCATGGTGCTCACCGAGCCGGACGCCGGCTCCGACGTGGGGGCGGGCCGGACCAAGGCCACCCCGAACGACGACGGCACGTGGAACATCGAGGGCGTCAAGCGCTTCATCACCTCGGCCGAGGGCGACCTCTCCGACAACATCATCCACATGGTGCTGGCCCGCCCGTCGGGCGTCGAAGGCGTCGGCGGCCCCGGGACCAAGGGCCTGAGCCTGTTCATCGTGCCCAAGTTCCACTTCGACCCCGAGACCGGCGAGTCGACCGGCGAGCGCAACGGCGTCTACGTCACCGGCGTCGAGCGCAAGATGGGCATCAAGGTCTCCAACACCTGCGAGCTCACCTTCGGTGACCCGGGGGTCGGCGGCGGCGAGCCGGCCCAGGGCTGGCTGCTCGGCGAGGTGCACGACGGCATCGCCCAGATGTTCCAGGTCATCGAGAACGCCCGGATGATGGTCGGCACCAAGGCCATCGCCACCCTGTCGACCGGTTACCTCAACGCCCTCGACTTCGCCAAGGAGCGGGTCCAGGGCGCCGACCTCACCCAGGCCGCCGACAAGACCGCGCCGCGTGTGACGATCACCCACCACCCCGACGTACGTCGCTCGCTGATGACGCAGAAGTCGTTTGCCGAGGCGATGCGCTCGCTGGTCCTCTACACCGCGTCCTGGCAGGACCGCGTGATGATCGCCGAGCATGCCGGCGAGAAGGACGAGCTGGCGATGGCGGTCAACGACCTGCTGCTGCCGATCGTCAAGGGCTACGGCTCCGAGCGCTCATGGGTGCTCCTGGGCACCGAGTCGCTGCAGACGTTCGGCGGCTCGGGCTTCCTGCAGGACTACCCGGTCGAGCAGTACGTCCGCGACGCCAAGATCGACACCCTCTACGAGGGCACGACAGCGATCCAGGGCCAGGACTTCTTCTTCCGCAAGATCGTCAAGGACCAGGGCAAGGCGCTGGGCCACCTGGCGAAGGAGATCCAGACCTTCCTCGAGAGCGAGGCTGGCAACGGCCGCCTCAAGGTGGAGCGTGAGCTGCTGGCCACCGCCCTCGAGGACGCCCAGGCGATCGTCGGCGTGATGATCAACGACCTGATGAGCGCGGACTCCTCCGCCGAGGGCGGCGATCTCCGCAACATCTACAAGGTCGGGCTCAACACCAGCCGCCTGCTGATGGCGCTGGGCGACGTGGTCTGCGCCTGGCTGCTGCTGCGCGGCGCGAACGTCGCGCTGGGCAAGCTGTCCAGCGATCTGTCCGCGAAGGAGAAGGCGTTCTACGAGGGCAAGGTGGCCGCCGCGCAGTTCTTCGCGCAGACCAACCTCCCGCGCATCTCCGCCGAGCGGGCCATCGCCGAGCACACCGACCTCGCGCTGATGGACCTCGACGAGTCCGCCTTCTGACAGAGGGCCTCGGCAACGACGGAGCCGGTGGTGTCCCGAGGGACACCACCGGCTCTTGTCGTCTGGCCTCCGGTCGGGCCGGCGGCCTCGCGACCGCCGAGATGTCGTCTCGGTACGGCCGTGGCAGGCCGTGTCGGTCTGACCGCTCACCTTGCCGAAGTACGCCGAGCAGCCGGAGCCGGCGTACGCCCCCCGGACAGGGTGCCCAGGTGGGCACCGCGTCCGCAGGGTCGAGGTCATGGAGTGCCTTCCCCAGAAGAAGTCGATCTCAGGCATTCAACACGCCTCAGCCCCGCCCGCTGTGGTTGCACGGCGCGCGACAGCCGTCCTGATTTCCTTCGTCGGTCAGCGTCGCACCCGACCGTGCTCCGGGTGTTGGATCGCAGAAGAGGCTACGGCCCTGGCCGAACCCGGAAGCCTCCGACGGCGTCGCACCACACGGGGATGAATCGAGCCGGGCACCTCTCGAGGAGGACATCATGCGCACCATCGTTCTGCGACGCGTAGCCGTCGCGCTGCTCATCATCTGCGGGCTGACCGCAACCGGCACGACGTACGCACGGGGGAACGCGGTCGGGCGCGTACCGATGTGCGAGGGCCATCCGGCCACCGTGGTCGGGCATCCGGGCCAGCGGTTCGTCGGCACGAGCCACCGGGACGTCATCGTCACCAACGGGGGCTTCGGCACTGCGCGCGGTGGGAACGACCTCATGTGCGTCACCGGTCACGCCCGCCGGATGGCGACGGTGCTGACCGGCCCGGGGGCTGACGTCGTCGACGCGCAGGCGGTGCCGGCCGGGCACCGCGACTCGGTGGTCCTCGGGCCCGGAGCGGACTCCTTCCGCGGTGGCCCGGCGAGTGACTTCGTCTACGCCGGATCCGGTGACAACGTCGTCCACACCGCGGGAGGACACGACTTCGTGGACACCGGCAGCTTCTCCCGGCAGACGCCGAACCACTCCCGCATCCACGTCGGCCCGGGTCCGGACATCGTGGCCGTCGAGGGCCGGGCAGCGGGCGTCGTGGTCGACGGCGGGACCGGCAGCAACCGGCTGTTCCCCTTCGACTTCTGCTGCCGCTCCAGTCGCATCGTCCTCGACCTGCCGCGAGAGGTGATGACGCGCGACGGGCGGGTGGTGATGCACGTCCGCGGCTTCAACCGGTTCGTGGTCCCGCTTCCCGCACGCCACTTCACGTTCGTCGGCACCGCCGCCCCCGAGCACCTCGGCTTCAACAGCGCGTACCTCTGCTGCCGAAGGCCGCCGAAGGCCCCTGTCCTGGTGCGCATCCACATGGGCGCGGGCAACGACCGGGTCGACTCGACCTACGAGCTCCGGGGCAGGGTGTCGGGAGGTCCCGGGAACGACCTGCTCACGACCCTCGTGCGCGCCACCGCACACGTCGGCATCAACCTGTCGCACGCCCTGGCCGAGGACGGTCAGCGGGTGCTCCGCCTCGCAGGGCTGGAGCGTTCTGACTGGCGGCTGGCCGGCTCCGTCCCGACCGTGCAGGTGACGGGAACACCGCACGCCGACCAGGTGGAGCTGTCGCACACCCGCTTCGGGCCTGCGCGGGGACTCGTGACCATGGACGGCCTCGGTGGTGACGACCGGCTGACAGTCCGGATCCAACCCGCCATCCTGCGCGGCGGGCCCGGCGACGACGTGCTCCGGGGAGGGGCTGGCGACGACCTCATCATCGGCGGTGGCGGGCGGGACCGCGCGGACGGCCAGGGAGGCAAGGACAGCTGCGACGCGGAGACCGAGATCAGGTGCGAGCTGCCCGTGGGCTGAGGTCCGGCCCGCAGGGCTCTAGCCTCGAGTCGTGCTCGACGCCTTCGTCGCCGGTCTGCTCACCGGCCTGTCGCTGATCGTCGCGATCGGGGCGCAGAACGCGTTCGTCCTGCGGCAGGGCCTGCTCCGGCAGTACGTCGGACCGGTGGTCGCGATCTGCGCGGTCAGCGACCTGGTGCTCATCGCCGCCGGCGTCGCCGGGATCGGCGCGATCGTGCAGCACGCGCCGACCGCGCTGACGGTCGTCCGGTGGTTCGGCGTCGCCTTCCTCACGGCGTACGGCGTGCGGTCCCTGTGGCGGTCACGGCACGCCGAGGCCCTGACCGCATCGAGGGACGCCGAGCCGCGTCTGCGCGGAGCCATGCTCCAGGCGACGGCCCTGACCTGGCTGAACCCCCACGTGTACCTCGACACCGTGCTCCTGCTCGGCTCGATCGCCGCCCACCACGGGCCGGCCGGCAAGTGGAGGTTCGGGGCCGGTGCGGGGCTCGGCAGCATCCTGTGGTTCAGCGGGCTGGGCTACGGCGCGCGCCTGCTCAGCCCGGTGCTCACGCGGCCCCGGGCCTGGCAGGTGCTGGACGTGCTGATCGGGCTGACGATGCTCGCGATCGCGATCTCGCTCGCCCGAGGCTGATCAGCGGGCCGCGGTCGCGCGCTTCCCGGCGTACGTCTTGCCCTTGCCGTACGACGGAGCGCCGCTCTTGCGCGGGCCGCCCTCGGTCTTCTGGCCGCCCTGGTAGCCACCACCGGAGCGGTAGCCCGCCTTCGGGTTGCTGCCCTTGTAGCCACCGGACTTGTGACCGCCCGAGCGCTTCCTGTCGTACGACGAGGTGGAGGAGGCCTTGGGCGCCGGGGAGCCGCTCTTGGCGAGAGCCTTCGCGGAGAGGTGGTCGGGCACGGTCTGGATGTCGTGGTGGAGAACCTCGACGCCGGCGCTCTGCTGGGTCCTCACGACCTGCTGCACGAACTTCGGCGTCGTGATCGTGATGACCGCGCCGTCGCTGCCTGCGCGCGCCGTACGGCCGCTGCGGTGCAGGTAGGCCTTGGCGTCGCTGGCCGGGTCGAAGTGGATCACCAGGTTGACGTTGTCCACGTGGATACCCCGGGCGGCGACGTCGGTGGCGACGACGGCCTTGGCCTTGCCGGTGGAGAAGCGGTGCAGGTTGCGCTCACGCACCTTCTGGCTCAGGTTGCCGTGCAGGTCGACGGCCTCGACACCCTGGTTGGTGAGGGCCTCGGCGAGCTCGACGGCGCCCTCGCGCGTCCGGGTGAAGATGATGGTGCGACCGTTGGCCTCGACCAGGCGGACCGCGGTGCCGACCTTCTCGCGGAAGCCGCCGACGGTCAGGGTGTGGTGGGTCATCGTGGTGACCGAGCCGGCGTTGGGGTCGAGCTGGTGGAGCTTCGGGTTGCGCAGGTGGGTGCGGACCAGCTTGTCGACGTCACCGTCGAGCGTGGCGCTGAGCAGCATCCGCTGCGAGCCCTCGGGGGTCATCCCGACGAGCTTGTCGACCGACGGGTAGAAGCCGAGGTCGCACAGGTGGTCGGCCTCGTCGAGGACGGTCAGCTGGATGTCGTCGAAGAAGCAGTAGCCGTTCTCGAGCAGGTCCTCGAGCCGGCCGGGCGTCGCGACGACGATGTCGGCACGCTGGCGGAGCTGGCGGGTCTGCTTGTCGTACGGCGTACCGCCGTACACGGTGACCATCTTGAGGTTCATCGACTGGGCCAGCGGCTGGATCGCCTTGGCGACCTGGTTGGCCAGCTCACGGGTGGGGACGATCATCACCGCACGCGGGTGGCACGGGCGGCTCTTGCTGCCGGCCAGCTTGGCGAGGGCGGGGATGCCGAAGGCGAGGGTCTTGCCCGAGCCCGTCTGGGCGCGGCCCAGCACGTCGTGGCCGGCCATCCCATCGGGGATCACGGCCTCCTGGACCGGTGTCGGCGTGACGATGCCCTGCAGGCGCAGCGCCTCGATCAGCTCGGCCGGGAGACCGGTGAACACGTTGCTCACGGCCTCGGTGTCGGACTCGGTCTCGGTGGTGTCGGCGGACGCGAGGTCGGCGTCGACGGTGTCGGGGGTGGTCTCGAACTCGGTGGACTCGGGCGCAGACATGCGTCGTCACAGCTTTCGGTTGCTCGGGTGCGTCCGGCGCGGGGCCGCGGGCGCGGATCCGGTGAGCCTGCAAGACGCGGTCTTGCTCCACCCGATCGCTGGTCTCCGCGCAGTTGAGTAAGACTGCGCCACCACACCGGGCTGTTGCTAAGAGAGTGGGCCTCGAACTCAAGCAGAGTCCCACTGGCTGAGGATGATCCTATGGGCGGGCGGTCTCATCGCCCGCATCGGCGACGAGGTGACCTGCGGCACGCGTCCGGGGCACTGCGGTGGACCCGCTGTCACGCGGGGTCATCACCGCCGAAGTGCCCGCACAGCACGCATCAAGTAGCAACAGCACCGCACCAGACGGGTACGACCTACGCTCGGGGGGTGCAGATTGCGCAGGCCCTGCGGGCGGTGGGCGACCCGGTCGACCTGGGTGCTGGTCCCGAGTGGAGAGTCCGGCTCCACTGATGCCGCGGTTGCATGCGCTCGAGCTGGTCCCCGACGACGCCGGGGACCACGCCGTACGCCGGGACTGGCAGGCCCTGTACGACGCCGGGCTCGCCTCGCAGCTCGACCATCCGGCGCCCACGAACACCCCCCACGTGACGGTGCTGGCCCTGCCGGCGATCGACCCGGCCGTCGAGTCGCGGGCCACGACGCTGCTGGGGTCGCTCCTGCCGTCCGCGGTGCGCAGCTCGGGCCTGGCCGTGCTCGGCGGCACGAAGGTCACCCTCGTCCGGCTGCTCGACGTCCCCGAGACGCTCACCAGGGCGGTCCTCGACCTACGCGACGCCGCAAGCGGCGAGCGCCACCCGGGCTGGCTCCCCCACGTCACGCTCGCGCGCCGAATGCCACGAGACCAGGTGCAGCGGGCGATCGACGTCCTCGGGTACGACGACCTGGAGCTCACCCTGACCGCGCTGCGCCGCTGGGACCCCGCGCAGCACGAGGTCCGCGTCCTCTGAAGCCGGTCAGGACCGCGCGACGAGCTCGGCGTACGCGCCCCGCGCCAGTTGCTCGCTGCTCGTGCCGACCACGCTGCGCAGGAGATGTGGTGTGGCGAGGTCCCGGTCGTAGTGGAGGTCGCCGCTTCCCTCGGCGGCGAACGCCTGGAACAGATCCACCAGCTCGGCCGTGCCGTAGCGCTCGACGAGGTAGGAGACGAGCGCCTGGCCCTCGAGGTAGTTCAGTTGCACGTGGTCCAGGTAGTAGTCGGAGCTGATCGGCAGGCGTGCCGGCAGCGACCGAGGGTGGAGCCCCCGGGCCATCGCGGCACTCGGCAGTCCCCCGTGCCCGTGCCAGCCGACGTACTCGGCGGACCCCTCGGTGAGCCAGGTGGGCAGGTAGCGGAGATAGGTCTGCATGGCCAGGTGGGTCAGCTCGTGGGTGAGCACGATCGGGTCGTCGACGACCTGGTCGACGTAGGCCGGGTTGAGCACCATCCGCCAGTGCGAGGAGGTGCCGTCGGCGTTGTGCAAGGGAAACGCCGCCGCCTCGGCGTCCGGTCCGGTGAACTCCTTGAACCCCCTCGCATGGCTGGTCGCCAGGACGACCGTCGGGATGTCGTTGGTGACCCCGAGCAGCAAGCCGCTGGCCGCCGCGGCCCGGTGACAGAGGGCGACCAGACGGTGCGCGAGCGCCAGGCGGCCGCGGTCGACGACCGCGAGGTAGTCGGCGTCACCGAAGGTCGAGATGGCCGATCCCTCCCACGGCGCCGGCAGGGCGTCGGGGTTGAACCGCGAGTCGGCGTCACTCTTCCCGGCGAGCTTCCAGGTGCCGTCGTGCTTGACGAAGGTGAAGCCGTCGTCGAGCTGGACCGGCGATGCGTCGAAGCCGTGGATCTGGTACGTCGTGGTCACCCGCAGGACGAGCGAGGGCTCGCGCAGCACGTGGTCGGGCTCGACGGTGCCGTCGACTGCGTAGGAGAAGGCATCGAGTGCAGCTTCCGGGTGTTGCGCCAGACCGTGCGCTGGGCGGCGAGGAAGGCGGGGCGGTCGGTGTCCACGGCACCGACGAAGGTCCGCAGGTCACCCGACAGGACGGCCCGGGCCTGGTCGTCGAGCTCCTTGGTGACCTGCGCGAGATCGTGCTTGCCCGGATCGCTGAGCGTGCCGTTCGAGGAGTAGCCGGGAAGGCTGACGACCGCGTGCCGGGTGTCGGTGGGCGGGGGCTTCGCCGACACCGGCCGGTTGAGGACGTGGATGCCCACCATCGCCGCCGCTCCGATGGCACACCACGCCGAGCGCCGTACCCAGCGATGCGCCATCGCGCCGTACTCCTGTCAGGCTCCACACCGTCGACCGAGCGCCGAGATCGTACGACGCCGGCGGCATCCGTCGGGCCGTTTCGTGCGCATACTGGACGGATGCGGACCGCCTTCGCACACGACGCCCTGCTCGACCCCGACCCGGCCCTCGACCACCGGGCACCCGGCGGAGCGGTCACGGTGGCGCTGTGCGGCAGCCTCGACCACGAGCCGCCATGCCCGGTGGCGCCGCACCACACCACCGTCGACGTCGAGGGTGCGTTGCTGCGGGTGCGGGTGCTGTTCGCCGTGGAGGCCGCCGACGAGGCTCGCGTGCGGTCGCTGGTCGAGGGCGCCCTGGCCGGCGGCGAGTGGACCTATCCCGACGGAGTGGTGAGCCGTTGGACCGTGATGTCGTCGCGTCCAGACGACGTGCGTCTGGCCGAGCGCGAGCACGCAGACCGCCTGGTCGCCACCTGACCCCGCGGGCCGACCGCCATGACCGCGCGGCGTACCGGCGCCCTAGGCTCGCGCCATGAGCGACCGGGAGCGGCTGGCAGGCTACGTCAACGTCTGGTGGGAGGCGATCGACAGCTTCACGCGGCTGCTCGAGGCGCTGCCGGCCGAGGCTTGGGCAACGCCCACCGACCTGCCGGGCTGGGACGTGCACGCCTGTGCGGCACACACCGCGCACCTCGAGGCCGTGCTGTCGGGTGCTCCCGAGGAGACCGTCGAGATCGAGGCCGGGCCGCACATCGCGAGCCTCGCCCAGGCGTACACCGAGCAGGGCGTGGTCTCCCGCCGCGACGCGACACCCGACGTGCTGATCAACGAGATCCGCGAGAGCGCCACCAAGCGACGGACCTTCCTGCTCACCGACCCACCGGAGGACGGCAGCGAGCTGCCGCCCAAGACCCCCGGTGACATCCCGTGGACCTGGGAGACCCTGTTGCGCAACCGGCCCCTGGACGTCTGGATGCACGAGCAGGACGTACGACGTGCCGTCGGCCGCCCGGGCGGACTCGACACGGCGCCGGCCCAGCACACCGTCGACTACCTGCTCGAGGGCATGGGCATGGTGCTCGCCAGGCGCGCCGCCGCTCCGCCGGGCTCGACACTGGTGGTCGTGATCGAGGGCAGCGAGCCCGCGGCCTTCGGCATCTCCGACTCGGGGCGCGGCGGGCCGCTGCCTGACGTCCCGGCTGACCCGACCGTGCAGCTCGCGATGGACCGCGAGTCGTTCGTGCTGCTCGCCGGAGGTCGGCGTCCGCCGGAGTCCGTCCACCTGACCGTCGCCGGCGACGCCGACCTGGCCGGGCGGATCCTCGGCGGGATGGCGATCACCCCATGAGCTGGTCACCGGCCGACATCGCCTCCCAGCGCGGCCGGACGGCGTTGGTGACCGGGGTCAGCGTGGGCGGTCTCGGCCACTACACCGCGCTCGAGCTGGCCAGGGCCGGCGCCCGCGTCGTGCTGGCCGGCCGCAACCCCGACCGGCTCGCGGAGACGGCCACGACGATCCGCGAGGAAGTACCGGACGCCCTCCTCGAGCGGCTGGTGGTCGACCTCGCCGACCTGTCGTCGGTCCGGTCCGCGGCGGCCGAAGCGGCGGCGTACGGCTCACTCGACCTGCTCGTCAACAACGCGGGCATCATGGCGACGCCCTACCGACGCACCGTCGACGGCTTCGAGAGCCAGCTCGCGACCAACCACTTCGGCCCGTTCCTGCTGACGGGCCTCCTGCTGCCACAGGTGGCGACCGGCGGGCGGGTGGTCACGGTGTCGAGCCTCATGCACCGGTTCGCGCGCCAGGCTCCGCTCGGTGACCCGAGCGTCAAGGCGAAGCCCTACCTGCGCTGGGTCGCCTACTCCCAGACCAAGCTGGCCAACCTGCTGTTCACCTTCGAGCTCGACCGGCGACTCCGGGAGTCCGGGTCGTCGGTGTCGGCGCACGCGGCGCATCCCGGGTACGCCGGCACCCACCTGGTCGCCAACGGCCGGTTCGGCCGGTCCGCGGGCGGCGTCGCCTCGATCTTCGACGCGGCCAACCGGGCCATCGGTCAGTCACCAGCGGTCGGTGCGTGGCCGACGCTGATGGCGGCGACCGCGGACCTGCCGGGCTCGACGTACTGCGGCCCGTCGGGTCTGGGCGAGGTCGCCGGCTCGCCCCGGCTCGTCGGCTGGACCCGACAGGCCGGCGACCGCGACTCCCAGCGCGAGCTGTGGGAGCTGTCCGAGAAGGCGACCGGGATCACCTACCCCTGACGAGGAGTGTCGATGGCGGCTGACGGGAGTGTCGAGGACGGGGTGCTGCGGACCCCGTGGCGTCGCGAGTTCGCCACTCCCGTCCGCGCGTTCCTCAAGACCGAGTCCGGGAGCGCAGGCATCCTCGTCGCCGCGATCGCCATCGGTCTGGTGTGGGCCAACCTCGGCGACAGCTACGAGCAGCTCTGGACCACGACGTTCGGCCTGGTCCTCGGCGAGCACAGCGTGACCCGCGATCTCCGGACCTGGGTCAACAGTGGGCTGATGACGTTCTTCTTCCTGGTCGTCGGTCTGGAGGCGCGACGCGAGATCGACCTCGGCGACCTCCGCGACCGCAGTCGGTTCCTGCTGCCGGTCGCCGCCGGGCTCTTCGGGATGGTCGTGCCCGTCGCGCTCTACCTCGCGCTCAACGCCGGCGGCTCCGGAGCCGACGGCTGGGGCGTCGCGATGTCGACCGACACGGCGCTCGCGCTCGGCCTGCTGGTGATGGTCGGGCGCGACGTCCCCGACCGGGTCCGGGCGTTCCTGCTGACTGTGTTCGTGGTCGACGACATCGTGGCCCTGCTGGTGATCGCCGTGATGTACACCGACCACGTCGATGTGGGGTACCTCCTGCTCGCTGTCGTGCTGTTCGCCGCGCTGCTGGTGGCCAAGCACTTCCATCTCGGTCCCGCCACCGCGTTCGTGGCCGGGGTGGCGATCTGGTTCAGCGTCCTCGCCAGCGGTGTCGACCCCGTGATCACCGGTCTCGTCATCGGCCTGACCGCCGCGGCGTACACGCCGGCGCGAGGCGACCTCGAGGAGGCGAGCGGGCTCTTCCGGCAGTTCCGCGAGGAGCCGACGCCCGACCTCGCCCGCACCGCGGCAGTCGGCCTGACCCGCACGCTGTCCCCCAACGACCGACTCCAGCGCTTCTACCACCCGTGGACGAGCTATGTGATCGTCCCGCTCTTCGCGCTGGCGAACGCCGGTGTCGCGATCGACGGGTCGTTCCTCCGACGTGCGCTGACCTCGCCGATCACGCTCGGCATCGTGCTCGGGTACGTCGTCGGCAAGCCGGTCGCCGTCGTGTCGGCGTCGTGGGCGATCGCCCGCCTGACCCACGGTCGCCTCCAGCCGGCCGTCGGCTGGGCATCGGTCGCAGGCAGCGGGACGATCGCCGGCATCGGGTTCACGGTCTCGTTCCTGATCGCGACGCTGGCCTTCGACGGCGACCACCTGGCCGAGGCCAAGGTCGGGGTGCTGGCCGCGGCCGCAACCGCCTCCGCGGCGACGTGGGTGGTCTTCCGGATCACCGCCCTGCTGCCACCGGACCGTCGTACCGAGGCGCTCTTCGGCCGGGCCGAACAGCTCGTCGACCTGTCCGTCGACGTCGACCCCGACCGCGACCACGTACGCGGACCGGTGGACGCGACCGTCACCGTCGTCGAGTACGGCGACTTCCAGTGCCCCTACTGCGGCCAGGCGGAGCCCGCTGTCCGCGCTGTCCTGGGCGAGAGCGAAGTCCGCTTCGTCTGGCGCCACCTCCCGCTCGCCGACGTTCATCCACAGGCGGAGCTGGCCGCGCAGGCCTCCGAGGCCGCGGCCGAGCAGGGGAAGTTCTGGGAGATGCACGACCTGCTCCTCGCCCGGCAGCACCACCTGATGAAGACCGACCTGCTCTCCTACGCCGAGGAGCTCGGGCTCGACGTGCCGCGCTTCGGCAAGGAGCTGTACAAGCACGTCCACGCCGGACGTGTGGGCCAGGACGTCGAGTCCGCGGACATCAGCGGTGTCTCCGGCACGCCGACGTTCTTCGTCAACGGCCTGCGCCACTACGGCGCCTTCGACGCCCCCTCGTTGACCCAGGCGATCGCCACCGCCCGCGACCGGGCGCGGGTCCGTCGGCTCTAGCGATCCCCCACGACTTGTGCGGTGCTGTGGCCTCTTGGTGCATGCTGTGCGGCCACTTCGGCGGTGACGACCCCGCGTTGCAGGGGACTAGGAGCGGGTGGCGCCCTGGTCCTGCACCCACAGCCCGACCAGGCCGCGGAAGTGGGCCAGGAACTTCTCGTGCTCCTGGGGCGGGTACGTCGCCTGCACGGTCTCGACGAGCAGCCGGTCGAAGTCGGCTCCGCTCACCCATTCGGCGACCAGCGCGTCGAGGTGGCCGAGGTGGGAGGTGCACCAGTCGCGGTAGCGCTCGGTCTCGAAGTGCGCGTCGGCGAGGGCGAGGTAGGCGTCGAGCTTCTCGTCGTAGGTGCGGTCGGAGTCGGCGACCGCGAAGTACTCGTCCATCTCGAGGTCGTGGTGGGGTGTGCGGCCGGTCACCAGGCAGTAGGTCGACCAGCGCACGAGCGCCGTGATCGCCCACGGGAAGTAGTAGTGCAGCGACGTGACGGCGACGTCGGGGCAGGCGTTGGCGTAGTCGATCGGGTGGACGTCGTCGTCCTTCACCAGCATCTCGCAGGAGTTGAACTCCCAGTGGAAGAAGGCGTTCACGATCCGCGAGATCGCCACCGTCTGCTTGCCGGCCGAGGGCGTCAGGAAGTCGTGGGTGACGGCGTACCGGTTGTGCATCGGCTCGTCGGGCCGGAAGTCCATCACCATCGTCTCGGGCCCGATGGACAGGGCGCGGGCGAAGTGGTCGAACTCCACGGTCGCCTGCAGGTGCATCAGCATCTCGCCGGACTCGTCGTACGCGCGGTGCAGGTCGTCAGGGCCGTCGACCCGCGAGACACCCCGCCAGCCGCCGCCGTCGAACGGCTTCATGTAGAGCGGGTAGCCGATCTCGCCGGCCAGCACGTCGAGGTCGAAGGGCTCGTTGTACGTCGCACTGGTGTAGGTCCAGCGGTGGTTGTCGACGGGGTTCTTGTAGGGCACCAGGATCGTCTTCGGGACGTGCAGGCCGAGGCGGAGCATCGCGCAGTACGCCGAGTGCTTCTCCATCGACTGGAACGTGAACGGGCTGTTGAGCAGGTACGTCCCGTTCACCAGAGCCGCCTTCTTCAGCCACTCGCGGGGGTGGAAGTACCAGTGCGCGAGCCGGTCGATCACCAGGCCTGTGCGGACGGGGTCGACCAGGTCGAACGGCTCGATGGTCAGGCGCTCACTGGCGAGGTGGTGCGTCGTTCCGTCGGCCTCGAGCGGGCCGACGAAGCGCAGGATCTGCTCGAAGGCCTGCGGCCAGTCCTCCTCCGCTCCGAGGAGGAGCCCGATCAAGTGGTCCTTCGTCGTACCGGCCATGGCTCCGACCCTAGCCACGCACGTGCGCCGGCGTCTGCTCACGTTCACCGGAGGTGCTCTGGCGGATCAGGAGCGCGCAGGCTGACCCAGCGATGGCACGAGAGGCGGACGCCGGGAGTCTGCGTGGCTCCTGGCGGCCGCCTCCGCGACCCGGTGTTCGGGCGACGGCGCCGGCACCGGGCTCCCGCTGGCCTGGTACGACGTGCTCCTCGAGCTGTCCGCCGCCCGCGACGGCCGCCTCACGATGAGCCAGCTCGGCGAGCGGGTGGTCTTGAGCCGGAGCCGGGTCAGCCGGGTGGTGGACGAGCTCGTCCGGGCCGACCTGGTCCAGCGCGACGCCAACCCGGACGACGCCCGATCGGCGTATGCCGTGATCACCCGGGCCGGTCTCGACCGGTTCCGCCACGCGGCACCCGTCTACGTCGGAGCCATCGAGGAGGAGCTCGCCGGCGATCTCACCGTCGCCGAGCTCTCGGCCCTGGTCTCGGCTCTGCAGCGGGTGCTCGGCCGGCTCGATCGGTCGAGCCGTCAGCAGTAGCGCGGGAGGTGGTACGCGATCTGCTTGCGCCACCACGGCCAGTCGTGCGAGACGTCGTGGCCCCACACGTCGAGGTCGTGCGAGATCTGCTTCTCTGCCAGCAGGTGCCCCATCTGCCTGGCGCTCGGCAGCGAGCCGGTGGGGTGCGTCTCCCAGGCGCCCTGCCCGACAGTCAGGACGACGTGCAGTCGCGACCGCAGCCAGTCGAGGTGGTCTCCCCCCAGGTGCGGCACGTAGTCGACCGGGTTCGTGAAGTACGCCGCGTCACCGCGCTCGCCCCAGCCGTGCCAGGTCGACGGGTCGTAGTTCCCCGACTGGCAGATCGCGATGGGGAACAGGTCCGCGCGGGTCAGCGCCAGCTGCAGCGCGTGGTAGGCACCCATCGAGCAGCCGGTGACGATCGCGTCCCCCGCGCCGGCGCTGTCGGAGCCGACGTACGCCACCACCTGCTCGGTGATCCACTCCTGGTAGGCGTGGTGCCGCCGCGCCCGCTCCTCCAGCGGCAGCCCGCGGTCGGACCAGCTGGCGTGGTCGAAGGAGTCGACGCAGTAGAGCTTGACCCGGCCCTCGTCGATCAGGTGGGAGACGGCGCCCACCATGCCGTTGCTCTCGTAGTCCCAGGCCCGGCCCTGCTCGCTCGGGAACACGATCACCGGCCGGCCGTAGTGGCCGTAGCGGATGACGGTGCCCGGCCGGTCGAGGCCGGGGGCGTCGAGCTCGAGCTGTGCGCGCTGCATCGGGTCCACCCTCTCAGAACCCGCCCGGTCAGAGGTGCTTGGTCGCCTCGCGTCGCGAGAGCCCCGAGAGCCGGCCGCCGAGCTGGTCGACGTACGCCCGCACCCACACGGGATCCGTGCGGGCGTACTGCCGCAAAGCCCACCCGGTCGCCTTGCGCAACCAGAACGACGAGTCGTCCAGGTTGTGCTCGATCGCGAACATGAGCAGGTCGAGGTCCGTGTCGGCGCCGTGGCCGAGCTGGCTGAGGACAGCCGTACGACGGAGCCAGAGGTCCTCGTCGACCGCCCAGGCGAGGATCACCGGCGTGGCATCGGGCCGATGACCGGCGAGGACACCGCCGACCAGGTGCCCCGCGACCACGTCCACGAGGTCCCACCACGCTCCGGTCACGACGAGGTGTCGGTCGAGGTCGAGTGACGCGACGTCCTGCCACGGCCGGGCGACGCGATGTCGCGCCAGCGCGAGAGCGGCGTACCGTTCCTCACGATAGGTGGCGCCGTCCCACCAGGTGCGGACCGTGGTCTCCCACTCGTCACGGTCAGCCGGTGCGAACGCCTTCAGGTGCGGGCGGAGCAGTGCCCGGAGCTCTGGCGCGCTGAGGCCGTGGTAGGGCATCGCCGACTTCATGTAGCGCTGCTGATCGGCCGCCCTCGCGGGGTTCCCCGCGGCCGCCAGCTCGGAGCGGAGGTCCTCGAGCGAGATCACGACCAGACCCGGGTCAGGAGGTCCGTCAGGTGCGGGTCGAGGGTGTCGCGCCAGCACGTCCACGTGTGCCCGTCGCGCATCTCGCCCCATCCGGTCTCGACGCCCACCCGCGACAGCTGGTCGCGCATGGCGAGGTTGTTCGCGTGGTTCTCCTCGGCCGTGCCACAGGTCAGTGTCGCGACCGGTGCGTCCGGCGCTGCCTGCTCGGCGGCCCGAACACTGGCGACGAACCCGGTCACCTCCGGCCAGAACTCGAAGCCGGACTCCTGCGGGTCGAGGTCGGCGGTGAAGAAGGAGCCGCTCTGCAGGAACAACCCGGCGAACGTGCCAGGGTCGGTCCACGCCGCATGCAACGCAGCCAGCGCGCCCAGGCTCTGACCCATCAGCACGGGCCGGCCCTCGACCCCCACGGCATCGCGCAGCGCGGGGACGAGGCGGGTCGCGAGCACTCGCGCGTACGCCGGGTTGGCGGCGTACCGCGTGTTGCGGGGCCCGGCCGCGACGAGCGCCACACGCATCCGAGGCAGTCGCCCCGCGGCGACGAGTGCACCGACGTACGCCGTGAGCCTGCCGTACGCGTCCATCTCCGGACCGTCGTGGGTGATCAGGAGCGGCAGGGGCTCTCCCGCAGCAGCATCCGCCGGCGACCAGAGCTCGGTGTCGATCCGCCCGACGGCTGTTCGCGAGAGCGTCAGCGGCCACCGGTCGGCCGGGACGGGTGCGAGGTCCAGCCACGTCGGCCGGCGGTAGCCCGAGAGCGCGACCCAGGAGTGGTCACCGAAGGGTCCGGGTACGACCAGCGGGTTGCTCGGATCGGGTCGCAGCCGGCCGTCGACGTCGAGGAGGTACTCCAACCGGTCGACCGGCAGGTCGCCGAGCCGTACCTCCCAGCCGCCGGCGACCCGCGCCATCGTGGTGTCGCCGAGCCGGAGGTGGGTCCAGACGCTGACCTGGGCGGCGTGGTGCCCCGGGTCCGCGTACCGGACGACGACGTCGTCGCCCTCCACGGTCGTCACGAGCTCCTCGGGCACCCGGTGACGCTATCGGTCGCCGCGCGCGGGCGGGAAAACGCGGAATGAATCGGTGTGGGGCGGCGAGTCGCGACGATCTGTTCCGCGTTTTCCGCCACCCCGGCGTCGCGTCAGGTGCCGACGCGGTCGGTATGGGTGAACAGGCCGGAGTAGGCGTTCAGTGCGGGTTGGCCGCCGAGGTGGGCATAGAGGACGTGCGAGTCGCGCCCGATCTCGCCGTCGCGGACCAGGTCGATCAGGCCGGCCATCGACTTCCCCTCGTAGACCGGGTCGATGATCATCCCCTCGAGCTGGCCGGTGAGCCGGATAGCGTCGAGCGTGGACTGCACCGGGATGCCGTAGAGATCGCCGGCCCAGCCCTCCAGCACGGTGATCTCGTCCTCGCGGAGGTCGCGCCCGAGCCCGATGAGCTCGGCGGTGTTGCGCGCGATCCGCGCGACCTGGTCACGGGTCTTGTCCAGGGTGGCCGAGGCGTCGATCCCGATCACCCGGCGTGGACGGTCCTGCCCTGCGAACCCGGCGATCATCCCCGCGTGCGTCGAACCGGTCACCGTGCACACGACGATGGTGTCGAAGAAGACGCCCAGCTCGCGTTCCTGCTGCTCGACCTCCTTCGCCCAGTGCGCGAAGCCCAGACCGCCGAGCGGGTGGTCGGACGCGCCCGCCGGGATGGCGTACGGCGTACCGCCTGCGGACTCGACGTCCTCGATCGCCCGGCGCCAGGAGTCGCGGAAGCCGATGTCGAAGCCGGCGTCGTCCAAGCGGACGTCTGCGCCCATGATCCGGCTCAGCAGGATGTTGCCGACTCGGTCGTTCACGCAGTCGGGCCAGTCCACCCACTTCTCCTGCACGAGCACGCACCTCATCCCGATCCGCGCGGCGACGGCGGCGACCTGACGGGTGTGGTTGGACTGGTAGCCACCGATGCTGACCAGCGTGTCGGCGCCCTTCGCGATCGCGTCGGGGACCAGGTACTCGAGCTTGCGGGTCTTGTTGCCGCCGTACGCGAGGCCGGAGTTGCAGTCCTCACGCTTGGCCCAGATCGTGGCGCCACCGAGATGCGCGGTGAGTCGCTCGAGCCGATGCACCGGGCTCGGGCCGAACGTGAGTGGGTAGCGCGGGAAGTCGGTGAGGGCCATGGCCGTAGTGTCCCGTGCCGCGCCCGGGCGGACCAGGGCGCGAGGGGCGGTGAGCCAGGGTCCGCTCCATCGTCCGCGGATCGGTCCTCTCTCACCGCCGCTCTCCTCAAGCGGCGGCCTCCGCGACATGATGGGGGCATGGCCGACCCGCGCGCAGGAACCCTCGCCCAGCCGTCCGACCTCGTCGACGTGGCACACCTGGTCACGGCGTACTACACGCTCGAGCCGGACCCCGACAACGTCGACCAGCAGGTCGCCTTCGGGACCAGTGGCCATCGCGGCAGCAGCCTGAGGACAGCGTTCAACGAGGAGCACATCGCAGCCACGACGCAGGCGATCTGCGACTATCGCCGCGACCAGGGGTACGACGGACCACTGTTCCTGGGCCGCGACACCCACGGCCTGTCGGAGCCGGCGTGGGCGACCGCGATCGAGGTGCTGGTCGCCAACGACGTCACGGTGCTGGTCGACTCCGCCGACCGCTACACCCCGACCCCCGCCGTCTCCCACGCGATCATCCGCGCCAACGGAGGCCGTACGACGGGCACCGGCCTGGCCGACGGCATCGTCGTCACCCCCTCGCACAACCCGCCAGGCGACGGCGGCTTCAAGTACAACCCGCCCCACGGCGGCCCCGCCGACACCGACGCCACCATGGTCATCGCCGCCCGTGCCAACGAGCTGATCCGGGCCAACCTCGAGGGCGTCCACCGGATCACGTTCGCCCGCGCCCGCGCCCAGTGCACGGCGTACGACTTCATGGCCACCTACGTCGACGACCTGCCGAACGTGGTCGACCTCGACGCGATCAAGCGTGCCGGCATCCGGATCGGAGCCGATCCCCTGGGCGGCGCGAGTGTCGACTACTGGGGCGCGATCGCCGAGCGGCACGGGCTCGACCTCACCGTCGTCAACCCGCTCGTCGACCCCACCTGGCGCTTCATGACCCTCGACTGGGACGGCAAGATCCGGATGGACTGCTCGTCCCCGAGCGCGATGGCGTCGCTGATCGGGCGCAAGGACGAGTACCAGATCGCCACCGGCAACGACGCCGACTCCGACCGCCACGGCATCGTCACCCCCGACGCAGGGCTGATGAACCCCAACCACTTCCTGGCCGTGGCGATCGGCTACCTCTTCGGCGGCGCGCGCCCCGACTGGCCGGCGACCGCGCGGATCGGCAAGACCCTCGTGTCGAGCTCGATGATCGACCGCGTCGCCGCCGACCTGGGCAAGGAGATGGTCGAGGTGCCGGTCGGGTTCAAGTGGTTCGTGCCCGGGCTGATCGACGGCTCGTTCGGCTTCGGCGGCGAGGAGTCCGCGGGTGCCTCGTTCCTGCGCCGCGACGGGTCGACGTGGACCACCGACAAGGACGGCATCCTCCTGTGCCTGCTGGCCTCCGAGATCCTGGCGACCACCGG
>Ga0302263_10000255_pt1 | contig 20989 bp, 18 predicted proteins | sample II_Fen_N1_4_FD_194564 | JGI IMG/M metagenome (GOLD analysis project Ga0302263, IMG submission 194564) | Peat permafrost microbial communities from Stordalen Mire near Abisko, Sweden - II_Fen_N1_4 | ecosystem: Environmental > Terrestrial > Soil > Wetlands > Permafrost | place: Sweden: Abisko... | reverse complement strand
CAGCTCACCGCCATCCTCATAGTTCAGCCGCAGGGCTGACTCGGTGATGACATCGGTGACCCGAGTAAGGCAGCGGCCGGTTTCCGCATGATCTTTCTGTTCGATGGCCTTGATGGCTCTTCCCATGTATTTCTGGCCTGCCTCCATGAGCAGGGCTGCTTGCTGCTCGGGGTTGGCCCCCAGCACCCGCTGGGCGAGGTAGGTCTCGGCAGATTGTGCATATGGGTTCATGGGTTATCCTCCACGCACAAATTCAAGCAAATCCCATTCCACCTCATGGTATTCCGAACAACCAGGGCCAGTTACAGGTTGTTGAGGCTGGTCGCTCCGGCATGAAGCTGGCCGACGATGACCTCCATATGGGCGAACTGCCTTTGCAAATTGATCTTCTGCTTGTCCAAAGCCGACTGGGCCGAATCGATCTGCAGGGCGAGGGATCGATTCTGGGTCTGGATGCTGAGCAGGGTCGAGGCGATGGAGCCCGTGCTCGAGGAGGTGAGGCTCGTGATGAGATCACTGGCGGCCTGACCGGCACCTCGGCTCAAGGTCATGATCCCTGAACCAGGGCCAGTCACCGCCAGATTCAGCCCCTCCAGGGCCGTTCCAATGGCTCCCACCATGACCCCATTGGAGGCCGTCATATCAATGTTGAAGGCCGTACCGTTGGCTGTGCCGGTAAAGTTGCCGGTCAAAACCCCGGTACCCGCATCTTTTGAAATCGTGAAGTTGACGGTGCCTGTGGCGGTTTTGGCCCCCGCGCTGCTGACAGACACAACGCCGTTATCCGAATCTCCAGAGAAGGAGAAGAGCCGCTTGACGGCCGCTGGATCCTTGTCGAGGGCATTCTGGAACGCCGTGGTATCGAGACTGAGGGTTCCATCTGCAGCCGTCTTGACACCCAGGCTGCCAAGGTTCTGGTAGGCCGCGGTGCTGGGAAGTCCGGCGGATACGCTGGTGAGCGAGAGCTTGATCTTGGACATGATGGCTCGCGTGGCGGCATCGCCGGCGAGAGGGGCCTTCGTGACAGAGCCATCCGCATTTTGGGTGATCGCCGAGGCGGTTTTGTAACCGGTCACCAGTAAGTTGTATTTGGTGAGCACATCCTGCATGCCCGCAGTGGCCGTGGTCTTGTCCTGAACCACGGTCAAGGAGGTTGTTCCCGTTTGCCCGCCCTGTTTGAGGGTGAAGGTGACACCGTCCGCTGCGTCCGTCACCACATTGGACTTGCGCGTGAGCTGGATGCCATTGACCGTGAAGACCGCGTCTGAAGCCGTGGTTCCGGACGCGCTGGAACTCAGCCCCGTGAGGGTATCCGGGGCTGGCGCCGTGTTGACCGTCTGGATGCCCGCGGGAATGCCCAGGGAATTCACCGCACCGCCACCCGTCATATCCGCCAGAGTGATCACGCCGTTGGTCGAGCCCGTGCCCGTATCCTTGGCGGTGACCACCAGCTGATAAGGGGTGGCCCCGGTACCGGTATTCACGACCGAGGCCGTGACATTGGCGCCCGAGGCATTGATGGCATCCCGCAGACCATTGAGGCTGTCGTTGTTCAGTTGGAAGGTCTTGACGACCCCATCGGTGCCCTGGATCGCGAACGTGGCCGGGGCGGTGGAGATGGACTTGGTGGGGTCCGCGACCGCCAGGTTGGTGGGGGTCGCGGTGAGATTCAGGGTGCCGCTCCCGGCACCATTGACCGTCACACTCAACCCCTCCAAGGGGGTTCCTGCCGCACCCGTCAAGGTGCCGTTGGTTCCGGTCAGGGCATAGCTGGCGCCCCCGAAGGTGAAGGTGCCCGACACGGCTCCACCCGGTGTGCTGGTGCCATCAATGGTGAATCCCACGGCTCCGGTGATGGTTTTTGCCGTGGCGCTGTTGAAGGTCAGGGCTGCCGCGTTGGTCGAGGTCCCCGAAAAATTGAACGTCGGTGAAATGCGCGCCTTGGTCGCAACGGATGAAACTTTTAGGTCATAACTGCCCACAGCCGCCCCGACGGCGGTGGCGGTGACATAGGTGTTGTTGGCATCCGTACTCGTGACCGTGCGCGCGTTGAATTTGTCCACCAAGCTGACCAGGCTGAGCGACAGCGTGTTCATGCTGGACTTCATAGCCGTCAGGGCAGAGGTCCGGTTGTTGTTGTTGGTCTGCTGGGTCTGGAGCCGGGCCAAGCCCGTCCCCTTCTGGGCCAGGATCGCCTGGATCAGGGCATCTGTTTGCACACCAGAAGAAACACCCTGAAAGCTGATGGCAGAATTTGCAGTTGCCATAAACGACCTCCTGACGCCGCGAGAGCTTAGCCTTTTTTGTCCACCAGGATGCCGGAGGCACCCATTTTGGTGTCCAGAGCCTGCAAATTGCGGGCCATGGCCAGTACTTCCTCGGAAGGCACCTGGAGCAACACCTCCCCAGTGCTCTTGTTGACGATCTTGAAGGTCGTGCGTCCCGTGTCCTTGTCCTCCTGGAACTTCAACTCGGTGGCCGTCTGTTGCAGGTGGCTGTTGAGTTGGGCTGCAGCGGTTTCAGGAGAGGTCGCGGCTTTGGCCGCAGGCTGGCCTTCCTGCCGCTGAGGCGGGAGTTCGGACGTCTTGGTAGAGGGTGCCTTTTCAGCTGCGGGTCTTGAAGTAGCCGCTGCTTGCGCCACGTGAAGGCCCGATGCCAAACCACCCAGAGGGTTTACATGATCGGCCATGTCGGAGCTCCTCTCCTAGGTTCGACAGTCGGAGGGGGCAGATTAAATCCGGGAGTCACCGGAACCAATTACCGGAGGAGGGCCAGAACAGACTGCGTGGACTGGTTCGCCTGAGTCAGGGCGCTGGTGCCAGCCTGCATCATGATCTGGTACTTGGTGAGGTTCACCGTTTCAGCACCGATATCAGCACCCAGCCAGGTGTCGGAAACGGAGAACTGATTTTCCGAGGTGATGGAATTGATGGCAGAGGTGGTATTGGCCGTGGCGATGACGCCCGCGAACTTGTCCCGCTCAACCTGGATGAGAGACAACGTCGCGGAGGAACTGCCGGTGGAGTAGGTGGCGATGGCGGCGGCCACCGTGGTGCCGGCTACTTTGACCTGAGCCGCGGCCGAAGCAGCTGCCCATGCCGTGCCGATAAGCGTCTGAACGGCGCTGTATTCCGTGGCGCCCGTGTTGCCGCTGCCTTCGAGTTCAGCCAGACGGTAGGACAGGTTGGTGGCTTCTTCCAGGAAGGAGTCAGCCGACTGAACCTGGAAATACTTGGCCTGCTGGGCCTTCACGGACCCGGCAGCGCTTCGGGCTGAAGCTTCGGCCTGGGTGCCAGCCGTCATAGCGGCGGCATCATCGGAAGCGCGGTTGACACGCTTGCCGGTGGTGAGACGTTCGATGGCCTGCTTGAGCCCCAGCTGGGTAACACCAATCTGACGACTGGCGGCCATTGCGGTAACGTTTTGAAGAATACTAGGCATGACATCCTCCGTGATGTGCCTTGGCAGCATCCGTGCTGCCGGTTGGGTTGGTGTGGGGGAAACCCCCGACCCTTTCTCTTTCGGACCTGACGTAGAAAACCTTTAACTTTTTTTCAAAGCCAGTCGCAGGGCCATTCTCACAGGCCCACCGGAAGCCAGAAGGCCCCCTGGGTTCCCTTCGGCCACGTTGGCCTGGCGTTTATGCTCAGTCCTTTTCCCGACTGAACATGCCCCGCAGCTTGCCCATGAGACTGGCCTGTCCCTCTTTCAAGGGAAGCAACGCGGGATCTTCCTGAGACCAACCGGCTGGTACCGCGACCGAGGGGTCCAGTTCCAGCGCCCGGCGGAAACAACCCTGGGCATTCGCGTGGAAACCCTTGCGGTGATAAAGCTCCCCCATGAGAGCCCAGGGTTCAGCCGCACGCGGATTGAGCCGCGAAGCCACCTGCAGCGCCTCAATGGCCCGGGTGGACCAGGCTGGATTATTGAGCCGGAGGCGCCCGAGCAGCATCCAGGACTCATAGGCACCGGGCGAATCTCCATCCAGCTTGATGGCCTGTTCCAAGGCCCGGATGGCTTCGCTGGTGCGGTCCTGCATCACATAGGATTTGGCCTTGATGAGAAGACGCCGAGCTCGCTCGGCGACGGAGGGTTCCTCGTCTTCCATGGGGATCGCCGGCAAAACAGGCGGTGTCGGCATGGAGAGATCAAGGTCCAGAGAATCGGGATGGAACACGATGGCCGGAGGGGGAGCCAAATCCTCAACCATCAAGATGGGGGGCAGCTCGGGTTCCGCCTCAGGCTCTGGCTCTGGTGGTGGCGGGGGAGGCTCCACCTTGGGCAAGAGCGGAAGGTCTCCGCGGACCAGACTCACCCCCCCAAGGGCCCACAAGGTGGCCACCAACCGGGAGGCGTGTTCCTGTGAAAGCCCCGTGAGGGACGCGATGGTATCGCAGCCGAGGGGTTCCGTTCCAAGCAGGGAAAGCGCGTAAGCGAGGGTGGGCGTCAGGGGGAAATCACTCAGCGTGTCCAAGAGGTTTGGCACCGCCTTCCAGCGCCATTCGGGCTCACTGCGGAACATCTCAATTAATTCGCGGTCGATCTGCGCACTCTGAAAGGTGTCCCAGACCAGCCAGCGATGGTCCATGCGGAATTCCAAATCACCACTGAGGTTCTCGCCAAAAGCAGCGGGAATCCACGTCATCTTGAGGATCGGGTGTTCCATCGCGTGCAGCAGCACCGATCCGAAAAGCTCATGAAGGCGCTCGTCGCGCTCCTCCACCGTCATCAAACCCCACTGCACCACGCGGTCCCCCACGCGGGCCCCTTCACCGTCAGAAAGCAACTCTTTGAGTGCGGCCATATCCAGCACACCACGCCGGATGAGGAAGTTGCCGAACTGCTCGCCGACCGCGTCACTGCGCAGGTATCTCAAATCCCCGTCGGCCCAGTAGAGCCGCCTGGTGCCATCGTTCTGCTCCAGCACCAGCTCACCATCCGCCTTCTGCTGATGGAGCGAACCCATGAGGGCAGGCAGGAAGTAATGGACGCGGACGTCAGGCACTGACTCTCCAGGGGGTGGTCTCTAGTTTGCATGTTCCAGGCCTGGACGCCAGCCCCGAAAGCTTGTGAGTGATGCCGAATAATCCCAAGTCTCTTGGCCCTGGACTCGTCTGGACCTATCCTGTCCTTCTGTCCACCCATGAACCCGGAAGGGTCCGTCCATGTTTGAGAAGCTCGGAAAATTCGAGATCAAGCGCGTCCTCGGCAACGGCGCCATGGGCGAGGTCTACCTGGGCGTGGATCCTTCCATCGGACGCGAGGTGGCCATCAAGACCATCCTGCCCGCTGCCGCCCAGGGCGGCGATGCCAAGGAACGCTTCGCCCGGGAAGCCCGGGCCGCTGGCGTCTTGAACCACCCCAACCTGGTGACCATCTATGAATTCGGCGAGGACCAGGGCGTCCTTTACATCGCCATGGAGTTCGTTCGGGGCCACGACCTGGATGAACTGCTCCAGGAGCAATCGCTCACCCGGTCCGAGGCGCTGGAGGTCCTGGCCCAAGTCTGCGATGGTCTCGGTTTCGCTCACCGGCAGCACATCGTCCACCGGGATATCAAGCCCACGAACGTCCGGGTCCAGCGTGACGGGAAGCGCCTCCATGCCAAGGTCATGGATTTCGGCGTGGCCAAGATCAGCAACTCCGACATGACCGCCACTGGCATGGTCATGGGCACCGTGAGCTACATGGCCCCTGAATACATCCGCACGGGCAAGCCCGATCCCCGCAGCGACCTCTTCGCCGTGGGCGTGATGCTCTATGAGTGCCTCAGCGGCCGGAAGCCCTTCGCCGGGGACACCACGCCCACGGTGCTCTACAAGATCGTGAACGAAGCGCCCGACCCCATCGAGACCGAGAAGCTGCGCGGCATCAGCCCTGCCATCCGCTCGGTGATGGACCGCGCCCTCTGCAAGAATCCCGATGAGCGCTTCCAAACCGCCGAGGATCTCGCGAAGTCGCTGCGGGCCGCCAAGGATCCCTCCTGGATGGGGCAGGTCGAAGAGGTCACCACCCAACTCAAGGCTTCGGCTCCAACCGCCCAAGGGCTTCCGGCCTCTTCGGCCATCACCGCGCAAGGTCCCGCCGCGCCATCCGCCACGCCACCCCTTGTGGTCCCAGCCCCACACCCCGCGTCTAAATCCAGCGGCAAGGGTATGGGGCTTTGGGTCGGCTTGGCGGCCCTGGTTTTGGCCGCACTGGGCGGCGCCTCCTGGTGGGCCCTGAAGGATCGTGGCTCCGCTTCGCTGGCTCAAGCTCAAGCCAAACCGGAGCCAGCCCCGACCGCAGGTGAAACCAAGCCGTCCCAGGTGCCGACGTCTGCCGCCAAGGGAGGTGCCGCATCGCCCCAGGTGGCCGAAGCCCCCTCGGCGAAGGCCGCTGTGGCCATCCCCTTGAAGGCTGAGCCCAAGGCCGAGTACCGGCCTGAGCCGACGCGGCCCTCCCAGTCGAAACCTGTGGAAGCCAAGGCCATCGATCAGCCGGACCTCTACCAACCCGAGAAACTCGATAAGTTGGAGATCCATGAACGCAAGAACCTGGGGAATGTATCGCTGAGCGAAGCCATCCAGATCTCGGAAACCCAGCCTGACAAGGCCATCCAGGGATTCCGTCAGGCGATCAAGGCGGACCCCTACAATGCCAATGCCCACGCGTGGCTGGCGGTGGTGCTCTCCAGCCAGGGCCGTACCTCGGAGTTTGTCCAGGAGATCCGTGAAGCCCGGAGGCTGAACCTCCTCGGCCAAATGAACCAGAACATCCGGTTCCGATCCGCTTTCTCAAAAGCCCGGTTGAACCAGCAACTCCCGCCAGACCTGGCGAACTGACCGTGACGCGGCGCAAAGACGACCTGGGCGATCTGGCAGCCCGGCTGGACTACAGGTTCCATGACCCGGCCCTCCTGAAGGAAGCTCTGACTCACTCGTCGGCGGGTTCACCCCGTGACAACCAGCGACTTGAGTTCCTGGGTGACTCGCTCCTCAATTTCACCGTGGCCCTCCTGCTCCACCGGGAGCGCCCGGACTGGCAGGAGGGCGCCATGAGCAAGCTCCGCGGCGTCTTGGTGCGCACCGAGTCACTGTACGAATGGGCCCTCGACCTGGGCCTGGACCGCGCCCTCCAGGCCGCCCATCCCCGCAAGGCCCCCCCCATGGGGCCCAAGCCGCTCGCCGATGCCCTGGAGGCGCTGCTGGCCGCCGTCTACCTCGATGCCCAGGCAGCCCGGGAGGATGGCACTTCCCGGGTGAGAACCCTGGTCGAATCCCGTTTCCTGGCGCTCATCCGGCAGGCTCAGCCCGAGAGTTGGACTCGGACGGACCCCAAGACCCACCTGCAGGAAACCGCCGCCCGTCTCGGGCTTCCGTCTCCGGTGTATGCCCAGGTGGAGTTGGTGGGACCCGGACACGCGCCCCGATTCACCATGCGCGTGTCGGTAGGCTCCCTTTCCGCCCAGGCCGAAGGCTCCACGCGGAAACGCGCCGAAGGAGATGCCGCCCAGCAACTGTTGAATCAGCTTGGAACTCGAACACAACCGTGACCCTTGCGTTACACTCCCATCTGCCTCTCACCTGGGGTTTGCGCTTGAAGATCTACCCGACCTTGAACCTCCAGCACGGCCGTGTGGTCTCGACCGCGGGGCAGGAAGATCCCTGCCTGCAGACACCCATGGATCTGGCCGAACGGCTCATCGAGGAGGGCGCGACCCGCTTGGCCTTGGTGGATGTGGACGCCGCCATGGGGCGTGGGAATAACCGTGAATTGATCGGTCAGATCCTCCACCGCTGCCATGCCCGCGAACGGAAGGTTTGCGTTCAGGTGGCCGGGGGCATTCGCAGCTCCGACCAGGCCCAGTACTTCATTGACCTCGGTGCCACTTGGCTGGTGGCCGGAACCATCCTTCACAAATCCCCTATGGTTTCCGAACAGTTGATGGCCCGCTTCCAGTCCTTCCTCACTGCGGCCATCGACGCCCGGGGGGGCAAGGTGCATCGCTCGGGATGGGTGGACTCGGACGGTCTGAGTGCCCTCGACCTGGCCAACCGCGCCAAGGCCTATGGGTTCAAGCGCCTGCTCTTCGTTGACATTCCCAAGGATGCCGCTGCGGAACCCGATTTCCGGACGGCCCAGGAACTCGCCGCAGCCACAGGCCTGCCGCTGGTCATGGGGGGAAGCATCACCACCCCGAGCCACCTGGAAGCGGTGCATACCCACCACGGGCTCAAGGGTGCCTTGGTGGACGCCTTGCTGTTCCAGCAGGATCCGAGGCTTCTGGCCTTCCTCCAGGCCACCTGCGCCTGATCCGGGAGGGACTGTGATTGCTGGGGAATCCGTGTTCTTGGAAACCCTCACGGAGTCGGAGCGCACGCATTTCCGCCATCTGGCGATGGTGCGGCCCCAACTGCCGACCGAGGGCCAGGTTCACATGCTGGAGGGCTTGGCCCGCTCACTGGGCTCGCCGCGCCTGCTCGCCCTCATGGCCCGCACGCCGCACTGGCTGGCCCATTGGCCCATCCTCCTCGGTCTGGCCGAGAACGAAGCCACACCCGAGGCGATCCGCCGGGATCTCGAGATGGTGGTTTCTCTGTTCGACCAGATGCGGGAAATGGATCAGGCCCCCGCGGTCGAGAAAAACGAACGCTCCGAATCGGTGAAGGCCCTCTACACGCAGTTGAATGTCGGCCTGAAACCCGTCGCCAAACTGCTCGCGAAACAATTGGCCAAGACCGTTTCGGCCACAGGCAACACCCAGGAACTGCCGCCGCTCCCCACGGAGCATCCGGATTGGGATCTGCTCACCACGCTTCCAGCCGACCTGCCCGAGCAACCGCGCGGGGAAGGGCTGGACCGTGGCGGGCGCCTCACCTGGGCGCGCCAGACGGCCCAGCCTGATGAGCTGCTGACCTTCCTGGTGAACGCCGATCCGGAACTCCGCCAAACGGCGCTCCAGAATCCGCTGGTCTCGGAAGATCTGGTCTGCCGGGCCCTCGCGCAAAGCCTCGAGCCGTCCTTCTTCGAGGAAGTGTATGCCGAAGCCCGGTGGTACTTCCGGGAACCCGTGCGGGAAAGTCTGCAAAACGCCCCGGGATGCCCGGCGGATCTATCCCGGCGGGTCAGCCTGTCCGGCCACCTGGTGGCCGCCCTGGAGCAGGGCGCGTCTGACCGTCCGTCGCTCCGCCGCATTGTGAGCTTCTTCACCCAGCTGGATGAGGGTGAATACCAGTTCGTGACCTTCTGGGCCAAGCGGCAGTCGCCCCAGCTGCTCCGCGTGGTGAAGTACTTCTACGACCGCCTGCAGCGCCAGCGGTCAGGCCTCTCCTCCGCCTTGCCAGAGCGTGGCGAAGAGGGCCGCTGGGCGACGATGGAAGAACGGGTCTTCCAGGCCACCCAGGCCACTCAGGAAGATCAGATCATCCAGATCCTCAAGGACCCCAACCCTCAGGTCTTCCAGCTCGCCCTGGAAAACCCGGCCCTGACACCGCGACTGCTCGCCTCCACGGCCTCCGCGCTCGATCACACCCGGGTCGAGACCATCGCGGCCCACGGCACCTGGTCCGAAGATCCCATGGTGGCCGAGGCTCTGGTCCATCACCCCTTGTTGTCCGAAACCTCCGCGTTGCGCGTATTCGCCCAGCTTCCGGGCATGAAGCCAGCCATCGAGGTGCTGAGGGATCCCCGGGTCCTGCACCTGGAGGTCAAACGGCGGGCCCTGGAAAACCTCCGCGCCCTCTACCTGGGCATGGACCTATCCGACCGTGTCACGGCCCTGCGCTCCTCCGGCGGCGAGCTCATGCGCCACCTGCCGCAGGAAGTGCTCCAGGACGAGGCGACCTTGAAACGGCTGGTGGCGGATCGCCAGCTGGACCCCGGCATCCTGCTCCGTCTGGCCCGGAACAAGCTCACCCCCCGCGCGGTGCTCGAACAGATTGCCGGGCACCCGGTGCTCATGGCTCATGCCGCGATCATGTCTGAACTGCTGCTCAATCCCAAGACGCCCCGGGAGGCCTCCATGCGCATCTGGGGCCTGCTTTCGGAAGCCGAACAGCACCAGCTCCTCCGCAGCCCCCACCTGCCCGCAGCACTCAGAAGCCTGGGCTGAGCCAATGTCCGGGCCGGGTTAAACGCCGACAGCGCGACCCCGTAGCCCCTCCAGGAGCCCACATGCGACGCCCCGCCGCCATTCTGATCCCCGCCGCGGTGGCCTTGATCTGCCTGCCCCTCGCCTTCTCCTGCCGACCCAAGGCCCGCGTTCCCGGTTGGGTTCAGGTCGCGCCGGGCGATAGCCTGGCCGCCTTCTCCGGTGAGGCGGGATGGATGCTGACCCACAAGGAAATCCAATCCTTCATCTCCCGCGATCCCATGGTGGAGCGCGCCCTCGACCTCTTCCTTCAAAAGGCCCGGATCAACCCCCGCACCGAGACCGGCCGCGTGACGTTTCATATCGTCGGCGTGCCGAAGCAGGGTGAAGACACCCTTCAAAAGGGGCTCGAGCACGCGCTGATCCAGCTCAACCAGTTCAAGGATCCCGCCGCACTGATCGGGGCCTTGGCCGAGTCCTTTCCGCAGGAGGGCAGCCTCCACATCCAAGGCCGAGACTGGCCCCTCTACGTGATCCTCGACGTGGAGACCGGAGGCACCAAAGCGCACATCCGCGCAGCCAGCGACGAGAAGGGTCAAATCTGGATCGGTTCGCTGGAGGCCCTGAGCCGCCTGGCCGCGAAGCAGGGCCTTGGGGCTCAGCCCGATGCGGCCTTGGCTGCGGAATGGATCAGTCCCCGTGCGCCCTTCCAGGGCTACCTGCAGCCTGAGGCGCTGCTCGGGGGATTGCGCCAGAACCTGGAGGGAAGCCTCGTCAAGGATCTGCCCCAAGGCATCACGGCCTTGTTCTGGAGCATCACCCCGGCCGAGGACAAGGACCAGCCGGTCCATTTTGAACTCGCCCTGGCTGGTAAACCCGAAGGCATCAACCAAGTCACCCCCTGGCTCCAGCGCTTGGTGGCCGCCGCCAATGCGGTGCAACCCACGCCGGGCGCGGCCCCTGAGCTCATGCAGGAAAAGCGGCGCGTGGGGTTGCGCTGCACGCTGACGACCGAACAGCTCAAGCTGGTGATGGAGAAGCTGGGCCAGCCGGGATTGTCCTTCAAACTCCCCGGTGGAGGCCGCAAGGCATGAGCCCGGCCCTCTCAATCACGGCTGATGGCGGTTTCCAATCGCCGGATGAACCGTCCCCCGAATACTGGATGGCCCAGCTGAAGGCCGGTCGGGAGGAGGCGCTCGCCCACCTCATGGCCCGCTTCGAGCGCCCCCTGTTCTCCTTCCTGCACCGTCGCCTCCAGGGCGAGGCCGGGGTCGTCCAGGAGCTGGCCCAAGAGGTTTTTCTCAAGTGTCTCCAGCACTGTCAACGATTTGAGGAGGGTCGGCCGGTGGCCGCCTGGCTTTTTACATTGGCGGCTAATGCGGCGACCGACCATCTGCGTAGAAGAGGGCGGGAGGTACCCCCTCCCGAGACCTTTGACGCACCGGACCCCCACCAACCTTCTCCCTGGGAATCCGTAGACCAAAGTCGGCGCATCCAAGCCCTGAAAGGGGCTCTGGAAGGTCTGACCCCCCGCCAACGGGCCATGGTCCTGGCCTACTACGTCCACGAGCATCCGGTGAAACGGATCGCCCAGGACTTGGGCTGCGCCGAAGGAACCGTGAAAGCCACCCTGTTCCAAAGCCTTCAGAAACTCCGCAAGACCCTTGGACCCCAGCCATGACCGCCTCCTCTGACCCCCAGCGCCTCGATCCCCAGAGCCCCCTCGGGCCCATGGACGAAGCCCGCCTGTTCGAGCTGCTGGAGCAGCCGGAACGCTGGCCCGAGGATCCGACCACCCAGGCCGAATTGGCCGGGTTGCTCGAATTGCACCTGGCCCTCGGAAGTCATGCCTCGGCCCTCACTGAAGACTTGGCCCCCGCACCGCGAGCCCGGCGAAGTGCCTACTGGCCCCTGGCCGCCGCCGCCATCCTCCTGATGGCCCTTGTCCCCACGCTCACCATCTGGCAGCGGACCCGAAGCATCCAGGCTCAGGCCCAGGACACCGCCCGCCTGGAACAGCTGGCCCAGAAGCGGACCCAGGATCGCGCCTGGATCGCCTTCTTCCGCCAAAGCACCACGCTGCTCCAGGATTTCGAGCAGAACCCCACCTTGTGCAAGAAGGGCGAGGAGGACCGTCGGCAGGAACGCGAGATGGCTATGGCCCTGCTTGAAGCCAGCCATCAGCTCGCTGCCCAGGGAGCCCCCATCAAGGAGGCGGAAATCATCCGCGCCAGCCTCCACTCCTGGCTGTCCGAGGTCGCCTTCGAAGACAACTGCCTGACGGTGGAACGGGCCCAGGAACTGAGGCAATGGGCCGCCACCCACAATCTGGAAAACCAGTCTGAGCGCATGGAACGCCGCCTTCGTGGAGATGGCGCATGATCCTGAGCGTTCTGTTGGTGATCCCCGCGCTGGCAGGTCCCGCGCCTCTGGAGCCCGCGCTGCTCGTCGCGTCAGAGAACCCTGCGGACGCCCTGTTCCGGCAGGGTCGGGATCTCCGCTACGCCCAGCGCTGGTTTGAGGCCGCCGAAGCCTACCGATCCCTGCTGCGCGAATTCCCCTCCTCCTCCCGCGCTGCGGATGCCCGCTACTGGCTGGCTTCCAGCCTTGAACAGGATCAGCGCTGGGACGATGCCGCCGAAGCCTACACCGAATTCCTGGCCAAGCATGCCGATCAGCGGCTGCTGGGCAAGGAGGCCCGACTCAACCGGGTGCGCTGCTGGGGCATCCGCCAATGGGACAGCCCAGTGGCCACCGCTGGCCTGGTGAGCGCCCTTTCGGATGACCGCGAAGAGGTGCGCGTGGCCGCGGCCCTGCAGCTGGCCAAGCGGCGGGATGCCCGGGCGATCCCCGTGCTTCAGGCCGGCATCAAGGTGGACGGGTCTTCCGAGGCCTGCCGTTTGTCCCTCCAGGCCATGGGCGTGCAGCCCCAGATGGCCGGCCCCACCCAGGGACGTTTTCTCGTGGTGCGGGTGAAGGAGCGCGGCAAGGCCGAGGCCCTCACCGTGCGCCTGGCGCTGGGGCTGGCCCGGGCCGTGGGCGGCTACCTTTCCGACGAGCAACTGCGCCAGGCCAAGAAGAAGGGCGTCGACATGGAACGGCTCATGGAACAGGCCCTCAACGCTCCCAAGGGCACCGAGCTCTTCAGCCTCGATGACGGGAAGAGCACGGTCACGGTGACGGTGGAGTAGAAGCCTTCAGCTAAGCTGGAAGGCCGAGGGTCCATGTCCAGCATCCGCCGTTTCTACCGGGAGCACCTGCTCCGGTTCCTCCCCGCCATCCTGGGCGGCATGCTCCTGTTGCTGGCGGCGGGGCTCTGCCAATCGCTGCTCATCGGCAGCCTCAACTTCGTCTTCAAGGACAACCTGCACATGGCCCCGGCCGGTGCCAAGGCCACGGGCGCCTTCGCCGCCCTGGACCACCTAAAACTCTGGCTCATGGCGCACATGCCCCAGCGCGCCGACCTGCAGCAGAGCAGCCGGTTCGTGCCCATCCTCCTCATCAGCCTCTTCCTGATGAAGGGACTCCTGGGCTATGCCGGCACCCTGCTCATGGTCCGCTCCGGCATCCGAGCCACCCAGGCCCTGCGGGAACGGCTCTTCGCACACCTGCTGGATCAGGAGCCCGGGTTCTTCCAAAAGCATCCCGTGGGTGAGCTCATCACCCGCTGCATCTCCGATGTGGGTGCGGTGCAGGGCATCGCCAGCAACCAGCTGGCTGAGGCCGTGCGGGAAATCTGCCTGGCCGCCGCCATGATCGGGGCCCTGCTTTGGATGGACTGGAAGCTCTCGTTGACCCTCTTTATCGCAGGTCCCCTGGTGGTCATCCCGGTGCGGAAGCTCAGCCGCCGCATCCGCGCCGTGAACCACCGCAACCAGGAAGCCTCCAGCCAGCTGCTGCAGCGCCTCAAGGAGGTCTTCAGCAACATCCGCGTGGTGCTTGGCTTTGCGAGGGAAGACTTCGAAGTCCAGCGCTTCCGGAAGCAGAACTACGAGCTCTATCGGCTGGGCATGAAGAGCGCCCGCGCCTCGGCCCTTTCCACGCCCATCATGGAACTGGTGGGCGGCTGCCTGCTCGCGTCACTGGTGGCCTATGCCTCTGCCGAGATCCACTCGGGTCGGCTGTCTGGCGCGGACTTCTTCACCTATCTCCTGGCCGTGTACCAGCTCTACGATCCCCTGCGCCGGCTCACCAAGCTCAACAACGAGGTGCAAGTGGCCACGGCCAGCCTGGACCGCGTCTACAGCATGCTGGAGCGCCACAGCGAGCTCACCGTGCCCGCGGAGCCGGCGGTGGTGCCACTCCATCCCAAGAACCTGCGCTTCGAGGATGTCGAATTCACATACGATGACAAACACCCGGTGCTGCGCGGCATCAACCTCGAGATCCGCTCCGGCGAGACGGTGGCCCTGGTGGGCGGCAGCGGCGGCGGCAAGACCACCCTGGTCAACCTCGTGCCGCGTTTCTTTGATCCCACGGCGGGTCGGCTCACCCTGGATGGCACGGACCTGCGCGACTTCGATCCGCGCGAGCTGCGGAAGATCATCGGCATCGTCACCCAGGAGACCCTGCTCTTCATGGACACAGTGCACGACAACATCGCCTACGGCATGCAGGCCAGCCGCGAGGCGGTCATCGCGGCGGCGAAGAAGGCCCACGCCCACGACTTCATCATGGCCCTGCCCAAGGGCTACGACACGCCCCTGGCCGAGACCGGCTCCAGCGTCAGCGGCGGTCAGCGCCAGCGCCTCGCCATCGCCCGGGCCCTGCTGCAGGACCCACCCATCCTCATCCTCGACGAGGCCACCAGCGCCCTCGACACCGAAAGCGAGCGGGCCGTGCAGGCGGCCCTCGAAACCCTCATCCAGAACCGCACCACCCTGGTGATCGCCCATCGCCTCAGCACCATCCAGCGGGCCACGCGAATCTGCGCCCTGAAGCAGGGCCGCATTGTCGAGCAGGGCACCCACGACGACCTGCTGACCCTTCAGGGTGAGTACGCGCGCCTGCACAAGCTGCAGTTCGCCGAGGCCTGAAGCGGTCCAGATGCTGCGCTCCGACTTCCACTTCGACCTGCCGCCGGAACTCATCGCGCAGCACCCGACCTCGGAGCGCGATGGCGCACGCCTGCTGGTGGTGGATGCACGGTCCGGAACCTGGTCCCATCGGACCATCCGCGACCTGCCGGAACTCATTCCAGCAGGGAGCCTCTGTGTGCCGAACGACGTGCGCGTCCGCCACGCCCGGCTCTTTCTTCGTCGCGGCGGCGGAGGCGCCGGCGAGGCCCTGTTGCTCCGCAGCCTTGGTGCCGGTGTCTTCGAGGCCATGGTGAAACCGGGCGCGCGCCTGAAGCCTGGCGCCTCAGCCACAGTGGTGGATCCTGGATCCGGCTCCGAATTGGCCCGCCTTGAGGTGCTCGACACGCTGCCCGAAGGCCTGCGGGCTGTGCGGGTCCATGCCGATCACGATCTGGACTGGGACGAGATCGACCGCATCGGCCGTCTGCCGCTGCCGCCCTACATCGAACACCTGGCCGATGGCGAAGACGAAACGCGCTACCAGACCGTGTTCGCCGCGCGGGAAGGCGAAGCTGTCGCGGCTCCCACGGCGGGACTCCACTTCACGCCGGACCTCATCGCCGCCTTGAAAGCCGGTGGCTGCGGCTGGGAGCCCGTGCGCCTGCACGTGGGCCTGGGCACCTTCCGCCCCATGACCGCCGAGCGCCTCGAAGACCATGCCATGCACGAGGAGCGCTTCGAGATCCCGGAGCGGACGGTCGCCCTCCTCGAACCAATCTTCCACGATCGATCCCGCCCCATCCTCTGCGTGGGCACCACCTCGCTGCGCACCCTCGAAGGGGCCTGGGATGGCACTCGCCTCGCCCGGGAAGGGGCCACGCGGCTCTTCATCACGCCGGGCTACCGGCTTCGCACCGCCGACCATCTCCTCACCAACTTCCACCTGCCGGAAAGCACCCTCTTCGTGCTGGTATCGGCGCTGCTGGGAACCGAGGTGGCCCAGGCCGCCTACGCCGAGGCCGTGCGCGAGCGGTACCGGTTCTTCAGCTACGGCGACGCCATGCTGATCCTGAACGCGCGCCGTTCCGGCTGATAAACGGGGAAAAGTAGAAGCGCGGCTTGGCTGCGATTCTGCGCGGGGGTCCCGAGGGGAGGCTCCAGGTCCACGAGGCACAGGCGAGTGGGAGCAACGCAGGACGTTGCGTCACATGGAGGCGCAGCGCGGAACCCCCAGACCGTTACAGGTAATCCACAAACTGGTGGATCACGGGGATGCGGTGCTTCTTGCCCTTGGTGGCCTGCAGGATGCTGGTCACGGACATGCCCAGGCACCAGAGCAGCCAGAGCGGCAGGAAGAACCGCGTGGAGACAGATCCGAAGATGGGGAAGAGCCCGACGATCACCATGGCCAGGGTAAAGACGCATTCCGCAAAGGCCAGGATCACGCCCTGGCGCGCATGCCACAGGAGTTCCGCATCCTCGCGATTCCGCATGTAGGGCACGAAGGCCCAGGGCCCTGCGTAACACAGGATCAGGTCTCGCAGGCGCTCCCCCACATAGAGGGGGGTCGGGGCATCCAGGGGCACGGCAACCTCCGGATTGAGAATAACCCATGGCGGGTTAAACCCTGTGGTGCCTGTTCGTGTCACAGATCTACATCTAAAGATCTACAAGTCTTGATCTTGACCAAATTCATGCCTCGCCCATCCTGATCCCACCCCTCCCGGAGCCCCATGCGTTTCGTCGTTCCTGCCCTGTGTCTCTTGGTGCTTGCGACCGCCTGCGGAGGCGGGGGCTCAGCCACCACGCCCCTACCCACACCGCCCCCAACCACCACCTGCCCCATCACCGTGGCCAAGGCCAGTCCCTCCTTCAGCGCCGATCTTGTTCCGGCGATCCAAAGCAGCTGTGGCTCCGCCACCACGACCTGCCACGGCGGGGCATCCCCCACGGGCCACGTGAGCTACTCGGGAACGGCCGCCCAGATCCACGCCGAGCTCGTCAATGGCGTGCCCGCCAACGCCCCGGCCGGTTGGGTTCTCGTCAAGCCTGGGGATCCCGCGCACTCCTGGATCATCGAGAAAGTCAGCAAAGATCAGCCGGGTGGAACCGGCTATGGAACGCGCATGCCCCAGGCGGCACCCAACCTTTGCCAACCCACCATCGACACGCTCTCGGCTTGGATCAGCGCCGGGGCCCCCAGCAACTAGGAGCCCTTCATGGCCGTCCTGACCGCCATTACCAGTTGGACCCTCGCCGATGTCCAGCACTTCGCCCGCCGGGCTGGCTTCGGCCTCACGCCCACGGACGCTACGGCCCTGCAGGCCCAGGCGCCCGCCACCGCCATCGACGCCTGGATCGATGGAACCGGAGCCGCCTACGATGTCACCGCCTTCACGGCCGCCCTCGCGATGGCTGATGTGGTGGCCGAGCCGCTCGTCACGGCCAATGCCAATGACCCCGGAAGCGTGAACGTCCCCGCCGTGGCCGCGCCCCATGCCTTTCTCACAGAGGGGGCCGATGCCTGGCGGAACAACCTCAACACGGCCCAGGCCCTCTGGGCCTGGCGGATGCAGCACAACCCCTATGCCTTCCAGGAAAGGATGGGGCTCTTCTGGCACAACCTCTTCGCCACCGGCTGGCACAAGGTCAACAACGCCGCCCTGATGCTCAAGCAGATCCAGCTGTTTCGCAGCCAGGGACTGGCCAAGTTCGATGATCTGCTGGTGGCGGTCAGCAAGGACCCGGCCATGTGCATCTGGTTGGATTCGGTGCTCAACAACGCCTCGGGCACCAGCGTCCCCAATGAAAACTATGCCCGCGAGGCCATGGAGCTCTACAGCCTGGGCGCCGACAACGGCTACAACCAGACCGACATCACGCAGCTGGCTCTGGCCCTCAGCGGCTGGAGCTTCACCTTCGCCGAGGCCGACTACATCGCGAATCCAGCGAGCCCTTCCCAGAAAGTCCCGGCGGACGGTCGCTTCCGGGTCTATGACGGCAGCTCCATCGCCCCGGATACCCGCGTGTATTACGGGGGCAGCCGCACAACCTCGACCAACATGCACCGCACCGGCACCATCAGCCTGTTTGGGCAGACGCTCGACATCACCGCCACCACGAATGGGTGGGCCAAGGGTGAGAATGCGCTGCGCAGCATCATCTCCGTCCGCGGGGCCAACTGCGCCCAGTTCCTCGCCAAGCGCCTGCTGACCCACTTCGTCACCACCGGTTATGTCGCCCAGGATCTCAACGATGTGGCCGCCATGATCCAGGCTTCGAGCTTTGATCTGCGCGCGGTGATGAAGACCCTTCTGAAATCCCACTATTTCTTCGACCCAGCCAACCGCTATGCCCTGGCCGAGGGCCCGGTGTCCTGGGTGGTGCGGGCCAGTCGCATGCTCTGCCCCTCCCTGACCGCCGCCAGTGCGCAGACGCCCAAGGGGTTCCCCGCCTGGCGACTGGTCACCAACAATGCCAACACCTTCGATCAGACCGGCATGAAGCTGCTGGATGCCGGTGGCCCCAACGGCTGGAAGGAACATACGGCCTGGCTCAACAGCAACACCATGCGCTACCGCACCAAGGTGGCCGCAGCGCTGGCTCTGAACGAGACCCGCGCGTCCAACGGAACCACCTACCCCTTGTTCCCCACTTTGGTCACCACGGACTGGTTCCCCACCGCTCCGGCCACCGCCCAGGCCGTCTATGATCGCCTGGTGGCCCTGCTCCAGCCCGGCCCCGTTCCTGCCAGCGTCTCTGCGGCGTGGCTGACCGCCTTATGGCCATCCACCTTCACCTGGGATGCGGCCTCGCAGACCAAGGCGCGGGAGCTGGCCTTCCTCATCCTCTGCGCGCCTGCGGGCCAACTCTATTGACGGGGCGACGATGACCACGCGACGCGAATTCATCCAGACCCTCGGCGCCACCGGCGCTGCTCTTGCAGGACTGACGGCCTGCAGTGGCGGGGGGAAGAGCTCCGGCGGCGGTGGCAGCACCACGCCGCCGCCCACGCCCGTACCGGCTGCTCCCATCCTTGTCATCGTGAACATCGATGGTGGCTACGATTGGCTGAACGTGATGCCCCCCAACGGCGGTGGGAATCTCGGGGTGTACCAGACCAAGCGTGCCACCCTCGGCATCATCGATGCGGCGCTGCTCACGGACCTGGGCAGTGGCGCGGCGCTCAACAAGGATTTCATCGGGATGGATGTGCTGCACGGCATGGGCCGTGTGGCCTGGATCCCGGGCATCGGCATGCCCAATCCCAACCTGTCCCACTTCACGTCCATCGACTTGTGGGGCCAGGGCGCCGCTGTGCCCGCTGGAACCGGCTGGCTGGGCCGCTTTGCCGATACGGCCTTCAGCGCCACCGGCGATGTGCTGCGCGGTCTCACCGTGACTTCGGACCTGCCCGTGATGCTCAAGGGCGCGAGTCGGAGCTTCGTGTCCATCCCCAGCGCCGGAGGCTATGTCTTCCCTTCCTACCTGCTCTCCGGCAGTGCCGTACCGGATGCCGCCACCCTGGAAACCGGGTGGGGCAATGCGCTCACAGCCACCAGCGCCGACCCTGGTTATGTGTCTGCCGCCCTGGCGGGAAAGCTGTTCTTCGACGCGCAGAACAACGCCGCCTTTGGCACCGGAGGCTCCCTCACCGCCCGCACCCCGAGCGTGCCCTACCCGGGCGATGCGGCCTACCCGGTGACCCGACTCAGCGGAGCGGCGCTCACCAGCGGCCTCAGCAATCAGTTCAAGCTCATCGCTCAGATGATCGCGGCGGGGTTGCCGACCCAGGTGTACTTCTCCCGCCTCGGAGGATGGGACACCCACAGCAACCAGGCCGTGGATCACCCGAACCTCCAGCGCGCCCTGGGGGGTTCCATCAAGGCCTTCTACGACGACCTCGCCAGCATCACCACCGCCTCCGGCATCGCGCAAGACCGCGTGATGATTCTGGCTTACAGCGAGTTCGGTCGCCGGGTGCAGGAGAACAACGGCGGCACCGATCATGGCACCGCGGGCCTGTCCTTCTGTGTGGGCAAAGCCGTGAAAGGTGGGCTTTACGGCGGCTATCCCGATCTGAGCAACCTGGACGGCAACGGCAACATGAAGTTCACCACCGACTTTCGGAGCCTCTACGCCACCGTGCTGGAGCGCTGGCTGGGCCAGGCGGCCACCACCACCGATACCTTGCTGGGTTCCGCCTATCCGAGGTTGGGATTCCTCTAGGAGTGTGTCCAGGTCAGTGCTTGCGCAGCACCACCAGCAGGGCCATCAGCAGCACGAAGCCCGCGTAGACCTGCTTCAGCCGGACACCGTGCGTGCGCGTGGCCATGCGGGCCCCGGCGAAGCCACCCACCGCAAACCCCAGGGCCACCGCCCCGATGATCACCCAGGGCAGGCCGCCCTGGGCCTTGGCGTAGATGTAAACGCCCGGCAGGCCGATGGGCGGCAGCAGCATCATGAGGCTGGTGAGCTGGGCCTCGTGCTGGGTCATGCGGGCCCGCGATGCCAGCAGGGGAATCACCACCACCGCGCCGCCAAGCCCCGTCAGACCGGATACCACGCCGGCCAATAGGCCGATGGGCAGGCCCCAGGACCACATGCCCGTCAGGTCGAAGGGAGTGGCGCCGCGATCCACGGGGGGTGCCTCCTCCCGCAGGAAGGTCCGCACCGCCAGGACCACCAGGAAGCCCGCGTAGCCCCAGCGCAAGCCCTCGGAGGGGATGAGGTTGGCCACCAGGGAGCCCCCGGTGATGCCGAAGAGGAAGGCCAGGATGAGCACGCCCACCAGCCGGAGGCTCGTGGTGATGCCCCTCCGCCGGTACTGCAGCACGGCGGGCAGCCCCGTGGGCAGCAGCATGGCCGCCAGGGTGGCGCCCTGGGCGCGGTGCTGGTC
>Ga0302263_10000254_pt1 | contig 20992 bp, 18 predicted proteins | sample II_Fen_N1_4_FD_194564 | JGI IMG/M metagenome (GOLD analysis project Ga0302263, IMG submission 194564) | Peat permafrost microbial communities from Stordalen Mire near Abisko, Sweden - II_Fen_N1_4 | ecosystem: Environmental > Terrestrial > Soil > Wetlands > Permafrost | place: Sweden: Abisko... | reverse complement strand
GGCGCGGCGCGAAGTCGGACACTTCGGTCTTGGCTTCGCCCATCGCTTCTTGCATTTTGCCCAGAATGTGCATGCGCGCTTCCTTGGCCTGAGCCAAAGCAACCTGCATGATTTCCTTGGTGATGCCCTGGATTTTGATGTCCATCTGCAGCGCGGTGATACCGAACGTGGTGCCAGCCACCTTGAAGTCCATGTCGCCCAGGTGATCTTCGTCGCCCAGAATGTCGGTCAGCACGGCAAAGCGGTTGTCTTCCTTGATGAGACCCATGGCGATACCGGCCACATGGGCTTTCATCGGCACGCCAGCGTCCATCAAGGACAGGCAGCCGCCGCAAACAGATGCCATCGACGAGGAGCCGTTGGACTCGGTGATTTCGCTGACCACGCGCATCGTGTAGGGGAAATCTTCCTTGTTTGGCAGCACGGCGATCAGCGCGCGCTTGGCCAGACGGCCGTGGCCGATTTCGCGGCGCTTTGGCGAACCCACGCGGCCGGTTTCGCCAGTGGCGAACGGAGGCATGTTGTAGTGCAGCATGAAACGGTCTTCGTAGTCGCCGCTGAGCGCGTCAATGCGCTGCGCGTCGCGCTCGGTGCCCAGCGTGGTCACGACCAGCGCCTGAGTTTCGCCGCGTGTGAACAGGGCCGAACCGTGGGTGCGCGGCAGCACGCTGTTGCGGATTTCGATGGCGCGCACGGTGCGTGTGTCGCGGCCGTCAATGCGCGGCTCGCCGGCCAGAATCTGGCTGCGCACGATCTTGGCTTCGATGTCGAACAGCATGCCTTCAACGGTCACACCGTCAAATGCCACGCCTTCGGCCTTCAGCGCGGCCATCACGTCGGCATAAGCGACGCGGCAGGCTTGCGTGCGCGCTTGCTTGCTGCGAATTTGGTAAGCGGCTTGCAGCTTGGCACCGGCGAGTTCATTGACCTTGGCGATCAGCGGCTCGTCCTTGGCGGGTGCTTGCCAGTCCCAGACTGGTTTGCCAGCGTCGCGCACGAGTTCGTGAATCGCGTTGATGGCGATGTTGCCCTGCTCATGGCCAAACACCACGGCGCCGAGCATGATTTCTTCGGACAGTTGCTTGGCTTCGGACTCGACCATCAGCACGGCGGCTTCGGTGCCGGCGACGACCAGATCCATGCTGGAGTCTTTCAGCTGGGTCTTGCCGGGATTCAGCACATACTCGCCGTTGATGTAAGCCACGCGGGCGGCGCCAATCGGGCCATTGAACGGAATGCCGGACACCGACAGCGCCGCGCTCGAAGCGATCAGCGCCGGGATGTCGCCTTCGACTTCAGGGTTCAGCGACAGCACATGGATGACGACCTGCACTTCGTTGAAGAAGCCTTCAGGAAATAGCGGGCGAATCGGGCGGTCGATCAGGCGCGAGGTCAGGGTTTCAAACTCGCTGGGGCGGCCTTCGCGCTTGAAGAAGCTGCCGGGAATGCGGCCAGCGGCGTAGGTTTTTTCCAGGTAATCGACGGTCAGCGGGAAGAAATCCTGGCCGGGCTTGGCGTCGCTCTTGGCGACGACGGTGGCCAGCACGACGGTGCCATCCATGTCAACCAACACGGCGCCGCCAGCCTGGCGGGCGATTTCGCCGGTTTCCATCGTGACCTTGTGCTGGCCCCATTGGAAAGACTTGGTAACTTTATTGAAAATGCTCATATTTTTCTCTACTGGGTTTTCAGGTGCCTGTGGGGCATCCGACAAAGCGCATAAGGCTGCGCCCAAAGCCCGGAGTAAAGGCTGGCTGAACACGATGCCATTCCAGAAAAACCGACATTGACTGGCTTTTTTTTGGAATGACACAGCGCGTGCCCGCTAAACCCAACCCCGAAATCATCGTCCATGCAAACATGCATTTCTGAATATCAATACGTTTTTGCACTTTTAAAGTGCAAAACGCCTGAGCTAGAAAACTAACTCAGGCGTTTTTTACGGGGGTTACCGATTATTTACGCAGGCCAAGCTTGGCGATCAGTGCAACGTAACGGGCAGCGTCTTTGGACTTCAGGTAGTCCAGCAGCTTGCGGCGACGGCTCACCATGCGCAGCAGGCCACGGCGACCGTGGTGATCTTTGGCGTGGGTCTTGAAGTGGGGCATCAATTCATTGATGCGGCCGGTCAGCAAGCCGACCTGGACTTCTGGACTACCGGTGTCGTTTTCGGAGCGGGCATTGCTCTGGACAATCTCGGCCTTGATGGATTTTGCAATCATGTTTTTCCTCTTGCAACGGTGTTGCACTTGCGAGAAAAGCAGTGTTCCCACTATTGGGATTTGACCGCTTTCGTCGTGTTGTCTGCGAATGGATTGGCATCTTTTTAGACGCCCACCGCGTTGCGCAGAGCCGCTAATTATAGCCCACTGGCCAAGTCTCGCGACTGGAAAAACCGCCGCCAAGCCACAACGCCACCGGCGCGCTCGGCTTCAGATTCCCCTGATCAAGGCCGCGCCATCGTGCAGCTGTGCGGCTGCTCGGCACGCTGGGCAGAAATCGTCTTGATGACGCGAAAGCCGTAGCCTGAGCCTTCCACATCAAACCTGACACCGGGCGCACCCTGCTTGTCCATCACCGCCACGGCCAAAGGCTGCTGGAACTGGTGATCAGCGGCGCGCATTGCGCCCTGAAAGCCGGACAAATTGACCGTCGCCCGCTCCATGCTGCCTGCCAGCGCCGCAGCCTCAGCCGTGCCTGCTTTTTCAAGGCTTTGGGTCAGAGCCTCAACCATCAGCTGCATGCGCAGATGCACATAGTCGTCCTGCGGCTTGGGAAAACGCTGGCGAAAGGACTGGTAAAACCGCTCCGATGCCGCGCCCAGCGTGTTCGGGAACCAGTCGGCCACGGCAATCACCTTGCCCACACCCGCATCCGCCAGCGTCGCGGGCACGCCCAGCGCGTTGCCGTAGAAGGTGTAGAACTTGCCTTCGTAGCCGACTTCCTTCGCGGCCTTGATGAGCAGCGTCAAGTCGTTACCCCAGTTGCCGGTCAGCACCGCTTGCGCGCCGCTGGCCTTGATTTTGACGGCGTAGGGAATGAAATCCTTGACGCGGCCCATCGCGTGCAACTCGTCGCCGACGATTTGCACATCGGGGCGCTGGGCGGCGAGCTGCTTGCGCGCCTCGCGCAGCACGGCCTGGCCAAAGCTGTAGTCCTGGCCGATCAAATAGACTTTTTTCAGCGCCTTGTCGTCCTTCAAAACGTCCATCAGCGCGGCCATGCGCATGTCGGCGTGGGCGTCAAAGCGGAAATGCCAGTAGCTGCATTTTTCATTCGTCAGGCTCGGATCGACCGCCGAGTAATTGAGAAAAACCACGCGCTTGCTCGGCTCGCGCTCGTTGTGTTTGTTGATGGCGTCAATCAGGCCCGCCGCAATCGCCGATGAGTTGCCTTGCGTGATGACCGTCACGCCGTCGTCGATGGCCGAGCGCAGTGCTGCCAGCGCCTCTTCGTTCTGGCCCTTGCTGTCGTAACGCTGCACGGCCAGCGGATGCGCGCCGTCGGTCAGCTTGACGCCGCCGCGCGCGTTGACGCGCTCGGTGGCCCAGACGAGGTTGCGAAACACCGCTTCGCCGGTGTTGGCAAACGGGCCGGACAGGCTTTCGATCAGCGCAATGCGCACGGGCGGCTTGGTCGCTGGTTGGGCGTGGGCGGCGAGCGTGGCGCTCAGGCTCAGCGCCAGCGCCATGCGTTTGAAAAGTGGGGGCATGAACACGGTAAATTCCTTAAAGGGCAGCTTGAATCCATTGGCCGCACGGTTTTTTCTGCACCCGGTCGTCACGAAGAAAGCTGCGAAGTGTAAAACGCCCGCCGCAGGTTCAGGTGCCAGCGCGGTGATCAAATTGCGCAGCTTGGCAACACGACGGGCGCACTGAATCTATCGCGAAAAACTCAGGCAGCGCACCGAATCAGGCTGTGACAGGGTTTTCCGAGTACAGGGCATCGAGTCCCCAGCGCGGCTTGACATCGAAGGTGTAGCCGCTTTGCAGCGTCTCCAGCCCCGCCTGCAAGCGCATGCCCGCCGCCATCGCAATCATCGCGCCGTTGTCGGTGCAGAACTCCAGCTCCGGGTAATGCACGCGGATGCCGCGCTGCTGGCAAACCGCATTGAGCTGGTTGCGCAGCAGTGCGTTGGCTCCAACGCCGCCCGCCACCACCAGCCGCTTCAGGCCGGTTTGCGACAAAGCGGAAAGCGTTTTTTTGATCAACACATCAACAATCGCCGCCTGCGTGGACGCGGCCAGATCGGCCTTTCGGTTTTCCAACTCGGGGCCGAGCTTTTTGGCCTGCGTCAGCACCGCCGTTTTCAGCCCGGCAAAGGAAAAATCCAGATTGCCGCTGTGCAGCAAGGGCCGGGGCAGCTTGAAAGCTGCGCCGTCGCCCTGCTGGGCCAGTTTGGACAGGTGCGGGCCGCCGGGATAAGGCAGGCCCATCAGCTTGGCCGATTTGTCAAACGCCTCGCCCGCCGCGTCGTCGATGGTTTCGCCAAGCAGCTCGTAGCTGCCGACGCGGTCCACGCGCATCAATTGCGTGTGGCCGCCCGACACCAGCAGCGCCACAAAAGCGAACTCCGGCGGGTCGGCGCTCAAAAAGGGCGAAAGCAAATGGCCTTCCAGATGATGCACGCCCATCACGGGTTTTCCCAGCGCAGCGGCCAGCGCGCAGGCCACGCCCGCGCCGACCAGCAGCGCGCCCGCCAGCCCCGGCCCGCGCGTGTAGGCCACCACGTCCACATCGGCGAGCGTTCGCCCGGCTTGCGCCATGACTTCCCGCGTCAGCGGCAGCACACGCCGGATGTGGTCGCGGCTGGCCAGTTCGGGCACCACCCCGCCATAGGCCTGGTGCATGGCGATTTGGCTGTAGAGCGCATGCGCGAGCAGGCGCGGCACGCCGGGCGCGGTCGTATCGACCAGCGCCACGCCGGTTTCATCACAACTCGATTCAATTCCTAGTACAAGCATGGGGCAAGTGTAAGGTTTAGCCAGATGCCCGCGCAGCCGGGACCATTCACCGCTTCAAAGTGCTGGCGCTGATGCTGGTGATGCTGGTGATGCTGGTGATGCTGGCACTGATGCAGCTGGCGCTGGCACTGGCGCTGCTGACTCCGATACTGGGACTGGCTCAGGGACTAGTGCTGGCTCAGACTTGATGAGGTAGGGCTCAATCTGCTCGAAGTTCAGCTCTTTTTCCAACTGGCAGCCTTCAACGCTGATGCGTTGGTTTTGAATCTTTTCAAAAATCGCCTGCAACTCCGGCGCAGGCGAGGCAATTTTCCAGATCCGGCCCTCGTCATCCGTCACCGCCCACCAAGTGCTGGGCTCTGCACCTTTAAGGGTCAAAGGGCCGGAAATATGCACGGCGGGGAGATCCGTCCCCTCGCAAGCATGACCGACACTGACGGCCAGGGCCAACAGGCCCAGCGCCAGCACCCCACGCACCAGTGCCGCGCCAGCAAAGGGACCGGCGCTCATTGGATGATCACCGTCAAGCTGGTGTTGGCGGGCACCACCACACCGCTACGCACATAGCTGCTCCCAGCCGAAATGGTGTCGCGCCGGAAAAGGTGGGACGTGGCTTGGTAACCTGAAGTCGGCGTTTTTGGTGACGCAATGGAGAGGGCTGACAGGTCTTTGGCTTGCAAACTGTAGCCATCTACCGTTTTGGCCGGATAGCCGTAACCCGAAGGCACGCCGACAGCGGGGAGACGGCCAAACAGCGTCGTGCCGAAGCGGGCGAAATCATCGCTGAAACCAGCGCCCCCTTCGCCTCTGATCAGCCCGTCCAGACATTCCTGGCTGCTCAAGGTTGATGTAGCGGGAACGCCAGTGCCGCAAGAATCAACCAGTTTTTGGTAAATCGACAGGCCGTAGCGACGGTTCAGGAAAGCGCCAAAACCCGCGCCCATCGCATAGTGGACTGATGCGCTCGTCAATGTCGGCCAGTTGATGTAGCTGACATCGCCACCCGAGGTCAGGTAAACCGGCAGGCGCTCGCTCAAGGCTTTGTTGTAGCCGCCAATGACGGCGGGCGCAACAATATCCTCTGTCATCATGGCCGTGGTTTCTTCCAGCCAGGTGTCGTGAACCACGCTTCTGGCTACCGAACGCTGGTAGAAATTGACCATGTGGGTGGTCTCATGCAGCAGCGTGGAGGTGGCGAACTTGATGTCGTTTTGAACCTGACTGGCATTGATGAAAAATGCCAGTGCCTCGTTTGAACTCGAAAATGATGACTTGAGTTTGGTATCTTCCCCAAAGAAATAACCCGCCCACTGGCTGCTGGTCGGCACATCAAGCACGACGACATTCACGTCCTGCATTACAGAGCCCTCCTGAATGTATTCAGGATGAAACGCCGACTCAGCACCCCAGACATCGCCGAGCAACTTGGTGATTCGGGTCAGACCGCCGTTGTCGCCGCAATAAGACGTTTGCAAGCTGTTCAGCGCCGTCGTCCAACTTGTACTGGTGAAGGTGCCTGAATAGATGACATTGGGGTCCACCCACCACACCACACGGCGCCCGCTGGGCAGCGTACACACGGCATTGACCGTCGTCGTGTAGGGCACCGGGGTGCCTTCAAAATTTTCGTTCCATGATCGGGTCGTGCCCACCACGGGTGGAAATGACAGCAGGTCCGCCGCTGCCGCCGACCGACGCTTCAGATCGGCGGCGGGACCAGCCGCCAGGCGCTGGCGAATCAGTCCGGTGGCCAGCGCCCGGTTTTTTTCCAGCATCCCGGCGTGGGCGTCGTCCTGCGCATGCTGATGCACGGATGCCGCTTCGAGGGGAATCCCCGCATCGGCCAGCGCCGCAGGGATCGCTGACGAACCCAGCGTACCGAAACTGGGCTGCGCCGCAGTGCTCGCCGAACCATTGGAAAACACCAGCGTAGCCGTTTTTCCGGCACTCACGCCTGCAATATTGACGTTGATGGAGGCGTCCGACGCCGAGGTATTGGCATAACGCCAAACACTGACGCCAGAGCCGCTGTAGGTCGCGCTGCCAAGGAAGCTGGCGCTGGCCGAATCGCCTGTGCTTCCGCCCCCGCCACAGGCGCTGAGCATGGCGCAAAAAATCAAGGCAAATGGGTACTTCATAGTTTTTATCCAGTATTCAGTGTCCGTGCGTGAAAACAGACGAATTTTCAGGCTGCTGTGGTTTTATCACGGCCAGCCCCTCTTCCCGGCCAAAACGCTGATGAAGGCCGTATTTTTGCGACCTTCAGGGCGCTAAGGCGGCGCGCAGCATTCCGCAAGGGCTGAAAACACCTAGCAAATGGCGCGAATCTTGCAAGGTTTTCTCCATGAAATCGCCCAATCCTTTACGCCTGGTCGTGATTGCGCCCGACTTGTCCAGCACTGATGCCAGCGATGAGTCCGCTCTGGCGCTGATTGAGCGTTCACGCCAGCTACGCATTGGCCTGCTCGAAAACGGCTACAACATCGTGGCGGCGTTGCCAGCAGACACTTTTTTAGAGCAACGCCTGGCCCAGTTGCAGCCCGACATGATCATCGTCGATGCCGAGAGCGATGCGCGCGATTCGCTGGAGCACGTTGTCATGGCCACACGCGACGCACGCCGCCCCATCGTGCTGTTCGCCAACGACAACGACACCCGCAACGTCAAAGATGCCGTGGCCGTCGGCGTCTCGGCCTACATCGTCGCGGGCCTGCCCGCCGAGCAGATCCGCCCGATTCTGGATGTGGCGATGGCCCGTTTTGAGTATGAGCAAGACCTGCGGCGTGAGCTCGCCAGCGTCAAAACCGAGCTACAAGACCGCAAAGTCATTGACCGCGCCAAGGGTCTGCTGATGCAACGCCAGAACCTGACCGAGCAAGCGGCTTATGAAAAACTGCGCAAGGCCGCAATGGACAAGGGCATGCGCCTGAGCGAAGTGGCCCAGCGCATGCTGGATGTGGCCGATCTGCTCGGCTGAGGAGCTTCCAGCATCCTCAAATGGTGCGCTGCACACATACAGTGCATGCCCGGAATTTTGTGAAATCGCCCCTTTCTCAGCATCTTTCGCTACAAATTAAATAGCACGAAATGACGATATATAAAGGCTTAAAACACGGTACTCACTAAATCATCGAAGCTATTTAGCAAGCTCCGCAAACACTGGCACAGTGTTTGCTTAAAGTAAAATCACTGGTCATGATGCTTCAACGGCGAAGTAGCATGACCCCAAGAACAAAGGCGTTCGTCCCCTATTCACCTCAAACGTGGATACCGGGTCGAGCGCTTTTTTGTTTTCTTTTTTTAATTTCTGGAGTCGCTGACATGACAGACCTGCTGAAGTCCTCATTAACCCGCCGCAGCGTGCTGCAAACCGCTGCCGTGGGTGCCATTGGCATCAACCCGGCGCTGCGCGCCGCCGTCTATGCAGGCGGCTCCGACGCGCCGGAGAAAAAAGAAGTCAAGATCGGCTTCATCCCGCTGACCGACTGCGCCTCGGTGGTGATGGCCTCGGTGCTGGGCATCGACAAAAAATACGGCGTGACCATCATCCCAAGCAAGGAAGCCTCCTGGGCCGGTGTGCGCGACAAGCTGGTCAACGGCGAGCTGGACTTTGCCCATGTGCTCTACGGCCTGATCTACGGCGTACACCTCGGCACGGCAGGCCCGAAAAAAGACATGGCCGTCTTGATGACGCTGAACAACAACGGCCAGGCCATCACGCTGAGCAAAAAACTCGCCGACAAAGGCGCCGTCGATGGCGCCGGTCTGGCCAAATTGATGGCGTCGGAAAAGCGCGAATACACCTTCGCCCAAACTTTCCCGACCGGCACGCATGCGATGTGGCTGTACTACTGGCTGGCGGCCAACGGCATCAACCCGATGTCGGGCGCGAAAGTGATCACCGTGCCGCCGCCGCAGATGGTGGCCAATATGCGCATCGGCAACATGGACGGCTTTTGCGTCGGCGAGCCGTGGAACCACCGCGCCATCATGGACGGCATCGGCGTGACAGCCGTGACGACGCAAGACATCTGGAAAGACCACCCGGAAAAAGTGCTGGGCACGACCGCCGAGTTCACCAAAAAATATCCCAACACCGCCAGGGCCGTGACCGCCGCCATCCTGGAAGCAGGCCAGTGGATTGACGCCAGCCTGAGCAACAAAAACAAGATGGCCGAAACCATCGCCAGCAAAGCCTATGTCAACACCAGCGTCGATGCGATCAACCAGCGCATTCTGGGCCGCTACCAAAACGGCATGGGCAAGACCTGGGACGACCCGAACTACATGAAGTTCTTCAACGACGGCGCGGTCAATTTTCCTTATCTGTCCGACGGCATGTGGTTTTTGACGCAGCACAAACGCTGGGGTCTGATGAAAGAGCATCCCGACTACCTGGCCGTGGCCAAGCAGATCAACCAGATCGACATCTACAAGCAAGCCGCGCTAGCGGCCAAGGTGAATGTGCCCAAGGACGTGATGCGCTCAGCCAAGCTGATCGACGGCACCGTCTGGGACGGCAAAGACCCGAAAAAGTACGCCGACAGCTTCAAGGTTCACGCCTGAGCCCAGCCCCGCCTTCATTAAACAAGCCATTAAAGAGGTCACGCCATGGTCAGTGCCGTATTTCACAGCCCGCTCGAAGCGGCTGCGCCCCCAGAGCGCAGCGCGCTCGCGTCAATAGCAGCCGAGGCCACCGGCGTTGCCGCCCCTACTATCAACATGAAAAAATCAGCCAACGCCACCACACCATCCGCACGAACTGCGTGGGATGCGTCCTTTCTCTGGCTGCGCGTCCTGCCCCCGCTGCTCGGCTTGGGCCTGCTGGTGCTGATCTGGGAGCTGGTGTCCTTTGGCACGGGCGCCAGCATTCCCTCGCCCAAAGACACCTTTTTGCAGGCCGTGACATTGTTCAGCGACCCGTTTTACCGCCACGGCCCGAACGACCAGGGCGTCGGCTGGAACGTGCTGTCCTCGCTGCAGCGCGTGGCCGTCGGCTTTGGGCTGGCCGCTCTCGTGGGGATTCCTGTCGGTTTCATGATTGGCCGTTTTGCGTTTCTGAGCCGCATGTTCAACCCGCTCATCAGCCTCTTGCGCCCGGTCTCGCCGCTGGCCTGGCTGCCGATTGGCCTGCTGGTGTTCAAAGGCGCCGACCCCGCCGCCATCTGGACGATTTTTATCTGCTCAATCTGGCCCATGATCATCAACACCGCCGTCGGCGTGCAGCGCGTGCCGCAGGACTACATGAACGTGGCGCGGGTGCTCAACCTGTCCGAATGGAAGATCGTCACCAAAATTTTGTTCCCCTCGGTACTGCCCTACATGCTCACTGGCGTGCGTCTGGCTGTGAGTACCGCCTGGCTGGTGATCGTCGCCGCTGAAATGCTGACCGGCGGCGTCGGCATCGGCTTCTGGGTCTGGGACGAATGGAACAACTTGAACGTCAAAAACATCATCATCGCGATTTTTGTCATCGGCATCGTCGGCCTGCTGCTGGAACACGCGCTGATCCGCCTGGCCACCGCCTTCACGTTTGAAGAAGTCAAGAGCTAAAGCACCGTTTTAAGGAGCATCCCCATGACCGTCTCTGCCAACCCCCAGTACATCGACATCCAGGGTGTCGAACAGACCTTCAAGACGAAAAAAGGCCCGTTCTGCGCGCTGCAAAATGTCAACCTCAAGGTCGCCAAGGGCGAGTTTGTCGCCCTGATCGGCCACTCGGGCTGCGGCAAATCGACGCTGCTCAACCTGATCGCCGGGCTGACCCTGCCCACGCAAGGTGTACTGCTGTGCGCCAACCGCGAAATCGCTGGCCCCGGCCCGGAGCGCGCCGTGGTGTTTCAAAACCACTCGCTGCTGCCGTGGCTGACCTGCTTTGAAAACGTCTATCTGGCGGTCGAGCGCGTGTTTTCCGCCACCGAAAGCAAAGCCCAGCTCAAGGCGCGCACCGATGCGGTGCTGGCGATGGTCGGTTTGACCGCCGCCGCGCAAAAGCGCCCCGGCGAAATCTCCGGCGGCATGAAGCAGCGCGTCGGCATTGCCCGAGCCCTGTCGATGGAGCCCAAAGTGCTGCTGCTCGACGAACCTTTCGGCGCGCTGGACGCGCTGACCCGCGCCAAGCTGCAAGACGAGCTGCTGGAAATCGTCGCCAAGACCCAGGCCACTGTCGTCATGGTCACGCACGATGTCGATGAAGCTGTGCTGCTGAGCGACAAGATCGTGATGATGACCAATGGCCCGTCAGCCACGATTGGCGAGGTGCTCAGCGTCGAGCTGGCGCGCCCGCGCAACCGCGTCGAACTGGCCGAAAGCGCCGATTACCAGCAATACCGCAAGGCGGTCATCGACTTCCTCTACACGCGCCAGGCGCATGTGGAAAAGCTGACCGCCTAAAAAAAGCAACCCAAGCCGCCCTACTCTTGAAAAAGGAAGCACTCCATGTCCACTGTTTTGCCCGCCCCTAGCGTCATCCGGGCTGCCGCCCCGAAGAGCCAGCAACCCGGCCAGCAATCAGTGAGCGCGAGCAGCCTTGTATTCTTGGGCAAATACCGCGAAATCATCATTGCGGTCGCCCTGTTCCTGCTGTTCGATCTGGGCGTGCTGGTGCTGAACTTCTACACCTCGTTCAAGATTGACCAGGACACTGTCGCCATCAATCTTTCGGGTCGGCAGCGTTATGTCTCGCAGCGCATAGCGCGCACCCTGCTGGAGCTGGACGCGATGCGCAGCGCGGGCCTGCCCTACAAGCCTGAGACGCTCGCCGAGCTGCGCGCTGGCGCCCAGATTTTCGATGTCTCGCACGCGGCCTTCCGCAAAGGCGCCCTGCTCCCCGGCGGCGACGGCAACCCGGTCTATCTAGAGCCGGTGGTGTCCGAGCGCGGGCACGAACTCGAAAGCAAGGTGGAAGCACTGTGGCGGCCCTATTACGAACTGCTGCAGCCCCTGCTCGCTGGCGACAACTTCACGCCAACGCAACTGGCACAGGCGCTGGCCTACAGCCAAGCCAACAACAGCAAACTGCTGGCTATTACCAACGATTTCGTCACCGAAACCCAGCAGCTCGGCGCCTCGCGCGCCAGCGTGCTGCGCATGGTGCAGACCGGCGGCATTCTGCTGGCGCTGCTCAATTTCGCCTTCATCCTGTTTAAATTCCTGCGCCGCCTGAACACCTCGGATGCCGCTATTGAGGCAGCCACCGAAGAAAACCGCGAAATTCTCGCCAGCGTGCGCGAAGGCCTGTTTCTGCTCACGCCCGAGCACCAGCTCGGCTCGCAGCTGTCCGCCTCGACGCATGAGTTGTTCGGCAAGCAACTCGCCCCCGGCCAAGATCTGTTTGAACTGCTGTCCACGCTGGTGTCGGAAAAAGCCCTCAACGATGCGCGCGACTATGTCGAACTGCTGTTCTCGCCGCACGTCAAGGAAAAGCTGATTCAGGGCATCAACCCGCTGTCCGAGGTCGAGCTGACCGTCAAGAACCGGCTCGGCCAGGACACGACGCGCTACCTGTCGTTTTACTTCAACCGGGTGCAGGACGGCGGCACGGTGCGCCACCTGCTGGTCACGGTGCAGGACATCACCCAGAAAGTGGACTTGGAAGCGCGGCTGGCCAGCGAGCGCCAACGCTCACAAAAAGAGCTGTCCATGATGCTCAAGGCCTTCGAGACCGACCCGACGATGATGCGCCTGTTCGTCGAGCGGGCCGAAGCCTCGCTGCTGGAAGTCAACGACCTGCTGCGCAGCACCTCGTCAGCCAGCTCGGAAATTCAGGCGCTCAAGGCCATTGACGGCGCTTACCGCCGCATCCACGCGATCAAGGGCGATGCGGCCTCGCTGGGGCTGGAAATCCTGGCCTCGCTGGCGCACCAGTTCGAGAGCCAGTTGCAAAAGCTCAAAGACAGCGGCGGCGCCTCCGGCGATGCGCTGCTGGCCCTGCCGCTGCCGCTGGAAGACCTGCTGAACAAAATCGCCGCCTTGAAGACGCTGGGCCAAAAAAGAGTCGGTCCGGCCTGCGTGCTGAATGCGTGCCCGGTCGCCACCGGCCTGAATGCCGCGCTGAGCCAATTGGCCCAGGACGTGGCGGCGGACTGCGGCAAACCCCTCCAGACCAGCGTGTGCATCAGCAACGCCGAGGACATCCCGGCCCACAAGATCGACCTGGTGCGCGAAATCGCTATTCAATTGGTGCGCAATGCCGTGGTGCATGGCATCGAGACGCCCGCCGCCAGACGGGCAGCGCAAAAAGCGCCCGAAGGCCAGCTCGATGTCAACCTCAGCCGCGACGAAAGCGGCCAGTGGCTGCTGCGCGTGCGCGACGACGGCGCGGGCCTGAACCCAGCCAGAGTGCGCGAGCGCCTGCTGGCGCTGAACTGGTACAGCGCCGCGCAACTGGAGAGCTTTAGCGACAAGCAAATCCTCGCCCACATCTTCAAGCCCAGCTTTTCGACCGCCGAGACCACCACCGGCCATGCGGGCCGGGGCGTCGGCCTGGATTTGGTGCAAGCCAATGTCCAGCGTCTGGGCGCGCGCTTGCTGCTGTCGAGCGTGCCGGGCCAGCACACCGAGTTCAAGGTCTGCTTTTCAGCCTGAACGAAAAAGGGGAAAACCATGCAAAACCTGACGAGTGAAACACCATGCGACTGCTGATCGTTGACGATTCCAACATGATCCGCACCCGCATTTCCCGGGTAGTCCAGAGCGGCGGCATCAAAGGCGTGGTGCTGGCCGGACTGGCCAGAAACGGCGCCGAAGCGCTGCGCATCGCCAGAGCGGTGCGCCCCGACGTGGTGACGATGGACCTGACGATGCCCGAGATGGATGGCATCGAATGCATTGCCGCCCTGCTCAAATTCGACCCGAGCATCAGCATTCTGGTGGTCAGCGCACTGAGCGACAAATCCACCGCCATCAAGGCGCTCAAGCTGGGCGCGCGCGGCTTTGTCGCCAAGCCCTTCACCGACGAAGAGCTGCAAATCGCGCTGCTCGATGTGGCCGATGGCCGCTAAAGGGAAATGCAATGGCCAGACTCAACGACACCGATCTCAAGCTCTTCATCGACTCGATCCGCAACTACCTCAAAGTCACGACCCGGCAAGAGCCGCAGATCACATCGGCCTTTCTGGGAACAGGCCAGATTGAGGGCTTTGAATTCAATGGCCTCGTGACCTTCTCCGGCAGCCACAACGGCAACATCATCGTGTCGATGCCAGACAAGCTGGTGCGCGAAATCCTGCTGCTGCAACACGAAACTGATCTGGGCGACAGCAACTTGCTCGACGCCGTCGGCGAAATCGCCAACACACTGGCGGGCAATGCGCGCAAGGCGCTGGGCGCCGAACTGCAGATCTCCGTGCCCGTCAAGACGCAGGGAAGCGATGCCATCCAGACCCGCGTGCGCAAGCATCCCTATGTGATCACGCTGCGCTGGAATCACTACGAAGCGATGGTCTGCGTCGATATGGACCGCGCCGACTGACACACCGCTGGCGTGGCGCCGCAACTACCGACTAGGCCATGTTGTTGATGGCAAAGCTACGCAGGTAATCATCGGGCTTGGCGGGGTCAAACGTCTTGCCCATGATGCGGTGGGTGCGGTAAGCGCCTTCGGGTGGGCGCCAGCCGGAGGCCGCCATTTGCTTCTTGGCGTCGGTGAGCATGAACACCTTTTCGGCAATCTGCGGGTAATTGACCTCGCCCTTGAGGTAGCCCCAGCGTTTCATCTGCGTGAGCATCCACACGGCCATTGACTGCCACGGCATCGGGTCAAACAACACCCGGTCGGGCACGCTGCGGTTGTTGCCCAATCCATCACTGAACTTGCCCGTCATCACCTGCGTGAGCAGCTCTTCGGGCTGGTTCAGGTAAGGCGCTGGCGCAATCGCCTTGACCACCTGCTCGCGCGCGCCCGGCTGGCTGGCCAGCACTGAGGCGTTGATGACGGCGCGGTACAGCGCAGCAAAAGTGTTGGGGTTTTTCTGGATAAATTCGGTCGAGGTGCCAAAGGCGCAGCACGGGTGGCCGTCCCAGATGTCCTTGGTCAGCAGGTGAATGAAGCCCGTGCCGTCGAACACCGCTCGCTGATTGAACGGCTCGGGGCCGAGAAAACCGTCAATATTGCCCGCCTTGAGTTCAGCCACCATTTGCGACGGCGCCACCAGCTTGAGCTGGACATCGGTGTCGGGGCGAATGCCGTGCTCGGCCAGGTAGTAGCGCAGCAGAAAGTTGTGGATCGAATACTCAAACGGAATGCCCAGCTTGAAACCCTTCCAGTTCTTCGGATCGCGGTTGGCCTTGTGTTTGATGTGCAAGGTAATAGCCTGACCGTTGGTGTTCTGGATCGAGGCGACGTGCATGCTGGCCGCAGGCGAGCCCAGCCCCAGCGACATGGCCAGCGGCATGGGCGAGAGAAAGTGCGACGCATCCAGCTCGTGGCTGATCATCTTGTCGCGGATCAGGCCCCAGCCCGCCGTCTTGACCAGCTCGACATTCAGCCCCTCTTTTTGGTACAGCCCGAGCGGATGCGCCATGATCAGCGGCGTGGCGCAGGTGATGGGGATGAAGCCTACTTTGAGGTTAGGCTTTTCAAGCACAGCTTTTTTTTCCTGCGCCATCGCCTGCAAGGAGGCCACCGGCAACACGCTGGAGATGGCGGCCATCGCAGTACGCTTGCCGACGGCGCGCAAAAAACGGCGGCGCAGCGCATCTTGCGGAAACAGCGCCTTGACCAGCGCAGCTTCCAGAAAATCGTTGGAATACGCCTGCGGATCGCGAGCCGGGCTGGCGGCGGTGGCAGAAACGGCAGCGGACGCATGCTCAGCGGCACTGTGGTTTTGACCGCAGCCGCACTTGAGCATGAGCGGACGGTCTGCATCGTAGGGAGAAAAATAGTCAGACACAGTAGGCACCTTTTAATAAAGCGAAAAACAAGCATCCCTCGCAAGAGGCACGCCACCCGTGAGTCTGGCGCGCTCTAAAGTGGACACCAGACACCAGTCCAAGCAGGAGACTGTCGAAAGAAATGCGGAAAATCAGAGGCGAAGCGAAAAAGCACAAAGGAACACCCTGCGCACGACGCTCACCATTGATGACCAGCTGTTTGCCAAGGCGGTATCCTTGGCCGAGCCCGGAATCGAGAAGTCCGAGTTGCTTCGTGAATGCGTCAAGGCCTTCATCCAGCGCCAGAGCGCCCGTCGCCGTGAAGAGCCAAGCAAGCCATGAATGTGCTGGTTGAAAGCTCAGTATGGGTTGGGCATTTCAAGCAGCGTAACGATCACCTGGTTGCATTGCTTGAAGCGGGCGGCGTCGTCTGTCGCTGCTGGCGTCTGTCGTGTTGAGCGAAAAGACGCTTATCTGGACGATGGACAATCGCTTTGAATTGCTCGCAATCGCGTCAAATTGTGTGTACCGGCCAGCGTTGCACTCTTGAAAGCACCAGCATGAGAAAACAGCCCATGAACCCATCTATGAAAAAACCTTTTGACAACTTTGATCTGTCCGACTTTTGGGAGGATTCCGACTATGCACGAGAGGAGTACATAGACGATCCGCTCACAGCCGAAAAGGTCGCTGCCGTCGAGAAAAGTCTCGGCTACAGGCTGCCCGCCGCTTATATTGCGCTTTCGAAATGGCAGAACGGCGGAATTCCAAAGAGGCAGTGTCATCGCACACGCACGGGCACTTCGTGGGCCGAGGATCACATTGCCATTTCGGGTATCTACGCCATCGGTGACGCCAAGCTTTACTCGTTGCTAGGCGAGTTCCGTAGCGAATTTTGGTGTACGGAGTGGGGTTATCCGCCAATTGGCATCTACTTTGCCGATTGCCCTTCCGGGGGACACGACATGCTCTGCCTAGACTATCGCATGTGTGGTCCTGCGGGTGAACCCAGCGTCGTTCACATCGACCAAGAACTCGACTACAGGATCACGCACGTTGCCGACAACTTCGAGTCCTTCATTCGGGGGCTTGAACTCAGCGAGGTCTTCGACTGACATAGCCACATGACCCCTCTTGAAGCCATTCCACCGGTGAAAACAGGAACATGGAAATATGCGGGGACCGTCACGTGCAGTGTGCGAATCGTCCAACACGACACTTACTACGGAACCGGGGACTACGAAGACCCGCCAGAATGGGCTGATGATCGCAGTGCTGATTGCTATTATTTGTTCTTTGGCACGCCAACCGGAGAGGCGAGGTGGGTTGGCGGAGGCGTTGCGTTTTCGCTCGCCGATGCGGTCAAGATTGCGGAAGAAAAACTCGGTGCTTCACTGGTTTGGGAAACGTAATGCGGATATCCATAATGCATCCTCTTTTAACTACAGCCTCAAAATCTGAACTCATCTTCATCGCTGGGTTGGATTACGGCCAAAAACAAGACCAACACTTTGCGGCCCTGCAAGACCTTATCTTTCAGCGCAATGGTCACTTTCAAGCTGGCGACAACTGGTTTCCCTACGAAGTAATTGAGCTAGGGGCCAATGGCGTTCAAGTGGGACATGAACGCGAGTTTGTGATTTGTAGCTTGCTTGTCATTCATGCTGTAAAAAGCGGCTTCGATACCTGGACTGATTTGACAGAAAAATTCTCAAGCTCAAATTTTTCGAATGAAAATTTATCGGTTGAGTTTGTAGATTTACTGCTGGATCAATATGCAACTGCTGCCTGCCAACAATCTGGTTAACCGAGCCGCCTGCAAGCTGCGCTTACTGACTCCCTCAGCGCTTCGTGCTCCGGCAGCCGCTCACCACTCGATAAGTAATCAGACTTTTGCAATTAAGCACTAACTCCCCACCAGCGTCTGCATGCTGCGCTCGTACTGGTCGGACAGGCGCTCGAACACGTCGAGCAGCACTTCGCTGTCCAGCGCCAGGCGCTCCAGGCAGGCCGGACGCTCCTGGCCTGAAGCGCGCTGGGCCGCCCGGACATCGGCCAGAATCTGCAGCCAGCCGGTGCCCGCCGCCTCCAGCGTGGCGCGGATGTCCTCGCTGGTCAGCGGCAGGCCGTTGAGGTAAGTCAGCGCCTGCTCGAAGGCGGCGCGGGACTCGGCCATGCCGGTTTCGCTGCGCAGCGTCAAGCCGCTGTCGCCGACGATGCCCAGCAGCGCGTATTTGACAAAACGCTGCGACAGCATGCGCTGGCGCCCGGCCACATTGAGCAGTTGCAGCGGCACCACCGCGCTGCCATGCTCTAGGTTGCTGGTCAGGCGCTCGGCTTCCTGCAGCAGCAGCTCGGCCAGCTCATCGACCAGCTCGTAAGTCGGCGTGACCGCGCTGGCTTTGGGGTTGCCCGCGCCGTGCAGCACCTGTTTGAGCTGGCCCCAGGTCAGCACCACCTGTGCCAGCAGGTCGCCATGCGTCAGCTTCGAGAGGTTTTTGCCCAGATGGGCCACGTTGGCCTCAATGCGCTGCATCGACGCCTTCAGCAGCTCGCCGCAGCGCGCCGCCTGCAGCCCGGCCTGCTGCAGCAAATGCAGCTTGACCAGCCGCTGCGACAGCATGCGTAGCTGGCCAGAGCGGTTCACTGCCTCGGCAAAGCGCGCCGAATGAATAATGTGCTGCGAGACCTGGCCGAGCCGCTGGTTGCTGTGCATCGAAACGGTGCGCAGCATCTGGAAAGCGTCTTCATCGGATAGCTGGCGCGCCCGCATCAGGATGCCCTTGGCCCTATCGACCATCTTGCGCTCTTCAAAGCGGCTGGTGATGTCCTGCAGCTCGTTGCGCAAAGCCTGCTCGCGCCTGAAGCGGGCCTGCGCCAGATGAATCAGCGGGCGCAGGCGGTGCGACCCGTAGCCGCTGACCACGTAAGCGTGAATGCCCGCTTCGGTGGCCCGGACGATGGCGTCCGCATCGGTGTCGCCGGTGAACACCAGCACCGGACAAGGGGCGGTATCGGCAATCGCCTGCGTGGCGCGAAACAGGGATTCGTCCGGCTGCGCGTCATCGCAGATCAACACGTCTGGTGCGTAGCGCACAACGCCCTGCACCAATTTGCTGCGCTCTTCCATCACCGCCAGCACCTGGATGCCAGCCGCTGCCAAGTCCACGACCAGCAGATGGCCACTCTGAGAGCCGTTCAAATGTACCAAGGCGGATGTCATAAAAATCAATAGGTTAAGAGGGGAAAACAGCGCATCACCATGCAAGTCGCGCACCACAAGGCCAAGCGCCGCCAAGCTTCTGATGACGCGCCGGGCGCGTCTGGCACAGGTTTTGCGTAAACCCAAGCGGGCGTAACGAAGCGCCCAACCTTAGCGATAGCACTGCGGGTTCTGCGCATAACGACGTGCGTAATGGTGTGCCTCCTACCGGCTTGACAGCCGGTTCACCTGTAGCCAGGAGAGAGCATCATGTATTTCCCTATTTTGCCCCGGCCCGGCGCGGCCTCGTGTACACCCTCGATTCAACGCAGCAGGCCATCGGCCAGCGCAGCGCCAGCTTGGCGTTTCAGCGCCCACGCTGGCGCAGGCGCGGCCTCCTTTTCACGTCCTGTTGACCAGCTTTTGCCCCGCGCGCTGGGCCGCCTTCGCGCGCCGATGGCAGCGCCTTGCCTTCACCCCACCGTCTAAACCCCTGGAATCCTTATGCAAAAATCAAAACTCGTGATGGTCGGCAACGGCATGGCAGGCGTTCGCACGCTGGAAGAACTGCTCAAGATTGCCCCCGATCTGTACGACATCACCGTCTTCGGCGCCGAACCGCACCCCAACTACAACCGCATCCTGCTCTCGCCCGTGCTGGCCGGAGAGCAGACGCTGGAAGAAATCGTCCTGAACCCGTGGGAGTGGTACAGCGACAACCACATCACGCTGTACACCGGCAAAAAAGTCGTCCAAGTGGACCGCGTCAAGCGCATCGTGTACGCCGACGACGGCACCGAAGCCGAATACGACCGCCTGTTGATCTGCACCGGCTCGAATCCCTTCATCCTGCCCGTGCCCGGCAAGGAGTTGAAAGGCGTGATTGCCTACCGCGACATCGCCGACACCAACGAGATGATTGAAACGGCCAAGACGCACAAAAACGCCGTCGTCATCGGCGGCGGGCTACTTGGGCTGGAAGCGGCCAACGGCCTGATGCTGCGCGGCATGAGCGTGACCGTGATTCACGTCCAGCCGACACTGATGGAGCGCCAGCTCGATTCCGTCGCGGGCAAGCTGCTGCAAAAGTCGCTGGAAGAGCGCGGCCTGAAATTCCTGATGGGCGCGCAGACGCAAGAACTCGTCGGCGGCGGCGACGCAGACGGCCAGCGCGTCACGGCGATCAAATTCAAGGACGGCACCGAAGTCGCCACCGATCTGGTGGTGATGGCCGTCGGCATTCGCCCGAACACGCAACTGGCCGAATCCATGCGCCTGCATTGCAACAAAGGCATCGTGGTCAACGACACCATGCAGACCGTCACGGATGCGCGCATTTATTCGGTCGGCGAATGCGCTGCGCACCGGGGCATTGCTTACGGGCTGGTCGCGCCGCTGTTTGAGCAGGCCAAGGTGGCGGCAAACCATCTGGCGCAGTTCGGCATTGGCCGCTACGTCGGTTCGCTGACTTCGACCAAGCTGAAAGTCACCGGCATTGACCTGTTCAGCGCCGGCGAGTTCATGGGCGGCGAAGGCACGGAAGAAATCATCATGTCCGACCCCTTTGGCGGCGTGTACAAAAAGCTCGTCATCAAGGACGACAAGCTCGTCGGCGCGTGCCTGTACGGCGACACGGTGGACGGCAGCTATTATTTCAAGCTGCTGCGCGACGGGCGCAGCGTGGCCGACATCCGCGACAAGCTGATGTTTGGCGAGTCCAACATCGGCGACGTGGGCCACGAAGGCCACAGCAAAGCCGCCGCCATGCCCGACAACGCCGAAGTCTGCGGCTGCAACGGCGTGACCAAAGGCACGATCTGCAAAGCGATCAAGGAAAAAGGCCTGTTCACGCTCGACGAGGTGCGCAAGCACACCAAGGCCAGCGCCTCGTGCGGCTCCTGCACCGGGCTGGTCGAGCAGCTGTTGATGTTCACCGCTGGCGGCGATTATTCGG
>Ga0302263_10000253_pt1 | contig 21004 bp, 21 predicted proteins | sample II_Fen_N1_4_FD_194564 | JGI IMG/M metagenome (GOLD analysis project Ga0302263, IMG submission 194564) | Peat permafrost microbial communities from Stordalen Mire near Abisko, Sweden - II_Fen_N1_4 | ecosystem: Environmental > Terrestrial > Soil > Wetlands > Permafrost | place: Sweden: Abisko... | reverse complement strand
CTGAGGTGACTTCACATCCGCCGTCAATCGTTCATGCCGTCTTCAATGGCGATGCCTTGCGCACGCATTTGCTTGATCAATTCAGCACGGGTGCCGGGGAGGTTGAGCATGGTTTTGGCGCGCAGTGCCGCCACTTCTTCGGCGCTGTAGGGCTGGTAATCCTCCGGTGTGCTTTTGCCGGCCAGGCCGTCTTTGCGCATCAACCAGTTGAGCAAGTCCGCCAGTTGCGCATTGTTCAACGCAGACTGCGACATGCCCGGCACGCGCACCAGAAACTCGCGGCCACCGGGGACTTTCAGAAAGTTGCCGACAAACCCCGTCATCCGGGGCGTGTCGTTGGCCGCCGATCCCATGCCGTTGCCCAGGTGGCAGCCGGCGCATTGCAACTGGTAATTGACGCCAACGCTGTAACCGGCCTCGGCGATGGGCTTTTGCTGTTCTTCGTTGCCCGGTGCGTGACGTTGCGCCGGGTTGGGAATGGCGCGGGCATGAGCGAGTGGGGCGCTCAGGGTGCAGACGAGACCGAGGAGTAGCAACTTGCGCATTGAGGGGCCTCTCTTGTTTTTTTGGCCTGGAACACGATCGTGAAAAAGCCGCCGATTGCCCAGGCAACCGGCGGTAACGCGCGTGTTAAACCGCCACGCCGCGGATGATCGAAACGGTGCAGTGGTAGATGTGCGATTTGGCGGCCAGGCACCAGTTCACATCGTTGTTGTTGAACGGGCGGTAAGCCGGTTCTTCACTGTCGTTACGGGTACAGGCGCATTGGGCACAGCTTTGCTTACCGCAGCAGTCGTTGTACGAAATGATGTAGTCCTTGCCGTCGGCCGGGTTGCGGCAGGTGCCGATCCAGGTCACTTGCGAGGCTTCGGTGCCCGGTGGGCAGGAGGTCACCGAACCACCGCAGCAGCTGCACAGAAAGCCGTCGATGGAGCAGTAGCGCCAGTAGTCGCAGCTGTTCGGATCACCGGGGTCGCCGGCTTTCGGATCGGTGGCGGCCAGTGCCTTGCTGGTGCGATCCAGTGGCAGCAGCAGGGGCAGGGCGGCACCGGCCACCATCAGCGAGCCCATGCGCGACAGCAATTTGCGGCGCGAGGTGGTGTCGGCGACACGGCGCGTCGAGCGCTCGAACAACAGATCCAGCAGTTTCATAAACGTCTCCCTGCCTTATCAGTGGCTATGGCCGTGGCTGTGGTCGTGATCGTGGGAATGCGGTTGGGCATTGAGGTACTGCTGCAGCGTGGCGTGCTTCAAGTGTTCCACTTCGAACAGGCTGTCCAGGTGCTCGCGGGAATTGACCAGGCCCTTGGCGCGCAGGGTGCCGGCCTTGTCGATCAGTGCGGCGTACGGCAGCTTGCCGATCTGGTAAGTCATGCCGACTTCCGGGCCGACCACGTAGGTGGCGTCTTCGAGTTTGTGTTCGCGGATCAGCGCTTGCTGGGCGTCCATGTCGCCATCGCTGATGAACACCACGTCGAGGCGATCAGCCTGTTCCCTGGCAATGGATTTGATCGCCGGCAGCAGCGACTTGCAGATCGGGCAGGTCGGCGAGAGGAAGAACAGCAGTTGCGATTTTTCACCGGCGTAGCCGAAGTTCACCGGGCGACCTTTACGGTCGGTGGCGGTCACTTGCGGCGCGGCTTCGTTGACGGCCACGCCTTTGTCGACCATCAGTGCGCCAGCCGGGGCCAGGCGGCCGTGCAGCACGCCAATCTGACGGACCAGGCCCATGACGACGAACGCCACGGCCACCAGCAGAACCCAGAGCAGAACGTTGGAAACAATCAAGCCTTCCATTGGATCACCTACCAATCAATTTGAGCAGAAGAGGGGAGTTCGCCAGCAAGCCATCGGCTGCGGCGTAGATGAGCAACGCGACCGCTGCCGCGGCAACCGTTACAAAGCCATCGAATACCGTCATGTCGCGGGCAATCGGCGCGACGCTGGCCAGCAGCGCCAGCACCACCAGCACGCTGTTGCGCAGCAGCAGGACCGGGCGCAGCGGCTGCGCCTGGTCCGGGCCGGCACAGCCACAGTCGATGTCGGCACGACCGCGCCACAGGTTGATGCCAATGGCAGCGGCATACAGCGCCAACAGACTGGCCGCGCTCAACGCGGCCCAGCCACGGCTGACCGGTACCAGCAGCGCGAAGGCGATGGCCAGTTCCAGCAGCGGGACCAACCGGGCGACCGGGCGCACCAGCGAGTCGGGCAGCAGTTGGTAGTCGGCCAACTGCCTGGCGAAGCGCGCGGGTGCTCGTACCTTGTGGGTCGCGGCACTGGCCAGCAACACCGCGATGGCGATGGCGCTGGCAATGATGAAGATCGGATCTGAGTGCATGGCCGAACCTCTTAGTAGCTCATGACCTGAGTCGCGGTTTTTGCGACTTTTGCCATGCTGCCGGTGTGCTGGTTGGTCTTGAGATCGAAAATCTGCAAGCCGCCTTCAACGTCGGTGCCCAGCAGCAGCGGCTTGTCGTCGCCGGTGGCCTGCATGCTCCACACCGGTGCCGGTGCTTCCAGGGTCGCGATCTTCTTCTGGGTCTTGAGGTCGTAGGCCCAGATGAAGGTGCTCGGGTCTTCCCACTTCATCGGTTCGTGCGCGTCATGCATCAGCACGTACAAACGGTTCAGCTTCGGCGCGACCGCCATCAACTGCCAGCCGCCCGGCGCCCAACCGGCCTTCTTCTCGGCCTCGGTGACCAGCGACCAGCTCGGCAGGATCTTTGGCGTATCGCCGGAGAAATCCACTGCGCGCACGGTGCCGGTCGTGGTGGTGAAGTAGTAGGTGTCGCCGACGTTGACCGCACGCTCCACCAGTTTTTCCGCGTTGGGGTCGAAGAACGGCGTGCGGTTGCGCGCGGTTTCCTGGCCCTGGTCGTTGAGGGTCACCACCTGCAGGCTGCCGTCGCCGCACAGCGAGGCGAAACGGCGTTTGCCAACCGGGTAGTTGAGCACGCAACCCGGAATCGCGATTTCCGTGGCGACGGCCTTGGTCTGGGTGTCGACCACGGTCACCGAGGTCGACGGGGTGAAGTTGTAGACGTAGACAAAACGGTCATCGCCGCTGGTCTTCAGGCCGTAGCGCTGGGTCAGCGACTCGGCCCGCTTGTTCGGAATCAGCACCTCCCAGGCGGGCGACAGGGTCGAGCTGTCCCACGCGGTCAGCACATCGGTGCGGGTGCCCCGGGTGCCACGGGAGTACCAAATGTCGGCGCTGTAGATCACCTTGCCGTCATGGCTCAGGGTCGAAGGCGCGGCGAAACCGGTCGGTACCATGCCCAGCACGCGTTTCTGGTCCGGGTCGACCACGGTGACACGGCCGGCGACGAAGCTGTCGAACTCGACATCGACGACGAACGCCCGGTGTGCTTCGGCGGGGAACGGCAACACGGTCTGGCCGATCGTGTCGGCGGGCAGGTCCGCACGGGCACTGTTCAAACCGAGTACAAGCAGGCTCAGGCCTAGCGCTGACTGTACGGAGATCCTGTTTGTTCGCATAAGGGGAACTTCCTGAATTGTTGGTAACGCGGATCGCGGGTGTGTGGGCAGATTCTGACGATTGAATAGTGCCTCGCCCGGCAACCCCGGGAATTGCCCTGCCTGCCAAGTGTTTGTGTATCTGTGCCAGTGTCACTGACACGCCACAAAGCCGGGGTATGCGATCCCCTGTGGCGAGAGGGTTGTGTGTCAGGCGAGGGGAAGGGAGAAGGTAAACACTGCGCCACAAGGCGCCTGGTTTTGAGCCCAGATATCGCCCCGATGGCGACCGATGATGTTCTTGCACAGCGCCAGGCCAATGCCGTTGCCGCTGACCTTGGACGAGAAGAATCCGTCGAACAGCTTTTCCTGCGCCTGGGCCTGAATCCCGCGCCCGCAGTCTTCGATGCGCACCAGCGCCATGCCTTTGTCGGCGCTGGCATGGATGCGTAGCAAACGCCGCTCTACCGGCAGATCGGCCATCTCTTCAATCGCATTGAAAGCCAGGTTGAGAATCACCTGGCCGATCAGCACCTTCTCGCAACTCACTCGCAGCGGTTCGGGCGAAGTCACGACCTCCACCCGCACCAGGCTCGGGTCGGCGCGCAGGCTGATGAAGTAATGGGTTTCGCGCAGCAGTTCGTTGAGGTCGATCAGCTCTTCGCTCTGCTCCAGCTTGACCACGTAATCGCGCACGCTCTTGATGATCACCGACGCGTGCTCGATTTGCCGCACTGCATTCTGCAAGCCCCAGGCGATGCCTTCATCGGCGTCGGCGTCTTTGCCCAGGCGAATCACCGCGCCTTCGATGAAGTTACGGGTGGCGGCCAGGGGTTGGCTCAGCTCATGGGCGATGGCCACGGCCATTTCACCCATGGCGTTGTAGCGCGCCAGGTACTCAAGTTTTTGCTCGCTGACCCGCCGTGCTTCTTCGGCCTGCACCTGTTCGGTGACATCGCGGAACAGCAGCAGGTGGCCGACCAGATCGTCTTCGATGTCGATAAAGCGGCAGGTAGCATCGTGCCAGCGCCACTCACCGTCGCGCCGTTGCACTTGGTAGTGCACGCTGAAGGGCGCGTGGTCCGGCGTGACGTTGGCCAGTTGTTGCAGCAGGCGCTGACGCGAAGGTTCGTCGCACCAGGTCAGGAAATTCTCGCCGAGCAGGCGGTGCACGTCGCTGTTGAGCAAGTGTGCGGCGGAGTCGCTGAGAAAGCGGATGTCCCCCTCGGGCCCGAGCACCGCCACGCCTTCGGCCAGGTCTTGCATGAAGGCCTTGAGTCGGCTTTCGAAGCGCTTGAGATCGCGCTTGACCTTGTCCTCCCTGGAGATGTCGCGGAACTGCACCATCAGCACATCGCGACCTTCAAGGTGCACCAGGGTCGCCACCGCCTCGGACAGAATTTCCAGCCCTTGCTTGGAGCGATAGCACCACTCGATGGCGCGCTGCCCGGTGCGTGCGGCGCCTTCGAGCCAGCGCAAACCCACCGAGCGCCGGTACTTCGGTGCATCGCGGGTCATGTCCGGCGCCTTCAGCGGGGTCAGCTCCTCCAGGGTGAAGCCCAGCGCCGCCAGGGCGGCGGCATTGGCCCAGAGAATCTCCTTGGTGTGCGCATCGTGAAGAATGATGCACAGCGGCATGGCTTCGATCAGCGCATAAAAGTCGTTCGGTTTTGGCAAATACATCACACAGCCCTTGGCGGCAGAGGGTTCTGATCGGGGAAGTCAGAAGTATGGCTTTTTATACCGGCTCGCGCCCATGGATGCGCTCAGAGGTAACCGGTGTCGGCCTAGGGGTTTTCTTTAGTCGTTGGGCTGCACGCACCAATAGTTGCGCCGGGGTGGGGTTTTTACACTGGACCGCAATGCAAGGGTGAGCACGCCAATCCCCTGTAGGAGCAAGCCGGCTCCGGGCGGTGTTCCGACGATGAACCTGAGAGCGTCGCGGGGTGCCAGGTTTCCAGCGTCATCGTTGACGACCATCGCGAGCAGGCTCGCTCCTACCGAGAAACTGCCGCCCTGCCAACAATAAGCACAAACGGAGAAAGCCCATGCTGCGTTCAGCGGTCGCGCAACAAGACGCTCTGCCAGGCGTTGACCAGAATGTCGTCGAGAGCCCTGCCTTTGCGCAGGTGCTGGAAGAAGTACGCCAACGCCGCAACGAGTTCGACAGCCTCTCCCACGTGCCACGGGACATGATCGAACGCTTCAAGCAGGTGGGCATCTACCGCGCCGCCACGCCGAAATGCTACGGCGGCGACGCCCTGGCGCCGGCAAAGTTTCTGCAAATGATCGAACGCATCTCCGAAGCCGACGGCTCCGCCGGCTGGGTCGCCAGCTTCGGCAGCGCCGGGGTCTATCTGGCTGCATTACCACCAGAAACCCTGGCTGAAATCTATGCCGACAGCCCGGACCTGGTGTTCGCCGGCGGCCTGTTCCCGCTGCAGCCCGCCGAGGCGGTAGAGGGCGGTTGGCAGGTCAACGGCACCTGGAAATTCGCCAGCGGCTGCAAGGGCGCCGACTTGCTCGGTGTGGGTATCGGTGCCGCAGGCGGCAAGCCGCGCACCGCCGTATTCCGTCCGGATCAGGTCGAAATCGTCGAGAACTGGGACGTGGTCGGCCTCAAAGGCACCGGCAGCCATGACCTGCGCGTGGCCGACAAGCGCATTGATGAGCGCTGGACCTTCATTCGCGGCGGTGCCGCGACCATCGACGAACCGCTGTTCCGCTACCCGTCGATTGCCTATGCCGCGCAGGTGTTGGCTGTGGTCAACCTGGGCCTGGCCCGTGCCGCCCTCGACGAAGTCAGCCGCATGGCCGGCGGCGCTGGCATCACCGGCGCGCCGAAACTGGCCGACCGCGCTTATGTACGCATCGAGATCGCCAAGGCCGAAGCCAAACTCAGTGCCGCCCGCGGTTTTTTCTACGGCGCCACCGAACAGGTTTGGCACTCGATCCTGGCTGGCAACCCGGTCACGCCCGAGCAGACCAGCCTGCTGCGCCTGTCGGCGATCCATGTTTCCCAGGCCGGGGCCGACGTGGTGCAAAGCGCCTACAGCCTGGCCGGCACCACCGCCATCTACCTGCGCCATCCGCTGCAACGCTACCTGCGCGACTCGATGGTGGTGACCCAGCACGCCTTCCTCAGCGAAGGGCTGTACGACGGCGCCGGCTCGGTGTTCCTCGGCGTGCCGCCGTTCCCGGGCTACATCTGAACCCTTTTTTCAGAACTCTCTATTTCAAGGATCAAAACCCATGACCCAGACCACTCAAGAACCCTTGCGCGTCGTCTTCTGCATCGGCATCACCCAAAACTTTTTCGACCTGCCCACCGGCGAAGGCCTGAGCGTGTGGAAAGGCTTCAGCCAGATGATGGGCTCCCTCGGCGCCATGCCCGGCATCACCGTGCTCGGCGCCATGGACGACGATCGCTTGATGGTCGGCCCGTCCACCACCTCGCCCTGGACCGTGTACATCATGGCCGACGTCGACTGCCACCAGTCGGTGATCGACGCCTGCAACCTGTTCCGCACCACACCGGTCGGCGAGTACAGCCTGTGGCGTTACGCCAGGGTCGAAGCGCGCATTGGTCGTCCGCTGACCATTCCCGACGCGGCCAGGGTGTAAGCCATGGACGAGGCCTTGCTGCAACGTCTGGCGACGCTCGAAGGGGAAAGCGCGGTGCGTCGCTTGATGGCGTGCTACATGGACCTGTGCGATGTGCCGAGGGCGGTGACTGAGGTCAGCGAGCTGGCCCGGTTGTTCACGGTCGATGCGATCTGGGAAGGGGTTGGCAGTGTCACCGCACAGACCTTTGGCCAGCACCAGGGTCGTGAAGCCGTGGCCGCGTTTGTCGGCGGTTACCTGCCACCGTCGGAGCACTTCCGGCTCAACCTGCATTACCTCACCAGCGAGTCGATCGTGGTCGACGGCATCACGGCGCACGGGCGGTGGATCATGCAGCAGATCTCCACCTACGCCGATGGCCGCAGCGAGTTGTTCGGCACGCGGCTGAACATCGATTTCCGCTGCGTTGGCGGTTGTTGGCTGATCGCGCATTTCCGTACGCAACGGCTGTTCAACACGGAGCTGAGTGCATGAGCACTTTCATCAGCGAATTCCTCCTCGGCGGCAACGGCAAGCGCGTCGCCATCAAGGACTCCATCGACATCGCCGGCCACCCGACCCGCTCGGGCAGCCGTGCGTTCGCCGACGCACCCGTCGCGACGAAAAACGCCGAGGTGGTCGACGCCATTCTCGCAGCCGGCTGGCAGATCGTCGGCAAAACCAACCTGCACGAACTGGCGTTCGGCGTCACCGGCATCAACGACTGGACCGGCACGCCGATCAACCCGCAAGCCCCTGACCGGGTGCCGGGCGGTTCCTCCAGCGGCTCGGCTTCGGCGGTTGCCGCAGGTCTGGCGGACATCGCCATTGGCACCGACACCGGTGGGTCGGTACGGGTGCCGGCGGCGTGCTGCGGGGTGGCCGGGCTCAAGCCGACTTATGGTCGTGTCAGCCGTGTCGGGGCGCATCCACTGGAATCCAGTCTCGATTGCGTCGGTCCGTTCGCCAGAAGCATGGACGACCTGATCGCGGCGATGCAGGTGATCTGCCCAGGCTTCAACGTACAAGGCTTGCCCGGTGACGGCATCAAAGTCGGCTTCCTCGACGTGGCTTGCGACGCCCATCTTCAAGCCAGCCTTGGTGCCGCCGCCGACCGCGCCGGCTGGCGTCGCAGCCACCTGCAATTGAGCGAATTCGAAGCCGCGTTCGCCGCCGGCCTGACCGTGATCAATGTCGAAAACTGGGCTGCATTCGGTCACCTCACCGGCAAGGGCCTGATCGGTGCCGATGTGGAAAGCCGTTTGCTGGCCGCCAGCCGCACCACTGGCGAAGAACTGGCCCACGCCGAAGCGGTGCGCAGCCGGTTTACCCGGCAGGTGGATGCGGCGCTGGAAGACTACGCCGTGCTGTTGTTGCCGACGCTGCCGACCTTGCCGCCCACCCTCGGCGAAGCACGCGCCGGCAGCAAGGCCGTGGCCGGTATGACCCCGCTGGTACGGCCTTTCAACCTCAGCGGCCACCCGGCGCTGACGGTGCCGGTGGAACTCGATTGCGGCGGGCTGAAAGTCGGCCTGCAAATCGTTGGCCGCAAAGGTCAGGACGAGCTGGTCTGCGCCTTTGGTGCGCAACTGCAAGCCTCTACAAATCAATCATAAAAAGAAGCCATGAGGAGAACCGCATGAGCACTCATGAATACCGGCTGATCGCATCGACGAAAAGCCCGGAAGATCTGGTCCGGCACGACCGCGTCGACGTCTCGCTGTACAACGACCCGGCGCTGTTCGAAGCCGAACTGGAAAAGATTTTCTACCGCACCTGGGTGTGGGTCGCCCACGAAAGCGAGGTGCGCAACGCCGGTGACTTCAAGACCGCCACCATCGGCCGTCGCCCGGTGATTGTCGTGCGCGACAAGAAAAACACCATCAACGTGCTGGAAAACCGTTGCCGGCATCGTGGCGCTACCGTGTGCGAAAAGCACAAGGGCAACGCCACCGGTTTCACCTGCCCGTACCACAGCTGGTCCTACGGTCTGGACGGCAAGTTGCGTGCACTGCCGTATCCGGATGGTTACGAAGGCATCCTGGAGAAATCCGAGCTGCCGCTGACCAGCCTGCGCGTCGAAAGCTATGCTGGCATGATCTTCGCCAGCTACAACGAGCAGATCGAACCGCTGGAAGACTTCCTCGGCGGCGCCAAACACTGGATGGACCTGTTCATGAAGCAGGGCGCCGGTTACCCGATCAAGACCCAGGGCGAACACAAGTTCAGCTTCAAGGGCAACTGGAAGATCCAGCTGGAAAACACCACCGACGGCTATCACTTCCCGATCGTGCACAAGTCGTTCATGTCCTCGGTGGATGAAGAAACCTCGGAAATGCTCTCGTTCATGACCGACGAGCAAGCTGTCACTCACGCCCTGGGCAACGGTCACAGTGTGATGGTGATGGTGCCTGAGCACGTCGACCTCGATCACGACGACGGCACCGAACAACTGCAAGAACGCTTCGCCCATGTGACCGAAGAGCTGTCGAAGACCCTGCCGCCCGAGCAGGTTCGCCGCATCGTGCGTTCGCTGCATGGCGCCGGGTTCAACCTGAACCTGTTCCCCAACGTGGCGATGTCGATGTCGTTTTTCCGCGTGCTGCGCCCGGTGTCGGTGACGGAAACCGAGATCCGCCACGTCGCCCTGGGCATGGACGGCGGCCCGGAAATCGCCAACCGTGAACGCATGCGTATCCACGAACACTTCCAGGGCCCGTTCGGTTTTGGCAGCCCCGACGATGCCGAGGCCTGGGACCGTGTGCAGCGCGGCTCGTATGCCGGCGTCGACGCGCCGATCCTGGTCAACCGCGGCCTCAATCGCGAAATCACCGCTGAAAACGGCGACAAGGTCAGCCACGCCACCGACGAAGGCGGGATGCGCGGTGCCTACGACATGTGGAAAAGGATGATGAGCCAATGAGCAATCACGACACCCTGAATGGTTTTTCCGGCCCTCTGGCCCAGGCCATCGAATTCATCTGGCGCGAGGCAGAACTGCTCGACCACAAGCACTACGCCGAGTGGGCGACCTTGTGGAGCGACAGCGGCAAGTACATCGTGCCGATCGACCCGGACGCCGAGGACTTCGAAGCGACCCTCAACTACGCCTACGACGACGCGCGCATGCGTGACTTGCGCATCGAACGCCTGACCGCCGGCTACTCGCCGTCGGCGGTGGACGCGGCAAAAACCATCCGCACGGTCTCGCGTTTCCGTCTGGTGGAAGCGGCCGGCGACCTCGTCGAAGTCAACTCGGCGCAGGTGCTGTACGCCTACAAGCGCGGTGTGCACACACCGTTCGTGGCCGACCTGAACCACCGTATCCGTTTCACCGATGGCGTGCCGACCCTGGAGCGCAAAGTGGTGCGGCTGATCAACTCCACCGACAGCCTGAGCGCGCTCGGCTTCCTTTTGTGAGGGCAACAGCATGAGTCGAGTAGCCCTTGTAACAGGTGCCTCGCGCGGACTGGGCGAGTGCATCGCCCGCCGCCTGCATGGCGCGGGGTATCGCGTTGCGCTGGCCGATGTGCGCCTCGACGGCGTGCAGCAACTGGCCACCGAACTGGACGGCAGCGGCGTCACGGCCGTGGCCATCGAGCTGGACGTGCGCAGCAAGGCGGATTTTCAGCGGGCCCGTGACCTGCTCGCCGAGCGTTGGGGCGGCACCGACATTCTGGTGAACAACGCTGGCGTATCGAAAGTCGCGGCGCTGATGGACATCACACCGGAAGAGTTCGACGAGTCGATGGCGATCAACCTGCGGGGCACTTTTGTGGCCTGCCAGGTGTTCGGCGCGCATTTCGCCGAGCGTGGTTTTGGCCGCATCGTCAATATCGCCAGCCTGGCCGGACAGAACGGCGGCACCGCCACCGGCGCGCACTATGCGGCGGCCAAGGGGGGCGTGGCGACGTTGACCAAGGTCTTCGCTCGCGAACTGGCACCGCAAGGGGTGACGGTCAACAGCATTTCGCCCGGTCCCCTGGACCTGCCGGTAGTGCGCGAAACCGTGGCCCCGGAGCGCCTTGAGCAGATCCTGAAAATGATCCCGGCCGGCACCCTCGGCGACCCTGTGTTTATCGCTGACAGCGTGCTGCTATTGATCGCCGACCACGCAACGTCCGTAACCGGCGCGTGCTGGGACATCAACGGTGGCTTGTTCATGCGTTAAGCAGCAGAAAAATGCCCCCCCTGTAGGAGCGAGCCTGCTCCGGGCGGCGTTCCGACGATGGTCGTCAACGATGACGCTGGAAATCTGTCACCCCGTGGCGACCTCAGGTTCATCGCGAGCAAGCTCGCTCCTACAGGGGGGGGATCGGCCCAAGCCGTACCGTTAAACCAAAACAAATATTCAGGTGACCCAATGATGAAGGTGAAGATCGAAAGGATCGTCGACGAAGCGCTGGATATCCGTTCCTTTCGCCTCGTGCGCAGTGACGGCCAGCCGCTCGACACCTATGAGCCGGGTGCCCACGTCGACCTGACCGGGCCGACCGGGGTAACCCGCCAGTATTCCCTGTGCAGTCCGCCGCAGGACCGCCGTGCCTACCTGGTAGCGGTGAAGAAAGAGCCGCAATCGCGCGGGGGTTCGCTGGCGCTGCACGAGCAGGTGGAAGAGGGCATGGAGCTGGAAATGGGGGCGCCGCGCAACCTGTTCCGTCTCGACCCGAACGCCACCGAACACGTGCTGTTCGCCGCCGGTATCGGCGTGACGCCGCTGCTGAGCATGGCCTATCGATTGGCGGAAAGCGGCCAACCATACCGCCTGCATTACTTCGCCCGCTCGGCCCGGTACGCCGCGTTTACCGAACTGCTGGCGACGAATTTTGCCGACCACGTGGAATTCCACTATGGCGTCGAGCCGGGGGATCTGGACGGCGCACTGAGCGAGTGCCTGGACCGCGCCGGCAATGCCGCCCACGTCTACACCTGTGGCCCGGCACCGTTCATGAACAAAGTGGTGGAAGTGGCGGCGCGCAGCCGTTTGGACGACGCCATACACCTGGAACACTTCGCGGCGGACCCGGCAGCCAACAGTGCCCCGGCCGGCAGCTTCGAAGTCGAACTGGCCAGCTCCGGCGTAGTGCTGCAAGTACCAGCCAACTCCAGCCTGGTCGACGTATTGCAGGCCCACGGGTGCGACATCGACACCGAGTGCCGCGAAGGCATTTGCGGCACCTGCATCGTCGAGGTGCTCGACGGCGTTCCGGAGCACCGTGACAACTGCCTGTCGAACAAGGAAAAGGCTTCGAGCAAACAGATCTGTGCCTGCGTTTCCCGGGCACTTTCCGCTCGTCTGGTATTGGACATCTAAACGCTTTCTTCACTGGAAAGCTGACACCGGAGCCGGTTGAATGGCGCCTGGCTACCATTGAGGGAGGCGATGGCGGGAAGACGAAACACGTTTACCGAGCCGCTCGACGAAGCGGCCGGAAATAACAACAAAAAAGTGAGGCTTTTGCGGACATGATTACAGCATCGGCGGTGCGCAATGAGGCGTTCGAAAGTTGGTTGAGCCAGGTGAACCAGGCCTGTGGGCGCTTCGATGCCCGCGCGCTGGACACCGGTTTTTATGGCGAGCTGGCGGAGTTTCACAGCGGTGCGATCAAGCTCAGCGTTGTCGATATGGCGCACGTGCACCTGTATCGCACCAGCAAGGATGTCAGTGTCAGCAGCGACGGGCATTACTACGCAGTGTTCCAGATGCGCGGCAACTCGCAGCTGGAGCAGGGCGACAACCGCGCGCAACTGGGCTGTGGCGACATCGCCCTGATCGACGCCTGCCGCCCGAGCGACATGACCTACCACGAGGACTCCCGACAGCTGTCGCTGATCCTGCCGCGCCAGGTGGTTGAGCGCGGCTCGCATTTCACGGCGGTCAATTGCGCTACACGCATCGCCGCCAACAGTCCCCTGGCCGCAATGGCCAACAAACTGGTACTGGAGACTCGCCAGCAGGAAGGGCTGGACATGCAGCAAAGCGAAGCCGTGCTCGACGCCCTGGCCAGCCTGCTGTTACCGGGCATCAGCGCCCACGACGGCGGCAGCGACACCCATGAACGGCAGTTTCGCAAGATCATCGCCTTTATCGACCAACACATCAGCGACGAAGAACTCTGCCCGGAACTGATTGCCCGCGAGGTGGGCGTGTCGGTGCGCGGCCTGTACCGCATGTTCTCCAAGCGCGGGCTGGTGGTGGCGCAGTACATCAAGCACCGGCGCCTGGATTTCTGCGCGGAAAACCTGCGGCGCAGTGATGTCGAGCAAAAGCTGTCGGCACTGTGTTACGCCTGGGGTTTCTCGGATTCGAGCTACTTCTCGTCAGCCTTCAAATCGCGCTTCGGCGTGTCGCCGGGTGCTTATCGAAAGCGGTATAGCCAGGCCTGACTCGGCGTTATCGTTCATCGCTAGCAGGCTAGCTCCCACAGGGGATCTGCGGTGCGCACAAATCCGGTGTTCACTGCAGACCCAATGTGGGAGCTAGCCTGCTAGCGATGGCGGCCTCATGACCGCCGCCATCCCTCAATGCCGCACCGGCTCATCCACCGGCAAATGCAGCACCTCGCGCACCAGCATGGCGATGCTGGTCACGCCCATCTTTTCCTTGATCTTGGTGCGGTGCACATCGACGGTTTTCACGCTGATGTTCAGCTCCCGGGCGATCACCTTGCTGGCCTTGCCGTCGATCACCAGCATCAACACTTCACGTTCGCGACTGGTCAGCAGCGAAAGCTTGCCTTGCAGGTTGCGGCGCTGCTCCTGATCGGCCTGGGCGTGCACGGCGGTCTTCAGCGCTGCCTGGATACGGTCGATCATCTGCTGCGGGTTGTAGGGCTTCTCGACGAAGTCCAGCGCGCCATTCTTCATGGCATTGACCGACATCGGAATGTCGCCATGGGCCGAAACGAAGATGGTCGGCAAGGTGCTGCCGCGCTGGTTGAGGATTTCCTGTAGCTGAAAACCGCTGGTTTCCGGCATGCGCACGTCCAGCACCAGGCAGGCCGGTTGCTTGGGGTCGTATTGGTTGAGGAATTCTTCGGCGCCGGCAAAGCACTGCGCCTTCACGCAGACCGACTCCAGCAACCAGGCCAGCGACGTGCGCAGGTCTTTGTCGTCGTCAACGATGTAAACAATCGGTTTGCGGGTTTCCATCAGGGGCTGCCACGAGAGTTTCTAATTATTGTTTTCGCACGCGAGCACGCGCGGCGCTTTTTGGCTCATCGAGTCGGAGCCAATACGCAGAATACCCACTGTCACCGGTCATGACGATAAAGAAACCACCTAGTCGACTAGCGGAAAGCCCACCTCGGCATGGGGATCGTCAGAATGGTTGTGCCGCGTGCCGGGCCTTAGTCTTGTTCCATCACCTACGGGCCGCCGGATGGCGGTCCTCCCGAGAGGAGGGGCATCGACATGGCCGACCTGAGCCAGCAGCAAATCGACTTTCGCAACGCCATGGCGCAGCTGCCTGCGGCGGTGAACATCATCACCACCAACGGTCCTGGCGGCCGCTGCGGTATCACCGCCAGCGCCGTGTGCTCGGTGACGGATTCGCCGCCCACCGTGCTGGTGTGCGTCAACCGCAACAGCGCCACCCACGATGTGTTCCGCGCCAACGGTCACTTGTGCATCAACGTGCTGTGCGGTGAACAGGAAGAGCTGGCCCGCCACTTCGCCGGCATGACCAAAGTGCCGATGGCCGAGCGTTTCGCCTGGGACCTGTGGGACGACGGCGCCGCCGATGTGCCGGTGCTGCGCGACGCCCTGGTCCAGCTGGAAGGGCGGATCAGCGAGTGCAAGGAAGTGGGCTCGCACTCGGTGATGTTCGTCGAGCTGACGAAGGTGGGCGTGCGCGAACCACGGGATAGCCTGGTGTATTTCAACCGCCTGTTTCATCGCGTGGAGCATGCCGGGGCGCATTGCTGAGACCGCGTTATCGTTCAATCGCGAGCAGGCTCGCACACAAGTTAATCGTCGTCGTTCACAGGTCCTGTGTTCGCTGGAGATCAAATGTGGGAGCGAGCCTGCTCGCGATGGCGGATTGTCAGCCGCCGGTGATGTTGCATGTGAAGTCCTCATCGCTGGCAAGCCAGCTCCCACAGGGTTCTCCGGTGAACACAAAATCTGTGTCGCGCCAAAATCCATTGTGGGAGCGAGCCGGCAACGGGCGGCGTTCCGACGATGACGGTATGTCAGGCACCACCGATGTCAAATGCGGAAGCTGCCCACCAACTGATTCAACCGCGCAGCCTGTTGTTCAAGCTCGGTACAGGCTCGCAATGTCGACTGAAGATTCTCCACCCCTTGCTGGTTCAGGGTGTTGATCTGCGTGATGTCGACGTTCAAGGCTTCGACCACGGCGGTCTGTTCCTCGGTAGCGGCGGCGACGGATTGGTTGACGTTGTCGATCTCGCCGATGCGTAGTGTGACGCTGCCCAGGCGTGTGCCGGCGAGGTTGGCGATGTTGACGCTTTCTTCGCTGTGCTGCTGGCTTTCGGTCATGGTGATCACCGAGTCCCGTGCGCCCACTTGCAGCTCTTCGATCATCTGCTGGATCTCCAGCGCCGAGGCCTGGGTGCGTCCGGCCAGGCTGCGCACTTCGTCGGCGACCACCGCGAATCCACGGCCCGCTTCACCGGCTCGCGCCGCTTCGATCGCCGCGTTGAGCGCCAACAGATTGGTCTGCTGCGAGATGCCCTTGATCACTTCCAGGATCTGCCCGATGTTCACCGTCTTGTCGTTGAGCACCTCAATGTTGGCGCACGAGGCACTGATCTTGCCGGACAGTTCGTTCATCACTTCAATGGTGCGCTCCACCACCTGGCGACCGTCCTCGGCCTGCTGTCGAGCGGCGGAAGCCTGTTGCGAGGCATCGGAGGCGTTGTGGGCGATTTCCTGGGCGGCGGCGCCCAGCTGATTGATCGCGGCGGCCACGCTGTTGGTGCGGGTGGACTGATCGTCGAAATTGCTCAGAGACGAATTGGACGCGTCCAGCACCCGTCGCGCCCCCTCGTTGACCCCCAGGGCCGCCGACGACACCTCGCGAATCGAGTGATGAATGCGTTCGACAAAGCGATTGAACGCGGTGGCCAACTGGCCGATCTCATCCCGGGATTGCACGGCCAGGCGACGGGTCAGGTCGCCTTCGCCGAGGGAGATGTCCTCCATGACCCGCGTCAACATTTGCAGGGGGCGGGTGATGCGTTGCGCGGTGTACCCGATCAACAGCAGGCCGAGCAGGGCCGAGCCGCCGCCCAGCAGCAGTTCCAGTGCGGTACTTTTCACGCCCTGGGCATCGAGTTGCTGTTGCAGGGCTGTCACCGGCGCCAGTAACACCTCCTGCGGCACACCCACCAGTACCCCCCAGGGCGCAGCACCGGCAATCGGTGACAGCGGCTCCAGGACCTTGATCTGCTGCGTGTCGACAAACACCTTCGGCTGGCCCTGGCGCAACGCGTCCATGACCTCGGCATTGTCCATCGGTTGACCCAGGCGACTGACGTCCTGGCTGTTGGCGGAGATCACGCCGCGAGGGCTGACGATGCTGATCTGGCCATGGCCATCGAACAATTGCAGCGCACTGGTTTGACTGTTCTTCTGCAGCGCGGCGAGGTTGATGTCGAGGCCGACGACGGCGATGACGTTGCCGTTTTCCAGCAGCGGGAAGGCGACGCTGGTCACCAGTTTGCGGCTGCCGGAGGCTTCGTCGAAGTAGGGCTCCAGAACGCACGCCTGACGGGTGTCACGGGCACAGGTGTAGAAGGCGTTGTACGGTGCGCCGCTGGGGCCTGGCTCGGTGTTGGCGAGCAGGCCCTCGTCGCCGATCACCGCTTGCAGTTCGCCGGGTTTGCTTTGCACCCAGTAGAGCGAGAAGCGTCCGGTTTCGTTGCTGCCCAGCTCTGCCTGATTGGCGAAACCGGCGTCGGCACCGTCCAGGGCGTCCGGCTCGAAAATGACGTAAAGCCCGAGCAGGTCGGGCTTGTCGATCAGGGCCTGGTGAAGCTGGGTGTTCAGCGCCTGGCGAAGTTGTGGGCGGGTGAGGGTCCCTTGACGCTGGAGTTGCCTCAGATACAGCAAATACCGCGACAACCCCTGGCCAAATTCGTGGGTCTGCATGAAGGTGCGTTGCACCTGCATGGCCTGCACTTTGCCCAAGGCCTGCATGTGTTCCCTGGCCGCGTCGGCGAGCATTTTGCCGCTGGCCTCGGCCACTTGCTGGCTGCTCTGGTGAGTCTGGTACAGCGACAGCCCCATCAGCAAACCCACCACCAACAGCAGGCAGAGGCCGGCGAGCAGGGTGATTTTGCTCTGGATCGTGAGGAATATTTTCTGCATGGGAAATGCCTTTTTCCTGGTGGCGAAACCGATCCCCTGTAGGAGCGAGCCTGCTCGCGATGGACGTCAACGATGACGCGGGCTGTCTGAATGCCCGTGGTGCTCGGGCCTCCATCGCGAGCAGGCTCGCTCCTACAAGGTTCGCGTCAGAACGTCGTGGCGAAAATCACCTGGCTATAGAGATTCCTGTCGTTGTTGCCCAGTTGCGTACCGCCCTGATCGGCACTTTTGTCCGGCTGGAACAGGCCGATCAGTGGCATCACCGTGAGGTGATCGTTGAGGTGCCACTCGGCGTACAGGTCCACTTCGTGGCCATCGGTGTTGCCCAGGTCGCGGTCGATGGTGTCGTAATTGAAGTACATCGCGCCGACGTTCAGGTTCTCCAGCGGCGAGACGGTGAACTTGAGTTGCTGGATGCGCGAGTTGCTGTTGAACGGGCCGGCGTAGTTGCCCGCCACTTCACCCTGGAACCAGGTGCCAAAGCCGCGGCTGAAACCGTAGAACAGGGTGTCGTAGCCTTCCGAGAAACGGCTGTAGCGGTAGCTGGCATAGGGCGTCCAAGGCGCGTCGGAAAACGTCCAGCCGGCTTCCAAGTACCAGGCGTCTTCGTTGGCGGCGTGGGGTTTGTCCTGCTTGGCATATTCGCCGGAGAGAAACAGGTCCTTGACCCCGGCATTGCCCGTCGCGCGCAGGCTGTAGGTTTTCATGCCGTCGCGCTCCAGTTGCGCCGGGGAGGCGTACTGTTTGTCGACGTTGGTGGTGTCGATGTAGGTCAGGCCGACGGTGCCGGCTTCGGCCACGTGTTCCAGGGTGCCGACGTACATTTCAGTCTTGGCCTGGGCGCGGTTGTCGGATTTGAGCCACATCAGGTCGCCACGCCAGCCTTCTTTGCCACCGATACGCAACACGGCGGTTTCGTCGAACGCCTTGCGCGCGGCCAGCCAATAGGCGCCGCCGCGATTGAACTCGCCGTCGGCCAGGCCTTTGCCCATGTTCAGCGCGTCGCCATCGATCAGGAAGCCATCGCCGACCACGATGTTCTGGCGACCGAAGGACAGATCGATACCGTCCGCGCCCAGCACCGGAAACAGATTGCCCGAGCGCCAGCCGAGGTAGGCATCTTCGAATTTGGTGGTGCGTTCCGTACCGTCGCTGAAGCCGGCGGCATCGCCGTCGCCCCAGGTGCCGGAACTGAGCAGATTCGCCGCGCCGTAAGCAGTGCCGGCGCCCGCCAGGCCCTTGTCGAAGCTCAGGCCGTACTTGATGTAACCCTCACGCCACGACGACGAACCTTCATCGAGACGGCCCGACAGGGCGTAGTTTTCCTGGCTGTGGAAAATGCCGAAAACCGCTTCCAGGGTGGCGTTCAGGTGACTGTCGCTATCGGCGTAGAGTTCATAGGCTCCAGCCTGACCTGCGCTGATCATCAGCGCGAGGGTAGAGAGGCGAAGCAAGGGGGACTTGAGCATGGCGTGACATCCGTTCTTGTTCTTGAGCGCAGGTTTGCGGTCTTTTTAGATACTAAGGTCCGGATTTTTTTTGCCCTTTTGCCTGTTTGCCAATTAGTTGGTTGTGCTTGCCAGATTGCATGGCGAGGGGATGTCACGAAGTTTTTGCTGCTTCATTGACCTGCGCGTTCGCATTGGCGAATGGCGCGGTGTATCGACATTCATCGTCGGAACGCCGCCCGGAGCAGGCTCGCTCCTACAGGGAAAGGCAAACGTGCATCCGAGCGGTTTGGCAGAACCGCCAACACGACTGGCACGCAGGGCAAAACCCGCGAATCCACGACCACCGACAATCCTGATCAACCTGCCGGGGCACCGTTGTCCCGGCACTTTCAGAGTTGGCGTTCGCCTGCTGGCGAATGCGCGGATTTTCAAGGTCGTTTCCTATGTTTACCTCCCTGCGTTTGCCTCTTTTCGGATTGTTGTCGTTGGCCCTGGCCCAGGCGGCGCTGGCGGCCGATTGCGCCCTCGATCAACGCCACGGCGCCGAGGTGTTTGCCAATGAATGCGGGGTTTGCCATTCGGTGACCAAAGGCGCGACCGGCATGATGGGGCCGAACCTGGCGGGTGTGGTCGGGCGCAAGTCCGGCTCCCTGGAGGGCTTCAGCTACTCGCAAGCCATGCGCAACAAAAACATCGATTGGCAAGCCGAGAACATCGCGCAACTGATTACCCAGCCTCAGGCCTATGTGCCTGGCACCTACATGCCTTACATGGGCCTGGCGTCGGCGGACGATCGCCAGGCGGTCGTGTGCTTCCTCAAAGAACAACACTAAGCGGCCGGTTTCCTGGCTGTTCCAACCTTCACACCGAACGGTTTTATTGAAAGGTGAATTATGAGCAACGTTGAAATCCTGCCGCAGGTGGCTGCATTTATCGAACGCCGCCACGGCTGCTTCATTGACGGTCAGTGGGTGTTTGCCGAGGGCGACAGCATTGCCGTGGTCAACCCGGCCACCGGGCAGACCCTCTGCGAAACCCTCGATGCACCGCCTGAAATCGTCGAGCGTGCCGTGCAGTCGTCGCACAAGGCATTCAAGTCCGGGGTCTGGTCGGCACTGCGTCCGGCCGATCGCGAGCGCATCCTGCTCAACTTCACCCGCCTGGTGGAAGAGCACGCCGAAGAGCTGGCGCAACTGGAAACCCTGAGCCAGGGCAAGTCGATCAACATGGCCCGCGCCCTGGACCTGAACGCCACTGTGGAATTCATGCGCTACATGTCCGGCTGGGCGACCAAGATCGAAGGGCAAACCTTCGACGTGTCGATCCCGTTGCCACCGGGTGCCAAGTTCACCGCCTTCACCAAGCGTGAGCCGGTGGGGGTGGTGGTCGGTATCGTGCCGTGGAACTTCCCGCTGCTGATCGCCGCCTGGAAACTGATGCCGGCGCTGGCTACCGGTTGCACGGTGATCATCAAGCCGGCCATGGAAACCCCGCTGACCGCCATGCGTCTGGCGGAGCTCGCGCTCGAGGCCGGCATTCCGGCAGGCGTGTTCAACGTCGTGACCGGTGGCGGCGCCTCGGTCGGTGGCGTGCTGACCCAGCATCCGCTGGTGAGCAAGGTCTCGTTCACCGGTTCTACCGCCGTTGGCAAAAGCGTCGGGGTGGCGTGCATGGCCAACATGACGCGTTTCTCCCTGGAACTGGGCGGCAAAAACCCGATGATCGTGCTCGCCGATGCCGACGTCGAAAAAGCCGTGCAAGGGGCGATCCTCGGTGGCCTGCTGAACAACGGCCAGGTGTGTGCCGCGGCTTCGCGTTTCTACGTACACCGCTCGATCCACGACCGATTCGTCGAAGCCCTGGCGGCGGCGGTTTCGGCCATGCCGATTGGCGCGGGCATGAACGGCGACGCAGCGATCAACCCGCTGGTGTCGCGCAAGCAACAACAGAGCGTGCTCAAGCACATTGAACTGGCCCGTCAGGAAGGCGCACGTGTGGTCTCGGGTGGCGAATTGGTGGAAGGCGACGGCTTCTACGTCCAGCCGACGATCCTCGCCGACATCGACCACAGCATGGCCGTGGCCCGGGAAGAAGTATTCGGCCCGGTGCTGGGCGTGATGCCGTTCGACGATGAG
>Ga0302263_10000250_pt1 | contig 21080 bp, 18 predicted proteins | sample II_Fen_N1_4_FD_194564 | JGI IMG/M metagenome (GOLD analysis project Ga0302263, IMG submission 194564) | Peat permafrost microbial communities from Stordalen Mire near Abisko, Sweden - II_Fen_N1_4 | ecosystem: Environmental > Terrestrial > Soil > Wetlands > Permafrost | place: Sweden: Abisko... | reverse complement strand
GTGGTGCGCCGCGAAGACTTCGTGCCGCCCGCTTGCAAGGATCTGGCCTTTGCCGACATGGAACTGCCGCTGCCACCGCACGCCAACCCCGGCCAGTGCATGCTGGCACCGAAAATCGAAGCGCGTATTTTGCAAGACTTGGCCGTGCAAAAGCATGAAAAAGTGCTGGAAATCGGCGCCGGTTCCGGCTACATGGCCGCGCTGCTCGCGCACCGCGCCCAGCAAGTCATCACGCTGGAAATCGAACCCGCGCTGGTCGAAACCGCTCGCCTCAACCTGCAAAAAGCCGGTATCGCCAACGCCGAAGTGCGCCAGGGCGACGGCGCCGCCAATCTGGCCGAAGCCGTGTCCGACAACGGCGCGCTGCGCGGCCCGTTTGATGTGATCGTCCTGAGCGGCTCGGTGGCCGAAGTGCCCGCCGCACTGCTGGAACTGCTGAAAGTCGGCGGACGCCTGAGCGCCATCGTCGGCAGCCAGCCGGTGATGCGCGCCACGCTGATCACCCGCGTCAGCCAAACCGCCTGGAGCACCACGCAAGCCTGGGACACGGTCGCGCCCCGGCTGCAAAACTTCCCCGAGCCATCGACCTTCGCGTTCTGACAGTTCAGATTCTCGAAAGGCCCCGCATGGTTCCTCAACTACCCCTGTCCCGTTTTAGCGAATGGCGCGTCAGTGCTGCCGCTGCGGCGGCGCCCACCACCCTGCCCGTGGTGCTCGACGTGCGCGAGCCCTCGGAGCTGCGCGCCGCCTGCGTCAAGGAAGACGGCTTCACGCTGCTGGCCATTCCGATGCGCCAGATTCCAGCGCGCCTGCCCGAACTGCAGACCCGCTACGACCTGAAGCACCCGATTGCCTGCCTGTGCCACCACGGCATGCGCAGCCTGCAAGTGGCCACCTACCTGACGCAAAGCGGTTTTGCCGACGTGGTCAATCTGCAAGGCGGCATTGACGCCTGGTCGCAGCAGGTGGACGCGTCGGTGCCGCGCTACTGAGGCCAGAGCGCGCGGGCTGATTTTTGACTTTTCCAACTTTTATAAGCCCTCTATGAAAATGCCCAAAAAACTGTCCGCGCCACGCTCGTCCCTGCGCCCCCTGTCCATCGTCATCGCGCTGGCCGCAAGCGCCATCTCCCCGCTGGCCCAGGCGCAAAGTCAGATTATTCTGCACCCGGTTGATCACCAGTTGTTATTTATTCCCAGCAAGCTAATACGGCCGCAGTCCCAGGGTCAAAGCCTCGTCGAGCTATACGACGCGGCCCGCGCTTTTGACGCCAGCTACCAGTCGGCCCGGCTGCAGTACGACGCCAATGTCGCCCGCGCCGACCAGGCCAAAGCGGGCATCCTGCCCAGCGCCGCGCTGTCGGCGGGCGCGTCCCGCGTCGGGATGGATATCAACCAGCCCGCCGTCAACACCAGTTACAACACCCAAAACGTCACCCTGAGCGCCAGCCAGCCGCTGTACCACCCCGCCAATCAGGCCAGCTACGCGCAGGGCAAAAAGCAGCTAGATCTGGCCAAAGCCCAGCTCGAAGCCGCCGAACAGGACTTGATCGTGCGCACCAGCCAGGCCTATTTCGACGTGCTGGCCGCGCAGGACACACTGACCTTCGTCAAGGCGCAAAAAACCGCCGTCGCCGAGCAGCTCGCCTCGGCCAAGCGCAATTTTGAAGTCGGCACCTCCACCGTCACCGACAGCCGCGAAGCGCAAGCCCGCTTCGACTTGGTAACAGCCCAGGAAATCGCCGCCGACAACGACTTGCGCGTGAAAAAAATCGCCCTCGACCAGCTCGTCGGCCTCACCGACGCCAAGCCAAAACCGCTGCTGGCGCCGGTCAAGCTGCCGCCGGTGCTGCCCGCCGACGCCGATGCGTGGGTGCGGCAGTCCGAAACCCTGCATCCGGCGATCCGTCAAGCCCAAAGCGGCGTCGAAATTGCCGACCTCGAAGTGACCAAGGCCGAAGCGGGCCACAAGCCGACGCTGGACCTGAGCGCCAGCTACAACGTCACGCGCAACCCCAGCACCACCGCAGCCAGCGGCATCTCGTCGCGCGCCAACACCAGCACGATTGGCGTGCAGTTCAACCTGCCGCTGTTTGCTGGTTTTTCCATCCAGAACCGCGTCAAGGAAACGCTGTCGCTGCGCGACAAGGCCCAAAGCGACCTCGAAGGCGCGCGCCGCAGCGTGGCCCAAGCCACCCGCACGGCTTTTCTCGGCGTGGCCTCCGGCCAGAGCCAGGTCAAGGCGCTGGAAGCAGCCGAACTGTCCAGCCAAAGCGCGCTCGAAGCCAACCAGCTCGGCTACCAGGTCGGCGTGCGCATCAACATTGACGTGCTGAACGCACAAAGCCAGCTCTACCAAACCAAGCGCGATCTGGCACAAGCGCGCTACAACGTGCTGCTCGGCGACCTGCGCCTGCGCCAAGCGAGCGGCAGTTTGACGGCGGCTGATTTGCAGCCGGTCAATGGCTTGCTGGCGAAATAATCACTCGTGGGAAGGGTGGGCGCGAGAGGCCGCATGGCTCGGCGCACTCACGGCGCTGGCAGCATGAGTCGGCACGCTGGCGGCGCTGGCCGTCGCACTGGGCGCACTCACAGCTCCCGGCGCATAAAGAATCACATTGCGCCTGACCAACTCGCCCGTTACCGGGTGGTAATAGGCCTCCACGATGTCGCCATTTTTCTTGATGGCGTAGAACTCATAGCAATTAGTTTTTGACACCTTGAGGTCTGCGCGCAAATACTCATTGGCACCAAATACGGCCTTGATTCTTTCCTCGTCCATCCACGCCTGACCGGGCAACGTGGCGCAGACAACGCGCTCACCCGGCGTACTGGCCTGAACTGCGCTGCTACCACAGACCGCCAGCACTGCCCAGAACGCCAACAGTGCGGCTTGAAATGCTTTGTTCTTCTTCATATGGATTCCTTCATTCGGCAACGGTTAAGCGGACCAGCTTTAGCCCATCGTCACTTAGCCGCCGCCACTGCATGCGGAATCAAATTACTTTTAATCAGCTCGCCGGTGACGGGGTTGTAATAAGCCTCGACCACATCGCCATTTTTCTTGATGGCGTAAAACTCGTAGCACTGCATTTTGGAAGTTTTAAACTTCACATCGATATACTCGCTTGCGCCGAAAATCGTCTTGATTCTGTCCTCACCCAGCCACTTCTGGCCGAGCTGCACATTGCACACGATGGGTTTACCTTGACTGGTTGCCTGAGCGGTGCTGGCGCCACAAACCGCCAACACCAAGCCAAAAGCCAACCCTGCTGCCTGAAATGCCTTGCCGTTTTTCATACCAACTCCTTCGTTAACCATGACCGCCACACCTTGCGGCGCTCTGGCGGCAAGATTAAGCGGCTCAGCTTAGGACAGTCTGAAGGTCACAGCGCTGGGCTGTCAATAAACGACCAAGTTAGGCGCAGGCACTGGCGCTTTGCCAGGATGTGCGTGGGCCGCGCTGGCTGGCGTCGCCGGTTTGGGCGCACTTGGAATGCCATCCATAAGAACCGCGCCGCCCTTCTGAAGCAGCACTTCATGCTCGACGATCGCGCCAGTCACGGGATGGTAATAAGCCTCCACCACGTCGCCATTTTTCTTGATCGCATGGAACTCGTAGCAGTTCGCGGCCGAGACCTTGAACTCAACCGCCAAATACTCGCTGACGCCAAATATCTCCTTGATTTTTGTCTCGCCCAGCCAAGCCTGGCCGGGTAGCACGGTACAAACCGCTCTTTCGCTCAAGTTGTTGGCCTGAACCGCGCCGCTGCCGCAGACTCCCAACAGCACCCCGAACGCCAGTGCCGCTGCGTGAAAGCTCTTGTTCTTTTTCATGCCTATTCCTTCAATGACTACCCTCTGGTCGCTACCCTTTGCAGCGGCTTGGAGACTTGATTAAAAAATCAAGCCACCAATCTTAGGACGATCTGAGGCCACCCAGCCCAAGCCGCTACGATACTTGTCCACCCAGCGCCGCTGCCCTGCCGCCCGCCGCCCCACTCCTTCTTTCACACACGCCATGAACCACGACTTCTTCCCGCAGCAATGGCTGAACAACACGCTGCTCGACGACGGCTTCATCGCGCAAAAAGCTGCCGAACTCGCCGCCCAGCCGCCCGCCTGCACCGCCGCGCTGGCCGACTGGCTGACGGTGCATTTCAAGCCCGCCGCGCTCGCCGCCCGCAACGAAGCCCAGCTCGAAGAAAAATTCATCGCCCCGCTGCTGGCGCTGCTCGGCTGGCACAAGGCTTACCAAGTCGGCCTGACGGTGCAGGGCAAATTTGCCAAGCCCGATTACTGCCTGCTGCTCGAAGCGGCGCAGGAAAACGCGCTGATCGCCAGCAAAGACGCCGCGCTGATCACCGCCATCTGCGAATCCAAAGCCTGGGACAAAACGCTGGACACCGGCAAAGCCGACCGCAAAGAAAACCCGCACCACCAGTTGCAGGACTACCTAAGCACCCTGCGCGTGCGCTATGGTTTTCTGACCAACGGGCGCGTCTGGCGCGTCTATGACACGGACAAAATCACCGCCAAAAAGACCTTTATCGAGTTCGACCTCGAAAAAATCTGCGCCTTGACGCAGCCCGACGAAAAAGCCAGCGCCCTCGCCCTGTTCGCCTTCTTCTTCGGCCAGGCGACTTACCTGCGCCCGGCGGAGAGCGGCGCGGCCAGCCCGATTCAAGAAACCATTGCCGCCTCCGCCGAGTTCACGCTGGCCGTCGAAGAAAACCTCAAGGCGGTGATTTACGGCTACGCGGGCGAAGACTCGCTGTTTGAAATCATGGGCCGTGCCATTCACCAGGCCAGCCCCGGCGCGACGCTGGCCAGCGTTTATGAAAACAGCGTCGTGCTGCTGTTTCGGCTGCTGTTCGTCGTTTATTTTGAAGACAAAAACCGGGCACTGCTGGCCCAGCATCCGTTCTACCCGCGCTACAGCCTGGGCCAGATTTTCCAGAGCCTGCACGGCCAGAGCGAAGCGCAAAGTCGGCTGCACAACGGCGTCCACGCGCTCAAAGAGCTGTTCACGCTGCTCGACCAGGGCGCGGGCGACATTGACATTCCACTCTTCAACGGCGGCCTGTTTGACCCGGATCGGGCGCCGCTGCTGCTGCAGCCGAAAATTTTCAGCAACGGCGTGCTGCGCCAGTTGCTGGAAAAACTGCTCTACAAAACCCACCGGGGCGACACGCTGTTTGACGCCCGGCGCGATTTTAAAAATATGAGCGTCACGCACCTGGGCCGCATTTACGAAGGGCTGCTCGAATTTCGCTTTGAGCGCGCTTTGGAAACCGCTGTTTACCTCGAATACCAAAGCAGCGCGACCAAGGGCAAAACCGTCGAAGCCTATTTCGACAACTACGACGCGGCCAACATCCGCAAGGAAAAAGGTTTCAAGGCATGGCGCGAAATCAGCGTCAAGGCGGGCGAGGTGTTTTTGAAAAGCGCCAGCAACTCGCGCAAAACCACGGCCAGCTATTACACCGAGCCGGTGCTGTCGCAGCCGCTGGTCAAAGCCAGCATCGACCACGCCATCGCGGCGGCGGCGCTAGCGGCAGCAGCAACGCCAGCCGCCGCCAACAGCGCAGCGCCGCCCGCCAACGGCAAGGCGTTTATGGATTTGAAAATCCTGGACAACGCTTGCGGCAGCGGCCACTTCTTGGTTGAGGCGCTGAATTACCTGACCGACTTGGCGCTGGCCCGGCTCGACACCGACTTTGATCTGCAGCAGCTCGTCGCCGAAGAGCGCGCCAAAATCGCCGCCCAACTGGCGCTTTTAAATCTCGATTACCAGCCCGAAGACGCGCAGATTTTGAAGCGTGCGCTGCTGAAACGCTGCATTTTTGGCGTCGATCTGAACCCGTTTGCCGTCGAGCTGGCGCGGCTGTCGCTGTGGATGGACAGTTTTATTTTCGGCACGCCGCTGTCGTTTATCGAGCACCATGTGCAGCACGGCAACTCGCTGATGGGCGCCAGCGTGCAGGAATTCATCAGCTACCACGCGGTGGAAGTGCAGCAAAACGACCTGTTTGTCGAAGACCTGGGCGGGCGCTTTGACGCGCTGCGCGACGTGATGCACGAGCTGGACGCGATGCGCGACACCACCGCCGCCGAAGTCGAGCAATCCAAGGCGCTGTGGAAAAACGCCATCAGCCCCAAGCTGACGCAACTGTCGCGGGCGCTGAGTTTTATCTGCACGCGCCGCGCGCTGCTGGCCGAGGGCAATGCCAAAGCCTGCGAGGCGCTGGGCAAAACCCCGGACATCGTGCGCCAGTTGTTTGACCCCGCGCCCGGCCCGAATGCGGCGCTGGCGCTGATCGAAGACTACGCGGCGCGCTACCGCTTTTTCCACTTTGAAGTGGCGTTTCCCGAAGCCTTTGCGGGCGGCAAAAAGGGCTTTGACATCATCGTCGGCAATCCGCCGTGGGACAAAACCAAGTTTTCGGACACGGATTTTTTCCCGCAGTTTTGCAGCAACTACCGCACGCTGAGCAACTCCGAAAAAGCCGCCGTGCAAAAGCGCCTGCTCGGCAGCGCCCACATTGCCGCCGCTTACGCGCAGGCGCAAAGCGGCATGGAAACGGCCAACAACTACTACAAAGCGGCTTTTCCGCTGAACAAGGGCGCGGGCGACGGCAACCTGTTCCGCTTCTTTGTCGAGCGCAATTTGAAGCTGCTGGCCGAGGGCGGCAGCCTGAATTACGTGCTGCCCAGCGCGCTGCTGTTTGAAGAAGGCTCGGTGGCGCTGCGCAAGCACATCTTCACGCACTGCCACATGCCGTTTTTCTACAGCTTTGAGAACCGCAACGGCATTTTCCCGGACGTGGATTCGCGCTACAAATTCGCCCAGATGCAGGTGGTGAATCGCCCGCCCGCGACAGCGCAGGAAGCCGTTATCGACGCGGCGTTTTATGTGCTCGACCCCGCCGAGCTGAAGCAGCCAGCGCGCCGCGTGGCTTATCCGCTGGCCACGCTCAAGGCGCTGTCGCCCGAGCAATGGGCGCTGATGGAATTGCGCGACGGCACCGATTTGCCGATTTTGCAAAAGTGCTACAGCGCGTTTGCCCCGCTCTCGCCCGCGTGGCTGGATTTCCGGCGCGAACTGGACATGACGAACGACAAGGATTTGTTCCTTGAAAAAGCCGCGCCCGGCCTGCTACCGCTGTTTGAAGGCAAGATGATTTGGCAATACAGCCACCAGCTTGACCAGCCGAAATACTGGCTCGATGCCGCCAAGTTTGACGAGCGACTGACCAGCAAAGAGTTGCACCGCATGGCGCAGGATTTTGGCGTACCCAAGGCCAAAGTGGCCCAGTACGCCGACGCCGTGCGATTTGACCGGGAATTTGTGCGGCTGGGTTTTCGGGACATTGCCAGCGATACCAACGAGCGCACTTTGATTTTTGGATTGCTGCCAAAAAATTGCGGCGTAGGCAACACGATCAACATCAGCATTCCAAAAACCTACGCCCGCAGCGCAAACGACGGCGCGGCAAACGACGGTGCAGCAGACGATGGCGCAGCAGCGAAGGGCGTGACGACGCAGGCGACGCCACCCTTGCGCCTGCTATTTGCGCTGGCGTGGTTCAACAGCCTGCCGGTGGACTGGCTGGCGCGTTTCATGATCCAGATTCACGCGAACAAAACCTACCTCTACCGCCTGCCGATGCCGCAGCCCACGGACGACGAAATTCTGGCCAACCCGGACTTCAAACAGCTCGCCAAAAACGCCCTGCTGCTGAGTCTGGCCGCGAGCTGGGACGACTTTGCCGAACTGGCCCCGCTGCTGGAAGTAACGCGCCAAGACCTGCCGCAAACCGCCAAAGCGCAAGACCAGTTGCGCGCCCAGAACGACCGCATCGTCGCCCGGCTCTACGGCATCACCGGCGCGGAACTGGCGCATTTGCTGCGTAGTTTCAAGGTGATGGCCAGCAAGCGCCCCGAATATTTGACGCTGCTGGCGTAGGCGCGGCCCGCGCTGGCGGGCGCCCTACAATCCATGCGGTTACATCTAATTACTTAAAGTCACTCCGCATGAAAAATTTTCTCAGCCGCCTTGCAATGGCCGCCAGCCTGATGATCGCCGCCATGAGTTCCGCCACGGCAGGCACCACGTTGACCGCCATAGAGCAGGCCGACATGGTGACGGCGCACAACACCTGGCGCAGTGAAGTGGGCAGCCCGAATTTGAAATGGTCCACCAAGCTAGCCGACACGGCGCAGGCCTGGGCCGACACGCTGAAAGCCAGCCAAGCCTGCAAGATGGTTCACAGCCACGCCGCCGGTGTCGGCGAAAACCTGTACTGGGCCAGCCCGCTGACCTATTCGAGCGGCAAAGTCGAGCAGCAAACCATCAGCGCCACCCAAACCACCGCCAGCTGGGGCAGCGAAAAGAAAGATTACAGCTACGCCACCAACACCTGCTCGGCGGGCAAAGTCTGCGGCCATTACACGCAAGTCGTTTGGAAAGCCTCGACCGAAGTGGGTTGCGGCAAGGCCATTTGCGCCGATAAATCCCAAGTCTGGGCCTGCCAGTACGCGCCAGCGGGCAATTATGTTGGACAGAAACCTTATTAAATTCACGACCCGTTCTTAAATGTAAATTGTCCATTAGTTTGCAACTATTTTTTTATTTCACTTTGAGCCTCATCTCCTGTGAAATCAACAAGTTACAAACAACAAGTAATCGTGTCAAGAGAAAATTTAGGGGATAAAGATAAAAATCTCGGGGTGTTTTAAATAATCCGGGGTTACACAGCCCCGGTAAAGCGCGGTTTCCAAGGTCATGATGAGTTCCTGTGATTATTTCAGGTAACAAAGTCAATGACTAAGGAAACTCCCATGATTTCATCCTCGTGTACACGTCGGCATTTTTCCATTGCCAGCGGGGCCGCTCTGGTGGCGGGCTTTCACGTCGCACAGGCGCAGGAAAGCCGCATCGTGCTCGGCCAGTCAGCCGCCTTCACCGGCCCCGCCGCGCAACTGGGCATCCAGTTCCGTAAAGGGGCGATGCTTTACTTCGATCAGCTCAACGCCCAAGGCGGCAACGGGGGCCGCACGGTAGAAATCCGCAGTCTGGACGACGGCTACGAACCGGACCGCTGCGCCGAGAACACGCGCCAGTTGCTGCGCGACGACGTGTTCGCGCTGTTTGGCTACATTGGCACGCCCACCAGCGTGGTCGCGCAGCCGCTGGCGGTGAAAAGTGGCGTGCCATTTTTCGCGCCATTCACCGGCGCGCTGGCACTGCGCCAGCCGTTTAGCCGCTACGCCTTTCACATGCGGGCGTCCTACCAGGATGAGACCGCGCTGATCGTCAAGCACCTGACCAGCATTGGCTTGAAGAGAATCGCCGTGTTTTATCAAAATGACGCCTACGGCAAGGCCGGCATGGATGGCGTGCATGCGGCGCTGGCCGCGCGCGGCCTCACGTCCGTCGCGCTGGCCACGGTGGAGCGCAATTCGGTCGATGTGGCCGCTTCCGTGAAGACCTTGCTGGCCGCCAGCCCCGACGCGGTGGTGCAGATCAGCGCCTACAAATCGTCTGCGGCTTTCATTCGGGCGGCGCGCACGGCGGCGTATCACGGCATGTTCTTCAACGTCTCGTTTGTCGGCACGCAGGCGCTGGCCGACGATCTGGGCAGGGATGGCGCTGGCGTCGTGGTGTCGCAGGTTATGCCCTCGCCCTACAACCCGGCGCTGCCCATCACGCGGGAATTCGTGGAAGCGGCGCAAAAGGCGGGCAATGTGCAGGCGAACTTCTCCAGCATGGAAGGCTATCTGGCCGCCAAGGTGTTTGCCGAGGGACTGCGCCGGGGCGGCAAGGCCACGCGCGAGGCGCTGATCAACGGGCTGGAATCCATCCACGAGCAGTCGTTCGGGGGCTTTTCGGCCTCGTTTTCACCGAGCAACCATGTGGCGTCGAACTTCGTCGAACTGTCGATGCTGACCGGCGATGGCCGCGTGCGGACCTGAAGCCAGGTCGCGCATTATCTCCGCTGTACATCCGCTAGCAGCCTAGCTTGATTAATTTGCGCAAATTTCGTGATAAATAAGACTTGCGCAAAACATAAAAATGCTTCGCCATACGAAATAGTGTAGTCTTTTAGTATGACAATGTGAGGCATATTAAATATTTATCATATTCAGCAAGTTATCGATTTAAATTAGAAAATTTTGTGATTTTATAGCCTTGAGTTACTAATGGATTTTAGTATACAATAATGCCATTATTTTTTGCGTAATTTCTAATAAAAATCAACTGCCACAGGAGATGTGAGTGCTGAATTATTTTTTATCACAGTTTTTTGGACCTGCCAGCCGCATGCGGGCCAACACCGCATGGGTCGGCGTGGGATGCGCCGCACTTCTTGGCGCAGCCGGTGCAGCGCTCGCCCAGAGTGACGAACCCATCCAGCCGCTGCCCACAGATGTCAGGCTCGACACGAAGAAAGTCGCCATCGGTGAGCGGCTTTTCAACGACAAACGACTGTCCAGAGACAACTCGATTGCGTGCGTGAGTTGCCACAGCTTGGCCAAGGGCGGTGCAGACGGCCAGGTCTCTGCAACCGGCATCGGTGGCGCGAAAGGGCCGATCAATACGCCGACGGTTTTTAACAGCAGCCTGAACTTTCGCCAGTTCTGGGACGGCCGCGCCGCATCGCTCGAAGAGCAGGCCGCCGGCCCGGTACATAACCCGAAGGAGATGGGCAGCAACTGGACCGAGGTGCTGGCCAAACTCGCCAGGGACGGCGCGCTGGTCGATCAGATCAAGCAGTCCTACCCAGACGGCCTGCAAGCGAAGAACATTCAGGACGCGATCTCCGTCTTCGAGCGCTCGCTGACAACGCCGAACGCACGCTTTGACAAATACCTGCGGGGCGATAAATCGGCACTGTCAAGCGACGAGCTGCGCGGCTACCAGTTGTTCAAGGTCAACGGCTGTGTGGCCTGCCACCAGGGTGTCAACATCGGCGGCAACATGTTCCAGACCTTTGGCGTGATGGGCGACTACTTCGCCAAGCGCGGCGACGCCACCGCAGCCGACCTAGGCCGCTACAACGTGACCAAAAACGAGGCCGACAAGCACGTTTTCAAGGTGCCCAGCCTGCGCAACGTGGCGCTGACTGCGCCCTACTTTCACGACGGCTCCGCGAAGACGCTGGGCGATGCGGTCGATGTGATGTTCAAGTACCAGCTCGGACGCACCTCCTCGGCGCAAGACAAAGAGTTGATCGTTAAGTTCTTGTACACACTGACTGGCGAGCGCAATGGCAAGTCCCTGCAGCCGACCGACCAGCTCACTGCACGCTGATCAAAGCAAGAAAAAATCATCATGAAAACTGTGACAACCCCCACGCTTTACGCGCTGATAGCAACCGGCCTGGTGGCCGCGCTGGGCTTTTTGCTGGTGCAAACGCGTGCGGTCGATTTCGACACGCACAACGAAATTCTTAGCTCGCTGCGCGAGTTAAAACAGATGGATGCGGAGTGGAACGTGGATGTGCTGCGGGCAAAAACCGGCCTTTCAAGCAACTACGACAAAGTCGCGAACCCGCTGCCCTTGATCGAATCGCTGAAAACCACGCTAAACACCAAGAGCAGAGGCTACTGGCAGGGCCATGCTGACAGCAACGTGCGGCTGGTCGGGATGCTCGACGCCTACTCGACGCTGATGGACCGCAAAATTGACGGCATCGAACGCTTCAAGTCGCAAAACGCGATTTTGCGCAACTCGTCGCGTTTTCTGCCGGTGGCTGCCACCGATCTGGCCGAGGCAACGCGCACGAGCAGCATCGCTGCAGACAAAAAAACCAGCATCGAACGGACGCTGACCGCGCTGCTGACCGACACCATGACTTATTCGCTGACGCCCGACGCGCTGCTGCACGAGCGCATCAACACGGCTGCGCTGCAGCTGGGCGAGTTGACGGCGACACTGCCCCCGGCGGTGGCCGAACGTGCCGCAACGCTGGTCGCGCACTCCGGCATGGTGCTCAAGCAACAGGAAAGCGGCGCTAGGCTTCTTGCGGAGCTGAGCTCTTTGCCGACGGCCAAGGCCATCGACGACTTGAGCGACGCGCACACGCAAGAGAACGAAAAACTGCTCATCAACCAGCAACGCTACCGCCAGGCGCTGATCGCCTACTCGGTGTTTCTGCTGCTGCTGCTCGGCTACGCGGCGTGGCGCCTGTTCGGCAATTACCGGCTGCTGAATCAAGCCCACTTGGCTTTGCAGGCGACCAATCAGAACCTGAAGGAGTCACAGGCACATCTGGTGCAGGCAGAGAAGATGTCGGCGCTCGGTCAGATGGTGGCTGGCATTGCGCACGAAATCAATACGCCGCTGGCTTACGTGAAGGGCACGTTCAGCGTCCTCAAGGACCAACTGATCCCGATACAAGAGTTGGTGGCGTACAGCTACGGCATCACGCGCCTGATGTCCGCCCCAGAACGCGACCGTGTGGCGTTAAACAACCAGCTACGCTGCATCGCGGTGAGCGCCAAGAACGTGGTTGAGGGCAACATACTGCATGAAATGCTCACCTTGCTGAAAGATGGTATCTACGGCATCGAGCAGATCTCGGAGATCGTGCTCAACCTGAAGAATTTCAGCCGCCTTGACCGCGCGAAGGTGTCCAACTTCTCAGTGCAGGCCGGTCTCGACAGCACCCTGATGCTAGCGAACCACTTACTGAAAAACAAGGTCGAGATTCGCAAGGACTACGGCCAGGTACCCAACATCAGTGGCTCACCGTCGCAAATCAACCAGGTGTTCCTCAACATTATCAGCAACGCCGTGCAGGCCATGCCCGAGCGTGCGGGGCCGAACATCATCACGCTGCGCACTGCGCTGGAGAACAGCCAGACCTTGCGTGTCGAGATCCAGGACAACGGCAACGGCATTCAAAAAGACGTGCTGCCGAAGATCTTCGACCCATTCTTCACGACCAAACCCATCGGGCAAGGTACCGGCATGGGTTTGTCCATCGCGTACAAGATCATCCAGGAGCACGGCGGCAAGCTGCTGGTTGATACCGAAACCGGCATTGGCACGGTGTTCACGATTCTGCTGCCGATCAAGGCCGCCCAGCCTGCAGCCGAGGCTGTCAACGACAGCGAGTTGCTGTTCGCCGCCTGACCACCGCTAAAACTAAGTATCCGGAAAATAACAAGGAGGAAAAAATGCAAGAAAAACCAAGGCTGCTGTTCGTCGATGATGAGGAGCGGGTGATCAACCTGCTGCGCATGATGTTTCGCAGCGACTACGAGGTCCACACGGCGACCTCGGGCTTGCAGGCGCTGGAGATCATTGCGTCGCACCGCATTGACGTGATCGTCAGCGACCAGCGCATGCCTGAGATGCTCGGTATCGAGTTGCTGTCGGAGGTGCGCAAACTCTCGCCGGCGACCATGCGCATCCTGCTGACCGGTTACTCCGATCTGAGCGCCATTGTCGGCTCTGTAAACGACGGCGAGGTGTTCCGCTTCATCAACAAGCCCTGGGAACAAGACGAGATCAAGGCCATCATCGCCGACGCCGCCGAGGCCGCTCGCGCGACCGCCGAGGTGGCCTCGCTGCCAATGGAGGCACTTGCGCCAGCATCTGGCTTTGGCGAGTTGCCGGAGCTGCTAGTGCTCGACGACAGCCAGGGCCACCGGCAGGCCATGATGCAGATTCTTGGCACGGACTACACCGTTCACGGAGCATCCAGCATCCCCGAAGCGCTGAAGATTCTTGAGCAACATAACATCGGCGTCATCATCTCCGAGGCGCAGGTCGGCGGCAGCGATACTGGCGAGCTGCTGCATATCCTGAAACAGCACTATCCATCGATCACGACCGTGATGCTGACCAACTCGGCAGATGCGGACTTGGTCATCAAATTGATCAACAGTGCGCAAATCTTCCGTTTCGCGACCAAGCCGATCCGTGCCAGCGTGTTCCAGCTGTCCGTCTCGGCGGCGATGAAAGAGCACCATCGCTTTCGCGGCAGTCCGGCACTAACCAGGCGGCATCGCGTCGCGACTTCGCGCGAGCCGCAGAACAAGGCTTTGTTGGTCAGCGTGATGCGCAGCCTTAGCAACTGGCGCACTCGCCTCTTGCGTTTGTCCAAACCAAGCATTGATGAAGAACAAAAAAGAGGACGCTCACAATAACCCCCTCACGAGCCTCGGATCGACCTGTGCCCCCGCATGGCTTCATGCCCGATTTCATCTTTCTGCGCTGATTTCTCATCACGCTTGGCACTGCGTCAGCCTTTCACATGCGGGCGTCCTGCCAGGATGTGCCCACGCTGATCGTCACGCGGAAATTCGTGGAAGCGGCGCAAAAAGCGCAAAAGGCGGGCAATGTGCAGGCGAACGTCTCCAGCATGGAAGGCTATCTGGGCGGCAAGGCCACGCGCGTGGACCTGAAGGGAGGCGGCGCGCTACAAATACGCCCGCAGCGCCGCCAGTGTGCGCTGCGCCGCGCCCCGGTGGCGCGCTGAAAAGGCCAGCCCCGCCGCCACGGCCTTGGCCTGCGCGGGCGCATCGTGGAGCAGCGCCAGCGCGGCCTGCACGGCCTGCGCCATGTCAGCGACGCGCTGCGCCGCGCCTGCGGCCTCAGCCAGCGTAGCCGCTTCAGTGAAATTGAACGTGTGCAGCCCCATCACCAGCGGGCAGCCACAAGCCGCCGCTTCAATCAGGTTTTGTCCGCCCAGCGGCGCAAAGCTGCCGCCCAGCAGCGCCACATCGCTCAAGCCGTAATACAGCGCCATTTCGCCGAGCGAGTCGCCCAGCCAGACATCGGCGCGCATCGCCTCTTCGCTCGCTGCCGGGCCAGCCGCTGGCCAGCCGGAGCGGCGCGACACGCGCAAACCATGCTGCGCCGCCAGCGCCGCCACCGCGTCGAAACGCTGCGGGTGGCGCGGCACGACCAGCACTTTGAAACCATTAGCAGCGCGAGCGAAATTCGTGGCGTTGGCGTTTGTACTGACTGCTGACGGATTCGCGCCCGAACTGGGAGCGGCTGGTGCCCGCTGCGCTTCCAGCAACGCCTTGATTTGCGTAAAAAACCCATTTTCCTCGCCCTCGCGGGAGCTGGCGAACAGCAGCACCGGCTGACCGATGCTCTGGCGCCAGCGCTGGCCTTGTGCCAGCTGGGTGGCGCTGGGCGTGGCATCGAATTTCAGATTGCCAAACACGCCTTGGACCGGCGCGCCGAGCTGGGCAAAGCGACTGGCATCCGCCTCGGTTTGGGCATAGACGGCGGACAGCGCGCCGTAAGCGGGCAGCGCCAGCGGTGCCATGCGCCGCGCCTGCTTCAAAGACTTTTCAGACAAGCGCCCGTTGATAAGCAGCAGCGGCACAGCGCGGGCGTGCGCGGCGGCGATCAGATTCGGCCAGATTTCGGTTTCCATCAGCAGGCCTAGGCGCGGCTTGAAGTGGCTCAAAAAACGCGCCACCGCTGCCGGGCTGTCCCACGGCTGCCAGACCTGCACGTCGCCGCTGCGCCCTATCGCCTTGAGCAGCGAGCGCCCTTCTTCGCGGCCAGTGGCCGTGCCGTGCGTCAGCAGCAGGCGCAGCGTCGGATGCTCGGCGCGCAAGGCTTTGAGCAGCACGGCGGCGGTGCGGGTTTCACCCAGCGAGACGGCATGCACCCAGACCAGTTCGGACGCGCTTTCGGCGGGCTGGCGGTAATGGCCGAAACGCTCGTCGATGGCTTCGAGGTAGCCCGGCTCCTGCAAGCCCCGGCGCGCCAGCTTGCGCCGCAGCAACGGCTGGCCCAGCGTCGTCAGCACCGCATACAGCGCGCGCGCGCAGCGGCCCGCCAAGGCGCTTGTCCAGCCGCTCACGTTTTGGCGGCTGAAGCGGCTGAAGCGCCTGCGCCGCCAGCCTGAGCCGCGCCCGGAGCGACTACGCCCGTTCCAGCTTCAGCGCCAACCGCGCTGCAAACCAGCCAGGTCTGCCAGACGGTCTCAACGTCGGGGGCGGGTTGGGCGAACACGCTGCGCTGCCGCCGGGCGGCGCCATCCGGCCCGGTGCGCCAAGCGGTGTCGAAGTTGTAAATCTGCACATGCGGCAAGTCCAGCGCAACGGCGATGTGGCTGACACCGCTATCGACGCCAATGACGCCCGCGCAGCGCGCCAACTGGCGCGTCAGCGCGTCCAGCGGCAACTGCGGCCAGACGATGGCACGGGCGGGCGCATCTGGCGGCGCGGCGCTGGCGCCAGCGCCTTGACTAAAGGCTGCAGCAGGTGCCGAGCCGCCAGCCCCGGCGTTCAGCGCGGCGGCCAGCGTCTGGCTGGTGGCCAGTTCCTTGGCGTTGCCGTGTGGCAGCACGATTTGAAAACCAGCGGCGTTCAAACGCTGGCCCAGTTCAATCCAATGCGCCAGCGGCCATTCCTTGTCCGCCCGCGAGGTGCCGTGGACAAAGGCAATTTGCGGCGCAGCTTTGTCAGCCGCCACGGCGTCTGGTGCTTGGGGAGCTGGCGGCACGCTCAAACCAAAATCCGGCAGCGGCGCGAACGTGTAGCCCAGCGCCTGCGCCGCCAGTTCCCGCGAACGCTGCACCACCGGCGTGCGCGGCTCAATGCGAATCGCCACGTCGGCCAGCCAGCGGGTCGGCGCTTCGTAGCCCGAGCCGTCGGTCTGGTTCGCCAGCGCGTAACGCTGGCCGTTGGGCGCCAGCCGCGCCAGCCGGGCGACGAGGGCCGATTTGCTCAGCCCCTGCAAATCAATCACTGCGTCGTAAGGCGTCTGGCGCAAGTCGGCCTTGAAGGCGTTCCACTGCTGGCGCGTCGGCGCCGAAAAAGGCGATTTGCGCCAGCGCCGCAGGTCGCAGGCAATCACGCGGTGCAGCGCCGGGCACAGCGCCAGCACCGGGGCAAAGGACTTTTCCACCACCCAGTCGATCTGCGCGTCGGGCAGCGCGGCGCGGATGTCCTGCACCACCGGCAGCGCGTGAATCACATCGCCCAGCGACGACAGCTTGACCAGCAGGATTTTCATTCAGCAGCTCAATGCGCGGCAGCGGCAAAGCTGGCGTCGGGCTTGACGCTGTGCAACAGTGCCAGCATGTCGGCCTCGATGCGCTCCAGCGCCTCGGGCGTGTGGCCTTCAAAGCGCAGCACCAGCACCGGCGTGGTGTTGGAAGCGCGAATCAGCCCAAAGCCGTCCGGCCAATCGACGCGCACGCCGTCAATCGTGCAGATTTTGGCGGGCGCGTCAAAGTGGACGGCGGCAATCAAGGCCTCAACGACGCTGTGCTGTTCGCCTTCCTTGCAGGCGACGTTCAATTCCGGTGTGCTGAAGCTGGTCGGCAGCGCGTTGAGCAGCGCGCCCGCGTCAGCCACCTTGCTGACGATTTCCAGCAGGCGGCAACCGGCGTAAGTGCCGTCGTCAAAGCCGTACCAACGCTCTTTGAAGAAGATGTGGCCGCTCATTTCGCCGCCCAGCGGGGAATCGACTTCCTTCATCTTGGCCTTGATCAGCGAGTGGCCGGTTTTGTACATCAGCGCCACGCCGCCAGCGGCCTCGATCTCGGGCGCCAGGCGCTGCGAGCATTTCACGTCAAACAAAATCGTGCCGCCGGGAACGCGGCTCAGCACGTCTTTGGCGAACAGCATCATCTGGCGATCCGGGTAAATGTTCTGGCCGTCTTTGGTGACGATGCCCAGACGGTCGCCGTCGCCATCAAAGGCCAGGCCGAGTTCGGCGTCGCTGGTTTGCAGCGCCTTGATCAGGTCTTGCAGGTTTTCCGGCTTGCTCGGGTCGGGATGGTGGTTCGGGAAGTTGCCGTCCACCTCGCTGAACAGCTCGGTGACTTCGCAGCCGATGGTGCGGAAAATATCCGGGGCCGTCGCGCCAGCAATGCCGTTGCCGCAATCGACGATGATTTTCATGGGCCGCGCTAGCTGGATATCGGAGACGATGCGCGCTTGGTAAGCGGCCGTCACATCGACGCTGCGCAGCGTGCCGCCGGTTTTGAGTGCCCAGGTTTCTTCTTCCATCATGCGGCGGATCGCCTGGATGTCTTCGCCGTAGATGGCGCGCCCAGCCATGACCATTTTGAAGCCGTTGTAGTCTTTCGGGTTGTGGCTACCGGTGACTTGAATGCCGGAGTTGCACAGCGTATTGGCGGCAAAGTACAGCATCGGCGTGGTGACCATGCCCACGTCAATCACTTCAATGCCAACGGCCACCAGGCCGCGCATCAGCGCCGCGCTGAGCGAGGGGCCGCTTAAACGCCCGTCGCGCCCGACGGCCACCACGGTTTCGCCCTGCGCCAGCGCCAAGGTGCCGAACGCTTTGCCAATGCCCTCGGCGGTTTCCTCGGTGACGGTGCTGGGCACGATGCCCCGAATGTCGTAGGCCTTGAAGATCGAAGCGGCGAGTTGCATGTGAATTGCTCTTTTAAAAGTGTTTCTGGCAAAACATGCCAGCGTGCGGAAAGGAGTCAGTACCGGAGAGGAATTCTATCCACGCACGATGTCGGTTGGCCCCAGTGCAGAAATTTGAAAATTACCCCAGAATCAGCGCCCCGACCCCCACAGACCTTACCGGAAAATTCCCATGAAATTTGCCTCATCCGTCGTTCAGAGTCGCACCGACAGCCCGCTGGGCAACATCGCGCTGGCCGCCAGCGTGCAGGGCTTGGCGGGCGTCTGGTTTACCGAGGGCCAGCGCCATCTGCCGCCGGAGCTGGCGCTCTGGCCGAGCGTGCCCGAGCATTCGCTGCTCCAGCAGGCCAGCGCGCAGTTGGCCGAGTATTTTGCGGGCCAGCGCCGCACGTTTGAGCTGCCGCTGGATATTGCCGGCGGCACGGCGTTTCAGCAGGTGGTGTGGCAGGCGCTGCTAGGCCTTTTGCCGGGCGGCACCATCAGTTATGGCGACCTCAGCCAGCGCATCGGCAAACCGGGCGCGGTGCGGGCCGTGGGCGCGGCCATCGGGCGCAACCCGCTCAGCATCATCGTGCCCTGCCACCGCGTCATCGGCGCCAGCGGCGCGCTGACCGGCTACGCAGGCGGGCTGGCGCGCAAGAGCGCGCTGCTGCGACTCGAAGGCGCGCTGCCGGAGCAAGGGGCTTGAGTTCGCCCGCTTGCAGCGCCCCAGCGCCCACGGCTGCCGCTCTGACCAGCGCACCCGCCCCGGCCTGGATCACCGATTTCGTGATGCTGGGCGCCATCACGGGTTCGTCCTTTCTTTTCATGCAGATAGGCGTGCGCGAGTTTGGCCCGCTGCCGACAGCGGCCATACGGGTGACGATTGCCGCGCTGTTTTTGCTGCCGCTGGTGGGACTGCGCGGCTTGCTGCCGGTGCTGAAAGCACACTGGCGACGCACTTTTTTCATCGGCCTGCTTAACGCGGGGATTCCCTTTGCCTGTTACTCGTTTGCGCTGCTGTCCATCAGCACCGGGCTGGCGGCGATTTTGAATGCCACGACGCCGATGGCTGGCGCGCTGATTGCGTGGCTCTGGCTCAGGGACAGGCCGACGGCCTCACGGGTGCTGGGGCTGCTGATCGGCTTTGCCGGGGTGGCGCTGCTGGCCTGGGACAAGGCCAGCTTCAAGCCCGGCGCTTCCGGCGTGGCGCCCGCCTGGGCCGTGCTGGCCTGCCTGCTGGCCGTGCTGTGCTACGGCATTTCGGCCAGCTACACCAAGCGCCATCTGGCCGGTCTGCCGCCGCTGGTGACGGCGGCGGGCAGCCAGATCGGCGCGACGCTGGGCTTGGCGCTGCCCGCCTGGTGGCTGTGGCCAGCGCAGATGCCTGGCGCTTCGGCCTGGCTGGCGCTGCTGGCCGGGGGCGTGGTCTGCACCGGGGTGGCGTACATTTTATTTTTCCGGCTGATTGAAAACGCCGGGCCGCCGCGTGCGCTGGCCGTCACGTTTCTGGTGCCGGTGTTTGCGGTGCTATATGGCCGACTGTTTCTGGGCGAATCGGTCACGCTGTGGATGGCGGGCTGCGCGGCGGTCATTGTTGGCGGCACGGCGCTGGCTACCGGCCTGCTCAAACTGGGGCGTTGACGAGTGCTGGGCGCTGCGCCTACTGCAAGGCGCTGGCCACCATGTTGATACTCAACGCCAGGATCAGCATGTTGAAGCCAAACGACAGCACGCTGTGAATCAGCGTGAGTCGGCGCATCTCGCGCGAGGTCACCTGCACGTCGGAAACCTGCGAGGTCATGCCAACCACATGCGCGTAGTACAGAAAATCAAAATAATCCGGGTCCAGCCCGCCCGGAAACTGTAGCCCCGGCCCGTCCAGCTCGTTGAGTTTTTCCTCGTGGTAGTAGCGATGGGCATAGCGAAAGGCAAAAATCGTCTGGATAAACAGCCAAGACGCCATCAAGGCCAGCACTGACAGCGCCACATGCAGTGCGCGCTCGGCACCCGAGAACATCCGGGACTGCTGCAGCATGACGGCGATAGCGCCCACGCAAGCCATCGTCGCCAGCAGCATCAGCAAAAACAGCACCACGCTGGGTTCATCCTGCGCCTGCGCACGCTCGCGGGTGCGCTGCGCATCAAAGCGCTCGCACAGCCACCAAGCCTGCGCCAGATAAACCGCCACGCCGACGCTCCAGCCGAGCAGGCCGCGAAACGGCCAGATCAGCGGCAAAGGCAAAACAGCCGTGACCACGCCAGCCACCAAGCCATAAAGCAGGCGCTGCAGCGCGCCAGTTTCAGAAAAATGTTTACGCATGGCGCCGATTGTGACGCCCAGCGGCACGGGCAATAATCAAGGTTTCACTCGCCCCGCCCGATCACCTTCCATGTTCAAGAACCGACACCCTAAAAAAATGCATATTGCCCGTAGAGGGGTGATCTACTCGCTGATTCTCTGCTGCGTAATTTTATTGCTCGGCGGCCTCGGGTTCTGGCTGCTGGACCCGAATGTGAACACGATTGCCGATGGCCTGTGGCTGGCCTTCACCACGGCGGCCACCGTGGGCTATGGCGACCTCGTGCCCAGCACCCACGCTTCGCGCGGATTTGCCGTGATCGTGGTGATGCTGGGGCTGGCCGTGCTGTCACTGACGACCGCTTCTTTGTCGGCCATTTTTGTCGAAAAAGATGTCGAAGAAGCCGAAG
>Ga0302263_10000249_pt1 | contig 21089 bp, 14 predicted proteins | sample II_Fen_N1_4_FD_194564 | JGI IMG/M metagenome (GOLD analysis project Ga0302263, IMG submission 194564) | Peat permafrost microbial communities from Stordalen Mire near Abisko, Sweden - II_Fen_N1_4 | ecosystem: Environmental > Terrestrial > Soil > Wetlands > Permafrost | place: Sweden: Abisko... | reverse complement strand
GAACTGGTCGCCCGTAATTACAAGGGAAAGATCTACCAGACGCACGGCGTCGCCAACCCGGATTTCCTGCGCGTCGTCGGCAAGGACGGCAACGGGCAGATTCTTCCCGCCGGTCCGATGCTGGTCTTCGAGCAATTGCCCGATTCGAACGAAGTCAAGAAGACGGCGGCCGAGTATGTGGTCAAGTACGAGCAGAAATTCGGCACGCGCTCGACGTTCGGCGGCCACGTGTACGACGCCTACATCCTGCTGTCCAAGGCGATCCCCGAGGCGCTGAAGAAGGCCAGGCCGGGGACGAAGGAATTCCGCGCGGCGCTGCGCGACGCGCTCGAGAATTCCAACGTGACCGGCACGCACGGCGTCTTCGTGATGAACGCAAACGACCACAACGGCCTTGACAATCGCGCGCGCGTGATGGTGAAGGTCGAGAACGAGAAGTGGGTGCTGGTCAAGTAACGCCGGCACGCTGAACACGGGCCGGCCGCGCCGCTGCGGCCGGTTCCCGTTCCGATCCTTCGATCACCGCGAAAGCAGCGACACGCCGCGACTCCCACGATGGATCTATCGATCGCCGCGCTGCTGGCCCAGGACGGAATCACCAACGGCGCGATCTATGCGCTGCTGGCCCTCGCGCTTGTGCTGGTGTTCACCGTCACGCGCGTCGTCTGGATTCCCGCCGGCGAATTCGTGGCGTGGGGCACGCTGACGCTGGCAGGATTGCAGACCGGCGCGGCACCCGGCACGCTGAAGGTGCTGGTCGGCATGGCAGTGATCGCCGGTCTCATGGAAGCGTGGGGATGCCTAAGGCGCGGCCAGACCGGGCGGCTGCCGCGACGCCTTGCCGCGTGGACCGGCGTGCCGGTGGCGGTGGCCGCGCTGGTCTGGTGGCTGGCGCCGATGCAACTGCCGCTTCCGGTTCAGGTGCTGCTGACGCTCGTCACAATGACGACGTTGGGTCCGCTCCTTTATCGCGTCGCCTACCAGCCGCTGGCCGAGGCGAGCGTGCTCGTGCTGCTGATCGTTTCCGTCGCGCTCCATTTCACGCTGGTGGGGCTGGGGCTCTGGTTCTTCGGCGCCGAGGGCTCGCGCACGCCTGCCTTTTCGTCGACGTCGTTCACGATTCAGGGCGTGAACATCAGCGTGCAGAGCCTGCTCGTCGTGGCTTCCAGCCTCGCGCTGATCGGCGCGCTCGCGCTTTTCTTCGGCCGCACGCTCTACGGCAAGGCGCTGCGCGCGACCGCGGTGAATCGTGCCGGGGCGCGCCTGGTTGGAATTTCGCCCGACTTCGCCGGCGCGCTGACGTTCGCGCTCGCGGCGCTGCTGTGCGGATTCTCGGGCGTGCTGATCGGACCGATCACGACGGTCTACTACGACTCGGGCTTCCTGGTCGGACTGAAGGGCTTCGTCGGCGCGATCATCGGCGGGCTGTCGAGCTATCCGATTGCCGCGGCGGGCGCGCTGCTGGTCGGCCTCATCGAGTCGTTCTCGTCGTTCTGGGCCAGCGCGTTCAAGGAAGTGATCGTGTTCACGCTGATCATCCCGGTGCTGCTGTGGCGCAGCCTGACCACGACGCACCACGAGGAAGACGAATGAAGTGGCTGGGGTCGCGCGCGGCCTTTGCGATTTTCGTCGTGGTGCTGGCGGTCGTCCCGCAGGTCGCGCCAGCGTTCTGGGTGACGCTCGGCAACTACATCGGGCTCTACAGCATCGTTGCACTCGGTCTGGTGCTGCTGACGGGCGTCGCCGGCCAGACGTCGTTCGGGCAGGCGGCGTTCGTCGGGCTCGGCGCCTACACGACGGCCTACCTGACCACGAAGTACGGCACGTCGCCGTGGCTGGCACTTGTCGTCGGGATGGTCATCACCGCGGCGGTCGCGCTGTTCCTGGGATTCATCACGCTGCGCATGAAGGGGCATTACCTGCCGCTTGCGACCATCGCCTGGGGCATCAGCCTCTTCTACGTCTTCGGCAACCTGGAAATGCTCGGCGGGCATACCGGGATGAGCGGCATTCCGGCGCTGTCGTTCGCCGGCTTCGAATTGAAGAGCGAGAACCGCTATTACTATTTGATCTGGGCTATCACGCTGGCGTCGCTGTGGGCGACCAACAACCTGCTCGATTCGCGTCCGGGACGCGCGATTCGTGCACTGAAGGGCCGGCTCGAGATGGCCGAGGCCTTCGGTGTCGACGCCGCGCGGCTCAAGATCGTCGTCTTCGTCTATGCGGCGCTGCTCGCGTGCATTTCGGGCTGGCTGTACGCGCACCTGCAGCGCTTCGTCAATCCGACGCCGTTCTTCATCACGCAGGGCATCGAGTACCTGTTCATGGCGGTCGTCGGCGGCGCCGGCAGCGTCTGGGGCGCCGTGCTGGGCGCCACCGTGATCACGCTGCTGAAGCAGGTGCTGCAGGACGTACTGCCGTGGATGTTCGGCCGCTCGGGCAATTTCGAGCTGATCGTGTTCGGCATCCTGATGATCCTGCTGCTCCAGTTTGCGCGCGACGGACTGTGGCCGTGGATCGAACGGATCATCCCCCGGCGCACGCCGCCGCCGGTGCCGCCGGCCGAGCCGCTGCCGGCGCGCGATCCTGCGGCGCGTGCCGGTCCGTTGCTCGAGGTACGCAAGGCCCGCAAGCAATTCGGCGGGCTGGTCGCCGTCAACGACCTGTCGTTCGACATCCGTCCAGGCGAGATCCTCGGGCTGATCGGCCCCAATGGCGCGGGCAAGAGCACGACGTTCAGCCTCATCTCCGGCGCGGCGGCGCTGACGTCCGGAGACATCCGGTTTCGCGGCGAGTCGATCGGCGGCGCGCCGCCCTACGAGATCGCGCGGCGCGGCATCGGCCGCACGTTCCAGCACGTGAAGCTGATCCCGCAGATGACGGTGCTCGACAACGTCGCGCTCGGCGCCTACCTCCGCGGCCGCAGCGGCATCGTGCGCGCGGCGCTCGCGCTCGACGGCGCCGAAGAGGCGCGCACCAGGTCGGAAGCGGCGCGTGCCATTGCGCGCGTCGGGCTCGCCGACCACACGTTCGATGCCGCGGGCAGCCTGCCGCTGGGCAAGCAGCGGATCGTCGAGATCGCGCGCGCTCTCGCCGCCGATCCCATGCTGCTGCTTCTGGACGAGCCGGCCGCAGGCCTGCGCTTTCTCGAAAAACAGGAACTCGCCGCGCTGCTTCGCTCGCTGAAGGCGGACGGGATGACCGTGCTGCTCGTCGAGCACGACATGGATTTCGTGATGGGGCTCACGGACCGGCTCGTCGTGATGGACTTCGGCGAGAAGCTGGCGGAAGGGCACCCTGCCGACATCCAGAAGAACGCCGCGGTGCTCGAAGCCTATCTCGGGAGCGTCGTCTGACCATGGCCGCGCTGCTCGAAGTCAAGGATCTCTGCGTGTCCTACGGCAAGGTTGAGGCCGTCCACGGCGTTTCCCTTGCCGTCACCGAGGGCACCATCGTCAGCGTGATCGGGCCCAATGGCGCAGGCAAGACGACGCTCCTGGCGGCGATCATGGGCACGCTCGCGGCGACCGGCGGCATCCGCTACCGGGGCGAGAGCGTCGGGTCGCTGTCGGTCGAGCAACGCGTCGGCAGCGGTCTTGTGCTGGTGCCGGAGAAGCGGGATCTCTTCGCGTCGATGACGGTGGCGGACAACCTCGAGCTCGGCGCCTTCGCGCGCGCGCGGCGCGGTGATCGCGACATCGCGCGCACGCTGGACGACGTCTACGCGCGCTTTCCCCGGCTGCTGGAGCGGCGCACGCAGCTGGCCGGCACGCTGTCGGGAGGCGAGCGGCAGATGCTCGCGCTGGGCCGCGCGCTGATGAGCAAGCCCAGACTCCTCATGCTGGACGAGCCCTCGCTCGGGCTGGCGCCGCTGGTCGTGCGCGAGATCTTCAACATCGTGTCGGCGTTGAAAGCCACCGGCGTATCGATCCTGCTGGTCGAGCAGAACGCGCGCGCGGCGCTCCAGGTGTCCGACTACGGCTACGTGCTGGAGACCGGCGAACTCGCGCTCGAGGGCCCCAGCATGGAACTTGCATCGAACCCGAAGGTGGCCGCGACCTACCTGGGACAAAGCGCAGCCGGAGCCTCCGCCGGAGCCTGATCGGCCAAGAGGGTAGAATCACGGCCGGGCGGCGCGACCGCGATCGCCCCATGCTTCCAGGACTGCCCGCCTTGACCGACCTGTCCGTTCCCCCCGTTTCCGCCGTGCTGCTGGCCGACGCCGAGCGCCTGCTGCTGGCGCCCTCCGGTCTCGACCAGGCCAAGCTGTCGCGCGTGCTCGCCGACATCCACGCGCACGACATCGCCTTCGCCGACCTCTACTTCCAGCATTCGCTCTTCGAGAGCTGGAGCCTGGAGGAGGGCATCGTCAAGTCGGGCACGTTCAGCATCGACCGGGGCGTCGGCGTGCGCGCCGTCAGCGGCGACCGGCAGGCCTACGCGTATTCCGACGACATCTCGCTCGCGGCGCTCACCGAAGCATCGGTCGCCGTGCGCGCCATCGGCCGCCAGGGCGGCTCGGCCGTCGCGCCGTTGGCCAAGCGCGGCGCGGCGCGCGCATTGTATTCGCTGGAAGACCCGGTCGGCAGCCTCCCCGAATCGGAAAAGGTGGCGCTGCTCGAGCGCCTCGAGCGCCGCGCGCGCGCCCGCGACAATCGCGTGACGCAGGTCATGGCGTCGCTCGCCGGCGAACACGAGACGATCCTGATTGCGCGCAGCGACGGCCTGGTGGCGGCGGACGTCCGGCCGCTCGTGCGCCTTTCGCTCACGGTGATCGTCGAGGAGAACGGCCGGCGCGAGCAGGGTCATGCGGGCGGCGGCGGACGCTTCGATTATGCGCATTTCAGCGATGACGTGATCGACCGCTACGCGAAGGAGGCCGTCGACCAGGCGGTGCTCAACCTTTCGGCGCTGCCGGCGCCCGCCGGCAACATGACGGTGGTGCTGGGCAGCGGCTGGCCGGGCATCCTGCTGCACGAGGCGATCGGCCACGGGCTCGAGGGCGACTTCAACCGCAAGGGCACCAGCGCATTTTCAGGACGCGTGGGACAGCGCGTGGCAGCGAAGGGCGTCACCGTCGTCGACGACGGCACGCTCGAACGGCGGCGCGGTTCGCTCAACATCGACGACGAAGGCAACCCCACGCAGCGCACCGTGCTGATCGAGGACGGCATCCTGCAGGGCTACATGCAGGACCGCCTGAACTCGAGGCTGATGAACGTCGCGCCGACCGGCAACGGCCGCCGCGAATCGTTCGCGCACATGCCGATGCCGCGGATGACGAACACGATGATGCTGGCCGGCGACCACGATCCGGCGGAGATCATCGCCTCGGTCAAGGACGGGCTCTACGCGGCGAACTTCGGCGGCGGCCAGGTCGACATCACCAGCGGCAAATTCGTGTTCTCGACAGTCGAGGCGTGGATGATCAAGGACGGCAAGTTGACGCATCCGGTCAAGGGCGCCACGCTGATCGGCAACGGTCCGGAAGCGCTGACCCGGGTGTCGATGATCGGCAACGATCTCTTGCTCGACCCGGGTGTCGGCACATGCGGCAAGGAAGGCCAGAGCGTGCCCGTCGGCGTCGGCCAGCCGACGCTGAAGATCGACGGGCTGACGGTAGGCGGAACCGCCTAGCGGCTCAGTGCAGCGGCCCGCTCGGTGCGGGCATCGTGACGGTCGCGATCGGCGACGCGTGGTGGCACACCATCCGCCATCCCGACGGCGTGCGCATGAAGACGTTGGTCGCGACCGCCGCGCCGCGCGCGGTGCCGTCGGCGGTGGCGACGTGCTCGATCGCGCTCTGCATCGCCAGCCCGACCGTTTCCAGCACGACGATCTCGTCCAGCCGGAACGAGAGCTTGGTGTCGCCCGAGAAGAGCTGCTCCCAGGCCGCGCGCACGGCGTCGTAGCCGACCATGCGCGACCCGCCCGGATGCACGCACACGATATCCTCGTCGTCGGCCCACGCGGTCATCATGGCGTCCAGGTCGCGCGCCTCGAAGGCCTGGTAGAAGGCGATGGCCGCGTCCTGCGGCGATACGTAGATCGGTGTCGTGCGTGCCTTGGCCATGATCGGTTCGGAAGTTCGCGTCCAGCGCGTCGCTAGGCTCGTATGTTGGGCGGAAAGTAGGAGGGAAGGGCGCTGCGCGCGAGATTGTAGACCATCTCCGGCTTCAGCTCGCGCATGCACTTGAAGTGCCCGAGCGGACATTCGCGCTTGAAGCACGGGCTGCATTCGATGTCGATCCTGGCGATGCGCGCGACCGGCGACAGCGGTGGCGTGTACACCGGCGACGACGACCCGAACAGCGCGACCAGCGGCACGCCGACGGCGGCCGCGGCGTGCATCAGGCCCGAATCGTTGCTGATGACCAGCGATGCCGACGAAAGGATGTCGATCGTCGTGCCGAGATCGGTGCGGCCCGTGAGGTCGCGCACCTTGGTGGCGCTCTCGCCCATCACCATCAGCAGGGCTTCGGAGGCAATCTTGTCGTTGGGCGAGCCGACGATCCACACGTGCAGCCCGTCGCGCAGGAACATCTGGGCGAGTTCGGCGAACTGGTTCGGCGGCCAACGCTTGGCCGCGCCGAATTCGGCACCCGGACAAAGTATGACGACCGGCCGGTCCGTCTTGAGGTTCAGCGCCCGCATGGCGCCGGCGCGATTGGTCGCGTTGGGCACCAGGATCGGCGCGGGGGATAGAGGTACCAGCGCGCCGGGTGACGCGGCGAGCGCCGCGAACCGGTCCACCAGCCGCGGCATGGCCTTCTTGTCGAGCTTGCGCGCGTCGGTCAGCAGGCCGTACCGCGCCTCGCCCCGGTAGCCGATGCGCTTCGGGATGCGCGCGAGATAGGGCACGAGCGCCGACTTCCACGAGTTGGGCAGCACGAACGCGCGCGTGTATCCCTCGGCCTTGAATTCACGGGCGAGCTTGCGCCGGCTGGCCAGGTCGAACTTGCCGTGCCCGAAGGGCGTTTCGACGATCCGCCGGATGCCGCGCATGCGCGCGTAGACCGGCGCGCACCACGAAGGCGCCAGCACGTCGACGATGGGGTCCTCGTACGGATCGCGCAGCAGCCCGACCAGAGGTTCGGAGAGGATGGCGTCCCCCACCCACGACGGCGCGACGATCAGGATGCGTTCGGCGGCCATGTCAGCGGTGCGCGAGGCATGGCTGTGGGTGGGGTCGCGCTGCCCGCGGCGCGGGCGTGAGGTGCCCGCGGTTCACGCTTCAGTGGCCGCCTTTGCGCGGCCCTCCCTCGAGCTGGTAGCGCGTTCCACAGTACGGGCACATCGCTTCGCCGGTGTCGGCGATGTCCAGGAACACGCGAGGGTGCGACGACCACAACGGCATGCCGGGGTTCGGACAGAACACCGGCAGGTCGGCGGGCTTGACCGCGACCGGAACCATCGCGTTGGCCGCGCTCGTCGTCATACGTGCGTGAGCCACGATTGCCGCGACTTCAAGCGGCCGTTGACGGCATCGAAGTACATCGCCTGCAGCTTGGTGGTGACCGGTCCGCGTGCGCCTTCGCCGATGGTCCGGTTGTCCAGTTCGCGGATAGGCGTGACTTCCGCTGCTGTGCCGGTGAAGAACGCTTCGTCTGCGCAGTAGACTTCGTCGCGCGTGATACGGCGCTCGTGGACCGCGATGCCGAGTTCCTTGGCGAACGCGAAGATCGTGTTGCGCGTGATCCCGTTGAGCGCGCCCGACGACAGGTCCGGCGTGTGCAATTCGCCGCCGATCACCAGGAAGATGTTCTCGCCGGAGCCTTCGGACACGTAACCCTGCGGATCGAGCAGCAGCGCCTCTTCGTAGCCGTCGTGCGTCGCTTCCTGGTTGGCCAGGATCGAATTGGCATAGTTGGCGACGGCCTTGGCGCCGGTCATCGTGATGTTGACGTGGTGGCGCGTGAACGACGACGTCTTCACGCGGATGCCCTTTTCCATGCCTTCGGCGCCCAGGTAGCTGCCCCACGGCCAGGCGGCGATGCAGACGCGGACCGGATTGGACTTGGCGGCGACGCCCATCGCCTGCGAACCGTAGAACGCGAGCGGACGCAGGTAGCAGGACTCGAGCTTGTTGTCGCGCACGCACGCCAGCTGCGCTTCGTCGAGCACTTCGCGCGTGTAGGGAATGTTCATGCCGAAGATGTGCGCCGAGCGGAACAGGCGGTTCGTATGGTCGCGCAGGCGGAAGATGGCGGGACCGTCGACGGTCTTGTAGCACCGGACGCCTTCGAACACGCCCATGCCGTAGTGCAGCGTGTGCGTCAGGACGTGCGTGGTCGCTTCGCGCCACGGCACCATCTTGCCGTCATACCAGATCCATCCATCGCGGTCGGCCATCGACATGGCGGTTTCTCCAGAAGCTTGCAGCATGGCAAACCGCAATTTTAGCCGATTTCCTCCAGTTTCCCCGGCCGCGCGTCCCTGGGCGCCTGCCAGTCGTCCCCGAACACGTGCTTCCACAGCGCCGCAACGGCTTCGCGCGGCGCGACGAGCGCTTCGGGCGGAACGCGTGCATGCGCGGCCCCGGTAAGGCGTACCTGGTGCTGCATGCGGCGATACAGCCGGTAGGCGTCCGCGACCTCGCTCGCCAGCGCGCTGGGCAGGAGTCCCAGTTCCGCCCCCATGCCGAGCAGCGCAATGTTGCCCGCATTGCGGGTGAGCGCCGGATGGCGGTGCGCGTGCGCCAGCACCAGGAACTGGACGATGAACTCGATGTCGACCATGCCGCCCGGGTCGTGCTTCAGGTCGAACAGCGCGGTGGGATTGGGGTGCCCCGCGGCCATCCGGCGGCGCATGTCGGTGACGTCGGTGGCGAGCGGCCCCGGCTCGCGCCGCAGCGTCAGGATCGCTTCGCGCTCGGCTTCGAACGCCGCGCCCACCACTCGGTCGCCGGCGACGAAGCGCGCGCGCGTCAGCGCCTGGTGTTCCCACGTCCATGCGGTTTCGCGCTGGTACTTGCAGAACGCCGCCAGGCTCGACGCGAGGAGGCCGGACGCGCCGTCGGGCCGCAGCCGCAGGTCGGTGTCGTAGAGCGCGCCGGCGGCCGTGTTGCTCGTCAGCCACGTGATGAGGCGCTGCGCCAGACGTGCATAGCGCTCGTGGCGCGCCTCGGCTTCCGGATCGCCGGCATCGACGTCGTACAGGAACACGAGATCGAGGTCGGATGCGTAGCCCAGTTCCTTGCCGCCCAGTTTTCCGTAGCCGACGATGGCAAAACGCGGCGGCGCCGCCTGCGGCCCGGCGATCTGCGCCCAGCAGGCGTCGAGCGTGGCGGCGAGCAGCACGTCGGCCAGCGCCGAGACGTGGTCGGCCAGGCGCTCCACCGTCAGGCGGCCGCCCAGGTCCTGCGCGAGCAGGCGAAACGTCTGCGCATGCTGGAAGTGGCGCAGCGTGTCCATCTGGCGCTCGACATCTCCGGCGTGAGCCGCCATCAGGCGCGCGAGTTCGTCGCGCCATGCATCCCAGTCCGGCTCGGCCATCAGGATGCGCGCGTCGAGCAGCTCGTCGAGCAGCAGCGGGTGCCGGGTCAGGTAGTCTGCGGCCCACGCCGACGCGCCCATCAGCTGCGCGATGCGTGGCAACAGCGGCGGGTGCTCGATCACCAGCGCCAGGTACGCGCTGCGCCGGCTGACCGCCTCCAGCAAGGTCAGCAATCGCGTGAACACCACCTGCGTGCCGGCGGCGCCGGGATGGGCCGACGACGTGGCGATGAGCTGCGGGACGAGCGCGTCGAAACGCTGCCGCGACAGCGCGGGCAATTGCAGGTAGCGGCTGCTGCCGCGCACGCGCGCGAGCATGGCAAGCAGCGCGTCGGGATCGGTGAAGCCGGCGGCCACCAGTTGTTCGCGCGCCGACGCCGTCGCCGCAGGCTCCTCCCAGATCGCGGTGAGCGCCGTGTTTCCCGCAGTGCCATTGTCCTCACGCTTGCCCAGAATCAGCGCGAACTGCTCGCTCACCTGCGCACGATGCCGGGCGAGCGCGGTGTCGAAATCGCGCAGCGACGCGAAACCCATGCTCTCCGCGAGCAGCGCGCGCTCGTCGGCGGACTCGGGAAGCTGGTGCGTCTGCTGGTCGTCGCGATACTGCAGCCGGTGTTCGACCCGACGCAGGAAGACGTACGCGTCGCACAGCGCGGCGACTGCCGGACCGGGCAGCAGCCCGAGCGATTCGAGCACGACCAATGCAGGCAGCGTGCCCTTGACCCGGAGCTGCGGCTCGCGGCCGCCGCGCACGATCTGCAGTGCCTGCACGATGAATTCGATTTCCCGGATCCCGCCGTCGCCCAGCTTCACGTTGGCGAGGTAGTCGCGGCGCAGGCCCTGTTCGCGGATCTGGCGATGCACGTCGCGCAGACCGTCGTAGGCGTCGTAGTCCAGGTACTTGCGGAACACGAACGGGGCGACCAGCGCGTCGAGTTCGCCGCGCCTGTCGCCGGTGAGCGCGCGCGCCTTCAGCCACGCATAGCGCTCCCAGGCGCGACCTTGCGTCACCAGGTACGCTTCCAAGCCGTTGAACGTCGTCGTCAGCGGTCCGCTGTCGCCATAGGGTCGCAGCCGCATGTCCACGCGGAACACATAGCCTTGCGGCGTGACGTCGTGCAATGCGCCGATCACGCGCTGCCCCAGGCGATCGAAGAATTCGCGGTTGGCGATTGTCCGCGGCCCGGCGGTTTCGCCTTCGTCCGGATAGACGAAGATGAGGTCGATGTCCGACGAAACGTTGAGTTCGCCGCCGCCTAACTTGCCCATGCCGATCACGATGAGCCGCTGCTGCGCGCCGTCGTCCGCGCCGAGCGGATCGCCGTGACTCGCCGCCAGCAGGCACCCGTGCAGTTCCACGGAGGAGCCGATGGCCTGTTCCGCGAGATGCGTCATGGCGCCGCAGACTTCGGTCAGCGGCGCCAGCCCGGTCAGGTCGCGCACCAGCGTGTGCAGAAAGACGCGCCGACGCAATTCGCGCAGGGCGATTGCATGGCGGGACGGGTCGCCCTCGGCCACGATCGCGGCCAGCGACGCTCGCACGTCGCCCCAGGCAAAGGGCCGTACCGACGCTTCGGCCAGGCTTTCGGCGAGCCCCGGGTCCGCGGCCAGCGCGCGGGTCGCATATCGGCTGAACGCCAGCGCTCGATGGATGTCCATGGCTTGCCTCGACCGCCGGCGGCCCGCGTGCTGCCTGCTGGGCCCATGGCGGGCCGTTTCCTTCAGCTACAATTAAGTTTCCCGGCAGCACATTATGCCTGTCGCCGTGCCCTCATTCCCGCTTCCATCGTGTCCAACCCGCGCGCTGCCCGGATATTTCGCCTGCTGAGCGCCGCCGCGGTCGCCGCGTTCGCGATTTTTTGCGTCCTGCTGCTGGTCGTCCGCTTCGTCGTTTTCCCGAGGATCAACGATTACCGGGACCGGATCGTCGCAACGCTGTCGGCCGAACTCGGGCATCCGGTGGCGATCACGGCCATCGATACCGGATGGCAGGCGTGGAATCCGCGGCTGACGATTCGCGGATTCCAGATCCACGACCGGGATCATGCGTCGGCCGAGCCGGTCCTCGACCTGCCGCGTGTCGATCTGGTCGTGTCGTGGACGTCGCTGCCGTTCCTGGACCTGCGGCTTTCACAACTCGCGATAGACCGGCCGCAACTTTCCATCCGCCGCGACGTGCACGGCAGCCTGCATGTGGCGGGCATCGAATTCGATCCGGAAAAGGAAAGCGATGATTCGCACGTCACCGAGTGGCTGCTGCGGCAGCCCAGAATCGTCGTTTCCGATGCGCTGATCACGTGGACCGACGAACTGCGTCGTGCGCCGCAGCTCGTGCTGGATCACGTGCAGTTTCGGCTGGAGCACAGTGGCGGACACCATCGCTTCGGGCTGGTCGGCACGCCTCCAGCCGACCTGGCCGCGCCTCTCGATTTTCGCGGCGACGTGACCGACGCTTCGCTGCGCGACTGGCGCGTCGCGCGCGGACGCTTCTATGTGCGGCTCGACTATGCCGACATCGCGCTGTGGCGGGAGTGGATCCCGCTGCCGATCCCGGTGGACAGCGGCAAGGGCGCGTTGCGGGCGTGGTTCGACTTTGCCGGCGGCGGCCCGACCGGCATGGTGGCGGACTTCGAACTGGCCGATGTCCGGACGCGACTGGCCCGAGACCTGCCGCAACTCGACCTCACGAACCTGGCCGGCCACGTCGACTGGAAGAGGGAATCCGGCAAGCGCCTGGTGACCGCATCGGGCCTGAGCTTCACGACGCGCTCGGACCTGACGCTGGCGCCGACCAATTTCACGCTGGCGATGACGGAGAACGCCGACGGCGCCATCACCGGCGGGAACCTTGCCATCGACCGCCTGGATGCCGAACCGCTGACGGCGTTGAGTCTGCACCTGCCGCTGCCGGAAGGCTGGCGCCGCGATCTCGCCCGCTTCGCGCCGAAGGGCAGCATCACCAATGGAAAATTCAGCTGGTCAGGCACCTCCGACCTGCCCGAGATCTATGCCGCCAGCGGCGTGATGCAGCGCGTCGGCTTCGCCGCGGCGGATGGGACGCCCGGGATGACCGGTCTGTCCGGCAACTTCGACCTCGACCAGTTCCACGGTTCGCTGAAGCTCGACAGCCGCGACTTGAAGTTCGATGCGCCCAAGGTCTTCAACGCGCCGCTGTCGTTTGCAAGCGCCGCAGGAAACGTCGGTTGGGACAGGCGCAATGGACCGTGGCGAATGACCTTCGACAATCTCCGCTTCACCGGAGTGCCGCTCGCGGGGACCGCAACGGGATCATGGACGGCGAAGGAGAAGGGGCCGGGTTCGCTGGAGCTGGCGGCGCGTCTGGACGGCGCCGGCGTGGAGGAGGTCGCTCGGGCCATGCCGCTGGTGCTCGATGCCGGCCTGCGTTCGTGGCTCAAGGACAGCCTTCGGCAAGGTACGGCCAGCGATGTCCGCGTCAACGTGGCCGGCGACCTGGCCGAGTTTCCGTTTCCCGCCAACCGCTCGGGCGAGTTCCTGATCACCTTCAAGGTTCGCAACGCGACGCTGCGCTTCCTTCCGGAATGGCCGCCGATCGAGGGACTCGACGCGGATCTCCGGTTCGAGGGTGCGCGCATGACCATCGACGCCACGCGTGGCCGCTCGCTCGGCGCCACTCTCGGTCCGACGAAGGCCGACATTCCCGACTTGTCGGTGCAGTTCCCTGTGCTCACCGTGGTCGGCGACGCGTCGGGTCCCACGTCGGAGTTCCTGCAGTACGTGGCGCAGAGCCCGGTGGCCGGCTGGATCGGCCACGCCACCGCAGGCGCCACCGCCAGCGGCAGCGGCAAGCTCAACCTCAAGCTGACGTTGCCGCTGGGCAAGGACAACGGCGTGAAGGTCGCCGGCGACTACCAGTTCATCGCCAACGAGTTGCGTTTTCCCGACGTGCCGGTGCTGGCCAAGCTGAACGGAAAACTGGCATTCACCGAACAGGATTTGCGGGCACAGGACGTCGCCTTCGAGGCGCTCGGCGGGCCGGCAAGGATCTCGATCGGGAACGCCGACGGCCAGGTGCACGTCGCGGGCTCCGGCACGGCAAACCTCGCCACCCTGCACCACGAGCTGGGTGTGCCGTTGCTGGAGCGCGTGTCGGGAACGACCGATTGGGAAGTCAACCTGACGACGCGCGGCGAAGCAGTGACGTGGGCATTGTCGAGTTCGATGAAAGGCGCCGCAGTCGACCTCCCTGCGCCTGTGGGCAAGACCGCCGCAGAGGTCGCGCCATTGAAGATCGAGCGCCATGAGCTTGCCGGAAGGGCCACGGGCGATCAACTCACCGCCGACTACCGCGGTGCGGTCCGCGTCGTCGCGCAGCGTCCGGGCGGCGGATCGCCGGACCGGGTGCTTGTGCGGCTGGGCGGCGGTGTTGCCGGGGCCGATGTGCCGAGCCGACCTGGTGTATTCGTGCGCGGACAGCTTGCCGAACTCGACCTCGACCAATGGCTTGCCTTGTATGCGAAGGAAAAGGCGCGCACCACAGCGGGCACGTCGTCCGATGCCAGTTCTCTCGAGTTGAATGGCGTGGACCTCGACCTGGGAAAACTCGAAGTCTTCGGCCGGGTCCTGCATGATTTCAAGGTCACGGCCCAGCACGCGAGCGAGGACTGGAAGCTGGTCATGCATGGCCGCGAAGTCGACGGCGACGCAACATGGCGAGGTCCTTCCGCCGACATTCCCAACGGCCGCGTGACGGCGCGCCTGAAACGCTTCGTGCCTCCGGGCCCGGGCGAATTGCATCCAGTGCGCGCCGCCGCCGACGCCGGCACCCACGCCGCCAATCCGTGGCCCGAGCTCGACATCGTGTCGGACACGTTCGTATCGAAGGGCCGCGACCTGGGAAAGCTCGAACTGGTTGCCAAGCCGGTCGCCACCGATTGGCGCATCGAGCGGCTTGCGCTCGCTAACTCCGCTGGCCGCATCGACGCCAATGGCTGGTGGCGGGTGCGCGGCGACCGGCAGCAGACGCAGATCGACGTGAAGGTGGATGTCGAGGACGCCGGCGGTTACCTTGCGCATTTCGGCTACGGCGAAACGATGCGCAACGCGCCGACGACGATCGACGGCGACCTCCAGTGGGCCGGCGCGCCGAACGACTTCGACTATCCGACGCTGAGCGGGACGTTGAAATTGAAGTCCGGCGCCGGGCAGTTCACCAAGATCGATCCGGGCATCGGCAAGTTGCTGGGCGTCCTGTCGCTGCAGGCGCTGCCCCGCCGTATTACGCTCGATTTCCGCGACGTCTTCAGCGAAGGATTCGCCTTCGACGACATCAACGGTGACTTCCGCATCGACAACGGGCAGATGCACACGGACAACCTGAAGTTCGCGGGACCCGCAGCCGCAGTCGCCATCAAGGGGGACCTTGACCTGGCCCGCGAAACACAACAGCTGACCGTTCGCGTGCAGCCCGCGCTGAGTTCGAGCGTCTCCGCGGGCGCCATGGTGCTGTTCATCGCCAATCCGCTGGTCGGCGCGGCGGTCGGCGCCGGCGCATTGCTCGCGCAGAAGATGTTCAACAATCCGATCGACCAGATGTTCAGCTACGATTACCGCGTGACCGGACCCTGGGTCGACCCCGTCGTCGAGCGCCTGCACGGCTTCAGCATGCCGACGTCGCCCTTTGGACCTGAGGCGGCAGCAAAGTGAGGCGAAGTGAGGCGAAGTGAGGCGCAATGAGTGAACGGATGCGAGTGGCAGCGGTGCAGACGATCGCCGGGGGCGACGTTGCCGAGAATCTCGCGCAGGCTGAAGTGCTGGTGGCCGCGGCCGCGGCGCAAGGGGCGAGGCTCATCGTGCTCCCCGAGTATTTCGGCATCCTGGGCGTGCGTGCCACGGACAAGCTCGCGGTGAAGGAGCGCGATGGCGCGGGGCCGCAGCAGGACTTCCTCGCGCGGATGGCGCGCGAACACCGGGCCATCGTCGTCGGCGGGAGCGTGCCGATCGCCAGCGACGAGCCGGGCCGCGTACGCAGCGCATGCCTGGTCTACGGTCCCGACGGCGCGCGCATCGCGCGCTACGACAAGATTCACCTGTTCCGCTTTTCGCAGGGCGCCGAGGACTACGACGAAACGCGCACGATCCAACCGGGCGACGTTCCGGTCACGTTCGACGCGCCGTGCGGCCGCGTCGGCCTGTCGATCTGCTACGACGTCCGCTTCCCTGAGCTCTATCGCGCGCTCGGCGAGTGCACGCTGCTGCTCGTGCCGGCCGCGTTCACCGCGACGACCGGCGCCGCGCACTGGGAACTTCTGCTGCGCACGCGCGCCGTCGAGAACCAGTGCTATGTGCTCGCCGCCGCGCAGGGCGGCCTGCATCCGAACGGCCGCCGGACCTGGGGGCGTTCGATGCTGGTCGATCCCTGGGGCGAGATCGTGGCGATGCGGGACGAAGGCCCCGGCGTCGTGATCGGCGATGTCGATCCCGAGCGGCTGGCCGAAGTGCGGCGGCAATTGCCCGCGCTGACGCATCGCGTGCTGTGAAAATGGGGTCGGGTTAACTTTTTGAAAATGGGGTCAGGTTAACTTCTCAGTCCCCGAAAAGTTAACCTGACCCCATTTCTCGACCCCATTTCTCCTAGCGGCCGCGCAGCAGAACCAGCACCGCGCCGCCGCCGCCGGCATGCTGCGGCGCCTCGGAATAGGCAAGCACCTCGTCCCAATGCGCGAGCCAGCTGCGCACCTTGCCTTTCAGCACGGGTTCCCGATTGGGCGACGTCAGTCCCTTGCCGTGGATCACGCGCACGCAGCGCATGCCGCGCTCGCGCGCACCGCTGACGAAATCGGCCAGCGCGTCGTGGGCCTCCTCGGTGTTCATGCCGTGCAGGTCGAGTTCGGCCTGCACCGCCCAATGGCCGCGCCGGAGCTTGCCCGCGATGTCGAGCCCGATGCCTTTTCGGACAAAGGTTTGTTCATGCTCGAACTCCTGCCCGGCTTCCCAGGTTTGTGGTGCCGGCTGTTCGCCGTATTTGGCCTCGGCGAGCACGTCGCGCTCGTCGGCCAGTGTTTTGCGCGCGATGGGTGCCGGCCGCGGGTGATCGAGCCGCGCCCGATTGGTCGGCGGCAGTTTCTGCACGTCGGCAAATGCACGCGCCAGGTCGATGTCGGCGTCGGCGTGCTTGCCCGCCGCCAACGTCCGTTTCAGCGATTGCGCGGGCTCCATCTTGCGCGGCACGGGTACAGCGACTTCCTGCGAACGCGCGGGTACCGGCGCAGGATCGGCGCGGGTCGTCCGGCCGGCGGCGTCGAGCAGTGACTTGAGATCGGAGAGTTTGGCCATGGTGATGGTCGCGCGCAGCGGCGAAGCCGACGGCAAATCATACTTGCCATCCACTAGAATGGGCGACATTGGCCGATGGCCGTAAGGGGGCGGAACCAATGAACAGGACGGCATGGGTCAGGCTTGCGCTCGGTGTCGCGCTGCTGGCGGTCCTGGGCGGCGTCTACTTCGCCTGGCAAGAAGGGATGATTCCCGCGAGCATCGTCAAGCCGCCGCCGCGCGCCCCGGTCCCGCAGAATTTCCTCGCGACGCTGAAGGCCAGCTCCGTCGTTACCCATTCGCTGCGGCCTGCCTGCCTCAACCTCAATCCCATGCCGATCCGCGGCGCCGACCGCACCGGCCGCCCGGGCCTGCGCTACCAGCGGATGCCGGGCTGGGGTGTGCAGCTGGTCGCGCAGCCGCCGGCCGAAGGCGGCGTCGGCAACCTGGCGCCGCTGTTGGACGCGCTCGTCAAGGCGGGCATCTACACGGTGAGCGACGCCGAGGGCGACGATGGCGCCGGCAATCCGATGCCCGCCAAGGCCTATACGCTGACGACCGCGGGCTGGTCGAACATCATCCTCGATCAATGCTTCATGGTGGGCACGCCGCAGGTCACCGAGATCACCGAGTTCTCGCGCATCGTGCCGGACCCGGACGGCCAGCGCGTCTACGAGGTCGCTGCCCGGTATGTGACGACGGACATCCCGTCATGGGTTGACGACGCGCGCGCGCACGGCCTGTTGGCGGAAGAGGAAGCAAGCAAGCTGCGCGAACCGGCGACGGCACGCTTCCGCCTGCGGCGCACGGACGTCGGCTGGGAGGTCGTGCCGCAGGAGACCGTGGTGCCCGAACTGACGTCGGAGGCCGCACTTGCGCTCATCGCCAAGGCGCGAAGCGGCACACCAATGCAGGCGTGCATCCACTTGCCCGGGAAGACCAGTTCGCCCGGATTCGACGCCGTTCCGTCGCCCTTCGCCGCAACGCTGCTGGACATCGACGCCCAGGGCGCGTTCGAATCGCGGTTCGCCGCATTCCAGATGTGGCAGACGCGCTTCGGCGCACTGGTGAAGGCGGGGATATTCCACGAAGAGCGCGCAGAGGCCAATCCAGCGCTGAACCGGCCGGCCGGGACGCGATTCGTGCTGGATCCGGCGTACCAGCCGTGGCTCGACCCGAACGACGCGAGCTGCCTGCGCATGGGCGACGTGGCACCGGCGCCGGTGGCGCTCTACATGCGGCTCGAATCGAAGCGGCTGGGCGACGAGCAAAACGGCGCGCGCGCGATCGCCAAGTTCATGCTTACGCTCGACAAGGATGCCTGGATCAACAAGTCCGCCGTTGCGCTGCCCGAGGTGGATGCGGTGAAGAGCGCCGGCGGTGTGCCGGTCGACGCCTACTTCGCCTGGATCGATCGGGAAGGGGCGCGGACCTGGCAGGTGGCGTCGCTGCGCATTGCGCCGAGCGACCCCGAGCCGCCGCGCATATCCGCTGCGGCCCTTGCCGCTGCCGCGGCGCTTTACGACAAAACGCCAACCGCGACGGCGGACGTCGGGAAGCCCGTGATGGGCGGCGCACCGCTAGGCGACGTGACCTGGCGGTTTGCCTCTGGTCGCGGGGTCAGCGGCAAAGTGACGAACGAAGGCTTGACGGTGGCCTATTGCTGCGCCGGTGCCTACAGCACGACGCTGGCGTCGCGAGGTGTTGCCAGCGGCAAGGTGTACGCGGAGTTCATGTTCGCGGCGACTCCCGGCAAGCTCGAAGGCGGCACGTGGTCGACGATCGGGGTGATTCCCGAGCCGCTACCGGACGCCGCCGACCGGGTGGATGTCGGTCCGGATGGGAAAACCCTCTGGCCGCAGCGCGAGAACACGTTGAAACACCGCGACGTGATCGGCATTGCGATCGACATGGACGCGCGGCAGGTTTTTTACAGCCGCAACGGCGCGTGGCTCAACGGCCAGCCCGGTGGGGGCGCGGGCATTCCGCTGAAGGGCGGGCCACCGCAGGTCGTCGCCGCGCTGTTGACCGGCGAGGACACGTGGACGGCGAACTTCGGCAGGACGCAGTTTCGCTATCCGCTGCCGCGCGGCTTCAAGGCCTACGACGGCCGGCAGCGTTAGCGCCGGCCGCGGGGTGGTGCGCTAGCCGTGGCCTTCGAGGTAGGCCTCGGCATCGAGCGCCGACATGCATCCGGTGCCCGCGGAGGTGACCGCCTGCCGATAGACGTGGTCGGCAACGTCGCCGGCCGCGAACACGCCGGGCACCGACGTCGCGGTGGCGCTGCCTTCGCTGCCGCCCTTGACCTTGATGTAGCCGCCTGTCATGTCGAGCTGGCCTGCGAAGATCTGCGTGTTCGGCGTGTGGCCGATCGCGATGAACACGCCGTGCACGGTGACGTCCTGCGTGGCGCCGCTCTTCACGTCCTTCAGACGGACGCCGGTGACGCCCGACGCATCGCCCAGCACTTCGTCGAGCGTGTGGTTCCACAGCACGCGCATGTTGCCGCCGTCCTTCGTCTTGGCCATCAGGCGGTCGATGAGGATGGCTTCCGCGCGGAACTTGTCGCGGCGATGCACGACCGTGACCTTCTTCGCGATGTTGGACAGGTAGAGCGCTTCCTCGACGGCCGTGTTGCCGCCGCCGACGACGACGACTTCCTGGCCCTTGTAGAAGAAACCGTCGCACGTCGCGCACGCCGATACGCCCTTGCCCATGAACGCTTCTTCCGACGGCAGCCCGAGGTAGCGCGCCGAGGCGCCGGTGGCGATGATCAGCGCGTCGCAGGTGTATTCGCCGGCGTCGCCGGTGAGGCGGATCGGCTTTTCACCGAGCTTCACCGTATGGATGTGGTCGTAAACCAATTCGGTCGCGAACCGCTCGGCATGCTTCTGGAAGCGGGCCATCAGGTCCGGTCCCATGACGCCGTCGACGTCCGCGGGCCAGTTGTCCACGTCGGTCGTCGTCATCAGCTGTCCGCCCTGCGCCAGGCCGGTGATGAGCACCGGCGAAAGGTTGGCGCGCGCGGCGTATACTGCGGCGCTGTAGCCGGCCGGGCCGGAGCCCAGGATGGTCAGGCGGGCGTGCTTGGCGGACATGAAATTCTCGCAAGTGAAACGAAGCAGTTTAGCGCATGTGGGGGAGCCGTCCGCGGCATGCAAGGCGGCGCGGCGAGAGCGCCGCCTCCACGATCCGAACTCCCGCGCGCGCCTCCGGCACGCGGTATAATGCGGCCCATGAGGTATTGGCTGCAACTCCATGGTTTTTAAGCGAAACGATTCCGTCAACCGTCGCCTGCAATCGTCGGAGCCCGCGCTTTCGCCGCGTTTTGCGCGATTGGTCAGGGAATCCTGGTGGTTCCTGGTCGTCGCGGCCTTTCTCTATCTCGCGCTGATCCTCGCGACCTATTCGAAGTCGGATCCCGGCTGGTCGTTTTCCGGCACGGGCGCGGCGCTTGTCAACCGCGGCGGCGTCGTCGGCGCGTGGCTTTCCGACCTGCTGCTGTACCTGTTCGGGCTGTCGGCCTGGTGGTGGGTGATGGGTGGCGTGGTGCTGGTCGTCGCGGGGTATCGCCGCGTGGTGAGGCCGGAGGACGAGTCCGACCATCCGCTGGGCCTCGGCGTGCTCGGCTTCGCGCTGACGCTTGTTTCCAGCGCCGCGCTCGAAGCGATCCGGATGTGGAAGCTGCCGGCGTCGCTGCCGCTGGCGCCGGGCGGCGCGCTCGGCGACGCCATCGGCCAAGGGCTCACCCGCGCCGTCGGCTTCAACGGCGCGACGCTGCTGCTCCTTGCGCTGTTCGCCGTCGGCTCGTCGCTGTTCTTCGGCATCTCGTGGCTCAAGGTGATGGAGCGCATCGGCGCCGGCATCGAAGCGTTCGTCGGGTGGATCCGCCGCCGGCGCGAGGAGGCAGTCGACCGCAAGATCGGCGACGAAGCAACGATCGAACGCGAGCATGTCGTTTCCCAGTTGCGCGAGGACGTGGAAGAACGCGCGCCGGTGCTCGTCGTGCCGGCACCGGTGCAGGTGCCGCGATCGGAGCGCGTCGTCAAGGAGAAGCAGCGCCCGCTCTTCACCGACATGCCCGACTCGCCGCTGCCGCCGCTGGCGCTGCTCGAGGACGCGCCGTCGACGCAGGAATCGGTCAGCACCGAGACGCTCGAATACACGTCGCGGCTCATCGAACGCAAGCTGGCGGATTTCGGCGTCACCGCGAAGGTGCTCGCCGCCTATCCGGGCCCGGTCATCACGCGCTACGAGATCGAGCCCGCGGTTGGCGTGAAGGGTGCGCAGATCGTCAACCTC
>Ga0302263_10000248_pt1 | contig 21187 bp, 16 predicted proteins | sample II_Fen_N1_4_FD_194564 | JGI IMG/M metagenome (GOLD analysis project Ga0302263, IMG submission 194564) | Peat permafrost microbial communities from Stordalen Mire near Abisko, Sweden - II_Fen_N1_4 | ecosystem: Environmental > Terrestrial > Soil > Wetlands > Permafrost | place: Sweden: Abisko... | reverse complement strand
TCCTTCCCTCCGATCAGCGGAGTTCAGGGTGGGCAATCAGCCAGGCCACCGCCCCGGCAACTCGATCGCTCTCCTCCGACCCCGCCCTCGGACGGGCGTGGGCGCACGTTATCTGGTGTTCCACGAGCCCTCAAGCGCCAGATCGTGTGGTTGTTGTCGAATTGTGGATCCTTCCCGGCATTGGGAAGCAATTCGGACTCGCTCGCCGCACTCGACGCTGACCCAGAGCACTCGCACAATCCGCCGCTCGGACTTCCCCACGATGAATCCACAGTCATCCGACTGGACCGGTTTGAGCCTGCGCGTGCCGGCCTCGACCTCGAACCTCGGTCCAGGCTTCGATTTCCTCGGCCTCGCGCTTTCGCTCGAACTCGAAATCCGCGTGCTCGGGCTGGAGGGCGAAATGCCGCGCTTCGTCGAATGCACGGGGACGGCCGCGGGCTGGCCGCGCGGTGCGGACAACCTCGTGCTGCGCGCCTTCGAGCTCGCCGCGCGCGGACTCGGACTGCAAGCGAGTCCGGGCCTCGTGCTCGCGGCACACAGCGAGATCCCGGTCGCGCGCGGACTCGGCTCGAGCGGAGCTGCGATCGTCGCGGGCCTGCTGCTCGCCGAGCGCGCATCGGGCAGGCGCGCGAGCGAGGAACAGCTGCTCACCTGGGGTCTCCAACTCGAGGGCCATCCCGACAACTCGAGCGCCGCGCTGCTCGGCGGCTGCACGCTCTCTGTCCCCGTCGGCGGCGGAAGATTGCGCGTCGTGCGCGCCGAGCTCGCGCCCGAGCTGTGTTTCGCGCTGGCCTGGAGCGAGGACAAGCTCGCGACGCGCGAGGCGCGCGCGGTGCTGCCGGTACAGGTGCCCTTCGCGGACGCAGTCGAGAACCCGCGCCGGCTGGCGCTGCTGCTCGAGGGCCTGCGCCGCGCGGATGCCGAGCTGCTCGCGCTCGGCATCGAAGACCGCCTGCACGTCCAGCACCGGCTGCCCCTGATCCGCGGCGGGCGCGAGGCGCTCGGAGCCGCGCGCGCCGCGGGCGCCTGGGCCGCGACGATCAGCGGCAGTGGCTCGAGCCTGATCGCGCTCGCGCCGCGCGCGCGCGCACAGGCCGCGGCCGATGCGATGGCGACGGAACTCCGGCGTGCGACCGGCGGTGCGACCGCGCGCGTGGTCGAGGCCGTGCAGGGCGCACCGCGCTTCGCCTACTCGCGCGCGTAGCCGTGCCTGTAGCTCTGCACGAGCGACTGCATCTCGGCCTGGCACGAGGCGCGCGCGGCGAGCGTCGCGTTGCGGCGCGCGGTGCGCAGGTCGACCTCGGAGAGGTGCGCCAGGAAGTCCTCGAGCCCGACTGGCGCGATGCAGAACTGCTTCAGTCCGGCACCGAGCAGGAAAGGCAGGTTGACCGGGCTGACGGCCGTGACGCCGAAAATCGAGAGCGAGCGCGCGGACTGTTCGCAGACCTCGACGATCTGCAGGATCAAACGCAGCGCGAAGGGGTGAATCGGCTCGAAGCAGTGGCGCAGCTCGTGGTTCTCGCGGTCGGCAGCGACCACGTATTGCAGCAGGGAATCCAGGCTCACGACGAGGAAGTCGGCCTCGCGCGCGAGGTCGCGCGCCCCGAGCGCCGCGACGGGCGTCTCGATCACCGCGCCGAGCTCGACCTGGTCCTGGAAGGGCACGCCTGCCTTGCGCAGCGCGTAGCGCTCCTCGAAGAGGATCTCCTTCACGCGCCGCAGGTCGGCGCAGTCGGTCACGAAAGGGACGACGATGCGCGCGCGCGTCTTGCTCGTCGCGGGAGCGGCGCGCAGGAGCGCCTGCAGCTGGCGCCGCAGCACCTGTTCGCGCGCGAGCAGGATGCGCACGCCGGCGCGGCCGAGGCCGGGGTTGAGCTCGCGCGCCTCGTGCAGGTAGGGCACCTCGAGGCTCGAATCGACATGCAGCAGGCGGAAGGTGACGCTTTCGCCGCGCGCGTGCTCGAGCACCGCGGCGTAGTGCGCCGTGAGCGACTCGAGCGAGGGCTGCTCGCGCTCGACGAGGTACAGGAGCTCGGTGCGATAGAGGCCGATGCCGGGCAGGCCCATCTCGACCGCCTGGTCGACCTCGGGCAGGTTGCCGCAGCTGGCGCTGAGCGCGATCGACTGTCCGTCGCGCGTGCGCGCGCCGCGCCGCGCGAGCAGCGTCTGGCGCTCGGCCGAGGGCGGCGCGGAAGCCTCGCGGCGCACGATCGCGCTCGAGGCGCGGAACTGCGCGCGCACGAGCTCGTCGGGGTTGACGCGCACGCTGCCCTCGGTCGCGTCCACGATCACGAAGTCGCCCTCGCGCACCTTCTCGAGCAGGCCCGCGACTGCCGTCAGCGTCGGGATGCGCATCGAGCGCGCCAGGATCGCGGCGTGGCTCGTGAGCCCGCCGGCCTCGGTCAGGATCCCGAGCACGTGCTCGTTCTCGAGGTTGAACATGTCGACGATCGAGAGCTCGCGCGCGACGAGCACGTAGTCCGGCGCCGGCGCCGCCTTCTCGTCCACCGCCACGCGTTCGAGGTTGCGCAGCACGCGGATGCCCACGTCGCGCAGGTCCACCGCGCGCTCGCGCAGCGTCTCGCTCTTCACCAGGCGGAAGATGCGGTCGAAATCCGCCACGACCTTGCCGATCGCGGCCTCGAGCGCCATCTGCTCGTTGATGATCAGGTTCTCCACGTCCGAGAGGAACACGCCGTCGCGCAGGAGCGCCGAGTGCGTGTCGAGGATGCGCACGTGGTCGGCCGAGACCTTGCCCTGCAGGCGCGTCTTCAAGTCCTCGAGCTGGCGCTTGGAGTCCGAGAGCGCCTTGTGGAAGCGGTTCAGCTCGCGCTCGACCTGCTCGAGCGGCACGCGCTGGCGCGGCGTGTTGAGCAGCTCGTAGTCCTTGATGTGCACCGGCCCGAGCACGAGGCCGGGCGAGACGCTCGTGCCCTTCAACTGGACGCCGCTCGGCGTCTTCCCGCCTTCGCGTTCGGGTTGGGCGGAAGGAGCAGGGGCTTTCTCGCTCATGCGGATGGCTATCCTAACGGGCCGCATGCCGCACTTCACAGGCGCGAGGCCGAACGCCGCGCTGCTCTACGCAGCCGATGGGTACACGACCGATGGCCGCGACATCAAAGGCCGGCACGCGGCGGGCGAGGGATTCCTGCACGGCCTGCTGCGCCACGGCGGCCTCGACAAGCTGATCCTGCACAGCGAGTCGCGCGCGCAGGCGGAGCAATGCGCGCGCGCGAACGAGGCGCTGCTCGCCGGGCGCGTGGCGGGCTGGATCCCGCTCAGTGAGCCGCAAGCCCTGAGCCAGGCGGGTACGCTCTTCGTCCCGGGTCCGGATCTCGGCGGGTTCGCCTGGACTCGGCAGCGCTGCGCCGAGCCGCGCGGCTGGAGCCTCTGCGGCGTGACGCACACGATCGCCTCCAAGGCGGCTGTCGGCGCGATCCGGGGGCTCTTGCGCGCCCCCATCCAGCCCTGGGACGCGCTGGTTTGCACCTCGCTCGCCGTGCGCGCGGCCGCCCTGTACCTGCTCGAGAGCGAGCGCGAGTACCTAGAAGGCCGGATCGGTGCGCGGGTGCTTGCGCTCCCGCGCCTGCCCGTGATTCCGCTGGGTGTCGAGAGCGCGAGTTTCGCTCCCGCTCCCCTGCTGCGCGCTCAGGGTCGCCGCGCGCTCGAGGCCGGCCTGGACACCACGGTCGTGCTCTTCGTCGGCCGGCTCAGTTTCCACGCCAAGGCGCATCCCGCGCCGATGTACTTGGCGCTCGAGCGCGCCGCGCGCGCCACGGGCAAGCCGGTCGTCCTGCTCTGCGCGGGTTGGTTCGCCAACGAAGCGATCCGGCGCACATTCGTCGAGGACGCGGCGCGCTTGTGCCCCTCGGTGCGCGTCGTCTTCCAGGACGGCCGCAAGTCCGAGGTGCGCGCCCGCGTCTGGCACGCGGCCGACATCTTCTGTTCGCTCTCGGACAACATCCAGGAGACGTTCGGCCTGACACCCATCGAAGCGATGGCGGCCGGCCTGCCCGTGGTGGTCTCCGACTGGGACGGTTATCGCGAAAGCGTGCGCGAGGGCCTCGACGGCTTGCGCATCCCGACGCGCGCGCCGGCCGCGGGCACGAGCCTCGACCTCGGCCAGCGCTTCGCGCAAGGCATCGACAACTACGACGGCTACTGCGCCTACTCGAGCCAGTTCGTCGAGGTCGACATCGGCGCCTGCGCGCAGGCCTTCCGCAAGCTGATCGAGCAGCCAGAGCTGCGGCGCAAGCTGGGCGAGACCGGGCGCGAGCGCGCGCGCAGTGTGTACGACTGGTCGGTGGTCGTGCGGCAATACCAGGGGCTCTGGGCCGAGCTGGCCGAGTCGCGCCGGAGCGCGGCGGAGAGCGCCGCGCCCGCGACGGATGCGCCGCTCGATCAGGCCGGCCTCGATCCGTTCGCGATCTACGCCGGGTATCCGACCGAGACGCTCGCGCCGACGCAGCGCGTGACGCTCGCCGCCGGGCCGCCGGAAGAGCGTCTCGACGAGCTGCTACGCGCCCCGAGCGCCGTGCCCGGGCAGTTCCGCGAACTGCTGCCGACGCGCGACGAGCTGCTCCTGCTGCTTCAGGCGATCGATTCGAAAGCGGGGATTTCGGTGGCTGAACTTTCGCTCGCGCTCCCAGAGGAGCGTCGCGCGCGCGCCGTGCGCGCACTGACGTGGCTCGGCAAACACGGCCTCTTGGCATTCGCGGGCTGAGGCTATCCTGTGCGCATGCTCGCAGCACTCGCGCTCGGCCTGTTCCTCGGCCCGTCCTGCCACGAGCAGCGCCCGGCGGCGCATATCGACTCGGGGCAATTCCAAGTCGCCGCCCGGGTCGAGCTCGAGAAGGTCGTCGACGGCGACACGCTGCACGTGCGGCTCGAGGGCAAGTCCGCGAAGCTGCGCCTCCTGTGCGTCGACACCGAGGAGCGCTTCCACCCCGGCCAACCGCCCTCGGGCGGCAAGCCGCAGACGGTCTTCGGCGAGGAGACCGCACTCTGGGCCGAGTCCTTCTTCGCCAGCTTCGCGACGGAGGGCAAACCGGTCGAGCTCGGGCTGTGCTTCCCCGGCGGACACGAGCAGCGCGACATGTTCGGGAGGCTCTTGTGCCACGTCGTGCTGCCGGACGGGCGCGACTACGAACTCGAGCTCGTGAAGAGCGGCCGCAGCCCCTACTTCAACAAGTACGGCAACAGCACGCTCGCGCACGCGGCCTTCGTCGCCGCGCAGGCGCAGGCGCAGCGCGCCAAGCTCGGCATCTGGAACCCGGAGACGAACAAGCCCAGGACGCCCGGCGTGCCTTCGGCCAAGCGCGACTACGCGCAGCTGCTGCCCTGGTGGAACGCGCGCGCCGAGGCCGTCGACGGCTTCCGCAAGCGTCTCGCCGCGCACGAGCCCGGGCTCGTGGACGTCTCGGACGCGAACGCACTCGCGCAGCTCGTCGGCCAAGAGGTCGAGCTCTTCGCCGAGCCCGAGGGCTCCGTGCGCGAGGTGCGCGAGGGCCTCGAGATCGGCCTCGCGGGTGCCTCGCGCGAGCGGCCCGTGCGACTCTTCGTGCCCGAACGAGCACGCGCGGCGCTCGCACCCGCGAGGTTGAAGGAGCTCGGGCGCGAGTATCACCAGAATTTCTTCTACGCACGCGGCAAGCTCGAGCGCGGCGAGCGCGGCCTAGAGCTGTGGATCGAGCAGCCCGAGCAGATCCGGCGCGCCGGACCCGAGCCCGCGGGTGCGCGCTGAGCCGCAGGGAAGGACCTTCCGGGTACCGGCGGTCCCGAATGCGAGCGGCGCTCAAGATCTCCGGGGCGCGAACTCGAAAGTCGTCGGAGTCACCTACCCCGGGGGCTCCCATGACCACGACCACGATCGAGAACGCCAAGCCCAAGATCGACCTCGATCCGATCCTGCTCAACGCCGTGATCGAGGGCACGACCAACGGCCTGGCGATGACGGGTCTCAAGCCGCCGGCGATCGGAGCCTCGAAGCTCTTCGGCGCCTCGCAGTCGACCGCGGTGCTGGTCGGCATGTGCGGCACCTCGAACGGCACGCTGACGCTCAACCTCTCGGACCGCGCCATGCTGCACATCGCCAGCACGCTCACGGGCGAGGACGAGAAGGAACTCAACGAGGGCAACCTCGACGCCATCGGCGAGGTCGGCAACATGATCGCGGGCTGCGTCAAGGACGCGCTCATGGGCACCGACTACGAAATCACCAACATCTCGGTGCCCTCGCTGATCCTGGGCGCGAACTACGACTTCTACTTCACGCGCGGCTTCAACACCGTGAGCGTCGAGTTCGAGCTGCCCGGGATCCCGGTCGCCTACCAGCGCGACCGCTTCTTCTCGGTCACGATCTCGCTCCTGCGGCGCGTGCTCAAGTAGGACCGCGCAGCTGCGCCACGATGTGGCCTGCTTCGGGCAGGAGTATCTCGCGCAGTGCGAGTCCGAGCGCCTTGGGCGATCCCGGCAGCGCGAAGACCGGCTTGCGGCGGATCACGCCGGCGCAGGCGCGCGAGAGGATCGCGGCGCTGCCGATCTCGCGGTAGGAGAGCGCGCGGAAGAGCTCGCCGAAGCCCGGGATCGAGCTCTCGAACAGGCGCTCGAGCGTGGGCACGGTCACGTCGCGCGGGGCGAGGCCGGTGCCGCCGGTCGTGAGCACGAGATCCACCTCGGGCGAGCCGCAGGCCGCGAGCACGGCGCGCTCGATCTCCGCCGCCTCGTCGCGCACGATCGCGCGCGAGCCGAGCACCCAGCCCGCCGCCACGAGCGTCTCGACGATCAGCGGGCCGCCGCGATCGCTCGCGGCGTCGCGAGTGTCGCTGACCGTGATGACCGCGAAGCGCAACGCGACGCGCGACTCCGCGCGATGCTTCTCGAGGCTCAACGCGGCCTCCGCGCGGCGCGAAACAGCGTCGCGAGCGCGCGCACGCGCGCTTCGTCCACGGGCGCCTCCACGCGCCCGCCGCGCTTCAGGGCCGTGCCCACGATCGCACCCTGCGCGTGCTCGAGCAGCGCGCGCGCGTTGGCGCGATCGAGTCCCGATCCGACCAGCAGCGGCGCGTGCCCGGCGGCCTGTGCCACGGCGCTCGCCTCGGGCGCCGAGCCCGTCGCGCGTCCGCTGACGATCAGCACGTCGGCGAGCGAGCGTTGCACGAGGTCGGCAGCAGCTTGCGCGAGGCTCTCGCGCGAGAGCTGCGTGGCGTGCTTGACGTGCACGTCGGCCCAGATCTGCGTGCGCGGGCACAGGCGCGCGCGCTCGCGCAGCGTCTCGAAGGCGCGGCCCTCGACCAGGCCCTGGTCCGTCACCGCCGCGCCGGCGTGCACGTTGACGCGCAGGAAGTCGAGCTCGAAGGCCGCGGCGAGCCCGAGCGCCGCGCGCGCGTCATTGCGCAGCACGTTGACACCCAGGGGGATGCGCGCGTGAGCCGTGCGCACGGCCTCGAGCGCGCGCGCCATGCAGGCGATCGTCTCGGGCGGGACGCTCCCCGGATGAAAAGGCACGTCGCCGAAGTTCTCGACGATCAGCGCGTCGCAGCCGCCGCGCACGAGCGCGCGCGCGTCGCGCAAGGCCGCGGCCAGCACGGGCTCGAGCGAGCCGCCGTAGCGCGGCGCGCCCGCGAGCGCGCGCAGGTGCAGCACACCGATCAGGGCCGGACGGCGCTCGAAGCGAAGCTCGGGCATGCGGCCGGCATGCTAACCCGCACGCTCAGCGCGGGCACGCGTGCTGTGGTCAGAGCCCGGAAGTGAGATCGGTCAAGTCTTGCGCGAGATAGCCGCGGGCCTCGAGCGCCTTGCGCGTCGCGCTCGAGTGCCGGGTCGCTATGGCAACCCTCTCAACCTTCCAACCCGCGAGCCGGGGAGAGGCCTCCAGGAAGCGCTGTACGTGGCCGTCGAAGGCCGAGAGATCCGGCGCCAGCCGCTCGGCGGAACGCTTGCAGGTTCCGAGCCTCACCACGCGTTCCGTTGCGCAGAGCGCCACGAGATCGATCTCGGTCTTGCCCGTGTCCCAGAAGCCATGGATCTTCTCGCTCAGCGCGAAGCCCTGCAGACCCTTGCGGGCGCGCTCCTCGTACAGGACTCCGACCAGCCGCTCGAGCCCGTGGCCTTCTGCTTCCGCGAGTCGCGTGTCCGCGTCGAGCAGAACCTCGTCCAGCGGGCGGAACGCGATCGAGGCCACAGGCCTCGAGAGCGCCGCGAGCCACGACCGCAGAAAATTGTCGCAGACGTAGTAGCGCGAGTTGCGCGACGTGGGCTTCGAGAAGACCGGCCGCAGCGCTTCCACCATCTGATAGCGCTCGCGCAGGATCTTCAGGTAGCCGCCAACCTGCTTCAGGCTCTCAGGCCCCTCGGAGCGCGCATCCGCCTCGATCTCCCCGTTTGTGCAACCCGGATGGCGCGCGATGAACTTCAACACGAGGTCGTACCTGCCGCGCAGTTCGCGCAGGAACCAGTTCTCGGCCTCGCTGCGCAAGGGTGAGGCGCTCGAGAAGAACAGCTTGCGCAGCACGACGAGCCGATCGGCCGCGAGAACCTCTTGCTCGTATCCGTCGCGGTAGAACTTGGGAACGCCCTCGAAGAGGTTCCACAGGAAGAGCAGGCGCTCGGGCGTCGGGTCCGAGTGCACACGCAGGATCTCCAGGACGGACTCGACATCGAGGTGTCCGAGTTCGAGCGTGTCGGTCAGGCGATTGAAGAGCGGCGCACTGCGGTCCTCGAGGAGCGCCGACATCTCCGTGTGGATTGAACCCAGCACGATCAATCCTCCGGGAACGCGCTCCGCTTGCGCCGCCAGTCGATCGACCTCGACCTGCAGGTGCGAATTGAACTCATAGAGCGCCTTGCGCGAGAAGTACTGGAACTCGTCGAGCGCAACGACATGCCCCTTGCGGATAGCCTCTCCGATGCACACGGCGAGTGATCGCAGATCCGTCGGAAGCGCGGTTCGTACCCGAAAGGACTCGAAGAACTCGCGCGCCGTGGAAACAACGCCGGCGGGGTCGGAGTCTGGGATCGGAATGTAGAGGACCTTCGATCGCTGTTCCGGACCGAGCGCCTGTTGCACCAGGCTGGTCTTGCCGATCCGTCGTCGCCCCGAGATCTTCAGGAAGAAGAAGCGCTCACGAGCGAGCACGGTCCGCAGTTGGGTGAGCTGCTCGCGTCTGCCGTAAAACCCCCACTCAGGGCGACTTAGGCTGGGCATGGCTCTAATGTAAAAGACTTTACCTTACCGGACAAGGGCGCACAGCGCGCGCCAGAGCTTGCGCTGGGCCTGCAGGGCGCGCACGTAGTGCAGTTCGTCCACGGCGCCCTTGAGGCAGGCGACGCGCGCGAGCGACCGGCGCTCGGCAGCGCTCCAACGTTCGACGCCCGGGAGTGCCAGGAGGATCGGCGACCAGCGCTCGAAGGCCTCGCGCTCCTCGGGCGTGCGCGCGGGCGCCGCACGCAGTCCCAGTCGGGCGAGGGCCGCCGCGGCGCAAGCGCGCTCACTCCCCTCGCGTGCGAGCTCGCGCAGCGCAGCCTCGGAGACGCGCGCGAGCGGAAAGCGTCCGAGCACGTCGTCACGCTTGTGCCCGAGTGACCAGAAGAGCGGCTCGCGCGCGAGCTTGCGCAGCGTCGCAGGCGACGAGCGCGCGCCGGGACCACGCGCGAGCTCGCGTCGCATCAGCGCGCGCGTGGCGCGTTCGTCGGGCCGGAAGCCGAGCTTCTGGTAGAACCACCAGGCGCCCGAGGCGATGGCCTCCGCGTTTCCATCGCCGAGCTGGTAGGGATCGATCGTGAAGCTGTCGGCCGCGTAGAGCGCGCGCAGCATCCCCAGCACGCGCCCGTATACGTGCGCCGCCTCGGCACCGCGCCAGGTCTCGAAGACGTTGTAGGCGACCTCGCACGAGCCGAGGAAGGCGCTCGCGAGCACGTAGCCGATCGGCACGCCGTTGCGCAGCGTCAGGAAGGCGTGCACCGTCTCGAGCGGCAGGCGCTGCGCGGGCTTCACGCCCAGCATCGCGAAGCACAGTCCTCCGCCGCAGTCCACCAGCCGCACGTCGCGCGCGTCGGCGTGCATGAAGGCGTCGAGGTCGCGCGAGCGCGCCGCCATCGCATCCTGCGCGAGCTCCACGAGCTCCCTGGCGCGCGTCCCGCGCACGCGCGTGATCGAGAGCGGCGCGCGGCGTGCCGCAGCGGCGAGCGCGGGCCGCTCGCGCACGAGCGGCGCACGCTGGAAATGCAGCGGCAGTCCGTCCGCCCGAGCGCGCGTGCGCGTCGGCCCGCGTGGGCAAGGCTCCAGACGCAGCCAGGGATCGAGCTCGTCCCAGAGCTGCGCGCGCACCTCGGCCGAGCCTTCGAGCTCGCCCACACGCCGCGCGAGAAACGCGCCCTGGCCCTCGCCGCGCGCATGAGCGCGCCTGAGCCAGTCGCGCGCCTGCAATCCGCCATCGAGTGCCGCCGCCTCGCTCGGCCGCACGAGCAGCGGCAGGAGCGCGTCGAGCCGCGCGTGCGCGTCCTGATCCCAGGCTTCCCAGTCGATGCCGAGCGCGGGTGCGCAACGCCGCGCGAGGCGCGCGGCCGTGGGCAGGAAGAACTGGAAGCGAATCGGCGTGCCGTCGATTCCGCTATCGGCGAGCTCGTCGCGGAAGCACCGCAGGTCGGCGCGGCGTGCGAAACGCGCGAGCAGCGCGCGCGCCGCCTCGAGGACTGCCTCGTCGTCCGGGCAGGCGCACAGGAACAGTGCGCTCTCGTGCAGGCGCGCGACCTCGTCGGCGCTGCGCAATCGTGAGCGTGAAAGCAACGCGAGGCAGCGCAGCTTGCGCTCGGTGCTCGCGGCGCCGAACTCGGCTTGACAGCGTTCGAGCTCGCGCAGTGCGTTCACGTGGATGGAGCCAGAGACGGGATTTGAACCCGTAACCTCCGCTTTACGAAAGCGGCGCACTACCGTTGTGCTACTCTGGCCGGTTGGAAGACCTCTCTTTCGACAAGAGAAGGGCTCCCATTGAAGCGTCGAGCGCGCCCTCTAGCTAGAAGGCACGCTCGAGATTCTCAGACTTGGGTCGGAGCCCTCACTTGGGCGCGGCACCCATCTGCAGCTTGCGCAGGATGTTGGCCCGGGTCGCCGGATCCATCTTGGCCAGCGCGATGACGCGCGAAGCCGCTTCGCGGACGGAGAGCGCCGCACTGGAAACCGCGACGGCGCCGACCTTTTCCATGGCCTCGTTGCCCGCCGCCGAGCTGTCGCGGGAAAGGATTCCGGCCAGCGCGTTGCCGGCGGCGGCGCGTGCTCCCTCGGAGCGTGCCTCGTCGCCGAGGATCGCAACCACGGCCGCAACCTGCTCCCCGCTGCCGCATGAGCCGAGGATGCCGAGCGCCGGGACGCTGACCGAGTCCGGACGGTTCGTGAGCGCACTCCCGACCGCCGCGAGGATCGCGGGCGAGCAGGTGCAGTGGCCCGAGTGGCACAGGTTGCCGAGCGTCGTGGCGGCGCGGCCGGCGAGGTCTTCTGCCAGGGCGCGGTCACCGGTCATCGATGCGCTGAGCGCGTCCTGCACCGGCTTCATGTCCTCGGCGTTGGTGATGGCGCCCTTGATCTTGTCGCCGTAGGTCGCGGCTGCGTCCTCGGCCTTGGCGGCCAGGATCACGACCGGGACGTTCGCGAGGCGCTCGTCGGCCTTGAGCTCGTCGAGCACCTGCGCGGTGGTGATGTCGGGCAGCGATTCGGCCAGCAGGATCACGTCCAGGCCCGCCGCGCGGCGCGCCTGCAGGAGACCGAGCGTGCCCTTGCCGATGGTGGTCACGAACACGCCCGACTGCCCGAGTGCGGCGCCGATCTTGGCCGCGCGTTCGGCGTCGGCATCGATCACGAGCGCGACGCGCGCGACCTCGCGGCCGACGGCCTCGGCCAGGGTGTTGACCACGTTCTCGGCCGCCGCGGCGTTGCCGTGGACCGCGATGGTGCCGAGCGCGACCGCAGCTTCGGAGCGCAGCGCACCGTCCGTGCTCGCCAGCGCGGCGTTCAGGCCGGGCGTAGCCGAAGCCGAGAGCGGGCCGAGCACGCGGCACAGCGCGGCGCCCGTCGTCGAGTCGCCGCTCTTCACGGACCAGCTGAGCGCCGTATCCAGCGCCTCGAGGCCGACCGCGTGGATCGCCGCCAAGGCCTGCTCGGAACGCGCCTTCCACGGACCGATGTCCTTGCCGGCCTTCTCGAGGCGCGCGAGCTTCTGCTGCTCGTCGCACCAGGCGCGGGCAAGCCCGGCCAGGGCCTCGTTGGAGGTCGGGTTGAGGTGCAGCGCGTGCAGGTAGCAGAGCTTCGACATCTCCGCGGAGTAGAGTTCGCGCGGGATCGGCGTGGCGCTGATGTTGCGCTCGCCCCAGCCCCAGATCACGTCGCTGCGCATGTCGTCGGACAGCACGTTGTCGTGGCCGAGGAAGTAGTCGCTGCCGAGCGCGAGGAACGAGGTGTAGGCGTCGCCGCTGGCCTTCATGTGCGCGAGGCCTTCGGAGGCGGCCTGCTTGACCGTCTCGTCGGCATCCGAGGCCGCGAGGAACTGCAGCACGGCCTTGGAGCGCAGATCGCCGACGGTGCCGAGCACCAGCGCCACGTTGCGGCGCTGCACGGCATCGGGCGAATGCAGCGCGGCCGCGAGCGGCACGGCCACATCGCTTCCGAGCTGGATCAGCGTGTGCATCGCCAGGCGCTGGCGCTCGCCCTGGCCCTCGTTGCCGAGGAAGCCGAGCAGGTACTCCGCGGCGTATTCGCCGTGATCAGTCGAAAGCTTGCGCACGGCCTTGGTGCGCTCGAGCGGGTCGGCGACGTCGTCGGTCGCGACCTTGACCAGGGCCAGGATGGCGTCCTTGTCGGCCTTGCGCGCGTTGCGCTCGGTCATCGACAGCTCCATCAGGCGCTTGGCGATCAACTGGAAGTCGCCGCCCTCGACGAGCAGATCGGTCCAGGTCCTGGAGTCCGTGCCCTGCCAGAGGGCATAGGCCTGCTCGCGCGTCGGGCTCATCCCGAGCAGCTTCTTGAAGACAGCCAGCGATTCGTCTCGGCGACCGCGCTGCAGGAGGTCGACGCCCTGCTTGAAGGTGTCCTGAACCTCATCGGCTCGCACGGTTGCGATCCACGGGGAGGCTTCGAGGGCGGCCAGGGCGGCCACGATGCAGAATGTCCGGCGCAGTCCGGTCATGGGGATTCCTTTGGCGTCGCTGTGTGCGTCTGGAGGGAACGCGGGGGGGGCTGGGGGGGTCTGAGGCGCCTCGAATGGCTGCCGCGGGAGGGGGGCGGCATGCCAGGGCGCAGCAAAGGGTTGGGGGATGATAACGGGGAGCGTTTCGAGGTCAAGGCAGAATGGCCGACCCAGGCCGTTCCCTACCCGCCGGGAAGCCTCAGGCAACGCTCGGAAGGCTGATCTTCCCGAGCACTCGGCCGGACTTCGCGCCCGTCGCGGCCGTCGCCGTGCTCGGGATCCCGAGCACGGCCCTGGCCGCCAGGACGGCGAACACCAGGCCCTCGCGCGCGTCCGGGTCGACTCCGCGCTCGCCGCTCGCAACGACCGGGCAGCCCGCTCGAGCCTGGATCCGCTCGAGCAGCCAGCGATGGTGGACTCCCCCACCTGCCACGAGCAGCTCGCGCGGGCGCTCGGGAGCGTAGCGCTCGAGGCTCTCGGCGATGGTCGCGGCTACGAACTCTGCGGCGCTCGCGAGCAGATCGGCAGGCCGCCCGCCCGCACGGAGACAGGCCTGAACCCAGGCCGCTCCAAAAGTTTCGCGTCCCGTGCTGCGCGGCGGGGGCTTCGAGAAGAAAGGATGCTCGAGCCAGGCGCGCACGAGCCGCTCGTCGGCGCTCCCCTGAGCTGCGTGACGGCCTTCGGGATCGAACTCGCGGCCGAGCAACGCGCGCGCGAAGCCATCGAGCAGGCTGCCGGCCGGCCCGGTGTCGAACGAGAGCGGCTCGGCGCCCTCCGAGAGCAGCGTCAGGTTGCCCATCCCGCCCAGGTTGAGGATCGCGAGCGGCCGCGGCAGGTGCTCGAAAACGAGATCGTCGGCGAGAGCCGAGATCGGGGCGCCCTCCCCGCCCGCGGCGAGATCGCGCTGGCGAAAATCGCTCACCACGGCGCAGCCCGCCTGCTCGGCCACGTGGTCGCCCTCGCCCAGTTGCAGGCTCGCGGGCCCGGAGCACTCGAGCCCGTCGTGGTGGTAGAGCGTCTGGCCGTGGCTGCCGACGAGCTCGAGTGCGAGGTGCTCGCGCGCCGCGAGTTCGCGCGCTGCCTGGCCGAAAGCCCGGCCCAGATCGCGGCCGAGCAACGCGCACTCGCGCAGCCCGCAGGGGGCGCCGTCGAGAATCGCGCGCAAACGCGCCGCGATCGGCGGCGCGAAATCCAAGGTCTCGAACGAGAGCAGCTCCGGCCGCGCGAGCCTGCCTGCACGCGCGTGCATGCGGCACAGAGCGACGTCGATGCCGTCGGCGGAGGTGCCCGAGAGCACGCCCGCGACGATCGCGCCGCGCCCTTCGAAGGCAGCTTCCAGTCTGGCCAGCGGGTGCATCGCGCGCACGAGCCTAGGCTCGCGCGGTGGCGCGGGAAAGCGCGCCTTGGCATCCTGCGCGCATGAGCGCCGCCGAGAAAGAGACGCGCACGGTCGTGCTGGTCGTGGACGACGACCCGGACATCCGGCTCGCCCTGGAGATGCTGCTCGGCTACGAGGGCTACGCCGTCTGGACCGCCAAGGACGGCGAAGAGGCGCTGGCACGCGTCGAGAGCGAGGCTGGCAAGGGCCGCCGGCCGGGCGTCGTGATGACCGACCTCAAGATGCCGCGCATGGACGGGCTCGAACTGCTCGAGCGCCTGCGCGCGCGCCCCGATCCCTCGCCGGTGATCCTGATCTCGGGCCACGGCGACATCCAGACCGCCGTCGAGGCGATCCGGCGCGGCGCGCTCAACTTCCTCGAGAAGCCGCTCTCGGAAGAGCGCGTGCGCGTCACGATCCGCGCCGCGCTGCGCGAGACGCGCCTGGCGGCCGAGAACCAGCGCCTGAAGCGTCAGCTCGGCGCGCGCTGGGAGCTCGTCGGCACGAGCCCGGCCATGCAGCGCCTGCGCGGGCAGCTCGAACAGGTCGCGGCCTCCGAGGCCTCGGTGCTGATCACGGGCGAGAACGGCACGGGCAAGGAGGTCGTGGCGCGCAACCTGCACCTCGCCAGCGCGCGCGCCGGCGGCCCGTTCGTGACCGTCAACTGCGCCGCGATCCCCGACGAGCTGATCGAGTCCGAGCTCTTCGGCCACGAGAAGGGCAGCTTCACCGGCGCGCACGAGCGGCGCATCGGGCACTTCGAGTCGGCCGACGGCGGCACGCTGTTCCTCGACGAGATCGGCGACATGCCGCTCGCCGCGCAGGCCAAAGTGCTGCGCGCGCTCGAGACGCGCGAGATCACGCGCGTGGGCGACAGCAAGCCGCTCGAGGTCGACATCCGCATCCTGGCCGCGACCAATGCCGACCTCGCCGCCGCCGTCGAGTCGAAGGCCTTTCGACGCGACCTGTTCTACCGCCTCAACGTCGTGCCGCTGCACCTGCCGCCCTTGCGCGAGCGGCCCGAGGACGTGCCGGCGCTCGCGCGCCACTTCCTGTCCGAGATCGGCAGCCGCTCGGGGCGCGCGGCGCGCTCGCTCGCGCCGCAGGCGCTGGCGCTGCTCGGCGGCCTCGACTGGCCCGGCAACGTGCGCCAGCTGCGCAACCTGCTCGAGGGCGCCAACGTCTTCGCGCAGGGCTCCGAGATCACGCGCGCCGACCTCGAGCAGATCCTCGAGACCGGACCGGGGCTTGCGGCTCCAGCCAGCGTGCTGCCGGCGCAGAGCACGGGCGCCGATCCGTTCCGCGCGCAGACCTTCGAGGAGTTCAAGGACGCCTCGGAGAAGCTCTTCATCCAGCGCAAGCTGGCGGAGAACGAGGGCAACGTGAAGCGCACCGCCGAGCAGCTCGGCATGCAGCGCAGCCACCTCTACAAGAAGCTCGATCGCTTCGGGTTGAAATGACCGCGCGCGCGGGCCGCCCCTCCGACGGCCCACGCGCGCAGCGAGATCGAGTGCGGATCAGGGCAGCTTGAGCTGCATGCCGTCGCGCAGGGACTCCGGCGACTTGAGCTTGTCCTTGTTCAGCTCGAAGATTTCCTTCCAGCGGCTGCCGTTGCCGAGTTCGGCCTTGGCGATCAACCACAGGCTGTCGCCCTTGATCACGGTGTGTGTGTGGCCGGCGGCGGAGACGGGCGTGCTCTTCGCGCCCTCCGTGGCGGCCTTCTTCTTCGTCGTCGTGGCATTCTTCTTCGCGGCAGGCGCGGGCTCGTCGCTGGCCACGACGTTGCTCTCGGCGTCGTAGATCGGCACGAGGATCTTCTCGCCCGAGGCGATGTTCTCGCGGCCTTCGTTGGCGTTCTGCAGCAGGGAGAACTTGGCCGGATCGCCGTAGAGCTTCTTGGCCACCGTCACGTACGAATCACCCGACTGCCAGGCGTACATCAGGCGCTGCGAGTCGTAGCCGGCCGAGAGACCTTCGGTCGACTTCAGCAGCGAGCCGGTCGGGATCGTGAGCGGCTGCACGGCAACCGGCGCGGGAGCCGGAACGCTCGCGGCCTCCGGCTTGTCCGTGCGGACCTCGCTCGAGAGCAGCTTGTTGCTCGCGTCGGGAGCGACGGGTGCCTGCAGCTCGCCGACCGTGTTCGACTTCTCGCCCAGGACGGCGGCGTGTGCGGTGTCGACCGGTTTGTCCGTGGTCATCGAGACCACCAGGATCACGGCGATGAGGAACAGGACGGACAGGACGGCGATCTTCTCTACCTTACCCATGTGTGCTCGGTGCTTTCTCGTCAAGTCCTTTTCGGACATAGACTTGTGTGTGTTCGTGGAGCGCGCATCACGCGTGCGGCGACTCTCGATCCGGTTATGGGAAATCGCGCGCGCGACCGTCAAAGGGAAACCGCTGCTTTTTCAGATCTTTCCACAAGATGGAGTGTGCAGAGCAGGCTGCCACACAGGATCCGGTGCCGTGTGGAGAGCCGGGGGAAAGCTCGCGCGGAGGTCCCTCTCGGCCCGCAGCGGCCGCTAGGATGCGCGCCCCATGGCGCGCTTCCACGACTGGTTCCTGCCCGCGGAGAAGGCCACCCCCGTCTTCGACAGCTCGGGCGACGAATTGCCCGGCCTGCGCGACAAGGGCGTGCTGCTGCTGCTCGTCTTCGTGCTGCTGCTCGAGCTCGTCGCCTGGCACTACGCCGAGGGCTACCCGATCGCCGACTCGGTCGAGTACATGGAACGCGCGCGCACGTTCGTGCGCGGGGAGCGCATCATCGATTCCGGCCAGATCCGGCCCTTCGGCTTCTCGCTGCTGATCGCGCCGATCTACCTGCTCGCGGACTGGATCGGAATCCTCGATCCACGCCCGGTGCTCTGGGCGATCTGCAGCTTGCAGATCGGCTGCGGGTTGCTGCTCGTATACGTGTGCGTGCGCCTCGGCGCGCGTATGGGTGGACGACGCACGGGCCTCGTCGCGGGCTTCCTCGTCGGCACGAATCCGGCCTTCCTGACCTATTGCGCGATGCCGATCTCGGGCATCTTCGCTGCGGTCTGCATCGGTTTCGGCCTCGAGTCGCTCTGGGAGCGCGGCAACGCGCGGCGCGAGTGGATCGGCGCGCTCTGGCTCGCGGCCTCGGTGTTGATGATCTACCAGTGCGCGCTGGTCGTGGCGACGATCGCGGGCTGCGTGCTGCTGCGCGACCGTCGCGCCGGGCTGCGCGCGCTGCGCACGATCACGCTCGCGCTGCTGCTGGCTTTCGCGCTGCAGTTCCTGCTCGATCGCCTGGTCTACGGCTCCTTCGGCGCGAGCGTCGAGACCTACGTCGTGGTCAAGGGCGGCGGGTTGTTGAGCTCGACCTTGATGCGCCTCTCGTCTTTCATGCACCTCACGTTCCTGCGCGACTGGGCCGTCGCGGTCGGGCGCGCCGCTTTCGCCTCGCACGAGTTGCCGCTCGACGCGGGCAGCACGGAACTGCGCTCCAAGCAGCCCTTCGACTGGTACTTCGTGCACCTGCCGCAGATGCTCGTCTGGCCGGTGCTGCTGCTCTTTGCGGGCGCGCTCTGGGCCGCGCTGCGGCGGCCGCGCTGGATCGTCTCGTTCGCCTGGCTCGTGTTCGCGGCGAACCTGGTGGTGATGAGCTTCAATCCCTCGAAGGACTTCCGCCTGTGGCTGCCGATCCTGCCCGTGGTGGCGCCGCTGTGCGCCTACGGCGGCCGCTTCGGCTGGAGCGCGCTCGGCGAGCGCCTGCACGCTGCACGCGAGAACGCGTTCTGGCGCCGGATCTTCACGCTCGGCATGGCTGCGAGTACGGCCGCGTTGGCGCTGACGCCCTTCCTCGGGCTCAACCGGCGCGAATTCGGCGGCTACTGGAAGGCGATGGACTTCGTCAACGGACTCGCGGAGCAGTCCTTCCCGGCGCGCAGCGCGCAGGCGGCGCTCACGGTCGAGGGCCGGCCGCCGCCCAAGCTGCGCGTGGCCTTCGACTACAACTGGGCCGTGTTCCAGCGCGAGTCGCCGCTCGTGGAGCTCGTCAAGCTGCCGGCGCAGATGAGCCTGTGGAACACCGATGCCGTCACGCCCGCGCGCAAGCAGGAGTTGCTCACGATCCTGCCCGAGTTCGACCTGCTGGTGCTGCACAGGCCCGTGATCTCGGAGAACCCCGACTTGCGCGATTGGATCAGCCGGCACTTTCAGGTCTGCGGCGTGCTCTACGACCACAGCACCTACGAGAAGGACCTCGGCCCGATCCTCGTGTTCTCGCGGCGCAATGGCACGGGCAGGGACAATCTGCTCTACGAGATCCGCTCCGAGCAGGACCCCGAGGGCTTCGCGCGCACGCACGGCCTCTCGCAGCCTTCCGTCTTCGCGCGCGAGGACGGAAGCGAACAGCTCGAACTCCTGGGCTTCGAGTATCGCACGCTGCCGCCCGAGGGCCTGGGCTGGATCGTCTACCACTGGTACACGCCCACCGGACTGCATACGCCCTGGACCGTGCTCGACCGCCTGACCTCGCTCGACGAGCGCAACGCCTGGCAGAACAATCACGGCCTGGCCTGGAGCGCGCGGCCAGCGGGCGACTTCGCCGCAGGTACGCGCATCAGCGAGGGCTACGAGGTCGTCGCGGCGGCGGAGCCCTACAACCTGGAGCGCCCCTACCGACCGCTCGGCGGCGGCTTCCGGCGCGGCGACCTGCTGCCGGTGCGGCTGTGGATGCGCCTCGTGCGCTACGAGAAGGACGAGCACGGAGACGACAGGGACGTCGTGCTCGACCGGCTCGAGCCGCTGCTGCGCGCGCCCAAGGAGTCGCTCGTGCCGCAGGGCGACGGCACCTTCCGCAGCCCGGACGGAACGCAGTGGAGCGCCGACTCGATGCTGCGCGTGGGCGGGTTCCTGATGACCGTACAGCCGCAGGCGCGCGTCCCCGACGACGGCCGGCCGCTGCCCGGGGCGCAGTAGCGCTCGGCAGCTTGGAAGCCCGGCCGGCTGCGGATACCCTGGCGCCGCCGATGAAGCTCCACCGACGGATTGCGCTGCTCGTCCTCGTCCTCAGCCAGGCCTGCAGCAGCCCGAAGTCGGCTGCCGCCAAGGACGACGAAGCCAAGGACCCGCGCGCGACGCGTTCCGAGGCGGTCAGCGACGAGGACTGGAACCGCGTGCGGCCGGAGCGGCCGCATGGCGACCCGCTGGCGGTGCGCTTCACCGACTTCCGCAGCAACCTGCGGCTCGAACTCGTGAACGAGTCGCGCACCGATCCGACCGCGCAGTACTCGCAGAAGCGCAAGGCCTCCGAGGCGCTGACCAAGGTCGGCCACGACGAGGTCGTCGCGGCGCTGGTCGAGCGCTTCGAGGATCAGGGCTTCCTCAAGCTCGCGCAACCGGGCCCGTCCCCCACCGCCGGCGCCGGCACGTGGACCATGACGCTCGAGCTCGAGCGCAAGGAGGGCCTGGTGCACCTCTCGATCGGCAGCGGCTCGAGCGCCAAGGAGCGCGAGATCTTCGGCCTGTGCCGCACGGACTTCGCCACGCTCTACAACAGCATCCTCGGGCTGCAGTCGGTCGAGCGCCCGCCCGACTGGCAGTCGCAGAAGACCGGCATCACGCCTCCCAAGCACTGAGATGACGCGCGCGCTGGCGATCATCCCGGCCCGGCTCGCCTCGAGCCGGCTGGCGCGCAAGATGCTGCTCGAGGCGCGCGGGCTGCCGCTCTTCGCGCACACCGCGCGCAACACGCAGGCGAGCGGTGCTTTCGCGCGCGTCGTGCTCGCGACCGACGCACACGAGATCCTCGAGCGCGCGCGCGAACTCGGACTCGAGGCCCTCTTGACGCGCGCCGACCACACGAGCGGCACCGACCGCGTGCACGAGGCCTGGCTCGCGCTCGCGCGCGCGGGCGAGCGCGCCGAGGTCGTGGTCAACGTCCAGGGCGACGAGCCCGAGCTCGACCCGCGCGACCTCGCGGCCCTGGTGGCGGCCTTCGGCGACGCGCGCGTGCGCGCCGCGACGCTGGCCGCCCCGCTCGAGGATCCGGCCCTCTGCGCCCGCCCGAACGTGGTCAAGGTCGTCGTCGACCGCAACGGGGACGCGCTCTACTTCTCGCGCGCCCCGATCCCCGCCGATGGGCACGCCGCGGCGGAATCCGGGCCGGGAACGAACAAGACGATTCACCGGAGGCACATCGGCGTGTACGCTTTCGCCCCGGCCGCACTGGAGCAGTTCTGCGCACTGCCCCGGGGCGTGTACGAGATGCGCGAGAACCTGGAACAGCTGCGCTGGCTCGAGGCCGGGGAGAAGATGCGCGTGGTCGCCGCCACGCGTGTTCCCGAGGGCATCGACACGCAGCCGGACTTCGAGCGCTTCGTGGAACGGTTGCACTCGCGCGGCGCGCGCGCGGGTTGACGGAGAGGGAACGAGCAGCATGGCCAAGCACATCTTCATCACCGGCGGCGTCGTGTCGAGCCTCGGCAAGGGCCTCACCTCCGCCGCCATCGGGATGATCCTCGAGCGTCGCGGCCTGAAGGTCTCGATGCAGAAGCTCGACCCCTACATCAACGTCGACCCGGGCACGATGAGCCCGTTCCAGCACGGCGAGGTCTACGTCACCGACGACGGTGCGGAGACCGACCTCGACCTCGGCCACTAC
>Ga0302263_10000246_pt1 | contig 21303 bp, 20 predicted proteins | sample II_Fen_N1_4_FD_194564 | JGI IMG/M metagenome (GOLD analysis project Ga0302263, IMG submission 194564) | Peat permafrost microbial communities from Stordalen Mire near Abisko, Sweden - II_Fen_N1_4 | ecosystem: Environmental > Terrestrial > Soil > Wetlands > Permafrost | place: Sweden: Abisko... | reverse complement strand
CACCCCGTCGCGGCACGGCGTGCGCCCTCCGGCTCGGCCGTGGCCGCTGCGACGGACGAGATCAGCAGGAGCGTCGAGATCGAGACGACGGCGAGGCGACGGATCATGATCCATTGTCCATCACGCCGGGCTGGGCGCTCTGCTGGGTCTCCCAGGCGGCGAACACCTCGTCGATCTGGGAGAAGATCCGGTCGGGGGCGACCCGGTCGAGCACGCCGAACGTACGCAGCGTCGCGAGGAGCGCGTCGTCGGCGTGGGCGAGCCCGAACTCGACGTGGTGCTGGAGGAGATAGGTGATCAGGTCCGCGAGCTCGAGGCCGGCCGAGTAGTCGATGTCGACGACCGACGAGCAGTCGAGCACCAGCCAGCGGACCGGCGTCGGTGCCCCGTCGACCACCGCCTTGATGTCGTCGGAGAACCTGGCGGCGTTCGCGTAGAAGACCGGCGCGTCGAACCGGAACACCACCAGTCCGGGCCGGCTCTGGACGCCTGCGCCGGCGGGCGTGTAGCTGAGCTGGTCGGCGGCACCTTCCCCGACGACGAAGTCTCCGGGCTCGTAGGCGCGGCGTACGACGTCGAGCAGCGAGAGCAGGACGGCGAGCAGGATGCCCTGCTCGACCCCGATCGCGAACACCACGACACCGGTGACGCACGCGATCACGAACTCGTCCAGGCGACGGCTACGGATGCGTCGCAGCCCCGCGACGTCGACGAGTCCGAGTCCGATCATGAACACGATCCCGGCCAGCACGGCGACGGGCATGTCGGTGAGCAGGCTGGTCAGGAAGAGCACGAACAGCAGAGCGACGGCCGCCATGGTCATGTTGGCGACCTGGGTACGGCCCTTCTGCTCGTCCAGGATCTCGGTCTTGGTGGGGCTGCCGTTGACGACGAAGGTGCCGGTCAGACCGGCCGCCAGGCTGGCGCCGCTGAGACCGATCAGGTCACGGTTGATGTCGACCCGCTCACCGTGCTTGGCCGCGAAGCTCCGAGAGGTCGCCGCACTCTGGGCGACGATCAGCACGAAACAGGCGAAGGCGATCGTGGACGCGCTCGCGATGTCGGACCAGCTCAGCCCGCCAGGCAGCCCGACCGGCGGGAAACCGCCGTTCAGGGAGCCGATCACAGCCACGCCGTGGCTCTTGGCGTCGGTGGCCGCCGAGATCACGATCGAGAGGATCACCGCCACCACCGCCCCGGGCACCACGGGCAGGAACCGCTTGAAGCCGACGATCAGCAGCACGGTGCCGAGGGCGAAGGCCACCGTGGGCACGCTGGCGTCGGGGATCGAGGTGATCGTGCCCCACTGCTGCTGGAACCAGGTGCCGCTCGACTTCGGGACGCCCAACATGCTGGGGAGCTGCCCGGTGAGCACCGAGATGCCGACGCCGCTCAGGAAGCCGATCAGCACGCTGGCGCTGAGGAAGTTGCCGATGAAGCCGAGCTTCAGCAGCCGGGCCAGGATCAGCAGCACACCGCAGATGAGAGCGACCAGGCTGCACCAGGCCAACCACTCCTGGCTGTAGGGGGTCAGCCCGGACACCCCGAGCCCGCCCAGGCCGGCGGCCAGGATGGCGGCGGTGGCTGAGTCAGCACCGACCACGAGCAGCCGCGACGAGCCGAGGAGCGCGAAGACCAGGGTCGGGAAGATGATCGTGTAGACACCCGTGACGATCGGGGTCTGGGCGATGGAGGTGTAGCCCATCACCTCGGGGATCGCAACGGCCGCGAGCGTCAGCCCGGCGACGACGTCGCGGACGAGCCACGCCCTCTGGTAGCCCCGCAACGACTCGGGTACAGCGTCCACGGCCGATCCTCTCCGGAGGCCGGTTTCGTTCCGGCGTACCCCCCAATCTGGGGGCGGGGACCAGGGTGGGTCATCACCCCGCGCGGGTGATGGGTGGCCGCACGCGCGCGACAGCCCATCGCGGCCTCACGGCTGCGATGGGCGTCCGCCTGCGCGAGTCAGCTGGAGCGACGGCGGTAGTGGTCGCGCCACACCAGCCGGTGGACCGGGATCCAGCGGGGGATGGAGCGCAACCCGGGGATCCACGGCAGGAACATCAGGACCAGGGTGAGCCCCATCATCAGCATCCAGACCTGGGCGTCGGCGTTCTCGGACGTGGAGAACGGCTTCACCTGGTACCAGAACGTGTAGAGCCACATCCAGGGCTGACCCGGGTAGTTGCCGACCTCGTTCATCATGCCCCACTGGTCACCGCCGAGATGGTCGGCCACAGCGGTGTCCTCGAGGTACGCGCCGTCTGCCAGCAACAGCATGCTGCGGGTCTGGTCGCCGCCGTAGAACGTGCCAGACGACGTGAGCGAACCCTCGAGCCCACCCGACTGGGCCAGCCGCAGGAAGGCCTGGGCCAGCGCCGGCACCGGACCGTAGTTGCCGGCGGCAACTGCCGTCGGGTCACCGTCGGGCGCCTTGGCAAGAGCGTCGGCGTACGCCGTGGCCGCCTGGGTCTGCTGAGTCGGCGACATCGCGTCCCACGCGGCCAGCGCCAGGGCGGTGCGCGGGTCACCAGCGACGCCGCGGAGCGGCTGGAGGACCAGATCCGCGGAGTTGACCGGGATGCCGACCCCGCCCCACTTCTGGAGCTTCAGGCCGAGCACGGACTGACCCTCCGAGGCGTGGTTGTACGGCGCGCCGTACGTCGCGCTGGTCGTGGTGCCGGCGAGCTCGCCGGCCGCGGTGGCGACGACGTCCGACGGAGCCGCCTTGGCCCATCCGGACATCGTGATCGACGGGTCGTCGGGCGAGGAGAAGATCCCCGCGAGCACCAGCGACAGCCCCGTCACCAGGGCCAGCGCGATCACGAACTCCTTGACGAGGTCGTAGGAGCGGGTCGGGTAGTCGTGCGAGTCCGGCGTCTCCCGACGGCGGTGCTGGAGGGTGGTCATGACGTGGCCTCCTCGTCACCGAGCGGCGGCACGACGCCGTGACGGCGCACCAGCACGATGTGCATCACCGCGATCACGCCGACCCCGAGCGGCAGCAGCACGATGTGCCACATCAGCATCTGCGCCGGGTTGAGCACGTTGAACCACGAGCCGACACCGATCGAGTTGATGCCGTCCTTCGCCTCACCGCTGATCCACTGCGAGGAGAAGTTGCTCTGCGTGAGGTAGCCGGTGAACGCGGCACCGATGGAGGTCAGGAAGGCGACGACGCCGGTCACCCAGGTCAGCCCGCGGTGGCCGCGCCAGGCGGCCATCCAGAACTTGCCCCACAGGTGGATCACCATGCAGGCGAAGAACAGCTCCACGCTCCACAGGTGGACGGAGTTGACGAAGTGCCCGAGGGACGAGGTGTGCCACCACGTCGCGCCACCCATCGAGAGCACGACCCCGGAGCCGATCACGACGAACAGCCCCGCCAGGGTCAGCACCCCGAACACGTAGATCCACGAGGCGACGTACGCCGGCTGGCGGTCGGGCAGCACCTGACCCTCCGGGACCGTGTGGCTGAGCCGGTTCCGCACGGCCTCGGTCCACGTACCCCTCTCGGTGGTGGGCGCGGAGCTCATGAGTCACCGCCGTCGGTCGGGCTGCCGTGGTCGCCGGGGAACGGGATCACGAGCGCCAGCACGAAGATCACGATCATGCCGACGATGATGAGGAGGTTGGTGAGACTGATGCTCACAACTCCCCAGTGGACGTATGTGCCGGCGGCGAATGCGATACCCATGAGCCGACCTCCTTCCGGGCGTGGTGCGCCCTTCGGGTCATGCTCGGCCGCGCGCGGCAGGCCGCGGTAGGGGCTAAATGCCCGGATTTGCTGTGCAAACCCTGTGTCCCGACGAGGGTGGCGGGGTCCGGGAGTCAACCTCCGGCGACCGCGAGGCGGCCCTTGAGCAGGGGCTTGGCCGGGTGTGGCCGGTCGCCGAGGGCCGCAAGACAGACCTCGAGCACCTCGGTGTCGTAGGGCGCCAGCTCGCTGTAGCGGATCACGGCGTGGGGGTCGGGGTTGGCCAGCAGGGCCTCGCGCATCGCGACGGCGACGTACTCCCCCAGCTCGACCAGAGCGGGCGACTCGGTGCCGGGCAGCAGGTCGCCGCCGTAGCAGGTGATCGCGGCGGCCGCGTCGCCTCGGCGCAGGGCATCGAGCACGTCGTCGATGTCGGTGGCGACGGGCAGGGTGAGTCGGTAAGGGCGCGAGGCGAGCTGGCCCCCGAGGGCCGCGCGCAGGTGCGACACCTCGGCCTTCAACGTGGAGAGGGTGACCGCCTGGTCGCCGTAGACGAGGGCATGGAGGCGGTCGAGCGAGAGCCCGTCGGGGTGCAGCGCGAGGATCGCCAGGATCTCGGTCTGCCTCCGGTTGAGCAGGAGCCGGCTGCCGTCGAGCGTGGCCTCCGCGTTGCCGAGGAGCCGGAGCTGGAGGCCGGTGGGGCCGTCCGAGTCCGGCAGCGAGGGATGCATCGACGAGACCGGCATCGCGGTCTCTATCAGCCGGGCCAGCACCCGGGCGGTCGCGAGGCCGATCGGGTGGGTGCGCTCCCAGGTCGTCGACAGGTCGATCACGCCGAGCTGGGTGCCGGTGACCGGGTCGTTCACGGGCGCGGCCCAGCACACCCAGTTGTGCACGATCGGCGCGTAGTGCTCGGCGCTGAAGACCATGCTCGGCCGACCCAGCCGGGTGGCCAGGTCGAGCGCGTTGGTGCCGACGGACTCGTCGTCCCACCGGGCGGCCGGGACGAAGTTCACCGACTCGGCCTTGCGGCGCATCACCCGCCCGCCGTACGTCCACAGGATCCGGGTCTGCGCGTCCGTCACGGCGAGGACCAGGTCGCCGTCCTGCGCCGTACGACGGAGCTCGTCCTCGACCCGGGAGACGGCTTCCTGCAGCGGCGAGTCACGCCAGAAGGCGCGGGCGTCCGACTCGTCGTCGAGGGGCGCCTCGGAGACGTCGCGGGAGACCCGCGGCTGGGAGCGCTGCCAGCTGCGCAGGATCTCGGGGCGCACCAGCTCCTCGGCGCGGTCGCCGTGCTCGACGAACGCCGTCCAGGCGCGCAGGGCATCGAGGCGGCGGCCCTGCAGATCGCTGGTCGTGCTCATCGAGATCCTGACGTCGTGGAGTGACGTCGGTCACGGTAGCGCGGTCCTCCCATTCCTCCCACCGGATCGGGACGTCAGTCGTGGTGGATGCGCCCGGCTTGCACGGCCAGCCGGCCGCCGGAGCCACCCCACCGCCCGGCGATGATCTCTGCCGCGATGGAGATGGCCGTCTCCTCGGGGGTGCGGGCACCGAGATCGAGCCCGATCGGGCTCGACAGCCGGGCGAGCTCCTCCTCGGTCAGCCCGGCCTCCCGGAGCCGCGCCTCGCGGTCCTCGTGGGTACGGCGTGACCCCATCGCGCCGACGTACGCCACCTCGGGCAGGCGGAGCGCCACCTCGAGCAGGGGTACGTCGAACTTCGGGTCGTGGGTGAGCACCGTGATGACGGTCCGGCCGTCGATCGCACCCGCGTCGCGCTGCTTCTCCAGGAACCTGTGGGGCCACTCGACGACCACCTCGTCGGCCTCGGGGAACCGGGTGTTGGTGGCGAAGACGGGCCGGGCGTCGCAGACGGTGACGTGGTAGCCGAGGAAGCTGCCGACCCGGGCGACCGCGGCGGCGAAGTCGATCGCGCCGAAGACCAGCATCAGCGGCTTGGGGGCGAACGCCCAGACGAAGACGCGCATCCCCTCCCCGCGGCGCTCGCCGTCGGGTCCGTAGGTCAAGGTCGCGTTCGTGCCGCTGGCCAGCAGACCCATGGCGTCGTCATGGACTGCGTCGTCGGCCCGCTGCGACCCCAGGGACCCGGTGACCGGCTCGTCGGGGTGGATCACCACGCGTCGGCCGAGCCAGGAGGGGTCGGGATGCTCGATCACGGTCGCGACCGCGACCGGGCGGCCGGCCTCGAGGTCGGCAGCCAGGTCCTCGAGCTCGGGGAACGTCTCGCGCGACACCTTCTCGACGTAGACGTCGAGGATGCCTCCGCAGGTGAGGCCGACGGCGAACGCGTCGTCGTCGGAGATGCCATAGCGCTGGAGCACGGGCGTGCCGGTGTCGACGACCTCCTTGCCCAGCTCGTAGACGGCACCCTCGACACAGCCGCCCGACACCGAGCCGACGGCCGTGTCGTCGGGACCGACCAGCATCGAGGCGCCCGGGGGGCGCGGGGCCGAGCGGAAGGTCGCGACCACGGTGCCGACGCCGACCTCGTCGCCGGCACGCCACCACTCCAGCAGCTCCGGGAGTACCTCACGCATCCGCGATCACCTCGACCAGCTCGGCGTACGTCGCGAGCGAGTGCCCGGCGACGAAGTCGTCCAGATAGGGAAGCGCCGCGACAACACCCTGCTGGACGGCCTCGTAGCCATCCTTGCCACGGTGGGGGTTGACCCAGACCACGCGGTGCGCGATCCGTCGCAGCCGCGCCATCTGCTCGCCGAGGAGGGCGGCGTCGCCCCGTTCCCATCCATCACTGAAGACAACGACGACGGCACCCCGGGCCATTCCGCGCTGTCCCCACCGGTCGAGGAAGAAGCGCACGGTCTCGCCGAGCCGGGTGCCGCCGGACCAGTCGGGCACGGTGTCGCCGGCCGCCACCAGCGCGCGCTCGGTGTCGCGGATCCGCATCGCACGGGTCACATGGGTGACCCGGGTGCCGATCGTGAAGGTCTCCACGGTCCCGATCCCCTGGGTCAGCCGGTGGGCCAGGCGCAGCAGCGCGTCAGCGTACGAGCTCATCGAGCCGCTCACGTCGACGAGCAGGACCACCCGGCGGGGGCGGCGGCCGCGGCGGCGCCACTCGATCTGCGACGGCTCGCCCAACCGGCGGAGGCTGGAACGGAGGGTGCGCGAGGCGTCGACCTGGCCTCGGTGCCAGCGCTGGTGTCGCGCCGTACGACGCAGGGGCGCCCGGGGCCGGAGGGTCGCGAACATCGCGGCGAGCCGGTACTTCTCGGCGGCGGACATCGAGGCGACATCACGGTGGCGGAGCACCTCGGCGGCGCTCGCCGCGGCCCGGACGACCTCGTCCGCCTGCTCGGTCTCGCCCTCCTCACCGTCCTCGAAGGGGAGCGGCGAGACGTCCGGCTCCGAGACCGTCGAGGGCCGCGGTCGCGGGAGCCCGTCGCGGGCATTGAAGAAGGCCTCGAAGACCTCGTCGAAGCGGGACAGGTCGTCGGGGCTCGCGCACAGCGTGGCGCGGCCCGCGATGCGGACGGCCGCGGGGTCGTCGGCGCCGAGCTCGGCGGACGCGGCGAGGAAGTCATGGGTCCGGTCCTGGGTGACCGGGACTCCGCCGGCGCGCAGCGCGCGCGCGAACGCGAGCAGGATCTCGTCGCCGCCCCGCATGGGCGGGTCCGTGTCGCCGTTGCCCGAGTCTGCCGAGACCTCGCTCATGTCCGGAGGAGCTGGTCCAGCGCGTGCTTCACGCGGTCGGAGTCCTCGCGGTACTTCACCAGGGCTCCGAGCGTGCCGGCGGCCGACTCGAGGTCGAGCTCGGCCGTGCCGAGGTGATGCAGGGCCCGCGCCCAGTCGATCGTCTCGGCGACACCGGGCGGCTTCTGCAGGTCGCGGCCGCGCAGCTGCTGGACGACCGACACCACCTGCCGGGCCAGGGCGTCGGACACCTCGGGCGCGCGGGAGCGCACGATCTGGAGCTCGCGCTCGAGGCCGGGGTGCTCGATCCAGTGGTAGAGGCAGCGGCGCTTGAGGGCGTCGTGGAGCTCGCGGGTGCGGTTGGAGGTGAGGACGACGACCGGCGGGGTCGTGGCCTTCACGGTGCCGAGCTCCGGGATCGAGACCTGCCAGGTCGAGAGCACCTCGAGCAGGAACGCCTCGAACTCGTCGTCGGCGCGGTCGACCTCGTCGATCAGGAGCAGCGCCGGGCTCTGCTGGAGAGCGGCCAGGACCGGGCGCGCGAGCAGGAACCGCTCGTCGTACAGGCTCTTCTCGGCCTCCTCGGGGTCGGCACCCCCACCGGCCTCGAGCGCCCGCAGGTGGAGGATCTGGCGCGGGAAGTCCCAGTCGTAGAGCGCCTGGGTGGCGTCGATGCCCTCGTAGCACTGCAGCCGTACGAGCGGCAGGTCGAGACTCTCCGCGAGCGCCTCGGCCAGCGCGGTCTTGCCGGTGCCGGGCTCCCCCTCGAGCAGCAGCGGGCGCTGCATCGCGAGCATCAGGTAGGTGACCGTGGCGAGCTCGTCGTCGCACAGGTACCCGGTCCGGCCCAGCAGCGCGGTGACGTCGCGGGCTGAGGCGGGCTGTGCCGTCGGCTCCATACTCCCCAGGCTACTTGTGCCCGCGTTGGCCGATGGTTGGATCGCCACCGGGTGCGGCCTCGTCGTGACCCGGGGACGGGCAGTCCCCGATCAGATGGCTGTCATTGCGCTCGTTTCACGACCATCTCATCGGGGACTATCCGTCCGGGGGCTCAGGGGCGGGAGTCGACGTCGCGGCCCGTGGCGAGGTCGCCACACTCGATCAGCTCGACCTCGTGGCGGGCGAGGTAGGAGCGGGCGCCCTGGTCGCCCTGGGCCGACTCGAGGACGCCCGGCCAGTGGTCGCGTCCGAGCAGGACCGGGTGCCCGGGGACTCCGCCGTACGCCGCTCGCGCGAGCACGTGCGGTGACCGTGCGGCCCGGCCCACGCGGGCCACGACCTCGGGGACGAGATCGGGGAGGTCGACCAGCGACAGCACGACGGCACCGTCGGTGGAGCCGGCGAGCGACCGCATGCCGGCACGCAGCGAGGCGCCCATGCCTGCGGCCCAGTCCTCGGCCACCACGATCCGCAGCTCACCGGGGCCCCCGTCGAGGAGCGCGGCGGCCTGCTCTGCCTCCGCCCCGAGGACCACGGTGACACGACGGCAGCCGCCGTCGAGCAGGTTCGCGACACCACGCTGCAACCAGGAGCCGCGCTCGTCGGTGACCAGCGCCTTCGGGGTCCCCATCCGACGCCCCGCGCCCGCGGCGAGCAGCAGTCCTTCCACCCAGCCAGCCTCTCAGACGGCACGCGGCCTCAGCCGACCGCTGGTCAGCGGCAGTAGCCGAGCAGCTGGCGCAGTGCGGCGACCTCCGACGGGTCGACCGCGAGGTGCCAGGTCGTCTTGATCGCGATCCAGCGGCGGGCATAGGTGCACTGGTAGCCCTTCCGGGGACGCCAGGCGGCCGGGTCGCCGTCGCCCTTGCTCATGTTGGTCGGCCCGTCCACGGCGAGGAGCTCGTGGAGGTCGTTGGCGAACGCCTCGCGACGCGTGCGGCTCCAGCCGGCCGCTCCGGACACCCAGGCCTCGGCGAGCGGCACGACATGGTCGATCTGGATCGCCTCGGCCTGGCTGAGGTCCTTCAGGTCGGTGAACCGCAGCGTGCGGCCGGTGTAGGGGTCGTGCCAGGTGCCGGCGAGCACGTCGTGGTCGCAGGCGCCCTGCTGCGCGACCCGCGTCGTACCCGGCACGGCGTCGCGGAGCAGTACGTCGTCGCGCTGGTTGCACCCGTCGTGGTCGGTGTCGACCCAGTCGCTGCCGAACTCGTCGCGGACGTAGCCCCGGGTGCCCTGCGGCCGCGGACGCACGACGAGGTGGTCGAGGGCCCGCTGCGCGAACCGGGTGGACGAGTCGGGGGGTCGCGTCGGCCGGTGGGAGGGCGGGGGGCTGGGCGAGTGCGACGGCTTCGGCCTCGCGCTCCGGCTCCGTCGTACGACGTGGTGCGACCCAGCCGTGGACGGCGCGGTGTCACACCCCGTCAGGCCGACCGCGAGCACCACCAGCACTGCCGCTGCGATCCTCCGGACGTCGTGCGAAGTGGTCGTCATGGCGACCACAACGTATGGCCTCTCGAGTTTGTCCGAGGGGAAATGCAGCGTGGCCCCCGCCGGAGCGGGGGCCACGCTGTGTGACAGGAGGGGCAGGACTCAGAAGTCCATGCCGCCCATGCCGCCGGACGGGTCGCCACCCATCGGCGCAGCCTTCTCGGGCTTGTCCGCGATGACCGCCTCGGTCGTCAGGAACAGTGCCGCGATGGAGGCGGCGTTCTGGAGCGCGGACCGCACGACCTTGGTCGGGTCGGGCACGCCGGCAGCCAGCATGTCGCCGTACTCGCCGGTGGCCGCGTTGAGGCCGTGGCCCTCGGGGAGACCCGCGACCTTCTCTGCCACGACGCCACCCTCGAGACCGGCGTTCAGCGCGATCTGGCGGATCGGGGCGCTGACGGCGACCCTGACGATGTTGGCCCCGGTGGCCTCGTCGCCCTCGAGCTCGAGCTTCTCGAAGGCGCGGGCGCCGGCCTGCAGCAGCGCGACACCACCACCGGACACGATGCCCTCCTCGACCGACGCCTTGGCGGCGCGGACGGCGTCCTCGATGCGGTGCTTGCGCTCCTTGAGCTCGACCTCGGTGGCCGCGCCGACCTTGATCACCGCAACACCGCCGGCCAGCTTGGCCAGGCGCTCCTGCAGCTTCTCGCGGTCGTAGTCGGAGTCGCTGTTCTCGATCTCGGCGCGGATCTGGTTGACCCGGCCCTCGATCTGGGCGGTGTCGCCGCCACCCTCGACGATGGTGGTCTCGTCCTTGGTGATGACGACCTTACGGGCCGTGCCGAGCAGCTCGAGGCCGGTCGACTCGAGCTTCAGGCCGACCTCCTCGGAGATGACCTGGCCGCCGGTCAGGATCGCGATGTCCTGCAGCATGGCCTTGCGGCGGTCACCGAAGCCCGGGGCCTTGACCGCGACGGACTTGAAGGTGCCGCGGATCTTGTTGACGACCAGCGTCGACAGGGCCTCACCGTCCGTGTCCTCGGCGATGATCAGCAGCGGCTTGCCGGACTGCATGACCTTCTCGAGGATCGGCAGGAGGTCCTTGACCGACGAGACCTTCTGGTTGGCGATGAGGACGTAGGCGTCCTCGAGGACGGCCTCCATGCGCTCCATGTCGGTCGCGAAGTACGCCGAGATGTAGCCCTTGTCGAAGCGCATGCCCTCGGTCAGCTCGAGGTCGATGCCGAACGTGTTCGACTCCTCGACGGTGATGACGCCTTCCTTGCCGACCTTGTCCATCGCCTCGGCGATGATGTCGCCGACGCTCTGGTCGCCGCCCGCGGAGATGGCCGCCACCGAGGCGATCTGCTCCTTGGTCTCGACGTCCTTCGACGCGGCGTGCAGCTGCTCGACGACCGCCTCGACGGCCTTCTCGATGCCGCGCTTGATGCTCATCGGGTTGGAGCCGGCCGCCACGTTACGCAGGCCCTCGCGGACCATCGCCTGGGCAAGCACGGTCGCCGTCGTCGTGCCGTCACCGGCGACGTCGTCGGTCTTCTTGGCAACTTCCTTGACGAGCTCGGCCCCGATCTTCTCGTACGGGTCCTCCAGCTCGATCTCCTTGGCGATGCTCACACCATCGTTGGTGATGGTGGGCGCGCCCCACTTCTTCTCGAGGACGACGTTGCGGCCCTTGGGGCCGAGCGTGACCTTGACCGCGTCAGCGAGTTGGTTCATCCCTCGCTCGAGACCGCGGCGGGCCTCCTCGTCGAAAGCAATCAGCTTGGCCATGTTCTCCGCGATTCCTTTGGCGTGATTCAGCGTCTGGCGACCGGGTCGTTGCCCGCGACGGACGGTCAGGCTGCCCGGCGGACCCTTCCCGCCGACGCTTCTGACCTCAACTCACCGGTCCGAATGTGTTGTCACTCTCTGCCCGAGAGTGCCAGCGTCATGTTTAGCACTCGCACCACCCGAGTGCAAACGACGCCTGGCTCCCCCGGGCCTGCCCCGCGCCTCGCGCAGCCGGTAGGTTCGCCCGCGTGAGCCGCTCCGCCGAACCGCGCCGGGGGATCCGACTGCCCGAGCTGGCCAGTACCGACCGTGCCGCGCTCGACGCCCTGCTCGACCACGCGCTGGTCGGGCACTTCGCGCTGGTCGCCGACGACGGCACTCCCGCCGTCCTGCCGACCGCGGTGATCCGCGACGGCGACCGGGTGCTCTGCCACGGTTCGACCGGCTCGCGGTGGATGCGCCGGCTGGCGAGCGGCGTCCCCGCGGCGCTCGCGGTCACGTCGTACGACGGGCTGGTCGTGGCCCGGAGCGCCTTCGAGTCCTCCATCCACTACCGCTCGGCGGTCGTCTTCGGCTCGTGCGCCCCCGTGACCGCGGACAAGGAGCACGTGCTCGACCTGATCACCGACCGGCTCCTGCCCGGACGCGTGGCGGAGGTGCGCCGTCCGACCAAGGCCGAGCTGGCCGCCACGCTCGTCCTGTCGCTCCCGATCGAGGACTGGTCGCTGCGGATCTCCGACGACTGGCCCGAGGACGAACCCGACGACGTCGCCGGACCCGCCTGGGCCGGCGTGGTGCCGCTGGCGCCGGCATGGGGCGACCCCCGGCCGGCCCCGGACCTGCGAGCGGGCATCGAGGTGCCTCCGTCCGTCCGCGCGCTGACCGACTGACTGCTCGAGGACGCCAGCAGGCCCGGGCCGAGCACCGCTCCGGCGGGGGGTCGGCCCACCCCCACCGGAGAACGCCCGCGGTGCGTCGTGCCCTCCCACGAGCACCGACCCACCGAGCCGCCGTAGGGTCGGAGCCATGCGAACCGGACTGCTCGCCGACCTCGCCCAGCGCACGGCCGGCCTTCGCGACGACGGGCTGTTCAAGAGCGAGCGGGTGATCGCCTCGCCGCAGACCGCCCACATCACGCTGACCGACGGCAGCCGCGTGCTCAACCTGTGTGCCAACAACTACCTCGGCCTCGCGGACCACCCGCAGCTGGTGCAGGCAGCACACACGGCTCTGGACGCGCACGGCTACGGCATGGCGTCGGTGCGCTTCATCTGCGGCACCCAGACGGTGCACACCGAGCTGGAGGCCGCGCTCAGCGGCTTCCTCGGCACGGAGGACACGATCCTCTACTCGTCGTGCTTCGACGCCAACGGAGGGCTGTTCGAGACGATCCTGGACGAGCAGGACTGCGTGATCTCCGACGCGCTCAACCACGCGTCGATCATCGACGGCATCCGCCTGTGCAAGGCACAGCGCATGCGTTATGACAACAACGACATGGCTCAGCTGGAGCAGTGCCTGCGCGACGCCTCCGGCGCCCGCTACCGGCTGATCGCCACCGACGGTGTCTTCTCGATGGACGGCGTGATCGCCGACCTGCGCTCGATCTGCGACCTCGCCGAGCGCTACGACGCCATGGTGCTGGTGGACGACTCGCACGCGGTCGGCTTCGTCGGCGAAGGCGGCCGTGGCACACCCGAGCACTGCGACGTGATGGGCCGCGTGGACATCATCACCGGCACGCTCGGCAAGGCGCTCGGGGGCGCCAGCGGCGGCTACACCAGCGGCCGCAAGGAGATCATCGACTGGTTGCGCCAGCGGTCGCGGCCTTACCTGTTCAGCAACTCGCTGGCGCCCGCGATCGCGGCGACCACCGTGCACGTGCTGGAGATGCTGCAGCCGGACAACGAGCTGCAACGGCAGCTGCAGCGCAACGCGACGAGGTTCCGCGCGGGCATGGAGGCGGCCGGCTTCACGCTGGCCGGTGCCGGCCATCCGATCATCCCGGTCATGCTCGGCGACGCGAAGGTCGCCGGGGAGATGGCCCAGCGGCTGCTGGAGAAGGGCATCTACGTGATCGCGTTCAGCTTCCCGGTGGTCCCCCAGGGAAAGGCCCGCATCCGCACGCAGATGTCCGCCGCGCACAGCGACGACGACATCGACCGCGCGGTCGAGGCGTTCGCCGAGGTCGCCACGGAGATGGGCGCGTTGCGGTGAGAGCCCTAGTCAAGGCCAAGGCCGAACCAGGTCTGTGGATGCAGGACGTGCCGCAGCCCGTGCCGGGGGACGGAGATGTGCTGATCCGCGTGCGCAAGACGTCGATCTGCGGCACCGACCTGCACATCCTCCGCTGGGACGCGTGGGCGCAGGCGACGATCCCCGTGCCGATGGTGGTCGGCCACGAGTTCGTCGGCGAGATCACCGCGCTGGGCGCGGGCGTGCGCGGCCTCGAGGTCGGTCAACGCGTCGCCGGCGAGGGCCACATCACGTGCGGGCACTGCCGCAACTGCAAGGGCGGGCGCCGCGAGTTCTGCCACCACCACACCGGCGTCGGAGTCACCAGGCCCGGTGCGTTCGCCGACTTCATCGTCATCCCCGCGCAGAACGTGTTCGTGGTGCCGGAGCACATCACCGACGACATCGCCGCGGTGCTCGATCCGCTGGGCAACGCCACCCACACCGCACTGCGCTTCGACGTCGTGGGCGAGGACGTGCTGATCACCGGCGCCGGCCCGATCGGCGTGCTGGCAGCGGCGATCGCGCGCCACATCGGCGCGCGCCACGTCGTGGTCACCGACGTGAACCCGTACCGGCTGGCGATGGCAGCCGCCCACGGGGCCAACCGTGTGGTCGACGTACGCAGCGAGGCGCTCGCACCCGCGATGGCCGACCTGGGCATGACCGAGGGCTTCGACGTGGGCATGGAGATGAGCGGCGCCGAGACGGCGTTCAACCAGCTGCTCGACTCGATGAACCACGGTGGGCGCATCGCGGTCCTCGGGATCCCCTCCGGCCCGATGACCCTGGACGTCAACGACGTGATCTTCAAGGGCCTCGAGATCCAGGGCATCTACGGCCGGCGCATCTTCGAGACCTGGTACAAGATGGCCGCGATGCTGCAGAGCGGGCTCGACGTCAGCGGCATCGTCACCCATCGTCTGCCCGCCGACCGGTTCGAGGAGGCCTTCGAGGTCGTGGAGCGCGGCCAGTGCGGGAAGGTCATCCTCGACTGGCTGTGACGTGCTGTCGATTTCGATCACCCACGCTCGTCATCCCGGTGACAGACTCAGCACCACACCGAGAGGAACGGTCATGGCCAAGTACGTCGTCCTGATCCCCGGCAGCGAGGACACCTGGGAGGCCACGCCCCAGGAGGAGAAGCAGCGCGTCTACAACGCCCACATGGAGTTCGCGAAGCTGCTGGCGGACCGCGGGCACAGCTTCGTCGAGGGTGCCGAGCTGGTCCGTTCCGACCAGGCGCGCATCGTCAGCGGCTCGGTCGACGATGTCACCGTCACCGACGGGCCCTATGCGGAGGCCGCCGAGCAGCTGACCGGCTTCTATGTCATCGAGACCGAGGATCTCGACGACCTGCTGAAGTGCGTCGGCCGGCTCTGCTCCGACGAGGGTCGCGTCGAGGTGCGCGCGTACGCCGGCGGTGGGATGTGAGTGCGAAGTACCTGGTGCTGCTGGCCGCCGACGAGGGCGACTGGGCCTCCGCGACCCCCGAGGAACGGCAGCGCGTGATGGACGCGCATGACACCTTCCACCGGGCGGTGGCGGAGCGGGCGACGATGGTCGCCGGTGAGGCGCTGGCCGAGTCGTCCGAGGGACGCACGCTGCGGCACGTCGACCACAGGCCGGTGGTCACCGAAGGCCCGTACGCCGAGGGCGTCGAGCAGCTCGGCGGCTTCTACCTGCTCGAGGCCGCCTCGATCGACGTCGTGCTCGACCTCTGCCACGCCCTGCCGTCGTCGTACGCCGTCGAGGTGCGGCCGGTGATCCAGATCGAGGGCTATGAGGACACCCGCGACCGGGAGTGACACCCCTGCCGAGGGGGCACTCCCGACGGCGGTCGAGGTCGCCCTCGCCGCGGCCTGGCGCGACCACTGGGGCCGGCTGACCGCCCTCCTGGTGGCGCAGTTCCGTCGGCTCGACCTGGCCGAGGACGGGCTCGCGGACGCCTTCGAGGCGGCCGCCCGGAGGTGGCCCCACGACGGCGTCCCGGCCAACCCGCCCGCGTGGCTCCTGACCAGCGCCCGCCGGCGGATCCTCGACCGGCTCCGGGCCGAGGCGGTCGCCGCCAAGAAGCTCCCGATGCTCGCGGTCGAGGCCGATCTCCAGGAGGAGGCGCAGCGCGTGATGGCGGACGCCGGCGAGCCCGTGCGCGACGAGCGCCTGCGGCTCGTCATGCTGTGCGTGCACCCCACCCTCTCGCGCGAGAACGCCGCGGCGCTGACCCTGCGGCTGGTCCTGGGCCTCAGTACGCCGGACATCGCCCGGCTCTTCCTGGTCTCGACCTCGACCATGGCGGCGCGGCTGACCCGGGCGCGCAAGAGCCTCGCGGAGGAGCAGTTCGCGGTGCCGACCGGGTCTGCGCTCGAACGACGGGTCGTGCGGGCGTCGGACGTCGCCTATCTCGCGTTCACGGCCGGCTACGCTCCGCCGTCCGGGCCCGACGTCGTACGACCGGAGCTCGCGGGCGAGGGGATCCGGCTGGCCAGGCTGCTCCGCGACCTGCTGCCGGGACGGATCGACCTCGACGGGCTGCTGGCCCTGATGCTGCTCCAGCACTCACGGCGCGAGGCGCGCCTGCGCGACGGGCGACTGGTGCTACTCCCTGACCAGGACCGAGCCCGCTGGCACGCGGAGGAGATCGCCGAGGCGCTGGCGCTGCTCACGCCGCACGCCGCCGCGCCCGGCACGCCGTACCTCGTACAGGCCCTGATCGCCGCCGAGCACGCCATCGCACCGCACCCCGAGGCGACGGACTGGCCCCGCATCGTGGCGCGGTACGACGAGCTGCTGGCGCTCGCCGAGTCGCCCGTCGTACGGCTCAACCGGGCCGTCGCCGTGGCCGAGGCCGACGGCCCGCACGCCGGGCTGCGCGCGCTCGACGGCATCGAGCTCCCCGGTCATCGGCTCCCCGGCATCCGGGGCGAGCTCCTCGCGCGGGCGGGCCGGACCGAGGAGGCCCGGGCCGAGCTCGCCCGCGCCGTCGACCTGTGCGACAACCTCCCCGAACGGACCCACCTCCAGAACCGCCTGACCTCCCTGGGCTGTGGACAGATCGGATAGTCCGTGACGGACCGGTGGCAGGATCGGGAGATGAGGTTCGAGAGCAGGGTCGAGCTCGGAGGGAAGACGGCGACCGGGATCCCGGTACCGGACGACGTGGTGGCCTCGCTCGGCGAGAGCAAGCGGCCCGCTGTGACGATCACCGTCAACGGCCACACCTACCGGACGACCGCGGTACGGATGGGCGGCCGGTTCCTGGTGCCCCTCAGCGCCGAGCACCGCGAGGCAGCCGGGGTCGCGGCCGGCGACGACGTCACGGTCGACATCGCCCTCGACACCGCGCCACGGGAGGTCGACCTGCCCGCCGACCTCGAGGCCGCGATGGACGACGCCGCGCGAACGACGTACGACGGGCTGTCCTACACCCACCGCAAGGAGTGGGTGCGCTGGGTCGAGGAGGCCAAGAAGCCCGAGACCCGCGCGACCCGGATCGAGAAGACGGTCGCCGGCCTGCGCGAGGGCCGACGTACTCACTGAGGCCACGTCACGTTCGCCTAGGGTGACGCCGTGGCCGTTGCTCTCCCTCGGACCCGGCTGGCCGGGCTGCGCTGGTCGAGGTTGCGTGAGCGCCCCGCCACCCAGTTCTTCCTGACCCTGACGCGCTCGGTGCCGGGTCTGGCGTCCGCGTGGTGGCTCCTGCTCCTGCTCCGCGCACTGCTCCCGGCCGGGCTCGCCATCGCCACCGGACTGCTGGTCGGGCGCGTCGAGTCCGGGGGCGACCTGACCATGCCGCTCGCCGCCTTCGCCGTCGTGTTCGTGCTGTCCCAGGTCGGCCCACCGGTCCACCAGGTGGTGGGTGCGCTGACCGGTCACCACTTCAGCAGCGTCCTCAACGACCGGCTGATGGCGGCGACCCTCGGCCCCGACGGCATCGGCCACCTCGAGCGCGGCGACCTCACCAACGACCTGACCACGGCGCGCGACTTCGACCTCGGGTGGTCCGCGCCACCGATGTTCCTCAACATGGACTTCATCGGCCAGGGCCTGGTGATGCTGCTCGGGGGTATCGCCTCCGCGCTGGTGCTGTTCGGGTTCGCCTGGTGGGCACCCGTCCTTCTGCTCGCCGCCTGGGGCTCGACCCACTGGCTGCTCCGCGAGAGCGGGGTCTGGCGCGACCGCAACACCGACGCAGTCAAGGCCGCGCGCCGCCACACGTCGTACGCCTACGACCTGGCCACCGAGCCGGCCGCCGCCAAGGAGGTGCGGCTCTTCGGGCTGGCGCCGTGGCTGCTCGAACGGTTCACGAGCCACCGGCTCCGGCTCCACGAGCTGCAGTACGACGCCACCCGACTCCGGGAGAGGTCCGTCGGCGGAGCGCTGCTCATCGTCCTCACCGCCAACGCGCTGCTCTTCTGGGTGCTCGCCCAGCGGGGGTACGACGGTCAGCTCGACCTCCAGGCCGTCGTCACCTACGCCGGGGCTGCGTTCGGGGCGAGCTCGATCGCGTTCGGTGGCCTCAGCTGGGCGCTCGACGGCGCCGCCGCCCCCGTGGTGGCGATCCGGCGGCTCGAGCCCGAGATGGCGGCCGCCGGCGCGCTCACGACGTCGGGTACCCACCCCCGTCCGCGAGTCGGCGCACCCGAGATCCGGTTCCGCGACGTCACGTTCACCTACCCGACCGGCAGCCGCCCGGTGCTCGAGGGCTTCGACCTCACCATCCCCGCCGGCGCGTCCCTGGCGATCGTGGGCCAGAACGGCGCCGGCAAGACCACCCTGGCCAAGCTGCTGTGCCGCCTGTACGACCCCGACTCCGGGTCGATCGAGATCGACGGCGTCGACCTGCGCGACCTCGACCTCGACGCGTGGCGGCAGCAGGTCGCGGCCGTGTTCCAGGACTTCGTCCGCTACGAGCTCCCCCTGCGGGACAACGTCGCCCCTCTCGGTGGCGACGACGAGCTGGTCGAGTCCGCACTCGCGGAGGCCGGCGCCCTCGGGCTGGCCGACCTGGGCGCACCGATGGCGAAGGGCTACCCCGGGGGAGTCGACCTGTCGGGCGGCCAGTGGCAGCGGGTCGCACTGGCGCGGGCGATCGCCGCGGTCCGCACGGGGGCGGGCGTCGTCCTTCTCGACGAGCCGACGGCGATGCTCGACGTCCGCGGTGAGTCGGAGATCTTCCGACGGGTCCTCGGCGCGACCTCGGCGGCGAGCACGATCCTCGTGTCCCACCGGTTCTCGACCGTGCGACAGGCCGACCTGATCTGCGTGGTCGAGCACGGCCGTGCCATCGAGCTCGGCAGCCACGACGAGCTGATGACCCTGGGCGGGCGTTACCACACGATGTACGACCTCCAGGCCTCCCGGTTCGTCGAGTTCGACGAGCACGGCGAGGAGGTGGTCCACGATGTTCTCTGACTCCGGCCCCCCGCCGGACGACACCGCGGGCCCGATGCCGCCGGCGTTCTCCTCGATGCTCCACGTCGTGAGGCTCGGCTACCGCGCCGAGCCTCGACTGCTGGTCGCGTCGCTGGCGATGACCCTGCTGCAGGCCCTCCCCGACGCCCTCGTGGCGCTGTGGCTGGCGCTGATCACCAACGGCCTGGTCGACCATGACCACACCCGGCTCCTGGTCGGCGCCTTCGGCCTGGCCACGTCCGCGACCCTGATGTGGGCGCTCCAGATCACCCTGACGCGCACGATCCGCCGGCTCGGCGACCGCCTCAACATCATGTTCCAGGGCTACGTCGCGCGCCTCCAGGCGGAGGTGGCCACCGTGGAGCACCACGAGCGACCGGTCTACCTCGACCGGATCGCCGTGCTCCGCACCGGTGTGTTCGCGCTCGACCACCTGTTCGCCTCGATGTTCACGATGGTGGGCTGGCTGGTGCGGCTGGCGTTCGTGTCGATCCTGCTGGCCGCGATCAACCCCGGACTCCTCCTCCTGCTCCCCGCCGCGGTGCCGCTGCTGCTCGTAGCGGTGTGGCGACCCAAGGTCGAGAAGCGCACCGAGGAGGCGGTGGCTGTCCACGGCCGCCTCGGCCGTCACCTCTTCTCGATCGCCACCACGCCCCCGCCGGGCAAGGAGATCCGCGTGACCGGGAACCAGGCCGACCTCGTCGCCCGCCGCCGCGAGGCGTGGGGTCTCTGGTTCGCCGGTCTGCGCACCACCCAGCTGACCACCGCCGCCTGGACCGCGGCCGCCTGGACGCTCTTCTCGCTCGCCTTCGTGGCCGCCGTGGCCTGGGTGGCGACCGGACTCGACGCGAGCCCCGGCGCGGTGGTGCTCGTGCTCACCGCCGGCGGCCGGCTGTCGGCGTACGTCGGGTCGGCGGTCGGCGAGCTGGGCTTCCTGCGCGGCATCTGGCTCGACTCCGCCCAGCGCCTGGTGTGGCTCGAGGAGTTCGCCGCCGAGCAGAACGCCCACACCGACCAGCAGGTCCCCGCGCGACTCGAAGAGGGCCTCGCCTTCGAGGACGTCTCGTTCGTCTACCCCGGCACCACCCGCACCGTGCTCGAGCACGTCGACCTGGCGCTGCCCGCCGGCGGGGTGGTCGCCATCGTCGGCGAGAACGGCGCCGGGAAGTCCACCCTGGTCAAGCTGCTGGCCCGGATGTACACGCCGACCTCGGGGCGGATCACCGCCGACGGCATCGACATCAACCGCACCGATGTCTCCCGGTGGCGGGAGCGACTGGCCGGCGCCTTCCAGGACTTCGCCCGGCTGGAGTTCCTGGCCGCGACCACGGTGGGGCTCGGCGACGAGCCACGGCACGACGACCGGGGTGCCGTGGGCTCGGCCGTCGACCGTGCGGGAGCGACGACCCTGGTGTCCGAGCTGCGCGACGGCCTCGACACGCAGCTCGGGCCCTCGTGGGACGACGGCGTCGACGTCAGCTTCGGCCAGTGGCAGAAGCTCGCGCTCGCGCGCGGCTACATGCGGGCGGAGCCGCTCCTGCTGATGCTCGACGAGCCGACGGCGGCGCTCGACGCCGAGACCGAGCACGCACTGTTCGAGCGCTTCGCGTCGGGCGCCCGCGAGGTCAACGACAACGGCCGGGTCACGGTACTGGTCTCCCACCGCTTCTCGACCGTGCGGATGGCCGACCTGATCGTGGTGCTCGACGGCGCCCGGGTGGTCGAGGTCGGCAGCCACGCCGAGCTGATGGAACTCCACGGCACCTACGCCGAGCTGTACTCGATTCAGGCCGAGAGCTACGCCTAGCGTGAGCACGCGAGCGAGCCCCAGGAAGCCACCCGCGCGCCGGACCGGGTCGAGTGGCTCGAGCTGTTCTTCGACCTCGTCGTGGTCGCCGCGGTCGCCGTACTCTCCGAGACGCTGCGCGAGGACGCGACGTATCGCGAGCTCGGGCTGTTCTTGATCTCCAACTCAGCGGGTGTGGGCCGTCGCCTTCTCGCTCCTGATCGGGGTGGTCGGGTCGCTGTGGACGATCGGTCACCACCCCCAGCTCCTGGTCTGGCTGCTGATCCTGCCGGTGCTCTGGCAGTTCCTCTACGCCCAGCGGTCCGACG
>Ga0302263_10000238_pt1 | contig 21700 bp, 14 predicted proteins | sample II_Fen_N1_4_FD_194564 | JGI IMG/M metagenome (GOLD analysis project Ga0302263, IMG submission 194564) | Peat permafrost microbial communities from Stordalen Mire near Abisko, Sweden - II_Fen_N1_4 | ecosystem: Environmental > Terrestrial > Soil > Wetlands > Permafrost | place: Sweden: Abisko... | reverse complement strand
CCGCGTGACGCTCAAGGGGTCGTGGCGCCGCCTGCGGAAGTTCGACGAGCGCCAGATCGATCGGATCAGCCTCGATCTACGGCGGGCCTCGAGCGGAGAGCTCGCGCTGTCGAACGACATGATCCACCTTCCGTCCGGCATCGCGGTCACCGCGATCAGCCCCCGCGCGGTCCACATCCAGTTCGACAAGCGGGTCGACAAGATCGTCGAGGTCACGCCGACCGTGGTCGGTCACCCGCAGCACGGCTACATCGTCACCGAGGTCAAGCCGGTGCCGGCCACCGTGAAGCTGCGTGGCGCCGAGGGTGTGCTCGCAGCGCTCACTGCGATCCGGACGCGCGAGATCAGCCTCGAGGGCCGCAACGACAGCTTCGCGACGGAGACCCAGGTCTTGTCGCCCGATGGGGTGGACGTCGCCGGCAACCCCGATCTGTCGGTGCAGATCCGCGTCGACGAGGAGCTGGTGATGCGCAAGCTGCCGGGGCAGACCGTCACGCTGCGCGACGGCGACGCGTCGCGTTGGAAGATCATGCCGGCGCAGGTCGACGTGACGCTGACCGGCGCGCTGCTCGCGGTCGAGAAGGCGCGCAGCTCGCTCGCGCCGGTGATCAAGCTGCCCACCGATGGCAAGACGCGTGAGGTCGAGGTCACGATCGATGGCTTGCCGCCGGGCATCGGCGTCAAGATCTCTCCGGAGCGCGTGAAGCTCGCACCGATCAAGCCGACCGCGGCACCGCGAGCACCCGTGCCGTAACCGGCGACGACGACGTTTTGCCCGATTGCCCCTGGGCTTGCCAGGCATGCGGCGTGCTACCAAACGAGCGATGACCAACGGTCGTACGCTGTTCGGAACCGACGGGATGCGGGGCGTCGCCAACCTGGAGCCGATGACGAGCGCCACGGTGATGCGGCTCGGGATGGCGATCGCCGCGCGGTTGCGCCAGCCTGGCCGCCACACCCGGATCGCGATCGGCAAGGACACCCGGCTCTCGGGCTACATGTTCGAGTCCGCGCTCGCGTCGGGCATCGTCGCGATGGGGGCGGACGTGTGGCTCACCGGCCCGCTGCCGACCCCCGGCATCGCGTTCATCACGTCGTCGATGCGCTGTGACGCCGGCGTCGTGATCTCGGCGTCGCACAACCCGTTCGAGGACAACGGCATCAAGGTGTTCGCGCGCGACGGCTACAAGCTGCCCGACCACGTCGAGGCCGAGATCGAGGCCCTGATGCTGTCGCCCGGCCTCGACGGCCAGCGCGCCCCGTCGTCCGACGTCGGCTACAGCCGCAAGATCGAGGACGCCCGCGGCCGCTACATCGTGTACTGCAAGTCGACCTTCCCGAGCGAGCTGACGCTCGACGGCCTGCACATCGTGGTCGACGGCGCGCACGGCGCGGCGTACCGGGTCGGCCCGGCGGTGTTCGAGGAGCTCGGCGCGCGGGTCACCGCGATCCACACCAAGCCCGATGGCAAGAACATCAACGCGAACGCCGGCGCGCTCCACCCCGAGACCATGTGCGAGGCGGTCCGCCACCACGAGGCAGATATCGGCATCGCGCTCGATGGCGACGCCGACCGCGTCGTGCTGTGCGACGAGCACGGCGCCGTGATCGATGGCGACGCGGTGATGGCGCTGTGCGCGACCCGCATGATCCAGGAGCGCAAGCTCGCCAAGTCGACCTTGGTCGCGACCGTGATGTCGAACCTCGGCCTCGAGCGCGCGCTGCGCGGCCATGGCGGCAGCGTCGTGCGCACCCAGGTCGGCGATCGCTACGTCGTCGAGGAGATGCGCAAGAACGGCTACAACCTCGGCGGCGAACAGTCGGGCCACCTGGTGTTCCTCGATCACGCGACCACCGGCGATGGCATCGTCGCGGCGCTGCGCGTGCTCGCGATCATGGCGCGCGAAGGCAAGAAGCTCTCCGAGCTGGCGACGGTCATGACCCGTACACCGCAGGTGCTGGTCAACACGGCGGTCGATAAGAAGGTGCCGCTCGACCAGCTGCCCGAGGTGGTGCGGATGATCGCCGATATCGAGAAGCGGCTCGGCGAGGATGGCCGCGTGCTGGTCCGCTACAGCGGCACGGAGAGCAAGGCGCGCGTCATGATCGAGGGCATCGACGAGCGCCAGATCCGCGGCTGGGCCGAGGAGCTCGCCGGCGCGCTCGCGCGCAGCTGCCGGCTGTAACTGCCCACCCTCGCGCTCCGGGGTTCGCGTGCACGGGGCGCGTGAATCGCGGTAGCCTGCGCGGCATGAAACGCGTGGTGACCGCCGCCGAGATGCGCGCGCTGGATCGCGCGGCGATCGATGACATCGGGATCCCGGCGCTGCTGCTCATGGATACAGCCGGCCGCGCGGTCGCCGACGCCGCGGTACGGATGCTCGGGCCGGTGCGCGGCCACGTCGCCGTGGTGTGCGGCCCGGGCAACAACGGCGGCGATGGCTTCGTCGCGGCGCGCGTGTTGCGCGATCGCGGGTTCGATGCGGTCGTCTACCTGGCGGCGGCGCGCGACGCCGTGCGCGGCGATGCCGGCGCCCACCTCGAGTTGTTCGAGCGCGCGGGCGGCGCGGTGGAGCCGATCGCGACCCCCGATGAGCTCGCGGGCATCGACACCCGCGTGATCGACGCGGTGCTCGTGATCGACGCCCTGTTCGGCGTCGGCCTGGCGCGACCGATCGCGGGCCACCTCGCCGAGGTCGTCGCGATGATGCTGATGGCCGATCGCGTGCTCGCGGTCGATCTTCCCTCGGGCCTCGACACCGACACCGGCCGCGCGCTCGGCGCCGCGGTGATCGCCGAGCGCACCATCACGATGGCCGCGCTCAAGATCGCGCTGGTCAGCGCGCCGGGCTTCGCCCACGCCGGCGAGATCGAGGTCGCCGAGATCGGCATCCCGGCGTCGCTGCTCGCCGAGTCGCCGGGGGGCGCCGCGGTCGTCGAGCCGGACGATGTCCGCCAGTGGCTGCCACACCCGCGCGCGCTCGAGCACAAGGGCCGCCGTGGCCACGTGCTCGTCGTCGCCGGATCGCCGGGCATGCGCGGGGCAGGGCGGCTCGCCGCGACCGCGGCGCTGCGCGCCGGTGCGGGCCTGTGCACGCTGGCGGCCGACGGCGAGCTCGACGCGCCGGACTCGGTCATGACGCGGTCGCTCGGCGGCGTCGAGCTCTCGGCGCTGTTCGCCGGCAAGGCCGCGATCGTGATCGGCCCGGGCATCGGCACCTCCGCGGTCGCCGCCGCGCGAACCCGCGACGTGCTCGCCGCTGGCGTCCCTGCCGTGCTCGACGCCGATGCGCTCAACGCGATGGCCGGCGACCCCACGGCGATCGCGGGCGCCGCGGGCCCGGTCATCGTGACCCCGCACCCGGGCGAAGCCTCGCGGCTGCTCGGCATCCCGATCGCCGAGATCGAGGCCGATCGGCTCGCCGCCGCGCGCTCGCTCGCCGACCGTACCGGCGCGGTGGTCGTGCTCAAGGGCGCGCGGACGATCGTCTGCGACGGCTCGACGCCGGGCCGGCACTGCGCGATCAATCCGACCGGCGGTCCCGCGCTGGCGACCGGCGGCAGCGGCGACGTGCTCGCCGGGACGATCGGCGCGCTGCTCGCCCAGGGGCTGTCGGCGATCGACGCGGCGCGCGCGGGCGTGTTCGTGCACGGCGCTGCCGGCGACCGGCTCGCCGAGATCCACGGCGCGCGCGGCGTCTTGTCGTCGGACCTCCCCGAGGCGATCGCCGCCGCGATCCGCGCGCTGTGCTAGGGCGGCGGGCGGCCGCCGGACGAATGCCACATCGCCACGTCAGTCGGCGAGCGCGCCCATGCCCATGGCCTGCAGCAGCTGGCGCTGGACCTGCGCGTGGGCTTCGTTGAGCTGCGGCACGAGCGGGTCGTTGGTCCCGTCGACCGAGATGCGCGCGGGCCGCTGGCCTGCGGGCGTCTCGACGAGCTTCACCAGCACATCGGCGACCTCCTGCGGGTTCGGCGCGTTCGGGTGCGATTTCATCGCGGTGACCCGCTGCTGGAAGCCCTCGAGCGCGCTGGCCATCGCTCCGTAGCCCGTGGCGCGATCCTGGTCTTTTCCCGTCGGGTCGCCTTTGCCGAGCTCGGTCGGGTAGGCGCCCGGCTGCACGATGGCGATGTCGACGCCGCAGCCCTTGAGCTGGTAGCGGTAGGTCTCGGCGAGCGCCTCCACGGCGAACTTGGTCGCGGCGTAGAGGCCGACGATCGGGATCAGGATGCGCCCGAGACCGCTCGACACGTGAATGATCAGGCCGCTGCGGCGCTCGCGCATGCCCGGCAGCACGGCGCGGTTCACCCGCTGCATGCCGATCACGTTGGTGTCGAACAAGCGCACCAGCTGGTCGGCCGTGATCGTCTCGTTGAGGCCCACCGTCGCGTGGCCGGCGTTGTTGATCACCGCGTCGAGATGGCCGGCCGAACGCAGCGCGGCTGACACGGCGGCCTCGACCGAGGCATCGCTGGTGACGTCGAGCTCGAGGACCTCGACGCCCGGCGTGGCGCGCAGCAGGTCGGCGCGTGCTCGGTTCTTGCCGTCGATACCGCGCATGGTCGCGAACACGCGGTGGCCGCGCGCCGCCAGGGAGCGGGCGGTGAGCTGGCCAAACCCGCTGCTGGTGCCCGTGATGAGGACGTTGTGAGACATGGGCTTGAACGTGGGGCGGCACGACCCGCTCGACAACGCACGGCGTCTCAGTTCATTCGTGCAAAACTGCACGAATGACCGACCGGCTGGACGAACCTGACCTGGTGGTGCTGTCGCGCGTCGTCGACCGCGGCTCGTTCGCGCGCGCGGCGACCGAGCTCGGGGTCCCGCCATCGACGCTGTCGCGCCGGGTCGCCGCGCTCGAACGCCGGCTCGGCGTCCGCGCGCTCGAGCGCACCACGCGTCACCTGCGAGCGACCGAGATCGGCGAGCTGCTCGCCGAGCGCGGTCGTCGCGTGCGCGCCGAGCTCGAGGACGCCGAGCGGGTCGTCGCCGATCATCGGCACACCCCGCGCGGGGTGCTGCGGCTGTGCATTCCCACCCCGACCGGCGACTTCATCGCGCCGGTGCTCGCCGGCATGCTCGCACGCTACCCCGATCTCCGCGTCGAGGTCGTCATGTCCGAGAACCCGCTCGACATCCTCGCCGACGGGTTCGATGCCGCGCTCCACGCTGGCGCGATCAAGGCGGCGAGCACGCTCGGCGTCGTGCGGCTCGGCAGCCTGGTCCCGGTGCTCGCGGCCTCGGCCCGTTACCTCGAACGCGCGCCGCCGCTGCGCCATCCGCGCGACCTCGCCGATCCGGGCCACGCGATCGTCGCCTACGGCACGGAGCGCCGGGCGAGGCGCTGGGAGTTCGTCAACGCCACCGGCACCACGACCACGGCGGTGGTCTCGGCAACGCCGCGCGCGCTCGTGACCTCGAAGGCGCTCGTCGCGCAGCTCCTGGCCGCCGGCATCGGCGTGTCCTTGATCCCACGCGCCGCGGCGCTCGCCCATCCCGACCTCCGCATCCTCGAGCCCGGCGGCTACCGGCCGGTGCGAGGTCCGTTCTCGGTCGTCATGCCAAGCGCCCGTACGGCAGCGCCCAAGGTCCGCGCGTTCATCGACGCCATGAAGGCGTTCATCGCGACGCGCGCCGATCTGTTTGCATGACGAGATCGACACGCCCGCCCCGACCGTGTCTGGTCCGGCAGCATCGGCGTGTTCCGCTGGAGACACCGGTCGTGTCACGGCGGCCTACGGGTGGTGGTTTGCCTGCGATATCAGGTTCTTGGCAATGGCACGCCGGGTGCTTTAAGGGTTGCCATGTCGCGTGTCCCCGCTCGCTCTCGCCTGGTCCGCACGTCTGTCACCGCGCCGCGCCAGGCGCTGCGCGCCGTCCCAGCGCCGGCGGTCGAGCGGCGAGATCACCTGGCGTTCGCGCGCGCGTGCCTGCCGCACCAGGACGAGCTCTACGCGATCGCGATGAAGATCGGCCGCGATCCGGACATGGCCAACGACCTGGTGCAGGAGACCCTGCTGCGCGCGATGTGCGCGTGGGCGAGCTTTCAGACGGGCTCGAACCTGCGGGCGTGGCTATTCCGCATCCTGACCAACGCGTTCATCAACGGCTACCGCAAGCGTCGCCGCCACCAGCGGTTCGCCCGCGAACGACCGGGCGACGCGCTCGCCGCGCTCTACGGCCGCGATCACGACTTCTGCGACGAGCTGGCCCGCGATGCGTTCACCGACGAGCTGGCCGACGAGGTCGCGGCCGCGCTCACCCAGCTGGGCCCCGAGTACCGCGAGGTCGTCGAGCGCGCCGACCTCCGCGGCGAGCGCTACAAGGATATCGCCGATGCGCTCGACGTCCCGATCGGCACGGTGATGTCGCGGCTGTTCCGCGCGCGCCGCGTCCTCGAAGGCGAGCTCGCCGAGTTCGCAGCCAGGGACTACGGCATCCGCCGCGCGGCCTGACGCGCTTCCTTCAATATTCGGCTTCGTGGCTCGCCGGCAGGACGTCGTCGCGCGAGGTATCGGCCGGGACGTGCTCGGTGGTCAGCTCGCCGCGCGCGTCGGTGTAGCTCGCCCACACCACGTCATCGGAGGTCTGCACGAAGTACGGCTCCTGGCGGACCCGGGCGTCGCCGGTGCTCGGATCGACGACGTAGAACGTGCGCCACTCGGCGCGCGGCGGCAGCGCGGGGGGCGGTAAGGTGGCCGCGCTGCGCACGCCGGGATCGGCGTCGGCGTCGGCGGCGAGCTTCCGCGCCGCGGCGGCCTTGGCGTCGCCGGTGCGCGCCAGCGCGCGCGCCGCGGCGATCCGGACGTGCGGGCTGACGTCGTCCTTGAGCAGCTGCGCGAGCAACTTCACGGCGTCGTCGTCGCCGATCGCGGCGAGCGCGTGGGCGAGGTTGATGCGGACCAGCCGCGATTTGTGGAAGGTGCGCAGCGCGAGCGCCTCGCGCCGCGGACCGGCGAGCAGCTCCGCGCGCACCGGCCTGGGCAGCGCCCAGAGCGTGCGCGCGAGCCCCGCGGCCGCGTTGATCGACGCGGCCCAGCCGCCGTGCTGGATCGCGTACAGCCAGCGATCGACGAGCGGGGACGCCGCCGCGGCCGATGGCTTGCCGGCGCCCGCGGCGATCTCGCCGAGCGCCCACGCGGCGTCGCCGGCGAGCCGATCGTCTTTGTTGGCGAGCACCGAGCCGAGCACCTCGAGCGCGCCGGGGTCATGGATCTCGCCGAGCGCCCACGCGGCGGCCCGGCGGCGATCCGCGGCGGCCTGATCGACCATCGCGCGCAGGAACGCGGCGTCGTCGGACGAGCCCGCGGCGGCGACCCCCGCGATCGCGGCGAGGCTGACCTTGACGCTGGCATCGTCGGCGAGCTCGCGCAGCAGCTTGCGGGCCGCCGGATCGGGCCGGCCGCGCAGCGTCGCGCCGATCGCCCGCACGATCTCGTCGCGGGTCGGGCCGCGGTCGGCGCGGGCGAGCGCCAGCAGCGGGACCAGCGTGGCCGGGCTCGCGATGTACGACAGCGCGGTCGCCGCGGACGCGTGCAGCTCGGCCGGCCCGGCGCGCAGCACCTCCAGCAGCGCTCTCGCGGCCTCGGCCGCGGGCGGCAGGTGGCCGGCGCGGCCGACCTCGCCGAGCGCGTCGATCGCGGCGTGGCGCAGCCGCAGCGGTGTCCCCGCGGCGACCAGCGCCGTCAGCTTGGGCGCCGCCGACCCGACGCCGAGCATGCCGAGGTACTCGGCGGCGAGCACGCGGATCTCGAGATCGTCATCGTCGAGGTGCTCGATCAGCACGTCGCCGGCGCGCGCGTCCGAGCCGAGCAGCGGGCGGAGCGCCTCCATGGCGGCGAGCCGGATCGCCGCATCCTTGCTGGCGAGCGCGCCGAGCACCGGGATCAGCGCCTGGGGATCGCCCGTCGCGCCGAGCGCCTTCAGCACCAGCGGCGTCGCGACCCGGCCGCGCTCGAGCTCGGCGGCCAGCGTGGCGGTCGCGCGGGCATCGCTGGCCTCGGCGAGCAGCGCCACCGCGGTCGCCGGATCGCCGTGGATCCGGCCGCGCAGGTGGGCGACCAGCGCGGGCACCGCGGCCTTGCCCGCGACGTGCAGCGCCTCGCGCGCGGCGTTGCGCGTGGCCGCGGATTCGAGGTTCTGGACCAGCGTGCGCATCGCGTCCTCGCCGGCCTTGCCGGACCGCGGCACCGCGGCGATCTGGCCGAGCGAGTACGCGACCTTCTGGCGATACGTCTCGGTGCCGGTGGCGAGCCCGTCGGTCAGCGCGTCGATCGCCTCGGTCGCGCCGAGCAGGCCCAGCGAGCCGACCGCCGCCAGCTTCACGTCTTCGCTCGGATCGCTCATCAGCCGGATCAGCGCGGGCACCGCCGCCGGATCGCCGAGCTTGCCGACCGCGCGGACCGCGGAGCGGCGGGCCTCGGGCGCGGTGTCGCCGAACCGCGCGACCAGCGGGATCACCGCGCGGCGGTCGCCGAGCTCCTCGAGCTGCGCGATCGTCGTTATCCGCACGTCGGCCTTGTCGTCCTCGAGCCGCGGGATCAGCGCGATCACCACGGCGCCGCCGCCGCGCCGGCCGATCGTGCCGAGCGCCTTGACCGCGCGGATCCGGACCGTGGCGTCGGAGTCGCCGAGCGAGCGGGTCAGCGCCGAGGTCGCCTCTGGGCCGCCGATATCGCCGAGCACGTCGGCCGCGATCTGCTTGATCTTGGGATCGGGATCGGTGAGCCAGCGGATCATCGTCGGCACCGCGGCCGTGGCGCCGCCGACGCCGAGCGCGCGGGCCGCCGCGATCTTGACCTTCTCGTCGCGGTCGCCGAGCGCGGTCATCAGGTAGCCCTGGGTCAGCGCGATGTCGTACTTGCCGAGGTCGCGGACCGCGTCGTGGCGCCGATCGGGATCGTCGCTGGACAGCCCGGCGGCGTCGAGCGCGACGTGGCCCGCCCAGTCGAAGTTGGCGGCAGCCGGCCTGGGCGCGCTGGCGAGCAGCGCCAGGCCGAGCACGATGCGTGACAGGTCCCGGATCACGGCGTGGCGAAGTATTGCGCGGCGATCACGGCTTGGCCAGTTCGGCGAGCGCCCACTCCACCTTGGCGCGGACCCGGGGCGGCAGGTCGAGCGCGAGCATCCCGCGGTATTGCAAGGTGGCGCGCGCCTTGTCGCCGCGGCTCCAGTACAGCGCGGCGAGCGCCTTGCGCGGCCGCGGATCGCTCGGAGCCAGCTGCTCGGCGCGCGCGAGCGCCTCGATCGCGGCCGGATCGTCGCCCGCGTTGTGGCGCAGGATGCCGAGGTCGTGCCACACGCTGGCGTCGCCGGGGCGGGCCGTCGCGGCGAGCTCGAGCTGGGTGCGGGCCTCGGGCGCTTCGCCCCAGGTCACGAGCGTCTCGGCGTACTCGTGGCGGGCGAACCCGGCGCTGCCGGGATCCTGGGCGATCGCGATCGCGCGTAGATAGTGCTGGCGCGCGACGTCGTGCTGGCGCGCAGCTTCGGCGGTGTCCGCCGCGGCGATCTCGGCGCGCACCGCGTCGGCCGGCGCGCTGGGCGCGGCGCTCCGGGCACACGCGGCCATGGCGATCGCGGCGCCGAGCAGCCGGCGCATCGCTACTCGACCTTCTTCGGGGGCTTGGCCCGCGCGCGCAGCGGGGGCGCGTGGAGCGGCTGGCGCGCCGGCGGCGCGAGCTCGAGCGCCGCCTCGATATCCTCGGGATCGATCTCGGCGGTCGGGTGGAGCGCCCGGCGGGGCGGCTCGCGCGCACCGAGCTCGACCGCCCGGCGCTGCAGCTGCTCGAGCGCGTCGGCCGGGAGCTGCCGCGTCGGGTCGGGCTCCCCGAACAGCAGGCGCAGCTCGCCCTCGCTCGGCGCCACCACCGGCGTCTCGACCCCCCAGTCGTCGGCGGCCATCGATGCCTCGACGCGATCGGCGAGTCCGCGCGACCACGGCGGCTGCCCGGTGCCGCGCGACGCGTCGATCGGCAGCGGTCGGCTGCCGTGCGCGATCGCCGCGTCGTGTGACGTCGGCGTCGCGCGGGGCGGCGGCGGCGAGCTCGCGATCACGTCGCCCGCGCGCGAGGCGCGCGCGGCGAGGGTGCGCGCGTCGTCGCCCGGCAGGCCGAACGGCGACGTTCCGGCGCGCACGAGCTCCGCGGCGAGCTGCGCCGGATCGGCCGGCACCCGCGGGTGACCGTTCGGCCCGCGGCGCAGCGCGCTCGGATCCGTCGTCCGGCGAGCCTCCACGAGGACGCGCTGCGCCGCGCGCTCGGTCGTCTGCTCCGTGGCGGCGAACGCCTCGGCGCTGTCGGCCGGAGGGATCGGCGTCGCGCGGGCTGGCGGGCGCTCGACCGAGTCGAACCCCGCCGCGGCATCGCCGTCGCGGAGCGCGCGATGCAGCGAGTCGGCGATCCGCCGCACGTCGGGCACGGTCAACCCGCTGGCGTCGAGCTGGCCGCGCTGGAGCTGGCCGTGGATGACGCGCCAGATCACCGCGTCGAGCTCGGCCGACGAGGCCAGGTTCGGTGCGCGCGACGCGGCCGCGACCGCGTCGCAGATCGCGACCAGCGCGGTCTCGCGGCGCTGCGGCGTGGGGCCGGGGAAGCGGAACCGGTCGATCGCGAACCCGCGCGGGTTGCCGAGGTCGTTGCACTCCGCCCACAGCGTGTCGAGCAGCTCCCCGCCGTGCGGCTCGTGGATGAACTCGACGATGCGGTCGGGAAGCCCGGCCGCGCGGGCGGCGGCGATGCCAGCGGCGACGTGCGCGAACGTCGCGTCGCACGCGGCCTCGGGGGGCAGCCGCTCGTGCCGAGATGTGGCTCCGGGGCCGAGATCCTCGACGGAGTCCGCCGGCTGCAGCGCCCTGCCGAGCCCGTGGAAGTGCGCCCCGATCCGGACCAGCCGCGCGTCACAGCCGATCGCCTCCGCCGCGGTCGCCGCGAGGCTCCCGACGGCCAGCGCATGGCGCCACGTGCCGGGCGCCCGGTCGGCGAGCTGGCGCAGCAGCGGGTGATCGAACGCGGTGACCGCGTCGAGCTGCCCGGGCGTGATCTCGCCGACCAGCCGCTGGTAGAGCCGCACGGTCGGCACGGCGAGCAGGGCCGCGATCGCCGGTCCAAGCGGCGCCGCCAGCCAGGCCGCGTGCAGCGGAACGTCGCCGGTCCACGGATCGTCGCAGGCGAGCCAGACCAGCAACCCGTAGGTCGCGGTCGTGCACGCCGCCGCCGCGGCTCCCGCGACGAGCGCGGCCCGCCAGCGCGCCGGGCCGGGCGGCATCAAGAGCCCTGCGGCCACGGCCTGGACGACCAGCAGGATCGCCAGCCCGACGTCGAACGGCGCGACCAGCCCCGCGATCAGCGCGGCGAGCCCGCCGGTGGCGAGCCCGACGGTGCGATCGAGGGCCAGCGCCGGCACGATCGCGAGCGCGGCGACCGGCATGGCCAGCGCGAACACCGCGGTCGACAGCAGCACGACCTTCGCGATCACCGCGGCCGCGACGATCACCGAGAAGCTGGCGAGCTGGACCCGGACCCGGCGGCCGTGGGTCGAGCGCCGCAGCTGGTGGCTCGTGATCGCGGCGAGCATGAACACCAGGCCGAAACCCACCAGCGGGGCGAGCGGCCCGTGCGGCGTGGCCCCGGCGATCGCAGCGGCCCGCGCGGCGTCACGGGCGGTCACGAGGTCGCCTTGCGCGACGACGATCCCGCCGTCGCCGCGCAGCGCGTCGGGGCCGGCCAGCACCGGCGCGCGCACCGTGAAGGGCGCCTCGGCCCCGGCGGTCACCGCCGCGTCGAGCCCGAGCCAGTGCTCGGCGGTGACAACCGGCGCGACCACCGCGGCGAACCCGGCGGCGATCACCAGGCCGAGCCACCACGATACCACCGCGCGTCGCCGGACCAGCTTCGCCAGCGCCGCGCGCGCCTCGCTCGGCGCGTGGTCCGCCAGGTCGTGGATGTCGCGCGGGTCCGTCATGTCGGCCCCTCGGACATAACACGCGCCGCTACATCCCGATCTCGAACTCCGCGCGAGTCCGGGGACCGTGGATCTTGGGAAACTGCATGCCGCGTAAAACGCCGCTCAGGCAGCCGTACAGCCCACCGGCTTGCTTGTCATTGACCTTGACCCAGCTGACCCGACCCGTCGGTCCGTCGATGATGATCCCGATGCTGGCGTCGTGCTCGCCGGCGCCCTGCAGGCAGCCGCCGAGCTTGCCGCCGTAGCGCGAGTAGACGCCGTAGACCGCGTGCATGTCGAGGGTCTCGGTCTCGTCGCTATCGTCGGATAGATCGAGCGCCAGGTTCTCGCCCGTGCTCGCCGCGCCGCCCGCCGTGCGCTTGCCGCCCCCCGCGCGCCGGGCCGGCGCCGGCGGCTTCTTGGGTTCGCTGACCTTCACCTTGAGCGACGCGCTGTCGAGCGCGCTCACCGCGGCGAGCCGCGGGCCGCCATCGTCGTGCTGCACCGAGCGCAGGATCAGCAGCACCACCGCCGCGGCGCCGACCACGCCGAGGCCGATCATCGCGTAGAGCAACGCGCCGCGCTTCTTGTCGCGGCTCTGCTGGACGACCTCGGCGTGGGCGCGCCGATGATCGTCGAGCCGCTGCCGCGCGGTCTCGATCATCGGACCGAGCAGGGGATGGCTGCCGACGTCGCTGCGCGCGCCGGTATCCTTGTCCTGGATGACGTGGCCCGCGACGATCTCGCCGCGCTCGATCTGCGCGATCACGTCGGCGAGCGAGAACGGCCCGTAGTCCATCCGGTCGCGGCTGATCAGCCACTTCTCGGTGGTGTCGGCGAGCGCGGCGGTGAGCGCGGCGGCGAGCGCCGGGTCGACGGCGCTGGCGGCAGCGGGCAGGGCGGCGGTCGACTGGGCCAGCGATGCCTGGTGATCGCCGAGCGTCGGGCTGGTGGCGAGCGTCGGCACCGCCTGGGTCTGGACCGCGCCCCCCTTCTGCAGCGCCTCGGCGACGACCTCGCCGAGCACCTCGGCGCGGCCGAATCGCATCTCGGGATCGCGGTGGCAGGCGCGGGCGACGACGTCGTCGATCTGCGTGTTGAGCCCGACGGCCAGATCGCTCGGCCGCGGTCCGCCGCGCTCGAGGACCTGGCCGACCAGCGCCTCGTAGAGCAGCGCGCCGAGCGCGTAGACGTCGGACGCCGCGCTGGGCGGGGCGCCGGCGAGCGCTTCGGGCGCGATCGATCCTGCCGGCGGGATGAGGCCAGCCAGCGTCGCGGCGAGCGTGCCGGGGCCGAGCGCGAAGTCGATCACCCGGACGCGGCCGATCCGGTTGACCACGACCGACTCGCTGGCGAGCGCACCGTGGCAGGCCTCGGCGAGCGCGGCGGCCACGCCGGCGATCAGGTTTCCGGTCGCGCGCGCGCCGAGCCCCGGGCCGCCGGCCTGCCGCTTCTTCAGCATCATCTCGCGGACCAGCGAGCCGTCGACTTCCTCGGTCGCGATCCACAGGATGTCGCCGGTGAGCCCGGCGGCGAGCGTGCGGACGAGGTGGCGATGCTCGGGCAGCGCGGCGGCGGCGCGCGTGCCGGCGATGATGTGATCGCGCACCCCCGCGTGCTGGGCGATCCGCGGGTGGACCACGTACAGCGTCGCCGGTCCGGCGGGGCCCTCGGCGCGGTAGGCGTCGGCGATCCGCAGCGGCCACAGCGGCGCGCCGAGCCGGTACCCGCCGAGCATCGTGCCGGTCGGAAACCGCGGGCCGGACGGGGCGCCTTGCGGCCAGCCGGCCTGGGCCGCACCGGGCACCGCGCGGGACGACGGCCGGTCGCTGGGCGATTTGTCCGATGGATTGGCGGTCACCGCGGCTCCGTCGCGCGCTGCGTCGCCGCCCCGCGCTCCTCAAGTGTCGGGGCCGTCATGGCGTGTCGCCAGGATAGGCGGCGCCGCGGCCGGAAATCAATTGCCGGGGCAGCCGGCGGCGCGCGCCCGCTCGCGCGCGGCCGCGTTGCGCTGCAGCGTCCGCAAGTACTCGCAACCACGATCGAGATCGCCGCTCTTGATCAGCGCATCGCCGAGCAGGTACTTCGCGCGAACCGAGGTCGGGTCCGCCCGCAGCGCGAGGTCGGCCTCGGCGAGCTGGCGCAGCGCGTTGCTGGCGCGTAGCGCTGCCTCGGCGCCGCGCAGATGCTCGTCGGCCTCGTCGTGCCGGGGCGCCGCGGTGCTCGGCGCCGCGGGCAATCGCACGGCGGCATGGGAGGCCGAGGCCGTCTCGAGCGGGGTACGCGGCACCGCCGGCTTCGGCGCCGCCGCGGCCCCGGGAGCGCGTGCGCCCACGCCCGCAGCGCCCGCGGCCGAACTGCCAGCTCCGCTGCCGGGGACCGGCTCGGTCGGTTCGCCAACCGAGTTGGCTGGCGCGGATCGTGCGGCAGGCTCGACGAGACGTGCGCTGCCAACGGTGTTGGCAGTGGCCGCGGTGGCGGGCACGGGACCGTGAGGCGCCGCGCCAGGCCCCCCGGTACCGAGGAGGCGCCCGAGGCCGATGCAGATCACGATCGCGGCCGCGGCTCCCGCCGCCACCCGGAACCAGCGATGGCGGTGGCCCCCTTGGGCGGGAGCGGCCGGCAGGACGCGCGTGGCGGCGAGCGCCGGGTTCGTCTCGGCAGCGGTGGTCGACCCCGGGGGCTTCGCCGCGGCCGCGATCTCGGTGTCGCGCAGCGCCGCGACGTAGCCCGAAGCGCGCGGTGCTGCGCCGGACGTGCGCGACCTCGGGGCGCCCGGGTTCGCCGTGATCGCGCCGGCGGGTTCGCGGCGCAGCGTCGGTTCGACCGCGGCGATCAGCGCCTCCATCTCCTCGGCCGTGCTCGGCCGGTGATCGGGCTTCTTGGCGAGGCAGCGCTGCAGCAGGTCGTCGAGCGCACGGTAGCCGGCGAGCTCGGGGCGGACCATCGCCAGCCGGGGCGGCGGCGTCCGGACCTGGTGGGTGAGCAGCTCGATCGCCTTGCCGCCCTCGAACAGCGGCGCGCCGGTCAACATCACGAACATCGTCGCCGCCAGCGAGTAGAGATCGCTGCGGCCGTCGAGCACGTGGCCGCAGGCTTGCTCGGGCGACATGAACTCCGGCGTACCGAACACCGTGCCGGCCGCGGTGAGCGCGAGCGGCGCCGGGGCGCCGGCGGCGCCCTGCATCAACTTGGCGACGCCGAAATCGAGGATCTTCGTAAAGTCGGGATCGCTCCCGGATCGCATGAGCAAGAGATTGTCGGGCTTGACGTCGCGGTGAATCAGCCCCTGATCGTGCGCCGTGCCGAGCGCCCCCAGCGCCTGCCGTGCGATGTGGGCTACCCGGGTGGGTGCGAACGGACCGTCGATCTCGAGTTCGCGCTGGACCGTGCGGCCGTCGAGGTACTCGAGCACCATGTAGTAATCGCGCTTCGGCGTGATCCCGAAATCGAGGATCTTGACCGCGTGCGGTGACTCGACCCGGCGCGTCGCGCGGGCCTCGCGAGCGAACCGCTCGAGCGCGGCGGCGTCGTTCGCCAGGTGTGGCTTCAGAAGCTTGACCGCGACCTTGCGGTCGAGCTCCACGTGCGTCGCCCGAAATACCGCGCCCATCCCACCTTCGCCGAGCACCGCGTCGAGGCGGTAGCGCCGGTCGAGGGTGATGCCGAGCAACCCTTCGGCAAAACCTGGAGCGGTCACGCGGGGATCAGAAGCGCATGCCGTTCTTGACGCGGAACGAGAACCAGTCCCACGTGAGGTACGCCGCACCGGCCAGGCCGAGCACCGCGATCACCGGCGCTCCCCCCACGACCGCGACCACGCCGGCGCCCGCGGTCACCGCAGCGAGGGCCCCCTTGCGCTTGGCAACGAGCTTGTTCCGCTGGACGAGCGAGGAAGCCATCTCCGGGAGGGTGCAACATGGGATGCCGGCTGTCAAACCGCGTGGCTCCACGGACACACTGCGCGCGGGTGGCTGGACACACGCGGGGCTGCAGCGCCCCCGGCGAGCGCTCCAGGCCTCGGTGTGGCCTCGGTGGTCGCTGGCCTTGCGGCTGCAATGAAGGAGGCCAACCTATCGTGATAAGAAGGGGAACGATGTTTCAGTCCCGGATGCACCAGCCAGGCGCCATGTTGCTCGGACTCGCGGGTGGCATGTTCGTCGTGGCCGCGGGGTTTGTCGGTGGTTACTTCCTGGTCGGTGGCCACAGCGAGGCGCGCGCGGCGACCACGCCGAGCCGGCCGCCGGTCCGAGGCGCCGCGAGTGATCCGCCCGCCGCCCCACCCGCTGCGCTCGCCGGCTACCTCGCCCGCGAGGTCGAGGTCGTCACCGCGCATGGCAACGTCAAGCTGACCTGGGCCGAGCTCGGCGCGTCGGTCGACCCCGACGAGCTCGGCGCCGCCCGCGGCGATCTGCAGGCGCTGGCCGCCAAGGGCAGCTTGCCGCTGCGGATCGACCGCGACAAGGCGGGTAAGGCGCTGCTCGCGGTCAAGGCGCAGCACGATCTGTCGGCGATCAACGCCTACCTCGACCTCGAGGAGCGCGAGATCCACGGAGATCGGCCCGGGTTGGGGCTCGACATCTGGGCCTCGCTGCCGCGGCTCGAGGCCGCCGCGCGCCAGGCCGCCGCCACGCTCGAGCTGGTCAACGTGCCGGTGCCCGCGACGATCACCAAGGAGTCGCTGGGCATCGCCGACATCTCGACGGTGATGGGCCACCACCTCACCAAGTTCCCGGTCACCGATCGCGATCGCAACTTCAACCTGAAGCTCGCCGCGAGCAAGCTCAACGGCGTCGTGCTCCAGCCCGGCGTCGAGTGGTCGTTCAACGCCCAGGTCGGCGAGCGCGCCGAGAAGGAGGGCTACAAGATCGCCCACGTCATCACGGCGGGCGAGATGGTCGACGGCCTGGCCGGCGGCACCTGCCAGATCTCGACGACCTTGTTCGGCGCGGCGTTCTTCGCAGGGCTCGATATCGTCAAGACGATCAACCACTCGCGGCCGTCGGCATACACGCCGCTCGGGTTCGACGCCACGGTGGTGTGGCCCAACGTCGATCTCAAGCTCAAGAACCCGTACGAGTTCCCGGTCGTGATCCACTACCGCGTCGCCAACGGCGAGGCGCTGGTCGAGATCCTCGGCAAGCCGCGGCCCTACGACAAAGTCGTGTTCGAGCGCCACATCCTCGAGTCCACGCCGTACCCGACCGAGGAGCGGCTCGACGACGAGATCCCCGCGGGCGTCACGTCGATCGATCAGGCCGGGTTCAATGGCTACAAGCTCGAGCGGTTCCGCCGGTTCTACAAGGGCAAGGAGCTCGTGAAGTCGAACAAGTGGACGTTCGACTACCGGCCGGTCACCGAGTACGTCCGCCGCGGCACCAGCACCGATCCGAACGTCAAGGCGCCGCCCGAGAAGGAGGTGGCCCACCTCCAGGTTCCCAAGGGCGACGACTTCAAGATGGCCCAGTAGCCACCGGACGCCCGCGAGCCCGCGAGCCAGCGAGCCGGCTGCAGGGCGGCGCGACGCGACCCGCGGTGGGTGAATGACGCGACGCTCGCTGGAGTGAAGACGTGTAGAACAAAGCCTGGAAGCGTCTCCAGAAGACGTTGAGGTTGACCTCGACGTTGTTCCCCAAGGCGTTGAGCTTGACGGCGACGGAGACGTCGACTCCACCGTCGACATTACACCTTGACACCATTGCAACCGTCGCATCCTCGTCGAGGATCGCGGTCGGGGGCATGGTCGAGGTCGACGATGGGCTCTAACGTCCACGGCCACGTCACCTCAACGACTCGAGCCGCGCGATGTGACGCGCGGTGGGGGTGGGCTGGGGTGGGATGGGTGCAGTGACGCGCGGTGGGGTAATCGCGCGACGCGACGCGCGGTGGGGTGAATCGCGCGGCTTCGCCGCGCAAGAGGGGACGGGAACGTCCCTTATCTACGACCCGTACGGGTCGGCGACGTCCTGCGGGCTCGTGGTGGGGGCGGCGGGCATCTGCGCCGAGCCGTTGTTCGCGTTGACCTTGGAGCCGGACAGCGTGGTCGAGGAGCTCTTGATCGTCGCGCTCGCGCCCGCGCCCCACTGCATCGCACCGCCGGCGTGGATCTCGAGGTTCGACGTGGCGGTCATCTCGATCGAATCGGCCACGATCACGGTATCACCCGTGGGCGACTGGAAGCAGACGTCGCCGTCGAGCGCCTCGATGGTGATCTTGTTGGCCTTGGAGTCGAACGTGATCCGGCCCTTCTGGGCGCCGTCCTCGATGATCAGCTGCTCCTTGTCGTCGTCGAACGTGATCTTCGAGCCCAGGCGCGACTTGATCACGCGGCGCGGATTGCCGCCGGCGTTGCTGTCCGGCGGCTTGTCCTTGCCGTTCCACAGCGAGCCGACGACGAGCGGGCGGTTGAGATCGCCGTGCTCGAACATCACCAGCACCTCGTCATCCTTCTCGGGGATGAAGAACCAGCCGCGGTTCTTGCCGGCGCCGAGCATGATGATCGGGCACCAGTAGGTGCTGTCCTGATCCGACAGGATCGGCAGCTTCAGCTTGACCCGGCCGAGCTTGCTCGGGTCCTTGTTGTCGGTGACGACGCCGATGATCGGCTCGTAGACGCGAGACGCTTCGGTCTCGGCCGTGCGGATCTGGTCCGCAAACACGCTGGCGAGGTCGTAGAGCGGTCGCATGTGACGCGATCCTACTACGGCCTGGCGCTGCCCGAGCTTCCCGGTCCGGGTGCCGCGGCGTGGCCGAGCGGAAGTACGCCCAGCACCGCGGTAAACGGGTCGGCGACGAGCGCCGCGCCGCTCGGCTTGTGCCGGTTGTTGTCGGCGTCCATCGCGACCAGGCCGAACGCCACGCCGCCGGCGCTCCAGTCGGCGGGGACGTCGAGCGTGAACCGCTCGCGGACGTAGTCCCCGGCCTGCCAGTGATCGCTGGCGAACGCGCCATCGGCGGTGGCGCGGAGCCCCGTGCGCAGGATCCTGGCGGCGGCGGGCTCGCCGGGCGCCTGCGGATCGCTCGGCCATGCCGCGAGCTGGAACCGGTACGTTGTCCGGGTCGGCTGCGCGACGTGGAAATAGACGTGGACGTCGACCTTGGTGCCGGGTACGAGCTCGCGGCCGGCGGCGACGCCGATGCCGAGGATCGCGATGCCGCCGAGGGTCTGGCCGGTGGTCGCGACCTGCGGCACGGGCGCGGCGGTCAGCGCGACGTCGCCGATCTGGCGAAACGCCTGGTTGAACTTCGGATCGCGCGCGTACATCACGCGATCCATCCACGCTTGCAGCGCCGCCTTCATCGTCGCCATCGCCGGCGGCCCCTGCGGCGCCAGGTTGGTGTGCTCCCACGGATCGGCCTTGAGGTCGTAGAGCTCGTAGAGGTTGCTGCCGAGGTAGTAGATCAGCTTCCAGCGCTCGGAGATCGCCGCGCGCTCCTTCTGCGGCGCGTTGGTCTCGGCGAACACGATGCGATCGCGATCGTCGGTGCCGTCGTAGAACAGCTGCGGGACCAGGCTCTTGCCCTCGAACGAAAGATCGTGGACATCGATGCCGCACAGCGCGGCGACCGTCGGCACGATGTCGAGGTTGGTCACCGCGCCGCTGACGACGCGCGGCCGGTTGCCCGGGACGTAGAAGATCATCGGCACGTGCTGGAGCTCGCGGTACAGCGCCGTGCCGTGGGTGCCGAGCGGCACGCCGTGCTCGGCCATCGAGTCGCCGTGGTCGCTCGTGATCACGATGATCGTATGATCGGCGCTCGGCAGCCGCGACAGCTCGGCGAGCAGGCGGCCGACCTCCTGATCGGTCCACTGAATCTCGGCGTCGTACAGGTCGGGCTCGCTGGCGCCGTAGTCGACGACGTCGGGGTGGGCGACGTAGCGGCCGTGCGGGTCGATGTAGTGCGCCCACATGAACCAGCGCTTGGCTTGCTGGCGCGATATCCACGCGAGCACGTGATCGGTGACCCGGTCGGCGGCGACGCGGAACGGATCGTCGGTCTTGGCGATCGAGTTGTCGTAGTCGTCGACGCCTTGCTCGAAACCCCACTGGTTCCACCAGTAGTGCGACGACACGACGGCGGTCGTGTAGCCCTTGCGCTTCATGATCTCGGGCAGCGTGGTGTTCTCCGGCAGGATGCGGGGCGGCATGCCCGGGGGGACGTGCTCGTCGAGCGCGATCCCGGAGTGGAAGAACTTCGACGTCAGGATCGCCGGGATCGAGGCCATGGTGCCGGCCGACGGCGCGTTGGTGAACGCGAACGACACCGAGCGCTTGACCAGCTCGGCGAGCCGCGGCGTGGTGTTGCGGTGCCGGGGCCCATCGGCGTAGCCGCCGAACGTGGTGTGGTCGTAGCGCAGGTCGTCGATCGTGAGGAACAGGACGTTCCAGTCCTTGCGAAACTCGGCAGGCACCGCCTTGCCGGCGCCGGGCGCGGCGGCGAGCTGGCGCAGCGAGAAGTCGTGGCCGTCGCAGTTCTCGTCGATCCCGTTGTCGGGGATGTCGATCGCGCCGGGGTGGATGTGGGAGTCAAACGGCGCGCAGTCGGCCTCACCCAGCAGCGAGCCGTAGCCATCGCCGTCGAGGTCGTTGGCGAACCGGACGACGGTGATCAGCTTGTCGAGCGCGGGCGAGCCGGTGATCGCCACGTACTTGGCCTCGAGGTCGGCGCCGGTCCAGAGCAGCGTCGTGGTGGTCAACGCGAAGCCGGCCGCGGCGAGCACGAGCGCGCGGCGCGGGGCGCGCCGGCGGTGCGCGCGGCGGGCGTGGCGGTGCGCGCCGGCGCCCATCGCCAGGCCGATCACGAGGCCATTCACCACGAGCCGGATCGGCAGCACCGAGCGGCTCTGCGGCAGCGCCAGCCAGCACGCGACCAGCGCACCGGCGACTACGCCGGCGAGCGCGACCCCCGCGGCGCGCCAGCGGCCCAGCGGGTTGGCCACGCGCAACAGCGGCGCCACGCCGACCGCGGCGACCTCGGCCGCGACGCCGAGCCCGCGGTACAGCGGCAGGCAGATCGCGATCCAGGCGACCGCCGCCGCGGCGATCAGCACGCCCTTGAGCTGCGGCTCCTGATAGTGCTCGATCACGAACACCGACCAGCGCTGCAGCACCGCGCCGCTGATCAGCGCGGCGAGCAAGGCCGCCCACACCCGCGGCACCCTGGGCCGGACCGCGTCGCCGGGAGCGCAGGCCGGCGCGACGAACAGCCCGGCGCCGCAGCCGCGCACCGGATCGATCCACGCGCGCGCCACGCGGGCACCAACCAGGAGCCCCGCGAGCGCGAGCGCGAGCAAAAGCCACAGCCACAGCGCGAGCATCGCGGTGAGCGCGGCGACCGCAAGTCCAGTCAGCGCGCCGATCGGGCCGGCGTAGCTCCAGACGGTGAGCGCGTATTCGGTCGGCGCGAACGCGATCGCGCCCGCCGCGGCCATGGTGATCGCGCGGCCCACGTCGGCGATCGCGCCCTGGCGGACGCTGCGATGGCGGGGTTCGCGGGGCATGAGGCAAGCCCTCATACCAAACCCACGTGGCATTCCGTTCCGGCCGCGAAAGATCCTGTGGCGTTCTTGGTAATTGATTGAAATGTGTGATTTTTTCGTGTTCGGCTCGGCGATCGCCGCGGCGGCGCGGCCGCTCGGTGAATCCCCGATCCCGGCCGACGAGCCGGCCGCCGCGCTTCGATCCCGGCGCGATCCGGTGGTATCACGGGCGCCCAGGTGTCGCTAAAGACCGGCCTCGCGCGCTTCGGGTGGCTCGC
>Ga0302263_10000237_pt1 | contig 21715 bp, 14 predicted proteins | sample II_Fen_N1_4_FD_194564 | JGI IMG/M metagenome (GOLD analysis project Ga0302263, IMG submission 194564) | Peat permafrost microbial communities from Stordalen Mire near Abisko, Sweden - II_Fen_N1_4 | ecosystem: Environmental > Terrestrial > Soil > Wetlands > Permafrost | place: Sweden: Abisko... | reverse complement strand
ACGGACGTGGGCGTCGCGGTGGACCTCGCCGTGCTCGGCAACGACCTCGGCACGCTGCACGTCACCGCCACCGGACCGGCGGCGCACGGCGGGGTCGTCGTCCACCCGGACGGCACTCTCACCTACACGCCGGCCGCCGGCTGGTCCGGCGTCGACACCTTCACCTACACCGCGAGCGACGGCACCACGTCCGTGACCAGGTCCGTCACCGTGACCGTGCTGCCTGCCGTGGCGGACGACGCCGGCACGACCGCGGCGGGCGTCGCCCTGGCCGTGACCGACCCCGGTGCCGGCGTGCTGGGCAACGACGACGGCGCGCTGACGGCGACGCTCGCCACCCCGCCGACCCACGGCACGCTCATCCTGAACTCGGACGGCACGTACACCTACACCCCGGACGACGACTTCTCCGGCACGGACACGTTCACCTACACCGCCGGCGACGGCACGACGAGCCTGACCGGCACGGTGACGATCACCGTCACCCCGACCGGGGCGGACGACGCGTACTCGACCCCGGTCGGCATGACGCGCACGGTGCCGGTGGCCGCCGGCGTGCTGGCGAACGACGCCGGCACCCTGACGGTCACCCCGGTGAGCGGGCCGAGCCACGGCACGCTCACCCTGGCGCCGGACGGCTCGTTCAGCTACGCGCCGACCGGCACGTTCTCCGGCACGGACACCTTCGTCTACACCGCGACCGACGGCGTCAACGCGCCGCTGGTGCAGACCGTGACGATCACCGTCACCCCGACCGCGTTCGACGACGCCGGCACTACCCCGGTGGACACCGTCCTGGTGGTGGATGCCGCCCACGGCGTGCTGACGAACGACGTCGGCTCGGTCTGGGTGATCGGGGTGACCATGCCGGGGCACGGCGCCCTCGACTGGGAGGCCGACGGCTCCTACACCTACACGCCGGACAGCGGCTACTCCGGCTCCGACATGTACAGATACATCGCCAGTGACGGTACGACGAACTACATGCGCACAGTGCGGCTCACCGTGACGCCGACGGTGGCGGACGACTCCGGCACCACCCCGGTGAACGTGGCGCTCGTCGTGCCCCCGGTGGGCGTGCTGGCGAACGACCGTGGCAGCCTCGACGTGGTCGCCGCGAGCGACCCGGCGCACGGCTCGCTCTTCGCACGCGCCGACGGGGGCTGGACCTACACCCCGGACACCGACTGGTCGGGCACCGACACCTACACCTACGACGCCGCGGACGACGCGACCACCCTGACCGCCACGGTGACCGTCGTCGTGACGCCCACCGGCGCCGACGACGCGACGAGCACCGCGGTGGACACCCCGGTGACGCTGACCGGCGCGACCGGCGTGCTGGCGAACGACCACGGCGCGCTCGCCGTGACATCCGTCACGCAGCCCCCGGCGGGCACCGGCACGGTCACCCGCGCCGGCGACGAGCTCACCTACACGCCCGAGACCGGCTGGTCGGGCACCACGACCTTCACGTACACGGCCACCGACGGCACCTCATCGCTGACGCAGACCGTGACGGTCGTCGTGCTGCCCACCGCGGGCGACGACGCGTGGTCGGTGGCGATCGGCGGCACGCTGACCGTCCCGGCGGCGGGCCTGATGGCCGACGACCACGGCGCGCTCGCGGTGACCGGCGTCGACGACCCGCCGCACGGTTCGATCACGTGGACGGGCGACGGTGGCTTCGTCTACACCCCGGACCCCGGCTTCTCCGGTGTCGACCAGTTCGACTACCAGGCGTCCGACGGCACGACGACCGTCACCGCGACGGTGACGATCACGGTCGAGCCGCAGGCGGCGGACGACCTGGCGACGACGCCGGTGGACGTCACCCTGGTGCAGGACGCCGCCCACGGCGTGCTGGCCAACGACTCGGCGACGCTGCACGTCACGGCCATGACGGACCCGGCTCACGCCTCGGTGGCCTGGGCCGCGGACGGCAGCTACACCGTCACGCCGGACGCCGGCTGGTCGGGCACCACGACGTTCGACTACACCGCGTCCGACGGCACGACGCCCGTCACCCGCACGGTGACGGTCGTCGTGACGCCGACCGCGGCCGACGACTCCGGGACCACGCCGGTGGACACCGCGCTGGCGCTTGATGCCGCGCACGGTGTGCTGGCCAACGACGCGGGCGCGCTGACGGCGACGCCGGCGGCCGACCCGGCGCACGGCGACGTGATGCTGGCCGCCGACGGGTCGTACACCTACACCCCGGACGCCGGCTGGTCCGGTGTGGACACGTTCACCTACACCGCCTCGGACGGCAGCACCGACCTGCTGCGCACGGTGACGATCACGGTGCAGCCGACGGCGGCCGACGACGCGTACAGCACCCCAGTGGGCACCCACCTGGCGGTCGCCGCGGCCACCGGCCTGCTGGCGAACGACCACGGCGCCCTGCTGGTGGCCGAGGCGCCCGTGACGATGCCCACGCACGGGTCGCTGACGATCGCCGGCGACGGCGCGCTCGGCTACGACCCGACGCCGCACTGGTCGGGCACGGACACGTTCACCTACTCCGCCTCCGACGGCACGACGACCCTGGTCCGGCAGGTGACGATCGTCGTCACCCCGACGGTGGCGCCCGACGCCGGGACCACCCCGGTGGACACCCCCCTGGTGGTCGCCGCGGCCGGCGGCCTGCTGGCCAACGACGACGGCAACCTCACGGTCGCTCCGACGCCCGCCGCGGGTCCGTCGCACGGGTACGTGGGGCTCGCCCCGGACGGTGCGTACGCCTACACGCCGGACCCGGGCTGGTCCGGCACGGACGTGCTCACCTACACGGCCGGCGACGGCACCTCGGTGCGCAGCACGACCCTGACGATCGTCGTGGTCCCGACCGCCCTGGCCGACACGGGCTCGACCTCCGTGGACACCCCGCTCGTCGTCACCGATCCCGACCTCGGGGTGCTGGCCAACGACGCGGGCGCGCTGCTCGTCACCGCCATGACCGACCCGCCGCGCGGCAGCCTCACCTGGGCCGCCGACGGCACGTTCACCTACACCCCGGATCCGCACTGGTCGGGCACGGACACGTTCACCTACACGGCGACCGACGGCACCACCACGCTCACCCGCACGGTCACGGTCACGGTCGACCCGCTCGCCGCGGACGACGCCGGCACGACGCCGGTGGGCACCACGCTCACGGTGGACGCGGCGCACGGCGTGCTGGCCAACGACGCCGGTGACCTGCACGTGGTGTCGAACACCCAGCCGCAGGACTGCACCGCGAGCGTCGCGGCGGACGGCTCGTACACCTACGTGCCCGACCCGGAGTTCTCCGGCAGCGACTGGTTCACCTACACCGCGACGGACGGGACGACGACGGTCACCCGCACGGTGTACCTCACGGTGACGCCGACCGCCGACCCCGACTCCGGCACGACGCCGGTGGACACCGCGCTGGTGCGCGGCGTCGCGGACGGTCTGCTCAGCGGCGACCACGGCTCGCTCACGGTGACCGGCACGTCCGACCCGACGCACGGCGACGCCGCCGCCGCCACGGACGGCTCGTTCACCTACACCCCGGAGCCGGGCTGGTCCGGCACGGACACGTTCACCTACACGGCGGACGACGGCGTCAGCGCGCCCCTGGTGCGCACGGTGACGGTCGTCGTCACGCCGACCGGGCAGGACGACGCGAACACCACCGGCGTGGACGTCACCCTGAACGTGCCGGCGGCCGACGGCGTGCTGGCGAACGACCGCGGCGCCCTGAGGGTCGACTCGTGGACGACGCCCGACCACGGCAGCGTGGCGGTGGCCGGCGACGGCGGCTTCGTCTACACGCCGCCGGCGGGCTGGTCCGGCACCGCGACGTTCGACTACACCGCGGTGGACGGCACGTCGTCGCTGACGCAGCACGTGACGATCGTCGTGGTGCCGACCGCGACGGACGACACCGGCGCGGTGGCGGTGGACGGCGTGCTCACGGTGCCCGCGGGCTCCGGCCTGCTCGCGAACGACGCCGGTGCCCTGGCGGTCGTCGCGGCCTCCGACCCGCCGCACGGCGCGGTGAGCTGGCTGCCGGACGGCTCGTACGTCTACACGCCGGACGCCCGCTGGTCGGGCACGGACACGTTCACCTACGACGCCTCCGACGGCACGACGACCCTGACCCGGACGGTGACGATCGACGTGACGCCGACCGCGGCCGACGATGCGATCACCGTCCCGGCCGGCGAGCCGACGAGCGTCCCGGCGTCGGCCGGTGTGCTGGCCAACGACCGCGGTGACCTCTCGGTGACGGGGAGCACGCAGCCGGACCACGGCTCCGTGACGGTGGCGGCCGACGGCAGCTTCGTCTACACCCCGCCGGCCGGCTGGTCGGGCGTCACCTCGTTCGACTACAGCGTGCAGGACGGCGTCGGCCACCCGGTCACCCGCACGGTGACCGTGACGGTCGCCCCGGTGGCCACCGACGACACCTACTCGACGGGCGCCTCCACGACGCTCGACGTGCCGGCCGCGGACGGCCTGCTGGCCAACGACCGCGGCGCCGTCACCGTGACCGGGAGCACCGACCCCGGCCACGGCACCGCGGTGGTCGGGCCGGACGGCGCGTTCACGTACACGGCGACGCTGGGCTGGTCCGGCCAGGACACCTTCACCTACACGGTGAGCGACGGGGTCAACCCGCCGGTCACCCGCACGGTGACGGTGACGGTCGCGCCGCCGCTGGTGGCACCGGGCGCCGTGGACGACGAGACGACGACCCGCCCCGCCGTGCCCGTGGTGCTGCACCCCCTGGTCAACGACCCGGCGGGCGACCACCTGACGTGGCTGCCGGGCACCCTGGTGCTCGTCGACCCGGCAACGGGTGCCGCGTCCAGGGACGTCGTCGTGCCCGGCGTGGGCCGCTGGGTGGTGCTCGCCGAGGGTGACGTGCAGTTCACCTCCGAGGCCGGCTACCGGGGCACCGCGTCGCTGGAGTACCGCGTGCAGAACGACGCCGGCCAGCCGGTCGAGGCGCAGCTCGTGGTGCACACCGCGGTGCTGGCCGCCACCGGCGCGGAGCTCGCTGCGGCCCTCGTGGCGGCGCTGGCCCTGGTGGGCCTGGGGGTGGCGTTCGTCGCGCTGCGGCGGCGCCGCGAGGACGGGACGGCGTGAGCTGACCTCGCGCCGGGCCGCCGGCTGAGGGGTACGTTTCCCGGCCGCGCGACGCCCGGACCCGAGCGCGCGCCCCGGACAGAGTTCCGGGGCGGGTGGAGGCTCTCCATCACGGACCGGGAAGCCGCCGGCGGTTCCGTCGACCGACCGAGCCCGTAGGCGTCGGCGCGGTCCGGGACTCGGACAGCGGGACGACCGACAGGCACAGGGCCCGTCCACGCTCTGGGGCGTTGCCTGCGGCGTTGCCTGCGGCGTTGCCTGCGGCGTCGACCGGGCGGCCCCGCAGGCGCCACACGCCGTTGCCGACCAGCCGGTGCGCAGTGGCCGTTGACGGATCCGTGGCACTCCCGTACAGTCCTCTACGCAAACTAGTTTGCATGGATGTTCCCGCGTGAACCAGGCACTTGAGCGCATCATTTGATGAGGATGGAGCAAACCGGTTGACCAGGTCAGAACAGTCCGGTGACCGTGTTGCTCCGCTGAACATCCAGGCCGTTGCGGACGCTGCCGGCGTCAGCAAGACCACGGTGTCGCACGTTCTCAGCGGCAAGCGGCCGGTCTCAGCGGCGACCAGCCGCAAGGTCGAGCGGGTGATGGACGAGCTCGGCTTCCGGCCCAACTTCTTCGCGCAGGCGCTCAACTCGAAGAAGAGTCGAACCGTTGCGCTCATCGCCCAGGACATGACCAACCCGTTCTACCCTGCGCTGGCTCGCGGTCTGCAGAACTCGCTCGCCGCGGCGAACCAGGTCGTGATGCTGTTCGACGCCGGAGCGGGACAGGACCTGACGCGCACGTTCGTCGACGAGATCATCCGGCGCCAGACCGACGGAGTCGTCGTCGCCGTGAGCAACATGGACGACGAGCTGCTGGAGTTCCAGCGGGCCGGCCTGGCCGTGGTCGCCGTCGGCTCGGGCCTCAGTGGCATGCCCATCGACTGGGCCTCGTCAGATGACGAGCTCATCGGCGTGGATGCCACCACGCACCTGTACCAGCGCGGTCACCGCCGCATCGCGATCATCAGCGGGCCGCCGTCGGCCGAACCCGGCGGCGCCCGGATGGCCGGCTACGTCAAGGCGATGACCGAGTTCGGGCTGCTCGCCGACCCGCACCTGTGCGCCCTCGGTGACTGGTCGCGCGACTCCGGGACGGCGGCGCTGTACCGCCTGCTCGATCAGCCGGAGCCTCCCACCGCGGTGTTCTGCGCCAACGACCTCATGGCCATCGGCGCCCTGGACGCCGCGCACGAGTCCGGGCTCGACGTCCCCACCGACCTCGCCATCGTCGGCGTGGACGACATCGACGCAGCACGGCTCGTGCGCCCGGCGCTGACCACCATCCGGGTGCCGGCGCAGGAGATCGGCAGGGCCGCCGGAGACCTCCTGCTCCACCGCCTGTCCGACCCGGACGGTGCGCGTCGTCACGTGCTCGTGCGGCACAGCCTGATCACCCGTCACTCGGCGTAGGGAAGTTCCATGCACGACGTGCTCGACGACCGCGACCTCGTCCCCGACGAGGCCGAGCAGCTGCTGCACAGCGGCCATCTGGTCGAGAAGCTGCTCGCGGCCGCCCGGTCAGCGGCGGCCGTCTCGGACCACGCCGCCCTGACGTCGATCTCCGACCGGCTCACCCAGGTCGGCGTCGCCCCAGGGTGGCCCTACGCCGAACCTGACGACGACGCCACCCTCACCGGGCTCGCCGATGCACTCCCCGTGCGGCCCGTCGATCCCCGGGCGCTGGCCGACAGGATCACCGGCGCGTGGCTCGGTCGGTGTGTCGCCAACACCATGGGCAAGCCCGTCGAGGGCCTCCGGCGCGACGAGGTGCGGACGTACCTGGAGGCCGTCGGGCAGTGGCCGCAGACCGGCTACCTCCCGTTCCTGGACACCCTCCCGGCCGGCGTCAGCCACCTTCACGAGTCCGCACCGCAGTCCTGCGCCGGGAGGTTCGTCGACGTGCCCCGCGACGACGACCTCGACTGGACGATCCTCGGCCTGTGGTTGCTGGAGCAGTACGGGGACGGCCTCACGACGGGCGACGTTGCGCGCGCCTGGCTCGACCGGCTGCCCTTCACGCAGACCTTCACAGCGGAGCGCGCCACCTACCGCAACCTGGTGCGCGGCATCCCGCCGGAGCGCGCCGCCCTGGTCGGCAACCCCTACCGCGAGTGGATCGGGGCCCTGATCCGCGGGGACGCCTTCGGGCTGGTGCACCCCGGTCGGCCCGGACGGGCGGTGCGGGCGGCGCTCATCGACGCACGGCTCAGCCACGTGGGGAACGGCATCTTCGGCGAGCTCTGGGCCGCGGCGCTCGTCTCCGCGGCGCTGGCCCACGAGACCGCCCGCGAGGCGCTCGAGGTCGCCGCGCAGGCGGTTCCGGCGACCTCGCGCCTCGCAGCGGCCCTGCACGGCGTGCTCGCCCTGCATGCGCGAGGAGCCGGCTCCGACGAGGCGCTGGCCTGGGTTGATGCCGAGCTCGGCCACTACAACTGGGTGCACACGGTCAACAACGCCGCGCTGATCTCGATCGGGCTGCTCTGGGGTGGTGACTTCACCTCGTCGGTCGCCCTGACGATCTCGGGCGGACGCGACACCGACTCGACCGCCGCGACCGTCGGGAGCGTCTTCGGCGCCATCCACGGAGCCGGCGCCATCCCCGCCGAGCTGGTCGGGACCACGCACGTGCACGTGCGCAGTGCCGTCCGGGACTTCGACCGGGTGGAGATCGCCGAGCTCGCCCGGCGCACGCTCGCGGTGGCGGAGTCGCTGCGATGAGCCGCATCCCGGTCGTCATCGACACCGACCCCGGCCTGGGGGAGCCCGGCAGCGACATCGACGACGGTCTGGCCATCGCGCTCGCCCTGCGCTCGCCCGAGCTCGAGGTGCTCGCGCTGACCATCGTCAACGGCAACGTCGATGCCGCGACCGGCACCGATGTCGCCCGCCGGCTCACGGCGCGGCTCGGTCACCCGGAGCTTCCTGTGCTGACCGGAGCCACGGCGCCGCTGCGGCGTTCGATGGAGCCGGTCCGGGCGCTGTTCGGCGAGCAGCCGGAGCGCCGGGCCGATCACGAGCTGCTCGGGCCGACGAGCGACGAGCACGCGGCCGACCACCTGGTGCGCCTGGCCGCCGCACGCCCGGGTGAGCTCGTCGTCATCGCGATCGGGCCGATGACCAACCTCGCCCTCGCGGTCCAGAAGGACCCCGCCTTCGCCCGGAACGTGCGCGAGCTCGTGCTGATGGCCGGCAGCGCCACCGGCTATGCGCAGAACGTCACGGTCGTCGGGGACTTCAACACCTACGTCGACCCCGAGGCGCTCGACCTCGTGGTGCGCAGCGGTGCCCGCATCCGGATGGTCGGGCTGGACCAGACGTCGCAGGTCCTGCTCACGCGGGATGACGCGGCCGACCTGAGGGCCGGCTCCGACGGCTCCGACGGCTTCGGCCGCTGGGTGGCCGACTGCACCGAGGCGTGGATCGACTTCCTCGGCCGGGCGTTCCCCAACCGGCCCGAGCACCGCACGGCCTGCTTCCTGCACGACCCCCTCGTCGTCGCCGCCGTGATCCGGCCCGTCCTCCTGGAGTGGGCCGACGCCGAGGTCCAGGTCGAGGTCGCCAGCGAGCTCGCTCGCGGGCTCGTCGTCGCCGACCGAGGGCTCGCTCTGCGACGCCCCGGTCCCCCCAACGCGGTGGTCGCCGTCGCCACCGACACGGCCGGCTTCCGCCGGCTGTTCTTCGAGCGCATCAGCTCTGCACCAGCAGAACGGTACGACCCAACCAGCGCACCACCGAAGGAGTGACACACATGGCCGTTCACAAGGGAGTGACGCGCCGGCTGACCGCCGGTGCAGCCCTATCGGTTGCCGTCCTCGTCCTGACCGCCTGCGGCGGCAGCAGCGACGCCGCCGGCGGTTCGGGGAGCATCGACGGCGTCGCACCCGCGACGCTCACCGAGCCCACGGAGCCCATCACCATCACGTATGCGGGCGCGGCCTACGACGCCACGCAGATCAAGCCCGTCATCGACGCGTTCGAGAAGGCCCACCCGAACATCACCGTCAGCTACGAGGCCGTGCCGTTCGACGACTTCAACAGCGTGCTCGCGGCGCGGCTGACCAACTCCAGCGACGCGATCGACGTGTTCGACGTCGACATGCCCCGCACCGACGCCTACGCCGCCCGCGGCTGGCTCGCGGACCTGACCGCGACGTTCCCGGACCTCGCCGATGCGGTCGACCCGGGCAGCCTCGAGGCCGCGACGGTCGACGACAAGGTCGTCGCCATGCCGTACCAGACCTCGACCAACATCCTGTACTACAACAAGACGCTGCTCGACGCGGCCGACATCGCGACCCCGTCGGCGGACCCGGCGGATCGGCTGACCTGGGAAACGGTCACCACGGACGCGAAGGCGGCCCAGGCCGCAGGGGCGCAGTACGGCCTGATCTTCGACCAGATCGACCGGTACTACCAGCTCGAGCCGCTGGCGGTCTCCGCCGGTGGTGGGGCCGGTGCCACCGGCGACGGAAACCTGACGCCCGACGTGACCAACGACGGCTGGGTCAAGGCGTTCACCTGGTACGGCAGCCTCTTCGAGGACGGCGTGTCGCCGCGGGGAGTCGCCGTGGCAGACACACCCAACATGTTCGCTGCGGGGCAGAGCGCCTTCTTCGTCGGTGGACCGTGGTGGGGGACGCAGTTCACCGCCGAGGCAGACCTCGACTTCGGCGTTGCGGCCTTCCCCGCCTTCGACGGTGGCGAGGCGGCCACCCCGACCGGAGGCTGGTCGCTCGGACTGAACCCGAGCACCAGCTCCGACAAGGCGAACGCGGCGGCGATCTTCATGCAGTTCATGGGGATCGACGACGGAGGGTACTCGCAGTACCTCTCCGCGCTGAGCGTCCCCCCGTCGAACCTGGAGGGCAGCGTGAAGTTCTACAGCTCGCCGACCTTCAGCGACCCGCGGTTCGCGGGCGTCGTCGACCTCATGAAGTACGAGCTGGCGAACACCACGACGCTGCGCCTGCAGACCGTCGGCTACGTCGAGTTCGAGGACGTCATGACCACGACGTTCGACGACATCATCAACGGCACCGACGCGGCCACCGCCCTGAAGTCGGCGTCGAGCCAGCTCGACGACGCCTGGAAGAAGTTCCAGTAGCCGTCCCGGGCGGGCGGTGCGACCCCGTGTCCACCGCCCGCCCCGTCCCCGGGGAGACACACCGATGACCGCCGTACCCGGTACCTTGCCGCCACGCGCCACGCCGGACGACCAGCCGCGACCGGGCCCACGCCCGCGATCACGCACCACCTACCGCAACCGGGTAGCCGCCGCGGTGTTCCTCATTCCGACGATCCTGCTGATCGTCGTGCTGCGGATCGTCCCGATGGCCTCTGCCGTGGCCGACTCGACCCGGTCGGGCCTGCCCGGCAGCCTGGCCGAGCCGAAGTTCGTGGGGCTCGACGTCTTCCGGGAGATGTTCGCCAGCGCCCAGTTCTGGAACACCGTCCGCCAGACCCTGGTGTTCAACGTCATCGTCAACCCCCTGCAGATCTTCCTCGCGCTGCTGCTCGCGGTGCTGCTCACCCAGGCCATCCCGTGGCGCGGGCTGTGGCGGACCGTCCTGTTCCTGCCTGCCGCCGTGCCGCTGGCCGGGTCCACCATCGTCTGGGGGATCGCGCTGCGGCCCGACGGGCCCGTCAACGGTCTGCTCGAGCTGGTGGGGATCCCGTCGCAGCCCTGGTTCACCAGCCCGGACCAGGTGATCGCGTCGCTCATCGTGCTGGCCAGCTGGATCGGCATCGGCTACTGGATGATGTTCCTCATCGCCGGCCTGAACGACATCCCGCCGGTCTACTACGAGGCTGCGCGCATCGACGGTGCAGGGGCCCTGCGCACGTTCTTCTCCATCACCTTGCCGATGCTGCGCCGGCCGCTGCTGTTCGTGCTCGTCGCGGACACGGTGTCGAACTTCGTGCTCTTCGCCCCCGTGCAGATCCTCACCGGAGGCGGGCCGGAGTCGAGGTCGAACTTCCTGATGTACGACATCTTCCATCGCAGCTACGAGCTCAGTGACCCCTACCAGGCCTCCGCCGAGCTGGTCGTTCTGCTCGTGCTCATGATCGCCATCGTGGCGGTGCAGTTCCGCCTGCTGCGCTCCGAGGACGGGGACGAGTGACCATGCGCACGAGCAAGAAGGGTGCGGTCGGCCGAGTTGTGCTCACCGCGGTCGCCGTCATCGTCTCGCTCGCCTTCCTGCTTCCGGTGCTGTGGCTGCTGGCGAGCACGTTCCGGACGGCCACGGAGACCTTCGCCAGCAGCTCGCCGCTGTCCTGGCACGCGCTGTGGCCGCAGCACTTCACCCTGGACAACCTGCGGTCGACCGTGGACAGCGGCTTCCTCGTCGCGTTGCGCAACAGCGTCGTCGTCGCAGCCGCGACGGTGGTCGGCGGGCTCGCCGTCAGCGCGTGCGCCGCGTTCGCGCTCGCCGTGATCCCGTTCCGCGGCCGCTCGGCGATCTTCACCATCGTCGTGCTGAGCTTCCTGGTTCCCTTCGAGGCGATCGCGATCCCGCTGTCGCGCAGCTTCAGCGACTGGGGGCTCACCAACACCCTGATCGCCCTCATCCTGCCCGGGCTCGGCAACGGGCTCGCCGTGTTCACGCTCCGCCAGTTCTTCCTCGGCATCCCCCGGTCGCTGTCCGAGGCCGCGCACCTCGACGGGGCAGGCTGGTTCCGGATCTTCTGGTCGGTCTACCTGCCCCTGACCCGCCCCGCGCTCATCGGGGCCGGGCTGATCCTGTTCCTGTTCCAGTGGCAGGCGTACCTCTGGCCGATCCTGGTGACGTCGACCGCCTCGCTCGACCTCGCGCCGGTCGCCATCGCCAAGTCGTTCGGCGCCTTCTCGACCGACTACGGTCGCGTGTTCGCGGAGACGGCGATCCTCGCCGTGATCCCGGCGATCGTGCTGCTGTCGCTGCAGCGGTACTTCGTCACCTCCGTGGCGAGCACGGGGAGCAAGGAGTGACCCCCGGCGGTGTGGCCGTCGTCGGCTCGGCGAACCTGGACATCGTCATTGCGAGCCCCCGCCGCCCCGCCGGCGGTGAGACGGTCATGGGAAGCTCGGTGGTCGAGACCCCGGGCGGGAAGGGCGCGAACCAGGCGCTCGCCGCGGCGCGGATCGGCCCGACGGCCTTCATCGGCCAGGTCGGCTCGGACGCGGCAGGGGACCTGATGGTCGCCGCCATGTCCGCCGCCGGAGTCGACGTCGGCCATGTGCTGGCGGCGGGGGGTTCGAGCGGCCGGGCCTACATCACGCTCACCCCGGACGGGGAGAACAGCATCATCGTGCTGCCCCTGGCCAACTCCGAGCTCGCTGCCGTGCGGGTCACCGCGGCGCTGGACGACACCCAGCCGGCCGTCGTGCTCTGCCAGCTCGAGATTCCGCCGGACGTGGTGGAGGCGGCGGCGGACTGGTGCGTGCGGCGGGCGGCCCGTTTCGTGCTCAACCCGAGCCCGGTGGCCACGGTGGCCGAACGGGTGCTCGCGGCGGCCGACCCGCTCATCGTCAACCGTGGAGAGGCGCAGTCCATCCTTGGCACCGACTCCGAGGACGACGAGGACCTCGCCCTGCGGTTGGCGGAACGGGCGCGTTCTGTGGTCGTCACGGCCGGACCCGACGGCGCCGTCGTCGCCGGCGGCGCGAACGTCGCGCGGATCCCCGGCGCCCGGGTGCGCGTGGTCGACACCACGGGGGCGGGTGACACGTTCGCGGGTGCTCTTGCCGGCCACCTGGCCGCCGCGCGACCTCTGACCGAGGCGGCACGCCTGGCCAACGCCGAGGCCGCCCGGATCATCCAGCTGCCGCGGGCTGCGCGGTAGGGGCGTCGAGCCCGCGGTTGGGCCATTCGGTCGAATCGATTCGACGGGCGGCCGGGTGCGGTGCGACGATGTCCGCGATGACTTCCCCCGACGCGACCGCGGCCCCTGCGGCCGACAAGGACGTGCCGCACTTCCGCCCGGATGCCCGGCACGTGCTGCTGCTCGGGCTGATGGCGGCGCTGCCGGCCATCTCCACCGACCTCTACCTGCCGTCGCTACCGGACGTCGCGCGCGACCTGGGCACCTCCGCCGCCGGCGCCCAGCTGACCATCACCATGACGATGATCGGCGGCGCGGTCGGCCAGGTGGTCGTCGGGCCGCTGTCGGACCGGTTCGGGCGGCGCCGACCGGCGCTGATCGGGGTGGCGCTGCACGTCCTCACGTCGCTGGCCTGCGTGATCGCGCCCGGGATCGGCATGCTCGTCGCGCTGCGCAGCGCCCAGGGCTTCTTCAACGCCGCGGCGACCGTGGTGGCGATGGCGGTGATCCGGGACCGCTTCGTCGGCTCGGACGCGGCGCGGCTGCTGTCCCGGCTGATGCTCGTCATCGGTGTCGCGCCGCTGTTCGCGCCGTCGGTCGGTGGGCTGATCGCGGGGCAGTGGGGCTGGCGCTCGGTGTTCCTGGTGCTGGCGCTGTTCGGCGTGGTGCTGTGGCTGGTGGTGTGGCGGAAGCTGCCGGAGACCCTGCCGACCGCGGCGCGCCGCCCTGGCGGGCTGTCCGTGGCGATGTCGGGGTACGCCCGCCTGCTGCGGGACCGCCAGTTCGCCGCGCTCGGCATGGTGCCCGGCCTGACGTCGGCGGTGCTCATGAGCTACGTGGTGGCCTCGCCGTTCGTCTACCGGGTCGGTTTCGGGTTGACCGACCAGCAGTTCGCCCTGATGTTCGCCGTCAACGGACTCGGCCTGGTGGGCGGCGCACAGGTGAACGCCTCGTTGGTGCGGCGGATGGCACCGGTGCGCATCCTGCGGGTGGCGCAGCCGGTGCAGGCGGCCCTCGCGCTGGTGCTGCTGGCGCTCGCCGTCACGGGGGCGGGCGGGCTGTGGGCGCTGCTGGTCGCGCAGGCGGCCGTCATCTCGACGCTCAACCTCGGCTCGCCGAACGCGTCCGCGTTGGCGCTGTCCCGGCATGGGGAGGTGGCCGGCACGGCCGCGGCGTTCATCGGCGCCCTGCAGGCCGGGGTCGGCGGCCTGGTCAGCCCGGTGTCGGGCCTGCTGGGCGGTGACGCGACCGCGATGGCCGCGGTGATGGCCACGGCCGCGGTGGCGTCCGTCGTCGTGCTGGCCGTCGGCACGCCCTCCTACCGGCGGGGCCGCGCCTGGCGCTCCGACGCGACGGCCGAGGTACGCCGAGGCTAGAGCTCGGCGTAGGTGAGGGTGCCGTCCTCGTTGATCGTCAGCATCCAGCCGGGGCAGGCCGCTTGGTCGACCCGACCCACCGGGTCCCCGTCCTCGGTCTCCACCTCTATGGCCGTTCCCCAGCATTCCGTCTGCGACTTTCCTCCGTAACCACCGCTCGATAGAGTGTCCTTTATGTCAGAATCGCCATATCCTTCGATAATGATGACGACGGTCTCATCGAGGTTGTTCCGGTACCGGACTCCCGGCTTCGCGGCGTCGTAGGAGAAGCATCCGCTCAGCGAACTGAGCATGACGACGCAGCAGAGTGCGGAAAGCGTGTCGCGTCTCACGTCCCCGCCGTTCGGTCGAACCGGTTGACGCCTCATCAGTCCGGGGTCCGTCGCGACCGACGGGCGTGGCGACCACGCCGGAACGGAACGGCCAGCGCAATGACGATGCCTGCCGCGGCCGCCGCTGCGACGACTGCCCCGGCTACCCGGAGCGGGATGGCACCGCCGGGCTCGAACGAGAGCGTGAGTCCGCCGGCAACGACCGCCACGAGCAGGAACGCGATCGTGAAGGCCCACGTGTGGCGCCAGTCGCGCAACTGCACACTTCCTCTCGTCGTCTGGTGGTTCGCTGGCGTCGGCACGGGTGGTGTGGCTAGAGCTCGGCGTAGGTGAGGGTGCCGTCCTCGTTGATCGTCAACATCCAGCCGGGGCAGGCCGCTTGGTCCACCCGGCCCACCGGGTCGCCGTCCTCGGTCTCCACCACAATGGCCGTCCCATGGCACTCGTCCGCTGGAGCGCCGCCATTCTGGCCCGCGCCAAGTTCTACTTCGTACCGGAATTCGGCGCCCTCAAGATAGACGGTGACTGTCTCGTCAAGATTGTTCTGATACAGAACCTCGGGTTTGGCGGCGTCGTAGGAGAAGCAACCGCTGAGTGCGCCGAGCGAGGCGACGCAGCAGAGGGCGGTCAGCACCTGGCGTCTCACGTCTGCGCTCCTCTCCTCGGCTGGTGGTTCGTCGGCGCTGGTGATGTGGCTAGAGCTCGGCGTAGGTGAGGGTGCCGTCCTCGTTGATCGTCAGCATCCAGCCGGGGCAGGCCGCTTGGTCCACCCGGCCCACCGGGTCCCCGTTCTCGGTCTCCACAACAATGGCCGTGCCGTAGCATTCCGTCTGCGGATTGACGCCGGAATGACCGCTCGACAAGGTATCCCTGATGTCGGAATCGCCGTATCCTTTGATAGTGATCACGACCGTCTCGTCGAGATTGTTCTGGTACTGGATTCCCGGTATTGCGGCATCGTAGGAGAAGCAGCCACTAGGGGCGCCGAGCAAGACGAGGCAGCCGGCGGCGGTGATTAGGAGCTTCCTCATGTCATGACCTCGACCTAATCGGCGCGGATGGTTGGCTTTCCTCAACGATAGCTGGGCCACGGCACTACCGATCGTGCTCACTGTGCTAGGCATAGTGGCGCATGAGGTAGGAGATGGCGAAGATGCCGGTGACTCCGCCAGTGGTGCCAGGCCCGGCACCTGGTTGGGCGAAGGCGTAAGCGGCGGGGTCGACGGCGTTGATCGCCCAACTGGCCGACTGCGGGCCTGGGGTCACCCCGATGTACATCGTGAACGAGACGCTGTCGCCAACGGCGAGATCGCCCAGGTCCAGGCCGATCGACGCGCCTAGGTCCGCGGGCCCGTACGTTTCGCCGAGCACGGAGGCCTGCCCGAGCGTCGTGAGGGGATCAGCCCGCGGGAGTGTGAAGTGCCCAAGTGAGGTGACGAAGGGTGGTACCTCGTCTGCGGGGGAATCCCAGGTCAGCGTCTCGTTACCGGGGTCCGGCGGGACGTCGAAGTCCAGCATCGTCTGGAACAGCACATCACCGCTGGTCGAGGCGAGTGCGGTCCGCTCGATCTGCACATCGATCGCGTAAAGGCTCGGGCTCGCGGACGGGTGGAAGCTCATCTGGATAGCCAGAGTCTGCTGGTACGGGCGGCTGAAGGAGTCCAGCAGCCCGGCGCCCACCTCGGCCGTCTGGCCGTCGATGTTGAACTCGGTCGTGGCCAGCATCCCGTCAGGCACCACGCTGTACGCCGTGATCGATCCGCTCTGGGTGCCGTCCGCGACACCCCACGTCGTCGAGTCCCAAGTCCTCGACGCCACCTCGGTCTCGGGATCACCCGCACGCCGCACGCCCACGCCATCCGTGCTGATCGTTCCGGAGTTGTTGACACCCATCTCCACCACACCGTTGTTCAGGACGACCGACTCTGGATCGAACGTCACCGCCCAGTCGAACGTGAACGGGGTCGGGCCGGCCTTGCTCGCATTGGTGACCGCCAGAGTAATGATCGAGCATGTCGTCGAGACGGCGAACGAACCCTGCAGCACGTCGACGCTCTCCATCGATGACCGAGAGGCCACCGGTGGCTCAGCTGACTGACCGAGCCCTTGGGCTTCGCCGCACAAGGCCGGGTACTCGGACAGCGGGACCACCGACAGGCGCACGTTCGACAGGTCAACGCGCGAGCTGCTGCCGGTGACGGCGACCGATGCGACGCCACCGATGCCGACCGGCTTGGTGATCTCGATGTAGGCGGTGTTGCTTGCCGCCACCGACGCGCTGCCGCTCGCCGAGCGCGTGCCCGTGTCGATGGAGGCCGTGGCGGTCACGCGGCGAAACGTCTCGTCGTTGTTGAGCCGCTGGCGCCAGAAGCCGCCGGGCCCGGCGTCGGGGTCGCTGAAGCCGATGTTGCCGCTCTCGCCGAGCACGTACGTCCACAAGCGGAACTCCTCGATGGCCTCTGCGTACGTCGCACCCTGTGACTGGACGTAGTCATCGATTGCGTCGAGCGGGCGCACGCCGAAGACGCCGTCGCCGATGCGGTCCCAGGTCCAGCGGATCGCCTCGTCCCCGCCGAAGCGGTCCTCGAGATACTCCGCGAGGATGAAGGCACCGTACTCGTCCCCTCTACCGGAGAAAAGGGCCGATTGTGGGATGTGCAAGGAGGCGGTCGACGACAGGAATCCCTTGAGATTCGACGCGTAGGCAGCACTCGCCTCTCCGGGGAAATCCCCCTGCTCTTGGACACGGTGTGCCGCCCACTCGGCGGTGGCCTCCATCCACCAGTACTCGTCGCTCTGGGAGTCCCAGCCGTTGACGTACTCGTATTGCACCTGATGGAAGTACTCGTGCGTCGGCAGGTAGTAGTCGGCGCGGGTGGTGACGTTCATGTTGATGACGCCGGTGGGTAGCGAGATGCCGACACCGGGTTGGATGAAGGGACCACCCACGAGGTTGACCCGGATGGTCCGCGACGGTGTGGCGAAGCCCATCGCCTCGTAGGTCAGCTTGGCGTAGGCGAGCGCCTCGTAGACCGTCTGCACCCGCGATGGGATACCCACGTAGTCGTTGGGGACGCCCACATCAGCGGGGATGTAGTAGATGGTGAAGCCGGGGAACTCCACATAGCAGTTCGGTGCCGTCCCGGCGAACAGGATGCATACCGCCTCAGCATCGGCGGCCTCGCCCCGGACTCCCGAGAAGCCCCGCAGGGAGGGCACGGACGCCCCTGGGGCCTCTTGCGGCGTAAGTGCCTCGATGAACGCTTCCCGTAGCTCCGGGTCCAGCAGACTCAGCGCGCTGAGCACGACCTCGGTCGTCATGCCGCCCTCGTCGGAACCGTCCAGGTACCGGATGGGCACGCTCGCCGGCTCGGTGAGCATCCGCACCAGGAGGTCGACGAGCTGGGCCGCGTCGAGGATGCCGGCGCGATACTCCGACAGCACACGGTCCACCGCGTTGGAGGCGACGGCCACGATGACCGAGACTCGGCCGGAGACCTCGTTCCCCTCGCCGTCGACGACGACGAGCTGGTAGTCCCCGTCGGGCCAAACGCGCTGGCCGCCAACCAGGTCGGCCGGGTCCCAGGCGACGGTGCAGGTGCCGCCGTTTGCCGAGAGAGCGCCGATGGCTGTCGTCGCACCGAGCTCGTCGATCGTGACCAGATCGAGGCCCGTCACGTCAGTCGGGCACGCCAGGTCGATGGACGTGCTCTGCCACGCCCACACATCGTCCGCCTGGAGGATAGCCACTGCGTCGTCCGTGACGATCACGTGGAGGTGGGTGGGCGGGCCCCACCGGCCGAGGGCATCGCCGGCGGACACGTGCAGCCACCACTCACCCGGCTGGAGCGTCGCGACGAGTCGGGGCTCGACATGCCCGGCCGCCGGGTCCGGCACGGTGTCCGGGTCCTGGTCCACCACGGCTGACCACTGGGACACGACGTTGGTGTCGCCGGATGTGAAGTCCGCGATCAGCGTGCGGCGGCCGGACTCGATGCCATCCTCGTGGGTTGCGGTCACTCTCGGGGCAGCGGGTGCTTCGCCAGCGACGTTCACCTCGTACGACTCGGGCTCCCCGGCGTTGCCCGCGGCGTCAACCGCGCGGACCCGCAGGTACCACAGGCCGTTGTCGATCAGATTGAACGCGTTCTGGGTATCGGTGGTGTCGATCTCCGCGTCGGGCTCGCTGGACGGGCTCTTCGACGCCTCGATGCTGTAGCCGGCGACTCCCGAACCCTCGTCGGACGCGGCCCCCCAGGCGAGCTGCACTGTGAGCGCGGCGTAGAGCGCGGACGTGTCCGGGTGGGTCGAGCTGCTCAGCGGTCCGAGGCTGGGCGCTACGGTGTCGACCTGGATGAGCGTGTGCGTGGTCGGGCCTAGCGTCCCGTCGTCGAGCACGGCCCGCACGTGCAGCCAGCTCTCGCCGTCGGGGACGGTGATCGCCCCGTTGTCGTCCACCGTCGTCGTCACCGTGGGCTCGGTCGTGGGGAACTCGTCCAGCACCAGGGCGTAGCCGGCAATGGGCTGCGCGCTCCACGTCGGCCACGTGACGCTCACGGCGCTCGTCGTGTACCAGCCGGTGGCGGTCTCCGGCAGGCCGACCATGGGTGCCGCCATCCGGGCCGTGAGGTCGCAGCGCCACGAGCCCGTCACAGAACCCCGCGGATCGAGCAGGATCGTGTAGATCCCATCCTCGGGCACTGTGAACGACACGGTTCGGTCCAGGCTCGGGCTGTCGTCCGATACGACAACCGCTCCCGTGCCGTCGCGCAGCGTCACCGAGGTCGGGCCGCTGGCAGCGTCGATGTGCAGGTCGTACAGCACGCCGCTGACCAGGTCCGTGTCCAGCACAACGTTCTCGCCGGCGGACGTCGTCTCGACGGTCAGTGCGCCAGCGTCCGCCACGATCCCGAACGTCGCATCCTCGCCGGTCTCGACGATCTGGACGTCGACCTGACCCGTGGTCGTGCGGTCGGGATCGATGACGAGCGTGTAGACGCCGTCGACGGGCAGCACCGCTTCGACGAACTCCGAGGCCGACGCGAGCTGCGACGACGTCAGGAGTGTCCCGTCCGGCCCGTACAGCTGGAGCGACGCTACCTCCGACGTCGTGTATGTCGAAGCCGTCATCAGCAGCCCGATGCGCTCGCCGCTGTTGCCAGAGAAGACCACCGCGGTGTTCTGTCCCGCGACCGTCGTCACCATCGGCACCGGGTCGCCGCCCACCAGTGCGGGGACGAGCTCGTCGTCCGGCACGATGAGTGCGGTGATGGTCGCGCCGCCCACGTCGTTGCCCAGCGGGTCCACGATGACGGTGTAAGTACCGTCTTGAGCGATCTGGGCAGGCTCCAGGAACGCCCCTTCGTCAGTGAGATCGGCCGAGCCAGCCACGTTCTGCCCATCCGGCCACATCACAGTGACCTGAGTCGGGGACGACGAGCCGCCGAGGGTGCTCGCGGTGATGTCCAGCGCGAGACGCTCTCCTGCGGCCAGCGTCATCGTCAGAAGGGCGACCTGTTCCGGCACGGTGAGGGTGACGAACACCGGCTCGCCCGGGGTCGCATGCTGGGCCATCCCCACCATGGCCGGCGTCACGTCTGTGGGCGTGATGTACAGATCGCTCTGAGAGGTCCCGATGCCCCCAGGGCTGCTCACGGTGATCGGGCCCGACCCGACGGCCGGGACGACCAGACTCACCGCTGTGTCGGTTGCGGAGGTGACCTGGGCGACCTGCCCATTGACCTCCACAGTGCCTCCGTCAGAGACGTCCAGGCCCGAGCCGTGGACCGTCACCGCCGCGCCCGGCAGCACGATGGCCGGCTCGAACGACGTGATGACGGGGGGCCCTTGCTCCGCCGTCGCGGGTAGCGCCCCAGCGGCGAGGAGAATCACCGCGACGAATGCTGCACCGAATGCACGAGACGTGCCCACAGCCTGCCCCCTGGCTCGATCGCCGGGGCGCCCTTGCCCCGACTCGTCGGGAACGCTACGCCGCGCCGTGGAGCGCGGGAGCCGCTGTTCGGGTGAAGGGCGACGACTTCAGTCACGTTCGTGCGGGGCGTTGGCGAGTCGTCGACATGCCTCCGCCCAGCAGGAGGCAGTCGCTGCGCGCTGACAGCGCCAACCACCCCGTCGTCGGGTCAGTCGGACGACGTCTGCGCCAGCCGGTCGCCGAGCTCCGCGAGCTGGGTGGCTGCCGCGTCGAGCGCGCTGCCTGCGGTGTCGCCGGCCTCGGCGCGGGCCGCCTCGAGCTGGGTGCGCGCGGCGGTCAGCTGTGCCTGCGCGGCAACGAGCGCGGCGTCCGCGGTCGCCGACACGTCGGACGAGGCTCCGTCGAGCGCCGCCTGGGCCTTGTCCACCGCCTGCTGAGCGCCCGTCAGGGCGGACTCGACGTCTGCCCGGGTGGTGGCGTCGAGGGCGCCCAGCGACGCGCGCGCCTGGTCGAGGGCGGACCCGGCCGACTTCGCGGCGTCCTGAGCGTCGGCGACGGCCTGCTGTGCGCTGGCGGCGGCCGACCGGACGCCGTCCGCGGCGTCGTCGAGCCCGGAGCAGCCGGCGAGGGCGACCAGCCCGCAGGCGGCCGCGACGACCACGGCAACGGCCCGAGCGAACCGACGACCGGTCATGGCAGGACTCCTGACGATCCGAGGACGGGACGCCACCAGTCTGCCCGCACCGCGCCCCTGTCCGGCGCACGCGCCACCAGAAGGACGACGACACCCCAGGAATCGACGGAATCGACGACGCCCCGCCCGGCACGTGGCCGGACGGGGCGCCGTCGATCGGGGTTTGGTCAGCTCGCCTGCGCCTCGCGGCCGGCGCGGACCTCGTCGATCGACGTGCCGTAGTAGGCCGCCGTCATGAGGTCCTTCATGTCCGCGATCATCGGCATCCGGGGGTTGGCCGGGGCGCACTGGTCCTCGTAGGCGCCCATCGCCACCTCGTCGAGCCGGGCCATGAACTCGGTCTCGTCGACGCCCTGCGCCTGGAAGGACGCCGGGATGCCGACCTTGGCGCGCAGCGCCTC